>ENA-OQBW01000011-OQBW01000011.1-human-gut-metagenome-genome-assembly--contig:-NODE-11-length-24527-cov-0.972459_pt1 | contig 24527 bp, 24 predicted proteins | sample MGYA00242752_ERZ504565 | MGnify/ENA primary metagenome ERZ504565 (study PRJEB26092, sample SAMD00036268) | human gut metagenome | host: Homo sapiens | study: EMG produced TPA metagenomics assembly of... | reverse complement strand
CCGGAACAACCCCCCATCCAGCATGTTCAGCATCACGCTAATGCTGTTCATCATCACGCTTTTGCCTCTGCCACACACGACATTGCCGCCGACGGCTTCTACATGCTGGCACTGAAACAGAGTGACCAGGCAGCCTTCGTTGGCATCCGAAGCACGTTTTACCGGCTCGCCTCTATCTTCGGACAAGGCGTGCTCGTAGCCATTGCCGGCGCCATCGAACTGAGAACCGAAAACATTCCGCTGTCATGGACCATCACGATGCTGGTTACAGCCGTTCTGTTCAGCCTGGTGACGTTCTATCACCTCTTTGCAGTCCCCAAACCCACCTCAGATAAGTCAACACTGGCTGCCGATGCCGCCACTGCAGGAGCCATATTCAGAGAATTCGGACGAACATTCGCCACCTATTTCACCAAACCGGGCGCATTGCTGGCCATCGTGTTCATGTTGCTGTACCGCCTGCCTGAAGCATTCCTCATCAAAATGTGTATGCCTTTCCTGGTTGCCTCCAAAGAATCGGGAGGTCTGGAACTATCGACAGCAGAAGTAGGTATCGTATACGGCACCATCGGAGTCATATTCCTCACCCTGGGCGGTATCCTCGGAGGATTGTTCGCATCACGCATTGGCTTGAAAAAATCCATCTGGTGGATGGCAGGATGCATGACTCTGCCATGCCTGACGTTTGTCTATCTTGCCATTGCCCAGCCCGACAATCTGTTTGCCATCTCCACCGCCATCGCCATCGAGCAATTCGGCTACGGCTTCGGTTTCACGGCCTACATGCTCTACATGATGTACTTCTCCGAAGGTGAATTCAAAACATCCCACTATGCCATCTGTACCGCATTCATGGCACTAAGCATGATGATACCAGGTATGTTTGCGGGATATATCCAGGAGGCTATCGGATATACGGACTTCTTCTGGTTGGTAATGATATGCTGTTTCGCCACGGTTGTTGTCACCATTTTTGCAGACAGAAGGATAGACCCGGAATATGGAAAAAAATGATTAATGGTTAATGATTAATGTTTTGTGAGTAATATTTAGTGATTGGTTATGAAGAGGACTATTATTATATCCTTGCTCTGCCTCCTTTGCGGAGGTGCGATGCAAGCACAGAAGATCAGAATAAAGACCGGTATCGAGGTACTGAAAGAACAGAATTTCCGATGCCTGGAAGGTAAGCGTGTAGGATTGATTACCAACCGACGGGGGTGGACAACCGGATGAGGTCCACCATTGACATCCTGCACGAGGCGCCCAACGTGAACCTTGTGGCACTCTACGGCCCCGAACACGGCGTGCGCGGCGATGTGCACGCAGGCGACCATGTGACGGACATCAAAGACGCGACTACCGGACTGCCCGTCTATTCGCTTTACGGAAAGACCCGCAAGGCCACGCCGGACATGCTGAAAGATGTGGATGTATTAGTGTATGATATCCAAGACATCGGTTGCCGTTCCTTTACCTACATCAGCACCATGGGACTGGCCATGGAAGCCGCTGCCGAAAACGGCAAGGAATTCATTGTGCTGGACCGGCCCAATCCCGTAGGCGGATTGAAGATTGAAGGCAACTTGGTTGAAGATGATTGCATTTCTTTTGTAAGCCAGTTTAAAATTCCGTACCTTTACGCCCTCACTTGCGGTGAGCTGGCACTGATGCTCAATGGCGAGAAGATGTTGAAGGATGGGGAACAATGTAATCTCCACATAGTGAAGATGAAAGGCTGGAAACGCAAGATGGATTATACCCAAACCGGACTGCAATGGGTTCCCTCCTCTCCACACATTCCACATCCTCATTCTGCATTCTTCTACCCCGTCAGCGGCATTCTGGGTGAACTAGGATATATGTCTATCGGCGTGGGGTATACCATTCCGTTCCAGATGTTTGCCGCACCATGGATGGAAGCGGAAAAGCTGGCCGGAAACCTGAACCGTCTGAACGTACCGGGGGTCATCTTCAGACCGATGTACCTGAAGCCGTTCTATAGCGTAGGCAAAGGCGAGTTGCTGCAAGGTGTGCAAGTGCACATCATGGATTTCGGCAAAGCACCGTTGAGCGACCTGCAATTCCTGGTCATGCAGGAAGTCGCCGCCCTCTATCCTGACCGTGCCGTGTTTGACCATGCCGACAAGGGACGTTTCAACATGTTCGACAAAGTAAGCGGTTCGCGGCAGATACGCGAGCGCTTCTCGAAACGGAACCGTTGGGAGGACATACGCGACTACTGGTACAAAGATGCCGAAGACTTCCGTAAGCTGTCGAAAAAGTATTATTTATATAAATAAATTTACAGATAAATAAGGAAGGGAAAAGAGCCTGATACGGAGACTATTTCAGTCGTATACAGAACCACATTCAGCGTATACTTAAATATATTCAGTATACGACTGAATGTACCCCCTCGTAAGACACGTTTACAGAGCACTTTGAAGCGAAGTGATGCAATAAAAAAAAGTGAACATGAAAGAGCATAGTTACATGGCTTTCCTGCAGGAAGCAAAACAATTCATTCCGCAGGAAAGGATTTACACCGACGAACTTCGCCGGCTGGCTTGGGGTACGGATGCCGGTTTTTACCGACTGATTCCCCCAGATTGTAATCCGTTCGAAAGACGAAGATGAAGTTTCACAACTGTTGAAACTGGCGAGCCGCCACGGGCTGCCCGTCACCTTCCGAGCGGCAGGGACCAGTTTGTCGGGTCAAGCCATTAGCGACTCCATCCTCATCGTAGCCGGCAAGAATTGGGAAAAATACAGCATATCCGCCGACTACGAACAGATAACCCTCCAACCGGGCATCATCGGACAACGTGTGAACGAACTGTTGGCTCCCTACGGCCGTAAGTTTGCACCGGATCCCGCCTCGGTGAAAAGCGCCATGGTAGGCGGTATTGTCATGAACAATGCTTCCGGCATGAACTGCGGTACGCACGCCAATAGCGACAAGGTGCTTGTTTCCGCCCGTATTATCCTGATGGATGGTACCCTGCTGGATACCGGAAATCCCGTCAGCCGCGCCTCCTTCGAAGTGAGTCACCGTGACTTCATTCGCCGCATCTGCGAACTGCGCGATGAAAATACGTACCAACGAAAAAACTGGCCGAACGCATCCGTTACAAATATTCCATCAAAAATGTAACCGGGCTCAATCTGTTGCCCTTCGTCCGTTTCGACGACCCATTCGAAATCATTGCCCACCTCATGGTAGGTTCCGAAGGTACACTGGCGTTCCTTTCGGAAGTGACGATGAAGACTGAATATGATTATCCCTACAAGGCCAGCGCTATGCTCTACTTCAAGACCATCAAAGAAGCGAGCCGCGCTGTGGTAGCCATGAAGAAGCTGGTCGACGAAACCGGCGAATGGACAGTAAAAGGGGCTGAAATGCTAGACTATAAGAGCCTTTCTTCCGTCAACGACCCCGTATTCCTAAAATACAAAGGCGAAGTTGCCTCCTCTGCCCTCCCCGGCGTGGAGCCCGGCGACGAAACCGGGTTGACAGCAGTGCTGACCGAAACCAAAGCCCGTACCCCGGAAGAACTGCAACAGAACATATCTGCCATTGAAGCTTGCCTGCAAGCCTTCACCACCTATATTCCGGTACGCTTCACCGACCGTCCGGAGGAATATTCCAAATACTGGGCCATCCGTTCCGGCATCTTCCCCTCTGTGGAGGTACGCGCCAGCCGGGAACCACTTGCCTCATCGAAGACATCGCCTTCCACATTGAAGACCTTCCGGAGGCAACGGCAGAACTGCAACAGCTCATAGCCCGCCACGGATATAATGACGCCTGCATCTACGGCCATGCTCTCGAAGGCAACTACCACTTCATCATCAACCAGTCCTTCAGTACCCAAGCGGAAGTGAAACGCTACGAAGACTTGATGAATGACATCAAGACCTTGGTAGTAGATAAATATGACGGTTCCCTGAAAGCCGAGCATGGCACGGGCCGGAATATGGCTCCCTTTGTCTGCCATGAATGGGGAGATGACGCCTACAAAGCCATGAAAGCCGTCAAAGAGCTGTTTGACCCACAAGGATTGCTAAACCCCGGTGTCATTTTCAATGATGACCCGCAATGCCATATCAAGAACTTCAAGCCGCTGCCTTTATTAGTGATGAGTGACAAGAGACAAGCTACGTCACTCGTAGCTGACAAATGCATCGAGTGCGGTTTCTGCGAAGTCAACTGTCTCTCCTGCGGCTTTACCCTTTCCTCGCGCCAGCGTATCGTGTTGCAGCGCGAAATATCCCGGCTGAAACAAAGCGGCGAGGACCCGACACGCCTTGCACTGCTCGAAAAACAATACCGCTATCCCGGCAACCAGACTTGTGCCGGAGACGGCCTCTGCTCCATGTCGTGCCCGATGGGTATCAATACGGGCGACCTTACCCATATAATCCGCCAGGAAGCATTACCCAAAGGCAGTCTGGGATACAAAGCCGGAGACTTTGTCGCCAATCATTTCGCTGGTGTCAAGAGTACACTGCGTCCCGTATTGTCCTTAGCCAACTTCGGACATTCACTATTAGGGACAAAGGCGATGAGCGGCATTACCAAGGGGGCTGCACAATGCATTAGGCATACCTCTATGGACGCCGGCTATGCCGAAAAGTTATCAGTTACAAGCTACGGAGTTACAAGCTACAAGCACTATGCAGCATAATAGCGCAGCACTTGTAGCTCGTAGCTCTGTAACTCGTAACTACAAAGTCGTCTACTTCCCCAGCTGCATCAACCAGACTATGGGTCTGGCAAAGAAGTCTCCCGTAGAGCAGCCATTGGTAAATAAAATGGTGTCCTTGTTGCAAAAAGCCGGTTACGAAATCATCTTCCCGAAAGATATGGACAAGCTTTGCTGTGGCACCATTTGGGAAAGTAAAGGGATGCTGGACATTGCCGATCGCAAGACAGCCGAACTGGAGGCCGCACCTTTGGGAAGCCAGCGAACAAGGCAAATACCCCGTCCTCTGTGACCAAAGCCCTTGTCTGCACCGCATGCGCGAATGTATCAAGAAGATGAAACTGTATGAACCTGCAGAATTCATCTATACATTCTTACGTGAGAAGCTGATTTTCACACCTATTAACCGCCCCGTAGCAATCCACATCACCTGCTCCATGCGGAAAATGGGACTGGCAGATACCATTATAGCCCTTGCACGCCTTTGCTCCAGTAAAGTCATCGTGCCGGAAGAAGTAGGTTGCTGCGGTTTTGCCGGAGACCGGGGATTCACCTATCCTGAGCTGAACTCGTACGCCCTACGCAAACTCCGCCCGCAAATAGAAGCGTCCGGAGTGAATATAGGCTACTCTAACAGCCGTACTTGTGAAATCGGATTGACAACAAACTCAGGTATCCCCTATGTATCCATTGCCTATCTGGTAGACGAATGTACAAAGGCAGCTGATAATTAGGATTGATAATTAACTTAACACACAAATATTACAATGAACAGTACAAAAGTAAGTAAACGCATCCTTGCACTCGACATTCTCCGTGGTGTCACCATCGCAGGTATGATTATGGTAAACAACCCCGGTTCGTGGGGACATATCTATGCCCCCTTGCGGCATGCAGAGTGGAACGGTCTGACCCCCACCGACCTCGTCTTTCCCTTCTTCATGTTTATCATGGGAATTTCCACATACATTTCCCTGAAGAAATACAACTTCGAGTTCAGCCACGCCGCCGGCATGAAGATACTGAAACGCACCATCGTCATTTTCCTTATAGGCATGGCTATCGGCTGGTTCTCGCGTTTCTGCTATTACTGGGCCTCCGCTCCGGACGACCTCAGTTTCGGAGAGAAGCTATGGGCTTCCGTCTGGACATTCGACCGTATCCGTATTCTGGGTGTCATGCAACGGCTGGCCCTTTGCTACGGAGCAGCCTCCATCATTGCACTAACCATGAAGCATAAACATATACCTTATCTGATAGCCGGCCTATTGACAGGCTACTTCATACTGTTGATGTGCGGCAACGGTTTCGCCTATAATGAAACAAACATTCTTTCCGTGGTAGACCGTGCCATCCTGACCCCTGCACACATGTACAAGGATAACGGCATAGATCCCGAAGGTTTGTTAAGCACCATTCCTGCCATTGCACATGTGTTGCTGGGCTTCTGTGTAGGGCGGCTGATGCTGGATGGCAACAAGTCGGAAGACCGTGCCTCATTTCTCAATTCGCAGCTTATCACACTGTTTCTGGTAGGTGCTATCCTTACTTTCTCCGGTTTCCTGCTAAGCTACGGTTGCCCCATCAACAAGAAAATATGGTCTCCTACCTACGTACTCGTCACTTGCGGACTGGCATCCAGTTTTCTGGCATTGCTTATCTGGATTATTGATGTGAAAGGCTATAAGAAGTGGAGCATGTTTTTCGAGGCATTCGGTGTGAATCCGCTGTTCATGTATGTATTGGGCGGCGTACTTAGCATACTTTTCGGTAGTATCAGTTTCCCGTGGGGAGACAGCAGCATCAGCATACACGGATTCTTATACAATATAGTCCTCATGCCCGTTTTCGGTGAAACCGCCGGTTCCCTTGCCTTTGCCCTGCTGTTTATCGCCATTAACTGGTGTATCGGCTACCAGTTGTACAAACGAAAAAATATATATCAAAAATATAAGGATTAGGGGTTAGTGATTAAGGATTAGTGATTAATACGTTGCCTATAATTAAGAAACAGTATCACCTACCATTAATCACTAATCCTTAATCACTAACCCCTAATCCCTAATCATTAAACATTATTTATATGATTCTAATAGCAGACAGTGGCTCTACAAAGACCGATTGGTGTGTTGTAGAGAATGGAGTACTTCTCCAACAGATATTCACGAAAGGGACGAACCCTTTCTTTCAGTCGGAAGAGGAAATCAGTAATGAAATAGCAACAGCGCTATTACCTCAGCTGAAGACAAGTGAGCTGGATGCCGTATACTTTTATGGTGCAGGATGCGGATTTCCCGACAAGATAAGTATGGTGCACCGTGCCATAACCAAACACCTCAGTGTGAAAAATGAAGTGGAAGTCAATACCGATATGCTGGCTGCCGCACGTGGCCTCTGCGGACATGACTCAGGCATTGCCTGCATCATGGGGACCGGCTCCAACTCATGTTATTATGACGGAAAAAGCATTGTCACCAATGTATCTCCTCTGGGATTCATCTTGGGAGACGAAGGCAGCGGAGCCTGCTTGGGCAAACTGTTGGTAGGCGATATCTTGAAAAATCAGATGACACCCGAGCTGAAAGAGAAATTCCTCAAACAGTTCGACCTGACACCTGCTGATATCATCGACCGTGTCTACCGTAAACCTTTCCCCAACCGTTTCCTGGCAAGCTTGTCACCATTTCTTGCACAGAATCTGGGTGAACCTTGTGTACGCGCTCTGGTACTGAACAGCTTTAAGGCATTCCTTAAACGCAATGTCATGCAATATGAAGACTATCAGCATCAAAAAGTACATTTCATCGGTTCCGTAGCCTTCTATTACAAGGAAGTTCTGGCAGAAGCTGCCAAAGAAATGGGTATCCAACTGGGTGCAATCATCAAGAGCCCCATGGAAGGACTCATCAAATATCACAACTGAAAGTGACAAATCGTAAATAGTAAATCGTCAAATAGTAAATAGCCTTATGTTCGTAAAAATCTCAGAGCAACCATCGCTCTACAATGACTTGGAAAAGAAATCAGTCCGTGAAATTCTGGAAGACATCAATACCGAAGACCAGAAAGTGGCGCTTGCCGTACAGAGGGCAATCCCTCAAATAGAAAAGTTGGTAACCCAGATTGTGCCCCGCATGAAACAAGGCGGACGCATCTTCTACATGGGTGCGGGTACCAGTGGACGTCTGGGCGTACTCGACGCTTCGGAAATTCCACCGACTTTCGGTATGCCCCCCACGCTGGTTATCGGCTTGATTGCCGGTGGTGACACTGCATTGAGAAATCCGGTAGAGAATGCCGAAGATGACATTCACCGCGGTTGGGAAGAGTTGACGGAACGCAATATTACAGATAAGGATACGGTCATCGGTATTGCTGCATCCGGTACCACCCCCTACGTGATTGGTGCCATGCACGAGGCACGCGAACACGGCATACTGACCGGCTGTATCACCAGCAACCCGGACTCTCCAATGGCAGCAGAGGCAGATGTAGCCATCGAAATGATTGTAGGGCCTGAATATGTGACGGGAAGCTCACGCATGAAATCGGGAACAGGACAGAAAATGATACTGAATATGATTACTACTTCCGTCATGATACAGTTGGGACGCGTGAAAGGCAACAAAATGGTGAATATGCAGCTCAGTAACAAAAAGCTTGTGGACCGTGGTACCCGTATGATTGTAGAGGAACTCGGACTGGACTATGGCAAAGCCAAGGCGCTGCTGTTGATGCACGGTTCGGTGAAAAAGGCAGTGGATGCGTACCGGATTTAGCTATTACTCACTCTTAAATTCCTTTATTATGAAAGCAATATAATTTTTTTCTCTTTTCTCTTTGTCTGCAAGCTGCCACCGCGCAACCCTTGCAACGCGTAGCCCCTGAACAAGTGGGAATGGACTCACGCAAGTTGATGTATGCTGACGAAGCGATTGAAACAGCCATCTCCAACAAGGATATTCCCGGTGCCGTACTTGCTGTAGTACGTAACGGCAAGATGGCCTATCTGAAAGCTTACGGCAACAAGCGTATTTATCCCAATGTGGAGCCTATGACTGCCAATACTATCTTTGATATGGCATCTTGCAGCAAATCCATGTCGACCGCCGTATGTACGATGATACTGGCAGAACGCGGCAAGCTCCGTATGCTGGACCCCGTCAGCCTCTACATACCCCATTTCAAGAATTGGGAAAGCGAAGACGGCAAAGAGAAAAAGGTAATCCGCATTGCCGATTTGATGACACACACTTCCGGTCTTCCTCCCTATGCACCGGTAGCCGAGCTAGAAAAGCAGTACGGTTCTCCCAATCCTGATGGGCTTATGGAATATATTGCTACTTGTAAACGCGACTTCAAGCCGCAGACTGATTTTCAATACAGTTGCCTCAACTTCATCACTTTGCAGCACATTATCGAGACTATAAGCGGACAGAGCCTGCGTGACTTTGCACGTGAAAACCTATTTGATGTACTCGGCATGGAGCATACCGACTATCTGCCTTGCCAACGTGATAAGGATGGTAACTGGATTACGATAGTTGACAAAGGAACGAGAAAACAAGGACACAAGGAAAACAACGTAGCCAATTCTCAATTTTCAATTCGCAATTCTCAATTGAATAACATTGCCCCCACTGAAAAGCAACCTAATGGACAAGTTCTCTGCGGACAAGTTCATGACCCGCTGGCACGTGTCATGAACGGAGGTATCAGCGGTAATGCAGGAGTATTCTCTTGTGCTGATGATATTGCCATACTCTGCGCAGCCCTGCAAAACGGAGGTGAATGGAACGGACGCCGCATCCTGAGTCCGCTGGGTGTAAAAGCCATGCGTACTGTGCCACGCACTACCGCCAGTCTGGGACGCACTCTCGGTTGGGATAATTTTACAGCCTATGCCTCCAACAATGGAGATTTGTTTGGTCCTAATACCTATGGGCATACCGGCTACACGGGTACCTCCATCATTATCGATCCGGACAATGACACTTCCGTCATACTCCTTATCAACGCCGTACATCCGGAAGACGGACACAGCGTAGTTCGCCTGCGTTCATTGGTTGCCAACGCTGTGGCGGCTTCCATCTACCCCATTCCGCGTATTTATACAGACCATTACTACAAACGTTTCCTACAGTTTATGGATGAGCCTGCCATTACAAGCAAGGACATCGTCATGCTTGGCAATAGCCTGACTGAAGGTGGCGGTGACTGGTCTGCCCGTCTTGGTAAGAAGAATGTACGTAATCGCGGCATCATCGGTGATGAAGTGATGGGTATCTATGACCGCCTGCATCAGATACTTCCCGGACATCCCGCCAAGCTGTTCCTGCTTATCGGAGTCAATGACATTTCCCATGACTTGGCACCAGACAGTATTGTAGACATGATTCGCATGACGGTGGAACGCATCCGGAAAGAATCTCCCGACACAAAACTCTACCTACAAAGCCTACTCCCTTTCAATGAAAGTTTCGGCCGATACAAAAAACTGACTGGAAAGACAGATATGGTTCCTGAAATCAACTCCCGTCTGGAGGCGTTTGCCAAAGAGGAAGGCATTGCCTATATCAATCTTTTTCCACTATTTACAGAGAAGGGAACAAATGTACTACGCAGTGAGTTGACCGGCGACGGACTGCATTTGAATGAGGATGGATACAAAATCTGGGTAAAGGCCATTAAGAAGAAAATATAAAACGAACCAGTCTCCGAACGTCTGCCACACTACCAACAGGCTAAAGAAGACATCTCTCCATTAACTAGATTCCCCCTGCCATAGACATCTATAGCAGGGGGAATTCTTATATTCGGGGCGTTTCGGCACACACCCTCTTTTATCTCATTCGGCAAAGCTAACCAGTTGCAAGTCAAACGTCAACAGAGAGCCTCCGGGGATTGTATTTGTAGAATAAGGAGCAGTATAATCATTTATACCATATCCGCTTTGATAAGGGATATACAACATCCACCGCTCACCCATCCGCATAAGCTGCAAGGCAGCTGCCCAACCGGCAACGACACCCGAAACTTCAAAATCCACGAATGAATCAAAAACCGTAGGTTCTTTTACCGGAGGAATAGGTATATCGCGGTCAATAGCACTATAACCGTCAAAGCAACCGTCGAATTCTTCGCCATTCACATAAGTCCCATAATAATAAGCATTCACCTTTGAATGATAACCCGTATACAACGGGCGTTCACCCGTCTCATTCTTCACAAGCTTCTTGCAATAGACATACTGAGCACCTTCAGAAGTGCTTGCAGTCGTCTGTATGGCATACAGTTTCCCGAGTTCCATAGCATCGGCCTGCTCTGCTGTGGCGACATAATTCTCGCCAGTCAGCCTTTTTATCGAGTCAACAAAAGCCTCGCCGCGTTCTCTCCAATTATCATACTTTCCAGCCTCTTCCACTTCTTCACAAGAGATAAAAGCACCCACCAGCAACAGCAAGAAAGGCAAAAACAAAAAGGGACTTTTTTCATTTACTATTTTACTATTTTACTATTTACTATTTCAGTTTGTTCACGCACCGGTCTATTCCATAACCGCTTTATTGCAAGGTTTTCAGCAACGATGTGATGCTTACACGGTCTGCAATAATATTATTCAGTTCAGAGATAGCCACGCGCTCTTGCTGCATGGTGTCACGATTACGCAGTGTCACACAGTTATCTTCCAAAGTCTGATGATCCACGGTGACACAGTACGGAGTACCAATGGCATCCTGGCGGCGGTAACGCTTACCAATAGAATCTTTCTCATCATACTGACAATGGAAGTGGAACTTCAGATTGTCAATGATTTCGCGCGCTTTTTCGGGCAGACCATCTTTCTTTACCAACGGCATTACGGCCAGTTTCACCGGTGCCAATGCAGCAGGCAACTTCAAGACAACACGGGATTCACCGCTATCCAACGTCTCTTCACAGTAGGAAGCCGACATGATGCTAAGGAACATGCGGTCTACACCGATACTAGTCTCGATGACATACGGGGTATAGCTTTCGTTGGTTTCCGGATCGAAATACTTGATGTTCTTGCCGGAGAACTTCTCATGCTGGGACAAGTCGAAATTTGTACGGCTGTGAATACCCTCTACTTCCTTGAAACCGAAAGGCATCAAGAACTCAATGTCTGTAGCAGCATTAGCGTAGTGGGCCAGTTTGTCGTGGTCGTGATAACGGTAATGGTCATCACCGAAGCCCAGCGCCTTGTGCCATTTCAGGCGAGTAGCCTTCCAACTCTTGAACCAGTCAAGCTCTGTACCCGGCTTCACAAAGAACTGCATTTCCATCTGCTCGAACTCGCGCATACGGAAGATGAACTGGCGGGCTACAATTTCGTTACGGAAAGCCTTACCAATCTGGGCGATACCGAAAGGAATCTTCATGCGACCGGTTTTCTGTACATTAAGGTAATTTACGAAGATACCTTGTGCCGTTTCCGGGCGAAGGTATATCTTCATGGCACCATCGGCGGTAGAGCCCATTTCAGTTGAGAACATCAGATTGAACTGGCGTACCTCTGTCCAGTTCTTTGTGCCACTGATAGGGCAAACGATTTCTTCGTCAAGGATAATCTGACGGAGTTCGTCCAGATTATTATCGTTCAAAGCCTTGGAAAAACGTTCATGCAAGGCATCACGTTTGGCCTGGTGTTCCAGCACACGACCGTTGGTACTGCGGAACTGAGCCTCATCGAAAGCCTCACCAAAACGCTTGGCAGCTTTGGCCACTTCTTTGTTTATCTTGTCATCGTACTTAGCAAGCTGGTCCTCTATCAACACATCGGCACGATAACGTTTCTTGGAATCGCGGTTGTCAATCAAAGGGTCATTGAAAGCATCTACGTGTCCGCTGGCTTTCCAGATGGTGGGGTGCATAAAGATTGCTGAGTCGATACCGACAATATTTTCGTGCAGCAGCACCATACTCTGCCACCAGTATTGCTTGATGTTATTTTTCAGTTCCACACCCATCTGACCATAGTCATACACAGCTCCCAGTCCATCATAAATCTCGCTGGAAGGGAACACAAAACCATATTCCTTACAGTGTGATACGAGTTTCTTAAAAAACGTCTTCTTGTGCCATTTTCTGTTGTATCTAAATTAATTTGAATCTTATTTTCAGCTAAAAAGCGCCACAAAGATAGGGATTTATATCGTAAGTAGGACACGGAGGGTATTAATTTATCTTATTACCAAATAAAAGAAGAAGCTACCTCATAACTCCGAGGCAGCTTCTTTCCCAATTTTACCCAATTACAATTAATTTACCTAAGCACTACAAATCAACCTAATCACAACCAAGAATAATATTATACTCACCTTCAGCGTTTTATCGTATTAACAGTCTCTTGTGGTTTCAATATGTCATTTGTTTTTTCCACAACTGATACCACATCAACATCAAGTACAGCCTTAATATCCTTGGAAGAGGTTCCAATCAAAAACTTATAATTTCCAGCATCCACTACCCATGAAGAAGAAGCTTCATCATAAGAAGCCAAATCCGTAGTGTTCAGTTTCAAAGTGGCAGTAACAGTCTCACCTGGCCTCAATTCCTTAGTTTTGGTAAAAGCTTTAAGTTCTTTTTCCGGTTTGTTCATCTGAAACCTATTGGGAGCGGAGACATAAAGCTGAACAACCTCTTTCCCTGCAAACTTACCAACATTCTTCACATCAATAGAAACAGAATATATACCATTATCAACTTTGACAGACGGATTGACATACTCGAATGTTGTATACGAAAGACCATAGCCGAAAGGATAAGACACTTGCTTTCCGAAACTATCGAAATAGCGATAACCGACAAAAAATATCTTCTTCATAATCCGTATAGTCTACATTCTTCACTGAAGAGCTTTTGTCCTCCTTATTCCTCACATCTGTATTAGCCCTAGCATCCATAGGAAAATTGGTCGAAGAAGCAACGTCCATCAACTTGTTCGGGAAAGTCATTGTCAACTTACCCGATGGAGATACCTTACCGCTCAACACATCCGTCACACTATTTCCACCCTCCTGTCCTGCCTGCCAAGCCAGCAAAATAGCATCCGGTAGTTTTTTCCAAGAAGCTGTTTCGATTACACCTCCGATATTCAATACCACCACCACTTTCTTCCCAGCAGCATGGAAAGCTTGGCTGACGGACTTCAGCAGTTGCAATTCTTCCTCACTCAGTTCAAAATCACTGACATTACGGTCTACAAATTCACCGGAAGTACGTCCCAGCGTAACCAATGCAACATCCGCTTTAGCAACTTGTTCTGACAACACCTTTGTAGTAGGGATAAGTTCTGTCGGGCGAGGTACCGGCATAAATCTGGAGAAAGGCTGAGACGAGTCAGGAGTATTTTTCTTATTCTCGGCCTCAATATACTGTTCATAATCGGCCTTCAATGCTTCATCTATCTGGTATCCAGCATTCTTCAAACCATCCAATAATGAGACTGTATAGGCACGATTCACATTACCTGAGCCGGTACCTCCTGCTATGAAATCATAGGAAGTACACCCGAAAAGAGCTATATTTCTGACCTTCCTTTCAAATGGCAAGGTTTCGTTATTATTCTTCAACAAAACCATTCCTTCAGTCGCTGACTGGCGGGTAACTGCTGCGTGCGCCTTCAAATCAGGTTTATTGGAATATTTGTATTCTTTAAAATGAGGAGTTTGGAGAATAAGTTCAAGAACACGCTTCACATTACGATTCAGTATGGATTCATCCAATTTTCCGGATTTCACCCCTTCGATAATCATATCATACTGGTTAGCCCTTCCCGGTTGGAGCATATCATTACCTGCTATCATCTGAGCCACGGCATCCTTCCCTCCAAACCAGTCAGTTACCACCATACCCTCGAAATTCCACTCATCACGCAATAAAGTGGACAGCAAGTCTGTATTCTCAGAAGCATAGGTGCCATTAATATGATTGTAAGAGGACATTACTGTCCATGGTGCCGATTCCTTCACTGCAATTTCGAACCCCTTCAAATAGATTTCCCGTAAGGCACGAGGAGTGATACGAGCATCATTAGCATTCCGATTGGTTTCCTGGTTGTTAACAGCAAAATGTTTGATGGAAGTTCCCACTCCGTTGCTCTGTATCCCTCTAACATATGCAGCAGCTATCTTGCCAGACACCAACGGGTCTTCGGAATAATATTCAAAATTACGCCCGCACAAAGGATTCCGATGGATATTCAAAGCAGGAGCCAGTAAAACATCCGCACCATATTCCAACACTTCATTACCAATTGATTTTCCAACTTCCTCTACCAAATCCTGATTCCAAGTAGAAGCAAGTAACGTACCGATAGGAAAATGTGTACAATAATAAGTAGCAGAATCCCCTTCGCGGATAGGATCTATACGTAAACCTGCAGGTCCATCAGCCAACACAATGGCAGGAATTCCCAAACGGGGTATCGGATAAGTAGTACCTGCTGCACCGGGAACCAACTTCTTTGTAGTGCCAATCACCGTACTGTCACCCGAAGTACCCACCATTCCGGTACCGATAACCAAGCGCGCCTTTTCTTCCAGCGTCATAGCGCCAATGACATCCTCAACGGAATCTTTACCCAGTTGGGGAGCCGCCGGTCCACAAGCGCTCAAAACGCTTGCGACCAACAGCAGACTGAATAGTTGTTTCTTCATGGTGTGTTATGATTTATTTGAACAACTTGGGAGCAAATACAGAGAGATAAATACGCCAGCAAGTCCATACATGCCCACCGGGAGTTTCCATAAACTCATACTTATATCCCTTCTTATCCAAATCGGCGCGATAGGCGGCATTGTTCTTATACAGGAAATCGTCTTTGCCGATACCCAGCCAGTAGAGTTTAGGAGCTTTTTCAAACTGGACAGCCAGCTTCTTGTCCATATCCTGATAAACCGGGCTATTCCGCTGGCCTGCACTCTGGACATTAAGAGCGGCAGAGAACAAACCTACATAATCGAACATATCGGGATAGTTCAAAGAAATATTGGCAGAATGAAAGCCACCCATTGAAAGGCCTGCAATGGCACGGTGTGCCTTGTCTGCCTGCACACGGTAATTACTTTCTACGAACTTCACAATCTCGGGGAAATAGGTTTCAAATGCACCGTCCATGGTTCCGTTCTTCATGTGGTAGGGCTTATAGTAACCCAGGCTGCTTTCACCCGGTGCAGCTTCCATGGCGGCATGTCCATTGGGCATCACGACAATCATCGGTTCAGCCTTGCCTTGTGCTATCAGATTATCGAGAATCTGTGCCGCACGTCCGAAAGTAGTCCATTCGTCTTCATCACCGCCCATGCCATGCAACAAGTAGAGCACAGGATATTTTCTGTTACCGGACTGTTCATAACCCGCCGGTGTGTAGATGTTGATACGGCGATCCATTTTCATGCCATCAGAGTGATACCAACGGTGGGCCAATGTTCCATGAGGCACTTTATTGACCTTATATAAATCAGCCTTGCCATTCCCTACGATGAATACATTGCTTGTTGTGGCAAAGTCACGATAGACATAAACATTGTTGGGGTCTATGGTCGGTACGCCGTCTACCATGAATTCATAACTGTAGAGTTCCGAGTCCAGCGGTTTGGTGGTATAGGTCCAGATTCCTTCGGCATTCTTCGTCATGTCTATCAGGCCTGCGCCCACCATACCGCCAATGTGTTGTCCCTCCGCCCTTTCGGCAAAGTCACCTGCAATCTGTACCTTCTTGGCATCGGGAGCCTTGAAGTTAAAAGTCACTGTGTTGTCTTTATTCACGATTGCAGACTCGAGGTCTTGCGCAACAAACAAGTTCTGCTGGGCAGACATTTGCAGTCCACAAGCTGCCATAAATGCAGCCAATATAATCTTTTTCATTTCAGTTCTTCAAATTAAAGTTCATTGATTCAAGTTCATTCTGCCACTGTAATAATCAGGCGGTGATAGCGGTTCATCTGTGGCGTACCGTTATCCGTAGCTTCCAAAATCAAGTGGATGGTATCACCGGGGTTGGCATCAGCCGGAACAGTAAAAGCTGTATTTGCAGAAGCAGGGTCATCTACCGTTACTTTGCCCCGATATGTACCGGCTGACACATACTGCCACCATTTAATGGTAAGGGCATCCTTATCCGGATCGGTTACAGTGTATTTAAGTTTCAGCTTCTCACCCGGCTTGGCACTCATGGCAAGCGCCCCTTTTATCACCGGCTCATGATTTGCGTCGGCATAGTTTGGAGTGACCGACCATTTAAAGCGGGCAGCCAATCCATTCATTACCGGAGCTGTGAAGTCGGGCAAAGGAGTAAGTGCTCGGCTCTATACTTCATCTGCTCCATGCGCGGAAGATTCTTCACCGAATCGGGAAGGACGGTTCTTCCACCGCACCATCCCCCATAAGTGGGGTCTTCGTGACCACGCAGGCCGTTACCTATCAAATTCAGGAAACAGTAAGTATCGCCTTCAGCCAGATAGGAGCCTTTCGGCTGGATTCCGGTCCAAACCACATAGCCTTGCTTTTCAATTCATCAACCGTATAACCCGACAAACCGAAGAAATCGAACTTATCACCTTTCACCATCTGCTTACCGTCTCCCCAGACCCGATACATTTCACCGAAAGGACCTTTACTGCGGATGTTCTCCTGCATCCATTCCGGAGAGTAGAAAACCTGATTTTCCTTGGAGGCTCTTAACTGTGCATTATAAGCCAGGCCGACTGTCATCCCCCCCATCTCCATTTGTCTGAGTTCCGGCCAGAAAGGTCGGATATACCGTGCATACGTATCATCCTGATCACCCGAAAGGGAAAGGACCACTTTTCCTATTATCTTCTCACGGATGCCTTTCCAGGCATCGGTATGCTCATAAATATCCTGAATGGACTTCAAGGCACGGGCGATGGTGCTGCCACCTCCCCAAGCATTGATGAATACCGGATCCGTACAATCATCGAGCAATACAGCTTTAATCAGCTCCGACCCCGGAGTGTCCTTGGAAATATCACCGTCGAACTCGATATTACCGATACGCACTTTAGACTTCAGGTATTCGGGAGTCGGATAAGACGGGTCGTGCACTTTCAGATTGGGATATACTTTCTCGTAAGCTTCCACGGCATCGTCAATGAAACGTTCATCCGGATCCCAACGCCAGCTTTCCATAGGTCCGTAGTCTATGCCATTACGGGAATATTCACGTCCAGGCACATACCACTTCGTGCCGTGCCCGTCACCTTTCCAATGGAACTGGCTGCTGGCATAAATCAAGCCTTCCACACGGAAATCCGTACTGAAAAGCAGGAAACGTATCAAAGAGTTCAGGTCATCAAGTTCCGGGTCACAAGTAATGATGACACGCGGTTTTGACGATTTTTCACCGGGCGTCTGCTGTCCGCTCATGCAAACCGGCATCACAGCCATAAGGCCTGATAGGAATAAGCATTTTAATTTATTCATAAACTAAGTTTTATTGATTAATTACCAACCGGGTTCTGGGTCATATTCTTATTGACATTCATTTCAGTAGCAGGGAACGGAAGCAGTTCATGCTTACCGCTCTTGAAGCCGGCAGAAGCATTTTTCTGTTCATCCCAACTTACACGGCCGTCTTTGTAAAGAGCCGGTCTTTCCTGCCCTCTCTTGGCAAGTACCGTAGCAGCATCACCCCACCGAATCAAATCCTGGTAACGGCAGCCTTCCATCCAAAGCTCCAGACGCTTCTCTTTCTTGATATCATCCATAGAGACGCTGCCCAATGCAGGCAACTGGGCACGGTCACGCACTTTATTCACATATCCGGCAGCCTTACTTGCATTTCCGGACTGAAGACTCGCTTCAGCAGCAAGCAGCAGAACCTCGGCATAACGCATGGCACGGGTATTGTTAGGACAACGCAACCACCAATAGTTGATGACATCTGCTTCATAAACACGGTATTTCCAGCTGAAGTAACCGGCATTGTCCGGCATATAAGCTATGGCATTGCTCAATGAGATACCCATATCCTCCATTTGCCGGTATGTCTTGATAGAGGCATTCAACCGATAAGTATCTCCCATTTCGACAAACGCATCGTAGCTTTCCTTCGTCGGACTTAAAAAATCCCCAGCCGCCATGAGAATAGATTTGAGTTAGGTCATTGAATGCAAGCATGTCTCCACGCCAATGCACATATACCCAAATCATGTTACTCATAATGCCGGTAACATTGTTGGCGTCGTAAACATAATTACTTTCAAACAGACTTCACAATTCGCCTCGCCTTTGGTAGTCTGGATATTCTCATAATCACTGTAAAGGTCGTACTTCCCGCTATTGATTACCTCATCCAAAACTGTAACAGCAGCACCATAATTCTTCTGGAATACGTATGCCTTGCCCAACAAGGCTTGTGCAAATTGTTTGGTGATACGATAGGTAAAGTTGTCCAAGCTTGTCTTTTCCTCCAAATTGCCACTGTTGACAGCTTCGGTCAAATCTTGGTTCACCAATGCCCAAAGCGCCTCTGTATTACCATTTGCCTGGGAATATTCGTTTGCTTTCAACGGATGGTCCACCAACGGCGGAGTTCCCCAAAGACTGATCAATTCGATGTAGGACATCGCACGGAAAACCTTTGCCTCTGCACGTGCACGAAGCTTAACCTCAGAATCATCGCCTACATACTGCAAAACAAATGTTGGCGGCATAAATCACTTTATAAAGATTCGTATACAACGTTTTAATATGGGAAAAATCAGAGTCGAACGTATAAGTCGACAGCAACTGTGCACTGGCAGCCGTCCAGCTTTCCCCTGCCGAATAGCAATCGTCAGAAAGAAGATTCTTCAGCCAGAACGCAGGCGCATAGGTGTCCTTCCAATTGCTATAGCAGGCTATAATGGCTTCTTCCGCATCGGCATCCGTTTTTATAGAAATTTTCGAAAGTGCTTACCCCATGCTGCGAAATATCCAGATTGTCCTCACAAGAGGAAAAGAAAGTGCAGCCGGCAAGTAACAGACTTGATAAAATATATTTTGCTTTCATATTTCGTATTGAATTAAAGATTAAAATACTACGTTAAGACCGAGCACGACTTTCTTGCTGGACGGATAAGAGCCCATATCCAAACCCATCGCATTGCCTGTACTCGTAAATTCAGGATCAAATCCGGGATATTTGGTAAATGTGAAGAAGTCGTCTAAAGAACAATACAAACGAAGGTTACTCAAACCCACCTGCTTCAACAAATTCTTAGGCAGGTTATAGCCCAACTGTATCTGCTTGATTTTAAAATATGAACCGTCGAATACAAATTTGGAGCTCTTTAAATACTTATCATAATTGCTGGGATTGGAACGGGCATATTTTGCATTGTCTCCCACAGCAGTCCACCGTCCGTCATAGAATTCCTTCAAGGTATTCGCTTTCATACGGGAAGTACGGTTATAGCCGGCAAACACATCATTGCCATGAGAACCGGAACCAAAGATTGTCAGGTCAAGGCCTTTCCAGGCAGCTGTCAAAGTAATACCATAAGTAAAGTCGGGAATGGCAGAACCGATTTCTGTCTGGTCGGCATCTCCAATAATGTCATCATCATTCTTGTCTTTGAATATTGGGTCACCCGTTTGCGGATCAATACCCGTGCACTCATAACCGCGCATGTACCAAATGGGATGTCCTTCTTCAAAATAATTCATAGTGCCGATACCTGCACTTGTTGTACTGGCAATACGCTCCAATGTTTCATGAAGATAAGTTACTTTATTCTTCAAAGTAGCGATGTTAGCTTTTACACTATAACTGAAATCTTTGATATGATCACGCCATGAGAGTTCAAACTCAAATCCGCTGTTCTTGACATTTCCCGCATTCATAGGTGAAGTAGTGTTACCCACAATCAAAGAAGGAGTAATACCGGTTACAATCAAGTCTTTGGTTTTCTTCTCATAATAGTCAAATCCGAAGCTCAAACGGTCATTCAGCATCCGGAGGTCAATACCCAAGTCTATCTGTTCGGAAGTTTCCCACTTCAAATCATAGTTACCGGTTGCAGATGGCAACGAACCTGTTTCATAAGACACATCACCTGACATCGGATAATTGATTCCAGACAAAATCGTAGCATCATACATATAGTCTGCCAAACCGGCGATACTACCATTCTGTCCCCAGCTTGCACGCAACTTCAAATGAGAGATTGACTTGAGGTTTTCCATAAATTTCTCGTTGGAAAGTACCCAGCCGACAGACACAGCCGGGAAATAGCCCCAACGTTTCTGCAAAGGAAGGATAGACAAGTCGGCTGCATCCGCACGAAGGGTGAATTGGGCAAAATACTTGCCTGCATAGTCATAAGATGCCCGGCCAAAGTAAGAAAGATTGGCATACCTCCGTTTCTCTCCACCACTTACCGTACGGGTGGCAGTACCGGTCCGAAAAGCAAAATAGGCATAATTGGGATCCAAACTTGGTAATACCCAAATCAACCTTGTCGCCGGAACGGCTACCATTGATTCCTCCCGTCACTCCAAAGGAAGCATTGGAAGAATAGGACATACCAAGCATCACGTTTACATTGTGCTTATCTGCAAATGTCTTGGTATAGTTGGCAAAGTTTTCCCATTGCCAGTACGTGGTGTTGGAGCTTGTCGCACTTACCGATACATAGTCCTGATAAAGGTCAGAGCAGGTAATGTTAGGCATAACATAGCCGTAGGAATTGCTGTAAGTATAACGGTATCCCAAACGTGAAGTGATGACCAACTCTTTGATCGGAGTAAAATCCAGATAAGTGGAACCGCTGAATACAAAACCATCCCTTTTCGTTGTGCCACGGTCACGCATGATATACGGATTGATATTATTGGAGTCGCCATAAGGGGAAATGGAATAATAATCACCATTGGCATTCTGAAGCAGGGTATGTCCCTGATTCATATAGTTAATCATAGTGTCGGGCAGTTTGTCCGGTGCATAGGTGACCGGCGTCAGAGGGTCAAGCTGAATGGCAGACAGCATCAGAGAACCGGTTGCCGAACCTTCGCTCACAGTCTGTACATGATGACGGGAGAATGAATTGTTTGTCGTGAATTTCAGCCAGTCCTTCACCTTATAGTCAGCATTCACAGTACCGGTAATACGGTCAAAAACGTCCTTATTGCCTACAATGGGACCATTGTTGCTTAAATAAGAAAGCGATGCAAACAGTGAACCATTATCATTGGCCCCTTGGAAATTGACATTGTGACGTTGCATCATGGATGATTCAAACGTTTCTTTCACCCAATCAGTATTTGTCTTTCCATCCCAATACCTATCTATTGTTTCTCTGGGAATAAGATTGCCTTCAGTCATATAATTGACGTATTCCTGAGCATTCAGAATATCAGGAGTACGACCCAAAGACTGGGAGGACAACTGGAAATCATAAGAAATACGGCGGACTCCCTTTTTTTGCCTTCCGGGTGGTAATCAAGACAACACCGTTACCGGCCTGGGCGCCATAGATAGCAGCAGAGGCAGCATCCTTCAATACTTCCATACTCTCAATATCGTTCGGATCGAGGTTGCTGATGTCTTTCGTACGCAGACCATCGACTACATACAAAGGATCTGAGCTGGCATTACTGCTATATCCACGGATACGAATGGCGGGATTCGAACCAGGAGCCGCAGATGCAGAAATAATTTGCACACCGGCTGTCTTGCAAGGCCTGCTCGGCATTGGTAATGGTACGATTTTCAAAATCTTCAGCCTTTACGGAAGAGATGGCCCCCGTTACGGAGCTTTTCTTCTGTACACCATATCCCACTACAACCACTTCATCCAAGGTCTTGTTATCTTCTTTCAGTACTATATTCATAGTACCCGCAGCGGCTTTCTTTTCCTGGGTCACATAACCTATATACGAAAAGACGATAGTGGCGCCCTCATTCACCGACAAGGTATAATTACCATCCAAATCAGTTATGACACCATTTGTCGTACCTTTTTCCAATACACTTACACCAATCATCGGTTCATTAAGTTCATCGGTGATTCTGCCAGATACACTTACATGTTTCTGTGCAAAAACAGATGTCATACCTACCAAAAGGAACAGCACCAAGACCATTAACCTTTTCTGTTTAATTTGTCTTACAATCGTTTTCATTTATTATTATTTTGGGTTAACAATGAATTAAAATATCAGTTTGAAAGCGTAATCAGTACCAGCCCCACAACAAAGAGTACAAACATAGTCGCAATCATAGGTACAGTTCCTTTGGGAGCTCCTTTGAACTCTTTCCATACAAAGAATCCCCAAATCATGGCTACCACCGGTGCGGCATTGCTCAGCGCATAGGCTATGGCCGGATTGGCTGATCCGGCTCCCATAAAGCTGACCACCATACCGCTCATCCAGATAAAGCCGCCCAACATACCGATCAGGTGTGTACGGGTATCACCTTTCAGATAGTCCTTCATTGTGACCTTGTTTCCTTGAGCCGGATGACTCATGGCAAACGTATTGAAAATGGGAGTAGTGATAAGGACACCGGCGGCAAAGCAAAATACGCCGGTATAGGGAGTCAGTGTTCCCGTACCACCCGCAACATACTGGGGATCGAGTGATTTTACAACCAATCCATAGAAAAACATGATGGCCAATCCTGCCACAATAGCCAATAAGATACCTTTTTTTAGGGGTGGATGCCTGACTCGCCGACATCTTTCCATAAGCCTTCCCGCAAATGCAGATGGCTACAATGATAACAACTACCCCTATCCAAAGCAATGCCTGGTTTCCGGGGTATACTTCACCGGCCAAAGTTATCAGCAGATAATTAAAAAATTATACCGCCTATCCAGGCTAAGCCTCCGCCAATGGGAAACCCTATCGACATACCGGCCACAGCGATGGCTGCCGTCAGAAAGATATTACCGAAATTCCAGACAATACCACCCAACAGTGCATACTTCATACTGTTCCAGTCCATTGCCGCCAAGTCCTCAAAGAAAGTACGGCCTTCACTTCCCAAGCTTCCCAATGTCAGAGCCCCCAACAGAGCCGTGAAAAACAAACCGAAAGCCAAGTCCCAATAGAAAAGCTCGAAACTCCAGCTTTTCGAGGTCACCATCTTCTGCGTATTCGCCCAAGAGCCCCAACAGAGGCAGCAATAGACACAACACAGAATGGCCAAAATATAGTTGTCAACAAGTATCATAATTTATCTTCTGTTGTTTACCGTGTGTTTACTTTTCATTCATGCACATATAGATTCCAGCCCAAATAGTCCTCGATGGCTTCGTTCAGAATTTCCTTCACATCATTGCGAACCATAGCCACATGATGTTCAAAACCATTTTTACAAATATACTTCATCAGAGTCTGCAAGTTATTCACCTTGGTGACAGCTATGCATCCATCCATTCCATACGGGTCATCCGTGATTTCACCAGTACCCAAATAAGCCTTGATAGCGCCTTTTGTATCATCTGTGGAAATACGGAAGAATGTGAAATCACCTTTGGTCACTTTACCATATACGGCACCGAATGTATTGACCTTGCCCAGCGTACGTCCCAAAACGCCCAGTGTACCAAGCTTCAAGTCATTTCTGACAAACGATTTCGGGAAGTTACCGCAATGGGTACATACACATTTGTTCCGGTCTTCTGCAAAATTGTTATTCCAGTCAAGCAATGCCGATTGACCTTGCGCTGCCAATGTCAAAGCATACATGGACACAGCGCCGGCAATATCTACCTCACAAGCGGCAGGAAGTAATTTTTCACCCAGCATACTCATTGTCACACATGCTGCACAACCATAATT
>ENA-OQBW01000010-OQBW01000010.1-human-gut-metagenome-genome-assembly--contig:-NODE-10-length-24543-cov-0.901704_pt1 | contig 24543 bp, 23 predicted proteins | sample MGYA00242752_ERZ504565 | MGnify/ENA primary metagenome ERZ504565 (study PRJEB26092, sample SAMD00036268) | human gut metagenome | host: Homo sapiens | study: EMG produced TPA metagenomics assembly of... | reverse complement strand
GAAAGCTTCGTAGGCCAGTGCCAGGATATAGGATTCTCCGGCTTGGGATTCGATGCGGAGGTCAAAGTCTCCGGCATCGTGCCAGCCGCCTATGTTCACTCCGGGAACCACTTCACCCGGTTTGAATTTGGACAGGCCCTCTTTCTGGTCGTAGCCGTCGATATGATTGTGTGCCGGTGCCATCCGGGCATCGTCCATGTGGCAGCAGTCGTGCCATACGCGGTATTTCTCGTTGACGCGCATGTGGCACATCTGTACGGGAAGGAAGTATTCCAGTACGGGTTGCCATACGCCACGGCATATACGTCATTGTCGATGCGGAAGATAGGAGATACGGAGGTATCGTATTTAATCTTGTAGAGTCCCGGTTCCTTCACATCCGTGAAGTCCACCTTCAGATAGTTGTATCTCAGGAACTTGCCCCAATTGGCAGGAGTGACGTTCTTGACCACTTTCTCGCCGTCTGCGTCAATGCGGATGATTTGTGCCGTTTCCTTTCTATTGTCACGTATATCCATTTCGATGACGGCTTCCTTGTCCTGGGCGGGATGATAACCTATCTGTGAAGTCTGGATAACCGGCTGATACATCCAGTCGGCCACTACGTTCGGAGTGATAATCCACTTGACGGCCCCTTTGGTGACACCCGGCTTTATGTTGCTGCGCAGTACGAACCAGCCGTTGTTGTGGTTCATCCGGCCGTCAAACAGTTGCAGGTCACCGCTCAATGATTCGATGGTAACTTTGTTGTAGGGGTCATCCGGTCGGGAGGTGAACTTGGTTCCTTTGGCGTAAGGTTCGCTGATGATGTCGTCTGCCACAATCGGGCTGTAACCTTTTCCTATCAGTTTGTCTATGTCTGCCAGCGATTTCTTGCCGTCATGGTAGTTTCCTGTATGCAGATGGTTGGGTTGTGTTGTCATCAGGGGGGAGTTGGGCTGTTGCGGGAAGATGCCGCTCTGACCGTCCATAATCCAGGGCTTGCCGAAGAGGGAACCCGGGAAGAACTCGAGGTTGAAGCCCACTTTTCCGATGAATTCCTGGGGAATGGGGCGGTCCAGGTCTACGGTCACCTCTATGTGCTTACCTTTGCTTTCCACTTGTACCGTATATATAAGGTTGAGATCGGGGTAAATCATCGGGTTGAATCCGGTGAGATGACGTGAGGAGTCGGGATAGCAGAGCGTGGCGGTGATGCTGTTGTCGCCGAGCTACGGTCCAGCTGTTTCGGTACGGGCTGCCATTGTCCGGGAGTAGCTTCCAGGCGGATGTCCCCGTTCGTTGCTACGCGGTGTCCGTTCATGATGATACATACTCCTCCTTGGTGTCCCTCGGGATAAATGTCATCGAAAGCCATGACGTCTACTCCCTGGTTCTTGAAATAACCGGAAGATGTCAGCTTGAAATCTTGTGCATGCAGTGCACCGCTACTGCAGAGCAGTGCCAAAGCGGATGCGAATAGAAAATGTCTCTTTCTCATAGTATCTATTTTTGAGTTACAGAATTCTCCACTAATATACGGACTAAAAAGGAAACGGATGGTTTTTGTTTGTAGCCAATAACGTTATAAAATGTATCTTTTTCCGGTGTTTGCCTATGTTTCTGGGGCAGATATTGTAGCACTTGACAAACACTGGTGTTTGAGCTGACAGACACTGGACTTTGAGCCGACAGACGCCAGTGTTTGAGCCGACAAAGGCCAGTGTTTGACAAAACAAGGATTCAGTACCCAAAAATGACCTTTATCGGAACCAATTGTATCCCTTGAAAAAGGATGGTAATGAGCAATGACAACTTGTTTTTTTTTTGTACATTTGCAGTGTAACTATGGCCAATTTCTTAAATCGCTGCATTATGAGACACCTGTTTCCCGTTTTTCTGCTGATTGTAGTAGGGTTGCTGATTGCCCCTTTCCTAAAAGCGCAATCACACGCGGATAAGATTTTAAAAGATGAGATAACCTCAGACTTGAAAGAGAACATCCTCTCTTTTTGGGAAAAATACAGTGTAGACCCTTCCGGAGGTTTTTACGGTTCATTGGGACGTGACGGTGCCCCGATAGCGGATGCTCCCAAAGGAGGCGTACTGAATGCCCGCATCCTCTGGACTTTTCAACCGCCTATCGGATGTATGGCGATGCTGCCTACCGCAAACTGGCTGACAGGGCGCAACGCTATTTCATAGACCACTTCATCGACCCGCAGTATGGAGGCGTATATTGGCTGATAAAAGCAGACGGTACTCCACTGGATACGGACAAGCAGACTTACGGCTGCTCTTATGCCATCTACGGTTGTCCGAACATTTCAGAGCAACAGGCAACAATGAAAGCCTGCAAAAAGCCATAGAGCTTTACCGGACCGTGGAGAGCAAAATCAAAGATCCCGTAAACGACGGTTATATAGAATCCTTTACCCGCGAATGGGGAACTCCCCAAAAGTTGGGATATGATGGAGATGGTGTTGCCACCAAAACAATGAATACCCATATCCATGTATTGGAGGCATACACAGCGTTATATAAAGTATGGAAAGATGACGGCCTTCGCGAGCGCCTTGCAAAAGTGATAAACTTGATAACAACCAAACTGTATAACTCACAAACACATCACCTGATATTATACTGTGATTCGAACTGGAACAATCTGGATGACATCGACTCTTACGGGCATGACATCGAAACTTCCTGGCTGCTGACGGAAGCTGCAGAAGCTCTGGGTGACCCGGAGGTCATCGGGAAATGCAGGAAAGTGGCTTTGGAACTTGCAGACGCCTCCTTGAAAGAGGGCATCAACCCGATGGGCGCCATGATGTACGAACGGCATAAGGACAAAATCAGGAAGGATGCTTCCTGGTGGTGCCAGGCGGAAACTGTGGTAGGATGCATCAATGCCTGGCAGCTGACCGGTGAACAATCTTATCTGGACAGTGCCGTCCGTACCTGGAATTTCATCAAGTCCCGGATGATAGACAAGGAGTATGGCGAATGGTTCAGAACCGTGCTGGAAGATGGGACTCCCCGCTACAAGGAACCTAAAGCAAGTATGTGGAACTGTCCCTATCATAACAGCCGTATGGGGTTTGAGATTGATACAAGACTGAAATGACAACCTTTTTATATATTTGATATAATGAAGAATTTACGAATTTTCCAGTTGGGAATGGCTGCATTGCTGTGTGGCATATTGTCTCAGCCGCTTTCTGCCCAGACGGAAGTGATGGCATGGAGCAATATCACGGGTGTCCGTGTAGACGGTGAATTGATAGACTTTGAGTCGTCCCTGCGTGTCGGAACCTTGAAAGGAGATATGGAGATTACCGGAAAGGAGAAGCAGGTCCGTCCCGTTTTCCATCGTGAGGGGGATATGCAGGAAGTGACGACTACTCTGCGAGGTATAAAGTTCCATCAGAAAGTGACGGACAAGGGAAAAGGTCTGGTGGAGATTTCTATTGATGCGCTGTCGGACACTACTCTGAACCAGTCAGCCTATTACTGTATCGCCCTAAGTCCGGAAAACTATACTGATGTCAAAGTAAGAACAAGTGGCAGGAAGCTGACCGCTACTTCGGCCAATAGGAAGTTGGAATTCAAGTTCAATAAGTCTGTAAAGGCCACGGTTGAAAAAGAATCCACCGGTACCGTAGTTTATATCTCGCTGATGCCGACTCTGAAAAAGGCTGGGAGAACTGCATTGTCTATGGAACTGCATGCTTCCGGAGTGATAGATCACAGTGACGCGGAAATTATATTGGATATGCAGAATCCGGGAAGTCTGTTTACAGGCTTTGGAGGGAATTTCCGCCTGCAGAATCCTGCTGCCGACCCTAAAGTGATAGATTACTGTCTGGAAAATTTGCGTGTAGCCTATGGACGTGTGGAATTTCCGTGGAGATTGTGGCAACCGGAAGAGGAAGCCGACCCTATTGCCACCGCACAGAATGGGGGACTGAACAAGCGGGTGGAGGAAAGTCTCCTCATGGCAAAGCGCTTGAAGGCGATGGGAATGCCGGTAATACTAAGCTGCTGGTTTCCGCCTGCATGGGCCATTGACGGAGGTCCTGCAAGTTATGCTCGTCAAGGCGGTGTCATTGCTTATCGTCTGGATAACCGGAAAAAGGAGAAGATTTATAAATCCATGGCAGATTATCTGTTGTATGCCAAACAGCATTATGGTATTGAGTTCTCCATGTTCTCGTTCAATGAATCGGATTTGGGTATTGATGTCCTCCACACTCCGCAAGAACATGCAGATTTCATTAAGGAGTTCGGTGCTTATCTGGCAGGGTTGAATCTTCCTACCCGCATGCTGCTTGGCGACAATTCGGATGCCACGACTTTCGATTTCATCCTTCCTGCTTTGAACAATCCTGAGACTCATAAGTATATTGGTGCAGTATCTTTCCATTCATGGCGTGGTTGTGATGATGTTACGTTAAAGAAGTGGGCGGATGCTGCCAAAGCGATTAATGTACCACTCTTGGTTGGTGAGGGTAGTACGGATGCCGCTGCTCATGGTTATGCCGAGATATTCAATGAGTCGACGTTTGCACTTTATGAAATCAATCTGTATACGCGTATTTGTGCCATTTGCCAGCCATTGTCCATCTTGCAGTGGCAGCTTACTTCAGACTATTCGTTGTTGTGGGGAGACGGCATTTATGGTTCCAAAGGTCCTTTGCGTCCTACGCAACGTTTCTGGAATATCAAGCAACTGGCCTCCACTCCGGCCGATGCCTTGGCCATTCCGGTCAGTAGCAGCAAGAAAAACGTAAACTGTGCGGCTTTCGGAAATATGGTGCGTGGGGAATATGCCGTCCATATGGTCAATAATGGGGCGGATTGCGAGGCTGTCATCTCCGGTATCCCTGCAGAAGTGAAGGAACTGAAAGTCTATGTGACCAATACAAAAGACTGCATGAAGGAAACTGCAGTGAAAGTGGAGAATGGGCAGGTACGGGTACACTTGCCGGCCATCAGTTTCATTACCTTATTGTCTGATAAATAGTTTTGAAATAGAATAATATAAATGATTACTAAAGAATAGTGATATGAATATAACTACATGTCTGTTTACAGTTCTGGGAGGGATGGCCACTTTAGGGCATCCTTCAGAAACTATACGTTTGAATCAGTTAGGGTACTATCCCCAGCAGGAAAAAGTAGCAGTGGTGAATACCGGTGAGGTACGTGAATTTACCATAGTAGATGCAGCCACGGGCAATCGGGTATTTTCCGGTAAGCCCGGATATATTGCTTCATCTGCTTGGTCGGATAAGAGCAGGACGATATTGGATTTCAGTGACATCACGGCACCGGGAAACTATTTTCTGATGGTTAACGGAGATTCAGTGGCATTCGAAATAAAAGAAAGAGTACTGTCCCCTTTTGGCCGATGCTGCTTTGAAATCTTTCTATTACCAACGTACGGGCATGCCCATCGAAGCGACTTATGCGGGTCGGTGGAGCCGTCCGGCAGGCCATCCCGATGACAAGGTACTGATACATCCCAATGCTGCCGGGCCGGAACGTAAGGCGGGAACGGTGATTTCTTCTCCGGGAGGATGGTATGATGCCGGAGACTATAACAAGTATATTGTGAACTCCGCCTATTCCATCGGACTGATGCAGGCGATTTATGCCCGCTTTCCTGACTATTTTATCCGTCAACGGGTCAACATCCCGGAAAGCGGAAACCACACGCCCGATTTGCTGGACGAGATGTACTATAACCTGAGATGGATGCTGACTATGCAAGACCCTGCCGACGGAGGAGTCTACCACAAGCTGACTACCCCTTCGTTCGAGGGATTCATCAAGCCTACGGAGTGTAGGCAGCCCCGTTATGTGGTTCAGAAATCAGTAACGGCGGCATTGGACTATGCTGCGGCTTTGGCGCAGGCTTCTGCCTTGTTTGCTCCTTACGAAGAGGATTATCCGGGCTTTTCGACAGTGGCTTTACAGGCTGCCGAACGTGCTTACGCCTGGGCAGAAGCGCATCCGCAAGCGCTCTATCATCAGGACCTCCTCAACAAGCAATATCAACCTGCCGTGGTTACGGGAGCTTACGGTGATCGTAGTGCCGATGACGAATTCTTCTGGGCGGCTTCCGAGCTCTATCTTGCTACGGGAAAGCCTGTTTACCGGGAACAAGTGAAGAAGCATCTGCCCACTGCATATAAGACTCCTTCTTGGGGCAATACCACTGCGTTGGGCGTGTTTGCCTGGCTGCAACCGGGCAGGGAATATCAGGGTGAAGACGTGGAATTGGCAAATGCCATGAAAGACCTGTTACTGGACTATGCTGCCGAGGCTGTGCGGGGTGCTGACCGCTCTCCTTTCCATGCTCCTTACGGCAACGATGCCAAAGATTTCTTCTGGGGATGCCTTGCCGAAGGGTGTGCTAACCAAGCCACTTCACTGGTTTGCGCCTATTTGCTTACGGGCGAGAAGTCGTACCTGACGAACGCCTACCGCAATATGGACTACATTTTAGGAAAGAATGCTACGGGATATTGTTATGTTACCGGTTTCGGGATGAAGAGTCCTCTGTATCCGCACCATCGTCTCTCTGCATCGGATGACATAGAGGCACCTCTTCCCGGTTTCCTGGTTGGCGGTCCCAATCCTGGGCAGCAGGATGGCGTTGCTTATGCTTCCAACCTGCCGGATGAGTCTTATGCAGATGTGGAGGGTTCGTATGCTTCCAATGAGATAGCCATTAATTGGAGTGCCGCTTTGGTGGCGTTGGTGTCTTCGTTGGATGCTTTGATGTCAAAATGATGTTCCTATTCAGCCTGCTGCCTTATAAATTCGGACGGGCTGATGTTGAATTCATCTTTAAAATGCTTGGAGAATACCTTGGGGGAGTTATACCCCAAGGTATATGCAATTTCCGAAACTTGCATTTGGCTTTCTGTCAGGAGTTGCTGTGCCCGTTTCATGCGGATGGTTCTGATGAACTCGATGGGTTTCTTTCCCGTTATCTTAATCATTTTCTTGTAGAAATAGCTGCGTGATATATTCAGGCTGCTGGCAAGCTCTTCGACGGAAAACTCGGTTTCGCTGATATTGTCCTCTACAATCTGGATGGCTTTTTCCACCAGCTGTCGGTCAAGAGGAGTGATGGTGATACGGCTTGGCTCGATTTTAATGTCCTGATTGAACATTTCCTGACGTTTGACGTTCATCTCGATAATCTTGTTGATACGCAGTTTGAGGACTTCCATATTGAAAGGCTTGGTGATGTAGTCGTCTGCACCGACGTTGAGTCCTTCCAATTGGTGCTCCTCGCTTGCTTTGGCTGTCAGCAGGATGATGGGGATATGTGAATAGCGTATATCGTTCTTGATGGTTGAACATAGTTCCAGACCATCCATTTCGGGCATCATGATGTCACTGACCACTAAATCTATATCTTCCTTTTCCAAAACATTCAGTGCTTGTTTCCCATTAGTGGCTTTCAATACGTGATATTTTCTGGCAAGACTTTCAGAGAGAAATTTAAGAAAGTCGTAGTTGTCATCTACAAGCAGGATGGTGAACGGATGGGTTTCTTCTTTTGTTTCCGATGCTTCGACCAGCTCTCCGCTTCCGGTTTCATTACTGTTCTGGTGCAGAGGGAGTGTAATCAGGAATACGGAACCGCAAGGCTGGTTATCCTTGACACAGACAGTGCCTTGGTGCATTTTTACATATTCGGAAACAATGTGTAGGCCGATGCCGCTGCCTCCGTTGCTCGATTGGTTTTTTCCCGACTGATAGAATCTTTGGAATATTTTTTCCTTGGATTCATCTTCTATGCCGCAACCGGTATCGGTAAAGGTCAGTTCCAGATTTTTTCCCTTTATGGCAATGTCCAGTGAGATGCTTCCTTTATTGGGAGTGAACTTGAATGCGTTCGACAGAATGTTGGTACATATCTTGCGTATCTTGTCATAGTCGAAATCCATGAATACGGAATGCTGCGGACTGGTAAAGCTGTAGCTGATGTTCCGTTTCTGTGCTATCGGGTCGAAGGAATGAAATATCTCGCTCAGGATGATGAGAATATTGTCGTGCTTGCATTTCAGTGTCTCGGCTTTGGCGTCGAGCTTTCTGAAGTCCAGCAATTGGTTGATGAGTTCCAGCAGATAGTCGGCGTTTTGCTTCACCATATCCAGAATCCCCTTTCGGTATTCGGGGTGGTCCACAAAGAATTCCTCAAGCGGGTTGATGATTAGCGATAGGGGGGGTACGCAGTTCATGGCTTATGTTGGCAAAGAATTGTAGCTTCATGTTGTTGATTTTCTGTTGCTTTTCATTTTCTACTTCAATGGCCTGCATGATTTGTTTCTGTTTGTGCCGTGTAACGCAGGTTGCGGATAATTAGTAGGATGATGCACAGAACAATGCCGGTATAAATGGTATAGGCCCACCAGGTACGCCACCAGGGAGGAAGTATCTTTATTTTCAGCTCTTTGATATGGGGGCTCCATACGCCTTGTGAATTGCATGCCTTTACGGACAAGGTATAGTTTCCGGCAGGCAGCATGGATAGATTTATCTTGTTGTTTTCAGCATAAATCCAGTTGGCATGGCTTTGGTCGATTTTGTAGGCATATTTTATCTTGTCTGTTTCTATCAGGTCGAGAGCTGAGAAGGATAGAGTAAATGAATTTTCCTTTTCGGTGAGCGACAGTCTTTGTGCACATTCAAGCGAGCTTCCTCCCAAGATGTCAGAGTGGGCTGTTCCGGATTTAAGCTCGATTCCGGTCAGGTAGATGCGGGCATCGTAGTTTGTTGAAAGAATTTCTTGGGGGGATAATGGTCTGGTATCCTTTGGGAGTGCCTATCAGTATGTTTCCATTCTCCAGTTTCAGAATGGCATGTACGTTGGTGTCATTGCAAATCAGCCGTCGCTTACGGAATAGTTCACGATGGAATACACTCCGTTTGTCATCTGTATGCGTGAAATACCGTTGCCGGTGCCAATCCACATCTGATGGTTGTTGTCTTCCGTAATGGCTCTGACGAGGTTGGCGGCAAGTCCGTTCTTCTGGTCAATGAAATAGACGGAGTCGTTCTTCTGGTTCCAGACGCTAAGTCCATGCGGATGGCCTATCCAAAGCAGGTCACGGCTGTCCTTGTAGACGGTGAGCATGTCGGTTTCCTTGAAACGGGTGGTTTCGGAGTAGATGTTGTGAGGCTTGGGTTTCGGTGTCGATGATAATAAGCCCGCCTTTGCTTGCTACATACAGATGCCGGTCATTGTCATAGTACATATCCCGTACAAAGAACTCTCCCGGACGATACAAGATGGTGTCGAATACTCCGGTTTCAGGATGCAGCCTTTGTATATATCCTCTCATCGTACCTATCCAGACGTATCCGTGTTTGTCTACTTCTATCGTATATACATTGTCTTCGAGCAGTTGGCTGTTGCTGGTTGTGTATTGTCTGATTTGCCCTTTCAAATAGCAGAGCAACCCTTTCTGGAACGTGCCGATCCACAGACGGCTCTTGGAGTCAATGGATAAATCGACTACGATATTGGCGGGAGTGGGTATCTTCTCGTATGCATCGGTTATCAGTGATTGGCGTATCAGGCCCGTGCCGTCTGTTCCGTAGTAGATAAATCCCGGGTCGGTGTCCTTGCAGAAAGTCAAGATGTCGTCATATTCCAGTGATTTGTTGCAGAGGATGATTTGGGACATTGGACTATAATAGGAGATGCCGTGTTTGAAGTTACCTATATATATGATTCCGTCCTTATCCCGGTAAATGGTATTCAGGTTGTTGCTGGCGATGGTATGTGGTTTCAGGGGGTTGTGCAGCAGGTTGGTAAGCGATTTATTCAAGGTGTTGTAGATGACCAGCCCCATGTGGCTGGTGAGAATCCATACATTTCCGTCGCCCAAATCGAGGATACGTTGTACGCGGTTGTACTGAATATCATTGCAACTGTTCAGGCAGATGTCTTCCCATTGTTGTGTAAGGTTGCTTTTGTACAGTAGCAGACTGTTTTGGTATGTATATATCCATATGCTTTCACTTTGGTCTGTATAGACGTGCGGTTCATGGTCTTCCAGTAGTGGTTTGTAAATGGCCGGGATGGTGATTTCCCTGGTTTCGGAGGTTTGCTTGTTGATGCTGTATAGCACGCCGTTGGAGTACATGACGTAGATATATTGCACTCCTATCGATATATTGGAAGTTTTCTCGATAGACAGTGGATATGCTTTGAGGGAATTGTTGTCTATGTTCAGTATATAGATTTTGGAATGATCGTAGGCCCAGAATTCATTTTTGGGTGTTTTCCCTATTCTGAGAATGTTTTTTGCTGGGAATCTTTAATTTTTTCGAGTGTGGTTTTGTAGTCATTGTCGAACTTTCCGGTCTTGTAGTCGTAGATACTGTAACCAACCGTTGGATGTCCTTATCCATACATTCATTTCCGGTCCTTCGAAGATGTTGATGATGGCATCGTCGGGCAGTTCGGAGTTATCCCGGTGATACTGCCGGAACGAGTAGCCGTCATATTTGTTGAGTCCCGATTCCGTCCCTATCCACAGAAATCCCCTGCTATCTCTGAAAATGCTCCTGACGCTGTTGTTGGACAGTCCTTCTGTGGTGGAAAGCTGTTTAAACATAACAGCCGGTGGAATCTCTGCCGGATTTCCCCAAGCTGTAAAGGCAAAGGATAGCTGGCATATTAAGAATAAAAACAGATGCTTCATGTGTTTTCTGTAATATTTAGGGAGATTAACGATATTGTATCTGCAAACTTAAATATAATCATCCGGATGGGCAAGGGAAGATTTGTGTATTCATGTACGATGATATACCTCATTTGGTGAAAAAGAGTATGCATTTTGTTTCCAGGCGCTCTATATGTGCTCTATGCAACAAAAACGGGCATTAAAAGACATTTTTCACACATCTGTTTTTCCTTTATGCAAGATACCTTTGTCAGTGAGATCATTTAAATCCTAATAGTATGAAGAAAGAACTTTTAGCAGTGGCAATGCTGTTGTTTGCCGGTGGCAATCTGTTGGCACAGCCACATGTCAATGACGGTACTTCGTATCTGATGAACCAACCTTTGGATATGAGTACTGATTTTCGTGATTTGAGTAATACCTTGTTTTTTGCAGATCATCTGGAATCATTCGACGTTAAGTCGGGTGAAGGACTGGTGAACTGGAAACGGGGGCATCTGATGCCCCGTCAAGCTTTCAATACCAACGGTGCACAACCCCGTAAAATGAGAATGCTCGATTTTCCTTTTACTGCTTATGAGAATGACCCTAACTTGAAATTTAAGATTGACTTTGTAACTCCGCGTACGGTGCGTATCCGCATGCTGACCACTCCGGTGGAGCCCAGACCGGCCACTTCCATCATGTTGGCCAAAGAGCCGGGCAGGGATGGAAGCTGGAAAGTGGCCGAGACGAATGACAACATTGTTTATTCCGGCGATTACGGAACCATTCAGATTAACAAGAATCCCTGGAGAATCGTGTTGAAGGATAAAACCGGACGTATCCTGAGTCAGACCGCTACTCTGCGTGATGCTGATTCTACGCAGGTGAAGTATACGCCTTTCAGTTTTGTGAAGCGGGGAAGCGACAATGCCCGCCCGTATCAATCCCGTGTTTACGCTGACTGCGGATGAGATGATTTTCGGTTGCGGCGAATCGGCCACCGGACTGAACAAAGCCGGGCAGAAGGTGAATCTGTTTGTTACAGACCCGCAAGGTCCGGAAACAGACCAGATGTACAAACCCATTCCTTTCTTTATGAGTAACCGGGGATACGGTATGTTCATGCACACTTCCGCACCGGTCACTTGTGATTTCGGTGCTACTTATATCGGACTGAACAAAATGTTCATGGGCGACGAGAACCTGGATTTGTTTGTATTCTTTGGCGAACCGAAAGACATCTTGGACGAGTACACCGATTTGGTAGGAAAACCGGGTATGCCTCCATTGTGGTCTTTCGGTACATGGATGAGCCGTATCACCTATTTCAGTGAGAAGGAAGGTTATGATGTGGCTGCCAATATCCGCAAAAACAAGTATCCGTGCGATGTTATCCATTTCGATACCGGTTGGTTTGACGTGGATTGGCAGTGTGACTATAAATTCTCCGAAAACCGTTTCCAAAATCCACAGCAGATGTTGAAGGATTTGAGGTCACAGGGTTTCCACGTATGCTTGTGGCAGTTGCCTTATTTCACTCCCAAGAACCGTTATTTCCCTGAGCTGATAGAGAAGAACATGTATGTGAAGAACGGTAACGGGGAACTTCCTTACGAGGATGTAGTGCTCGATTTTTCCAATCCGGAGACTGTGAAGTGGTATCAGGACAAGTTAGCCGGACTGCTGAATATCGGTGTCAGTGCCATCAAGGTTGACTTTGGCGAAGCGGCTCCGCTGAACGGTATTTATGCTTCGGGCAAAAGTGGATGGTATGAGCACAATCTCTATCCGGTGCGCTACGACATGGCAGTATCCGAGATAACCAAGAAGCTTCATAATGAAAATATTATGTGGGCCCGTGCTGCATGGGCCGGTTCACAGCGCTATCCGTTGCATTGGGGCGGTGATGCTGCCACGACGAATACGGGTATGCTGGGTACGCTTCGTGCCGGTTTGTCCTTCGGCTTGTCCGGTTTCTCTTTCTGGAGCCATGATATGGGAGGGTTTGTAAAGTCTACTCCGGAAGACTTGTATTGTCGTTGGATACCTTTCGGTTTCCTCACTTCGCATACCCGCGCACATGGAGCACCTCCGACTGAGCCGTGGCTGTACGACAGCAAGCGTGTACAGGACGTTTTCCGCAAAAGTGCAGAGATGAAATATCGCCTGATGCCTTATGTTTATGCCCAGGCCAAGGAATGTACCGAGAAAGGCTTGCCGATGTTGAGAGCCTTGTTTGTGGAATTTCCCGATGACCCCGGAGCATGGAAGGTGGACGACGAATACCTCTTCGGCTCGCAGATTCTGGTTGCCCCCTGCTCGAATCCGGTATAACCGGTCGCACCGTTTACCTTCCCGAAGGAAAATGGATAGACTATCAGACGGAGAAAGTGTATGAAGGCGGATGGCACAGGATTGAAGCAGGCAGCCTGCCGATAATCATGCTGGTGCGCGACGGTTCGGTGCTTCCTCATCTGAAGTTGGCACAGTCCACTTCCGAAATGGATTGGAGCAGGATGAGTCTGAAGGTGTACAGTGCTGACAAGAAGCAGGCTGAGGGCTTGATATGCCTGCCTACAGACAACCGCATCCAAGTAGTGAAAGTGGATTGCGCGAAGGCGAAACCGCAGTTGATGAACCAAGTTGAAGGGACTTCCCTGAACTTTTGAACTTAATCTTTGAAAACCTATATTTAATTCACCCCTGCCGGTATGGGAGAGAAAGGGGCAGGGGTCTTTGTTAAACCTAAGTATTTAGTATTTATGAGAAATGTGATGAAGTATTTGGGCATCATGTCAGTATCGCTGGCATGCGCCGGACCTCTCTTTGCAACAAGCGGATATCCGTTTGCAAGTGTCGCTGTCGTGCAGCAGAGTGTAGCCACCGTAAAGGGACAAGTGGTAGATGAGAAGGGCGAACCCATTATCGGTGCCAATGTCATCGTAGAGGGTACGACAAACGGTATGATTACCGATTTGGACGGAAACTTCTCTTTGCAGTGCCCCGTAGGCTCTACGCTGAAAGCCAGTTACATCGGTTATCTGACAAGGACCGTTAAAGTAACCGGAAACATGAATGCCTTGAAGATTATCTTGAAAGAAGATGCCGAAACATTGGAAGAAGTGGTGGTGGTAGGTTACGGTACGATGAAGAAATCCGACCTGACCGGTTCCGTTACTTCTGTAAATGCAGAGGAGATGATGAAACGTAATCCGGTGAACTTGGGACAAGGTCTGCAGGGAGCTGCCGCCGGTGTTTCCGTCATCCGTTCCTCCGGTTCGCCCGACGGGGGATTCAACATCCGTATTCGTGGTGTAGCCACCGTAAACGGTAGTTCCGACCCTCTTTATGTAGTGGATGGAGTGCAGGTCGGTACTTCCATTGACTTTCTTAATCCAAACGATGTGGAGAGCATTGAAATCCTGAAAGATGCCTCTGCTACTGCCATTTATGGAACACGCGGTGCCAATGGTGTTATCATGATTACCACTAAAAAACGGAAGCAAGGGCAAGGCACAAGTCAACTTCTCTGCCAACTATTCCCTTCAATTCAACAACAACAAGATAGACGTGGCCGATGCAGATCTCTTTGCCAAGGCAGTACGCGAATCTTGCCGTAACGGTTCGGTCATGACCAATCTGGCTTTTTGGCGAAGAGTACATTGGCAAATTGAATAGCATTGACTGGCAGGATGAAATGTCACGTACAGCGTTGCAGCAGAACTATAATCTCTCCGCTTCGGGTGGTACGGAAGCCACGCAAGCCAACCTTTCGGTGGGATATCTGAATAATGAAGGTGTTGTCATTGAATCTTATTTCAAACGTCTGACAGCCCGTGCCAACATCACTCATAAAGTGAAAGATTTCATTCATTTGGGATTGAACTTGAACTATACACATGCCCAGCATCACTTCAGTGGCAATATGCGTAGTTATGCGCAAGCCATTCCTACGATGGACTATGTAGAGAATGGAGTCTTTTATTCTATGCCTATCGTTCTGCCCGACGGTTCATGGGGACATTATAAACAAGAGTCTGATGGTGACATCAACAAGGGGGCCGACAACCTGGTGGCTGCAGCCAAGACCAGAACCGACCAGATTTCCAAATGGGACCGTTTGGTGGCCAGTGCATTCCTGCAATTGGACATTGCAAAGGGATTGACTTTTAAAACCATCGGTAGCTACAACTATTTCACAAAAGGTTATGATGGATATACCCCTTATAATCCTCGTACATTTGGTTCGAAAGACCGTAAGGACAGTTATTCTATCAATCAGAATCAGAACTCGGAGATTGCCTTAGAATCGTTTGTCAACTATGACTGGTCGAATGCCCATCATCGTGTAAGCGCTATGGCAGGTTTCTCTATCAGCGATACGGACGGTGTCTGGCTGAATACCAGTGCCAGTGATTTCCCGGCTGACAACATTCGCCAGATTTCTTTGACAAACGACCCCAGCTCCAAGAATACAAATGGGGGACGTGACTTGAAGACCCGTTATCAATCTTATTTCGGACGTCTGACCTACAGTCTGAATGACCGTTATATACTGACGCTACAGTACGCCGCGACGGTTCTTCCAACTTCGGTTCGGGCAACCGGTACGGTACTTTCCCTTCCGCTTCTTTGGCATGGCGCTTGTCAGAGGAGAACTTCATCAAGAATCTGAATCTTTTCAGCAACCTGAAGATACGTGCAGGTTGGGGGCAGACCGGTAATGCGGGTAGCGGAACCAGTCTTTCTGTCCCTCAGCTCTCTTCTTTGGATTGTATGTATTATGTCATGGCCGGGGGCGGCATGATGAATGCAGCCGGTATCGCACAGCAAAAGGAAATTGACACCAACCTGAAGTGGGAGACCAACGAGCAGACCAACATCGGTCTGGACATGGCCTTTATGAACAACGAGCTTTCATTCTCGGTGGACTACTTTATCCGTGACTCGAAAGATTTGCTTATTTATCGTCAGATCCGTCCTTCTACCGGTTTTACGTCTGTCTATACCAATGCCGGACATATCCGTAACAAAGGTTTTGAGGTTAGTGCTGCGTGGAATAAAAGTTTCGGTGATTGGAATGTAGGAGTACGTGTAAATGGTTCTACCTTGAAAAATGAGGCGGTAGAGGTGGGTGACCCTATTTTCTATAAAACAACAGTTATGGTACGCAGGATGGCGATGACTGGGACAATCACTCCATCACACAGAACGGTTATGCCGTAGGTTCTTATTATGGCTGGAAAGTGGCCGGTATTTTTCAGAACCAGCAGGAGATTGATGCCTTGAATGCTCAATCGCCTACAGGCAAGTACCAGGATGGTGACACCGCTCCGGGTGACTTCAAGTATATCGACCTGAATGGCGACGGCCAGATTACAGACGAAGACCGTACGGTTATCGGTAATGGTTTCCCGACTCTTTCCTACGGTTTGAACCTTACTGCCTCTTACAAGAATTTCGACTTTTCAATGAATATGTATGGGGTAGCCGGAATGGATGTCTATTCTTACAGCGCTGCCCGTCTGACTTCTATGTATGGTCCTGACGGCGGTTACCAGAACGTTCTGGCAGAATATGTGAAGAATGCCTGGACTCTTGAGAATCCCAATGGCAAATATCCGCGTATCACCAAGGGCGACCACAATAAGAATCACCGTTCCAGTGACGCTTTCATTAAGAAAGGCGATTATTTGAAGATTTCGAACATTCAGTTTGGCTATACTTTCCCGAAGAATTTGGTAAAGCACGCGAAGATGGAGAATGCCCGTGTGTTTGTCAGTGCAGACAACATATTGACGCTTTCTTCGTATAACAAATGGGGTGACCCGGAAGTCGGGTCGGACAGAGTGCTGCTGACAGGATTCGATGGCGGACGCTATCCGTTCCCGTTATCCGTCTCTTTCGGTGTGAGTGTACAATTCTAATCTAATACTTAACAGATAAACAAATCATATTATGAGAAAAAGTTTTTACCATATATTGTTGTTGGGTGCTCTCACCTTGGGTACTACCAGTCTTGTGATGACTATTTGGAAGTCGATCATTACGATATTCTGCCCGAAGATTTCATGTACCGGAATGAGGCAAATATTAAGTCGGGGCTTTATGGCATTTACGATACTTTCTATACCTATCAAGGCAGTGATAATAGTGGCGATGATACGACATGGGGATTTAAGCCCAATGTATTTATTGCCGGACACAGTACGATGGATTGCCAGGCATCCGGCTGGGATGCCGAATGGCAACGTCATGCGGTATTAGCCAATAAAGGTTCGCTGGATACGGCTTGGCGTATGAGCTATAAGGGTATTGACCGTGCCAACCGTTTTCTGGCCGGATTGCAGAATGTGGACGTTTCCGTGCTTTCTGCCGAAAAGAAAGTGCAGTTTGAAGCCGAGGCGCGTGCCATTCGTGCATACAATTACTTGTATTTGTCAAAAGTCTTTGGCCCTGTCCCCATGTTGCTTACGGGTGAGACTTATACAACCAGTGCAGGAAAGGCGCGTCCTGAAAATCTGGAAGGCACTTATCAGGTTATTGAGGAAGACCTTAAGTTTGCCATGGAAAAGCTGGATTGGGAACCTGCCGATGGAGAATACGGTCGTATTACGAAAGGTTTCTGCAAGGCATTTTTTGGCAGAACTCTATATGTATCAGAAGAAATTTACTGAAGCCAAGAAGGAATTGAATGACATTATTACCAGTAATACCTATGCATTGGAGCCGTGCTATGCCAATCTTCATGCCTGGGACAACCATTGGACAAAAGAATCCATTTTTGAGGTGGCTTATCATATTCACGGCAATATGAATTGGGGAGGCAACAGCCACGATGACGGCAAGATATGGTATGGCTATATGTGTGCCGCTCCCGAGTATGGCGGTTGGGGGTCCTTGGCTCTGTCTTGGGAGTATTATCGCTCTTTTGAGCAGGGAGACAAGCGCAAGGAGTATACTTGTGTAGGTACGGGTGACGTACATCCTATTACCAATGAAAAACTGGGTACCAATCCCTCTTACAGCGGATATGTACAAGGCTCTGAAAATGTACCTTGTGTATATTCACTGAAGTATTGGAGAAAGCAACCGGGTAAGGACGGGTTTGTGTATTGCCCGATTTCATTGACTTTCAAACGATATGCAGGCGTATTGCTGGATTATGCTGAATGTTGTTTCGAGACGGGTGAGGAAGCGACCGGATGGGAGATGATCAGACAAGTGCGTAATCGTGCGTGGGGTAACTTGGAAATTGGTGTACAAGCCATTGATTTCCCGCAGGCAATGTTGAATACGACAGTTGTCGATGTACCCGATGCAAAGACTGTTTATGCTGAATATAAGACGCGGAAAGGGTATACAAGTGATGTATGGAAAGTGGCTTTGACACAAGAACGCCGTCATGAGCTCAATGCAGAGTTCTCTTTATATTTCGACCTTTGCCGTATGGGGTTGGCTGAAGAATGGTTCAGATGCGAATACCCGAAAACAAAAGCCAATTCTACACCGGAGGAGTGCTGGGAAACTGGCGATTCTTTCCGTTATTTTGAGCATCAGAAATATCAGGAGATTTTCCCAATACCTACTAATGAGATTCTTAATAATCCTCTCATCAATTCGGAGGACCAGAATGAGGGATATTGATGACTCTAAAATTGTGCTAAGAATAGACAATTATATTGTTCTGTTATTCTGAACGAAGTGAAGAATCTCTTCTACAGAAAAGAGATTCTTCACTATGTTTGGGGTATGTATTCCTGAATGAGCAAATCAGATGATTAAGTGTCCACAATTTAAACTTGTAGTTAAGTATGGCAAGAAAAACATTTTGTTTCCTTCTATTTATATGTATGGGCGTGTGTGCATGTACTGTTCGGCATAATTCGTTACGGTCGACATTGTGTGCGGAAATTGTTGCCAATGTCCGGGACAGTGTACTGCCATTTTGGATGGATTATGCAGTGGCGCCTGACGGCGGTTTTTATGGGACTGTATTGCGGAATGGTACTCCGGTGGTAGATGCTCCCAGAGGAGGAGTGTTGAATGCCCGGATTCTGTGGAGTTTTTCTGCTGCATACCGTACATTTGGAGATGAATCTTATCTGAAACTTGCCAACAAGTCTCAGCGCTATTTTATCGATACATTTATTGATAAGAAGAACGGTGGGGTGTATTGGTTGGTCAACCCCGATGGTGAAGTAGTGAATGCTTCTAAGTATACTTATGCCATGACTTATGCTATTTATGGATTAGCAGAGCACTATCTGGCGACGGGTAACGACGAAAGTCTGAAAACTGCCGTCAGTCTGTATCATGTTCTGGAAGAGAAAGGGCGTGAGCCGTTGTATGACGGTTATGTGGAATCTTTTACCGAAAATTGGGAGAAGTTGGACCAATATGACAATAATGCTCCCAAGACCATGAATGCCCATCTGCATGTGTTGGAAGCTTATACCCTTCTATATCAGTGCTGGAAAGACAATGGCTTGAAGAAAAGGCTTGAGTTTTGCGTCGATTTGTTCATGAACCGCATTTACGACCCGTCAAGGAAGCATTTCAATCTGTTCTTTGATAATGAGTGGAACAGTCTGGTCGAAATGGATTCTTACGGACATGATGTTGAGACCGGATGGTTGCTTTGTGAGGCTGCCCGTACGCTGGAAAATCAGGACTTGATAGAACAGACAAATCAGCTTGCATTGGATGTGACGGAAGCTTGTCTGGCTGAAGGAATGAGTGATAAAGGCTATATGATTTACGAGAAGAAAGGTGACAGAAAAACCAAGCATGCCTCATGGTGGGGCCAGATGAAACGGTGATAGCTTGTGTCAATGCTTGGCAAATCAGCGGGAGTGACGTTTATCTACAATCGGTTGATACGGTCTGGACTTTTGTCAAAGACCATATGGTGGACAAGGAATACGGGGAATGGTATAGCGACTGTTTCGACGGAGAGCCTAAAAAGGAGGCTCCCAAAGTAAGTATGTGGCGTTGTCCATATCATACGGTACGCTTGGGAGTGGAAATGTATAATCGTTTAAAATAATACGTATGAAGAAATTGATAATAGGTGCGGCATCACTGATGCTTTGTGCAGGTTTGCAAGCCCAGGACTTCAAGATTAACCCGTCGGGGTATTTTGAAAACCACGGGGCCAATGTGATGGTTTTCAGTGATGTCTATCCTGAAGGACACCAAGGGGGTGTCACCTTGGTTTTGAATGGAGACCGCAGGGCCGCAGGCGGTGATGTGCGTTTCGAGATTTCGCAGGGGCAGTGGCAGGGATTGCCCAAGATGAGGAAACGGGTGGTGGATGGAGGCTGCCAACGAAATCCGTGTCACACTGAGCTATCCTGACTCGGTTTTTTCCAAGCATATGGCGGGGTTCAATCCGATGCTCTATCCGGATTTTGCTTTCGGCTATACTATCAAGGTGAAAGGGGAAAAGGACTATCTGGTATTGACTGTTGATTTGGACCGGCCGGTTCCGGAGCGCTTTGCCGGGAAGCTCGGTTTCAATCTGGAGCTGGTGCCTTCTACCTTGTTGGGCAAGCCCTGGATTATGGATAACCGGACGGGTGTTTTCCCTCATCAGGCGATGGGGCCCACCATGAAGCAGACCTCCAATATGGAGCATATCGGAGACTTCAATCCTAAGGGGAAAGCCAGCCTGGACCAGTTGCTTCTGGACCGGAAGACTTATAATCCGATGATTGCCGATGATATTGTCTCTGCCCCTCTTGCCGCGGGAAAAAAGTTTGTGCTCAATCCGCAGGATGAGTTGGCAAAGATTACGATTGAGAGTGAGAAGGGAGATTTGATGCTGTATGACGGACGGATAAACCATAATAACGGTTGGTTTGTGCTTCGTTCGGAATTTCCGGCAGGAACGAAAGGGAATGCGGTGAGATGGATTATCCGTCCCACAGTTACCAAGGAGTGGCGCTATGCACCGGTGGTACAGGCCTCTCAAGTGGGTTATCATCCCGGACAGAAGAAAGTGGCTGTCATCGAATTGGACAAACGGGATACGGATTTCCGGCAACCTGCCCTCTACCGTATTGCAGCCGATGGCAGGAAACTGGTGAAGCAGCAGGCTGCCAAGGATTGGGGAGATTTCCAGCGTTACCATTATTTGCAGTTCGACTTTACGGAAATTACGGAAGAGGGACTTTATCAGGTGATGTACGGTGATGCGGCTTCTCCGGTGTTCCGTATTGCAAAGGATGTTTGGGATAAAGGAATCTGGCAGGCGGAGGTGGAATATTTCCTGCCGGTACAGATGTGTCACATGCGTGTCAACGAGAAGTATCGTGTATGGCATGACTTCTGTCACCAGGACGATGCCCGAATGGCCCAAACGAATATCAATCACATTGACGGATATAGCCAGGGACCTTCTACTCTGTGCAAATATCAGCCGGGCGATCTTGTTCCGGGATTGAACGTAGGCGGTTGGCACGATGCAGGCGATTATGACCTGCGTGTGGAGTCGCAGGCAGGTGAAGCCTATATCCTCGCTATGGCTTGTGAGAATTTCGGTGCCTACTGGGACGAGACTTCCATTGATTTCGAAAAACGGATTGTAGAGATACACCAGCCTGACGGGAAAAACGACTTGTTACAGCAAGTGGAAAACGGGGCTTTGACCGTAGTAGCCGGTTGGAAGGCATTGGGACGCCTCTATAGAGGAATTTTGTGTCCTACTGTACGGCAATATGCACACTTGGGAGATGCTTCGGCCCATACTGATCATGTCAGTGGAACGGCTGATGACCGTTGGGTGTTTACGGAAGACAATCCGGGACGTGAGTTACAGGTGGCCGCTTGGCTGGCAGGTATTTCACGCGTGCTGAAGGGACATAATGATACTCTGGCGGCAGATTGTCTGGAAATAGCCCGTGAGCTGTTTAAGATTACACGTTGTGATAACAATTGGATACTGACAACGAAAGTACATGCCGCCGTAGAGCTTTATCTGGCAACGAAGGAAGCGGGTACCGCGATTTCGTTTTGCAGCAGCAGGATTTCATCTGCAAGAATATCCGTCAGACGGGCTGGTTCATCGGACGGTTCGACCAGGCTGTGGGCAATGTCCGTTTCAGCAAGGCTATTCGTAAGGCATTGCCGGAGTTACAGGCCATGTATCAGGAGTATAGCAGTAAAACTCCGTATGGAGTGCCGCATGACAGAGGTAACCGTTCTTCCGGTTCATGGGAACCCCAGCATCTGGGCTACAATTACTGTTACCTGCATGCTGCCTATCCTGACTTGTTTGCACCGGACTATATTTTCAATGCTGTCCAATACCTGCTCGGTATGCATCCGGGACGTAATCAGGCAGCGTTTGTAACGGGAGTCGGTGCCGAAACGATGAAAGCTGCCTATGGTGTCAACCGTGCCGACTGGTCTTATATTCCGGGTGGAGTGTCTCCGGGTACAAATCTGATTCGTCCTGACTTGCCCGAATTACTTCATTTCCCGTTCTTATGGCAGGAGGGTGAGTACTGTTTGGGCGGACATGCTACGTGGTTTATGTATATGGTATTGGCATCTCAGAAAATATTGAATGGTAATGAACAGTAAAATAAAGGTAGATAAGTTTGTAATTGTAGCTTTTCTGCTCTGCATGGTCTGCACTATGGCCATGCAGGCAAAAGCTTATGACAATTTTAAGGTATCGGTCTATGTACGTGCCTACGAGGTAGACAAGATGAAGGACATCCATTGGCTGGATTCGACTTGGAATGTGATTTCACAACAGTTGGAAGTGGACAAGATTTATCTGGAAACACATCGTGATTTACTGATTGTGGATGACGCCACCCTGGAGCAAGCTAAGAAATTTTTCCATGACCGGGGAATAGAGACTGCCGGAGGAATTACCTACACCATCAACGAGGCAAACAGTTTCGAGACGTTCTGCTATTCCAATCCCGAGCATCGTGAGATGGTGCGAAAGATTGCAGAACATACGGCAAAGCACTTTGACGAGTTTATTCTGGATGACTTTTTCTTCACCAGTTGCAAGTCGGACATAGAGATAAAAGCCAAAGGTGCGCAGAGCTGGACGGAATACCGTTTGAAGCTGATGACTGAAGCCGGGCGCGACCTTGTGCTGAAACCTGCCAAGAAGGTGAATCCTCGTGTAAAGGTAATCATCAAGTATCCCAACTGGTACGACCATTTCCAAGGTTTGGGCTTTAATCTGGAGGAAGGTCCCCAACTCTTTGACGGTGTCTGGACGGGTACCGAAACAAGGGATCCTGCCGGCAACCAGCATCTGCAGAATTATCTAAGCTATAATATTATCCGCTATTTCGATAATCTGCGTCCGGGCTACAACGGTGGAGGATGGGTGGACTCCGGTGGACTGAATCTAGGCATGGACCGCTATGCTGAGCAGCTGCATCTGACCATGCTTGCCAAGCTCCCGAAATCATTCTCTTTGCCTATAACCAGCTTCTGGGCGTGAAGTTGTCTCCCAGGTTCCGTACCCCTTGGCAGGGCATGGGCACCAGCTTTAATTATGATGAGATGACTGCCCCTATCCGGCAGAAGGACGGAACTTCCATAGAGCCTACCACCATGGCACGCATTGCGGATGTTGTATTGAAACAGACTGATAAACTGATAGGTAAGTTGGGTAACCCCATTGGCATCAAGTCCTACAAGCCTTTTCATGTGGCGGGTGATGATTTCTTGCAGAATTATCTGGGCATGATAGGTTTGCCGATGGATATACGTCCCGTTTTTCCGAAAGACCAACAAGTGGTGCTGCTGACTGCCCAGGCGGCTCAAGCTCCGGAGCTCATGACCGACATTAGGAAGCAATTGCAAAGCGGACGGGATGTGGTGATTACAAGCGGCTTGCTGAAAGCCATTCCTGAAAAAAATTGCCGAAATAGTAGAGTTGCGTTGTACCGATTTGAAAGCTCTTGTCAATGATTTTGGCCGATACGGACAAGCCGGACGCGATTTATTGATACCGCAGGTTCAGTATTATACGAATGATGCTTGGGAAGTAGTCAGTGCGGGCCGTCCGTTGACGGGAGGAGTATCGGGGTATCCTATTTTGTTGAGAGCTCCCTATGCCGCCGGCAATCTATATGTATTGACCATTCCCGATGATATGGGAAATTTATATGATTTCCCGGCAAAAGCCTTGAATGAGATTCGCCGCATTATGAGTAGGGATATGGATATCTATCTGGAGGCTCCCTCCAAAGTCGGATTGTTTGTGTATGACAATAAAACACTGGTGGTGGAGAACTTCAATGATGAACCGGTGGAAGTGCGTATTGTTACCGATGATGAGGTGACGAGGTTGGAAAATCTGGAGAATGGGGATATTCTGGCTCCCCTTCCTGCCGAACCCGTACAGAGCAGGCGTCCGGTGACACCAAAGAACTCTTTCCGTTTGTCATTACTGCCCCATTCGTATAAGGCTTTCCAATATAAATGACGGGTAAGAAGATTGTCGGATAGTTATTCGGAAGGGTAACGGGAGGTCGGTTCTACAATGGGTCGGCCTCCTTTGCTTCCAGTCATCCGTGAGAATGCTTGTGTTCTTTCAATATCCTGTGCGGCAGTGTCCCGTGCCCCAGCAACTCTATCGGGCAGTTGAAGTTGCGTTCCAGCCATTCTTCCGTAACGCCGGTATCGGGATGGTAGTCCAGGGTTTCGTTGACGCAGGCAATGGACTTGACTTGCTGCAACACCGTGCCGATGTCGTGGCTGACGAGAATAATGGCGCAATCCTTGTTTATCTCTGCCAGCAGTTCGTAGAGGCGGGCTTCGAAACGCTTGTCGATGTATGTGCTGGGGTTCGTCGAGAATCACCACCTGCGGGTCGGAG
>ENA-OQBW01000008-OQBW01000008.1-human-gut-metagenome-genome-assembly--contig:-NODE-8-length-27380-cov-0.882582_pt1 | contig 27380 bp, 21 predicted proteins | sample MGYA00242752_ERZ504565 | MGnify/ENA primary metagenome ERZ504565 (study PRJEB26092, sample SAMD00036268) | human gut metagenome | host: Homo sapiens | study: EMG produced TPA metagenomics assembly of the... | reverse complement strand
TTCCCACCATCAGACCTCCCCAATAAATAGACAAGACACCAGCCCCCTTCCATTCAGTACCTAAAAAACTGACAGAATCAATCCCCAAAGCCCGCATTCTGTCAGGTAAAAAACTCGGTATACCAATTTCCACTCCCATATAAACGAAGATAGCAACTGCACCGAACATCAAATGAGGATACCGGTAAGGACTGACCGTGCTTCGCTCCTTTTCCGCAGATGTCTCCCTTATTTCAGGCAAATGCAAAAAATAAAGCAATAAACACAGAATCATTGCAATACCGGCAATTATCAGGAAAGGGATTTGCACATTGGTTGCATCCGGACGGTCTTCTACCGCCACATTTTTGCCAACCGTTTCCGATGAAATGAGCAATGCCACAAAGATAGGAGCAGCTACCGTTGCTACCGAATTGAAGAAACCGACCAAGTTGAGACGGCTGGCAGCCTCATTCTTCGGCCCCAAAGCAAGTACATAGGGATTCAACACTATTTGCAACAGAGCGATACCCAAAGCAACAATAAACATAGAGCACAGAAATGCGGAATATCCCATCATGACAGCCGGATAGGTTAATATGAACCCAATACCTACCACCAGCAAAGACAATACCGCAGAAGCCTTATAGCCTAATTTATTCAACAGATAAGACAAAGGAATAGAGAACAAGTAAGCTCCAAAAAAAGGATGTATTCACCAACTGCTTCTCCGAAAAAGAAAGCATCCATTTGCTGGATGATAAAAAATCAATCAAAGAGTTGTTCATCGTAGTAATAAAACCGACCATGAAAAACAGGACGGACATTACAATCATCGGAAAGAGATAACTTTTCTTATTATTATTCGCATTCATAACAATCAATTGTGGAATTACAAATTCTACTGTAAAACAGCTTTTAGCATACGGAAGCCAAATAATCCTCCGGCATAACAGTCGGCATGTGACTGGAAACGTACATTTATGTTCTCTTTCCCTTGAGTGAAAGAAAGAGGTATTTCATAAACTTCCTCAAAAACCTTATTTCCATGTGTCCCATCCAGCTTCACCGTTTTAAACAAAACTCCATCTATCAGAATATCAAAATTGCGTTTGTCTTTGTCTGCCCCCCAATATGAACAGATCATCTGCATCTTCTGTGTGGAATCCACCTTTACATCGAAAGAAAACCAACCGTTAAAAGCATCGCGAAAAGCATAACCGTTGGCGTAGCCTGAATTAGAATTTTCCGATTCCAAACCATGCTCTCTTTCAGGTTGCATCTCCCCAATCCTGAATAAATCGGTCGTATGCGCCTCCAAAAGTCTCTGTTCTTCCATCATTTTCTGGTACTCCATTTCCTTCAAAGCCCATTCTTTCTCTGAAAAGACATCGAAATAAACAGTATATTTCTGATCATACACTGCATAAAAAGGAAGTAATGGAAGTTCGGGATTGGCCGTTGTCGATGCAACAAACGACAACTCTTCACCCGCAACCGGACGAATTGCATCGGTAATCATACCTGAATCTGAAATAAAATGAGAAATATCATATATTTTCACGTCCCCCTTGCCTAACGGAGCAGCCAAGAGTATAGGTCCATAGAATATACCCATCCGTTTTGGATTATCAGGCATGGAAACAGTATACAAACTCATTGGAATGTCTATAGTCAGTGTTGTGTTGTCACTCCATCTTTCTTTTAAGGTGAAATAAGACCCAGGGGTACCTTGTATCATTCTTTCCTCTCCATTCAAAGTTACTTTCAGGCCGTTTACAGCCCATTTCGGATAACGGATGTGCAATGGAAACACCTGTCCTTTCCCTTTAAAGCTTATCCGGACTTTCGTGTCCGATGGGAAGTGTGTTTCCAATTTTACTTCCATTTTCCTCTCTTTCCAAATCAGGACTGTAGGTATAAATAGGTTTACAAACAATCCTTTGTCCTCAGCCGATTCAAAGAATACACTCTCGGCATATTTCACATGATTCTCCAGGCCGCTACCCACACAACACCAAAAGTCGCCATAGCGGGTACTGAATTCTTTTTCCGTACCCGATTCTAAAGGTACACAATAGCACACCATACCGTTATCCGGATTCTGCGAAGCTAAAATATGATTGTATAACGCACGTTCATAATAATCCATATAAACGGACTGCGCATCCCAGGAAAACAAATGCCTGGTAAGTTTCAGCATATTATAGGTATTGCAAGTTTCCGAAGTGAAAGCACTCAAGCGGTCATTCAGGCAGTCAGGAGGACCCAAATGTTCATAATTACTATTTCCACCGTTCACATACGTATGATGGCCAACGATACGTTCCCAATAGAAAGTGGCTATCGTATGAGCCTTTTTATCACCGGTCAATTCATAAAGACGGGCTTCGCCGATGATTTTAGGAACTTGTGTATTCGAATGTTTTCCAGCCAATTCATCGCGTTTCTCACTCAGAGGGTCAAGAATAGCCTGATGATAGAACTGGTGTGCCAACCGTAAATAGTCCTTATTTCCGGTAATGGCATACATCTCTGCCAAAACCTCATTCATCCCACCAAACTCACTGCGTAGCATCTTCTGGAACTGTTCTTCCGATAGATGTCCAAAACTGTTAACAGCCCAATCAGAAAGCCTGGTTACTACTCTCCTAGCCTCTTCATTATCTGTATACCGATACGCATCAATCAAGCCTGCCCATAGTTTATGCAAAGTATACCAAGGCACCCACCCTCCATTCAAATCAAATCCTTCAGTACGGATATCACCGGCAGAAACCTCGGCCCAGATCTTATCTTCATCGGGGATGCCACCTACATAACCGGTCTTACGGGCATACTGGCATTCTGCCAGTTCTCTTACAATATAATCAACCCGTTCCTTGAAACGTACATCACCACTGGCTGCATACATCATGGAACATGCCGAAAGATAATGCCCGAGTGTATGCCCTGAAACTCCCAACGTTTCCCAGCCACCATAAATCTCTCCTTTAGGCTGTAATCCGGCATTCAGACGGAAACGGTGTAACAAACGGTCTGGCTCAAGGTCAAGAAGCCACCGTGCATCCTTATCCATTGCATGTTTGAACAGACTCCCTTCCAGCAGTCTCAAGTCAGAAAGAGGGAAAGGCCTGGCTTCCACCTTGACTTTATCTTTGACTGTCACTTCCGGCCAGGAATTACCGGCCAAAGAATATGTTGCCAAAGACAACAGAAACAGTAGTAATGTATTTTTCATGGTAATGCAGTTTACTATAGTCTATACAGACTACAGACGATTATTATATTCATCCAGCGCTTCATAGAAAGCTTCTATATTTTTTTATAGGAATCTCTGGCGGAACATCGCAACCGGTAGATAATACAAAGTTTTTCCATTTAGCCGTATTTTGTAACAATGCCATTGTTTCTTCCTTCACTTTCTCAGGAGAAGCTTGTTTCATGATACCTACCGGATCGATATTCCCCATCGCAAGAACATCGCCGGGACATTCAGCCAAAGCATTCACCATATCTATCTTATTGCCAAAATGTACAGCCGCCGCTTTCGTCTCGACCATAGCTGCCGTACAGTGCCCGGCATTGCCGCAATTGTGCAATACAATCATAAAATGGTCATCTTGTAATTCTTCCACAATTTTAGAAACATATACGGATGAAAAGGCCGAACAATCTTCATTAGAAACCAAACCTGCAGCAGGCTCAGCTATAATAACCCCGCTAACTCCCGTTTCTTTCATGGCTCGCAAATAGCGAAGAATAAACTCATTGCATTTCTCTAACAGCAAACGAATGGTCTCAGGTTCCATATAGAGTGCCATCATCATCTCCGACATGTCAAACAAGCGACCTGCCAAAGAAAATGGACCAATACATCCGCCGAAAACAGGTTTATCCGTAATACATTTTGCTGCCAGCGTATTGGCTCCCAAATACTGGGGGACACGAGCCGTTTCCAATGAAGGAATTTCAAGAGCTTCTATCGAAGTTCGGTCGGAAACCAATCTTCCTATCACATTCGGTACCTCGTTCTCCTCGAACGCCACTTTGGCTCCAAAAGCTTCAGCTTCTACTGTCAAATCCATAATCACCGTACAAGCTGCAGCCGGATATATTTCATTCAGTTTCTGAATGGCTTCAGCATGTTTTTGTCCGTCAGTAACGGCCTGCTTCACCGTATATCCACACAACTCAATACCGGGATGCGTCATTATCGGGATAGCTATTCTCCCGGGGTTACCCATGACGTTATGGGCCCATTCTTTCATATTTATCATACAACTTTTTCCTTTCTTTTATAACAATGTCTGTTATTACAAATCTCACAACGGTAAGGCTGAAGAAGCAGCTCTTTCCCTAATCCGAAAAAACCGCTGACAGACTTCACAGGTGACATCAGGAAAGAATCCGACAAGGTAATACCACAAGGTTGCGGTGGAAACAAAGAGAACAGCTTTTGTTGTTCACGTATATCCCAACCACAATATCCGGGACTATATGGCAGACTGTGACGAAACTCACATTCCTTGTCCAGTTCTTTACCAAGCAATGTGACACACCTTTCGGCAATAACACTTCCGACAGAATCGGCTACATATTCCTTCACAATATTGTCTTGTTTTTTTAAGACGATGCAGATAATCGTCATACTCTTTTCCTGCCGTAGCCACAAACAGACAGACATGGGTCATTCCGGACAAATAAGAACCGATAATTCCTCCGGGAGAAAACTCCATATCTCCAGCCAATATGTGTGACTTGGATGGTTGTCGGGCTTCTAAAATCTGAAACATGTAACGAGGTGTACATAGAGACTGTATCTCTGCCCGGACTTCATTCACAAGCGCACAGATATCAGGTTCCGGAGTAGTTCCCCGGTAACCCATTGCCATGTACACCTCCTCTTCAGAAAATTCAGACGGTTGCAACCTTATCTGTCTTTCTTCTAACATGCCTGTAAAACTCTTTTAGCCAAAAGTACCGCACCATTTGCATTGGAACTGTACCCATCGGCCCCAATCCGCATGGCAAATTCCTCATTGACAGGAGCCCCGCCAACCAATACTTTCACTTTATCTCGTAAACCTTCAGCAGCCAGTGTATCAATCACATTCTGCATATAATTCATGGTTGTGGTGAGCAATGCAGATAGACAAACTATCTGAGGATTATATTTCTTCACAGCCTCAACAAATTGCCGGTCAGAAATATCCACACCTAAATTTATTACTTCAAATCCGCATCCCTCCAGCATGGAAGCCACCAGATTTTTTTCCAATATCATGCAAATCTCCTTTGACAGTTCCGATAACAAGGGTACCTAATGAAGTCCCAGATGCATCTTTCAGTAAAGGTTTCAGGATTTCAAGACACCCTTTCATGGCACGTGCCGCCAATAACAGATTCGGTACAAACGCTTTCCCTTCTTCAAAACGTTGGCCTATCTCCTCCATTCCTTTTATCAAATAATTGTTGATAATGTCCTGTGCTTCTACCCCTGCAGCAATTGCTTCGTTGACAATTGTCTTTGCATCTTCCAGTTTACCGGAAACAATACATTCTTTTAAATTCACTAACTCTGCCATAGTTTCATTATATTATTTTAATTGTTTCTGAGCAACTTCTATAAATGCCAATATGTTTTCAAACGGCGTATCACTTTCCACCGAGTGCGAAGGTGAGAAAATATAACCTCCTTCTTTACCCAATTCCAATAAACGCTCTGATTCAGTCACCACTTCCTCACGGGTTCCGAAAGGAGGATTTTCTGCATGGACAATCCACCATGGAAAGCCAAACGTCCTCTATAACGAGGCAAAATATCATATACATCCATTACCTCCGGCTGGAATGGATTGAATGAATTCAAACCGATATCAATCAAGTCGTCGAACAATTCATCCACATCTCCACAGCTATGTATCATTACATATTTTCCGGCTGCACGCACATGACCATACATACGTTTCAAACGAGGGTAGATAAATTCTTTCCAAATATCATATCCCATGATAAGACCTTTCTGCTGCCCCCAGTCATCTCCAAAGTAAACAGCATCAATATCATATTCAAGAGCCTTGTCCACTTGTGCCAAATTATAATCACAAATAGCATCCAGAAGCTGATGAACAAAATCCGGATTAATGATAAAATCCATCAACAAATTTTCCATACCACGCATAGTCCATGCACGTTCATAAAGAGAAAAACCTATCTGGAAACAACGGAACATATCAGGCTTAGCCTCTATTTCCGACTCTATATTTGCAAAAAAACGAGGATCCAACGGGTTCGGGAAAGTATATCCCTCCAATGTAGGTTCGGGTAAAACAATACTCTTCACATCACCGATATCTTTATCAATACTTCTGTCCCAAACTACTTTGAAGACATCCTGGTACAAATCACCACCAAGATGTTCGAAAAAGCCGATGTCACTACCTAATTGCAGTATATGATTACCCAAAACCACATCCAAATCTTTCACACCGTAATATTCCTCCAACTGTTCTTTCGGTTCTTTTGTAAATTTGAACGACCAAGGTACATAAGGCGGCTTTTTTGCCATCAAGTACCATTTTTATCACTTCACGCTTTGTCATATCAATATATTCTTCTAATCACTTAACTATATGTATATATCACCTATCATAAATATCTATCACACTTTAACAGAATATATATCAATTAAATACATATATTCCGAAACAACGTGATATTTTCTACTCTTGAGAACTACCGACCCATTGTTTTACCGGAAGTCCTTCTATCTTCTTAACCTCCGTAAACAAATAGTAATTAGGAATATTTTCCAATTCAATCGCTACACGGCAGAAAGCATAGTCCCGAAAATTATTCACATAACCATTTTGGTAAGTTGCCACAGGAATAGAGACTTCCAAATCGGCACTTCCATCTACTTCTACAGCTTTCGTTATAGCACAAGTCGTAGTACTGTTCACAATCTTAGTAGTACTGATATAGCCTCTCACATTTTTAATTACAGGAGTAGGATTTTTAGTCCCCGTTACTTTAGAAACATTACATCTCATCACAATATTATCTCCTTCCAAACCTACAGAAAGTTCGCTAAGTTCATAATAAGGAGTGACCTCAATATCCATCTGCAAATCATTCTTCATGTCAATATAGATACTGTCATAGCCTACTCCGCTTTCATAATTAAACTGAGAAAACTCAAATGGAAATTGGTTGTTATAAGGCGTTAGCCAATATTCATCATGAAAAAGCAACTGATTAAATGAACCGTCATCTTTTACCTGAATAAAAGTTCCAGTGTCTACTTTTCCATAACCAGTTTGAAAAACCCGGAGGATAGTACGGGCTGCACTTCCATCCCATTGCAGATTCTTACCGTTGTAAACGACATTGCCACTGAATGTAAGGGAAGGGGCATCATAATTATCATATTCGCAAGAGGCAAAAATAATTGATAAAAGTGTTATACTTAAAAATATTATCTTTTTCATTGTCAGTTCAATTAATGGTTAGGATTCTTTTCAATATAAGGATTACCTGGTGTTAGAGGATAGGTAGCATAAAACATCGTATTATCGAAGTTCAAAGGTTTTCTATGAAAGTCAAAAGCCCCACGACGGTCTACAAATACCTTACGATAAATCCATTTTCCGTTATCAGCATCACCCGGTGCATAAATTTATATGCATAAGCTTTCAATACAGAAGTTTCATTAGTATTATCATAACGCCATACTTCATCAGCTATTCTCCAACGTTTCAAGTCATAATAACGATGATCTTCATAGCTAATTCCACCCGACGCTCATTCATAATACGATTCATATCCAACTCATCTACTGATAGTCTGAAAGATGTACCACCAGCACGTTCACGGATTTCATTAATCAGTTCCAATGCCAGGTTACGCGTATCTTTACCCTCATAAGAGACCTCTCCATTCTGAGACAAACAATAAGCTGCTTCTGCTGCATTCAATACTGCTTCACCAAAACGGAATATGATATAAGGAACCTTACTATTACCTTCTGCCTCAGAACCAGCAGTAATATCCACAAACTTACGCATCAAAAATCCAGTATGTGAATAATAACCTGTTGTAAAATGAGGTCCTTCTGCACCGGTGATACGCTGCCCCTCATAATAATTAGCATCAGTCAACAGATTCTCCATTCCATCAACATGCCTGAAACTATAGGTACCATTAGCATTCTTGATAGCTAAACCTGCCTGAAAGTCGAGTTCCGTATCACGGAAAGAAGAACCGGGAGTTAAGATAGAACCTGCCAAGCGAGGATCACGATCTGCAAAAATATCTTCTGGATTATCATAAACTTTATAATGGTAATTCGAGGTCAAAACCTCCATTCTTTCCGGTTCAGTTGGAGCTTCACCTTCATAAGGGTTAATCGGTTCAATATTTTTGGTAGAAAGTCGTTCATAAGCATCCACTTGATTCAGTGTCGGGTTCAATTCACAACCAGTTTTCAAGGCTGGAGCCATTTCTGCACATATTGTTTTAGTCGTATAGGTATTTTTGAAATTTACTCCATCATAATCACGACAAAAGATTACTTCCGGATTACCTTTACTCGTCTGAAACAGATTTGCATAGTTAGTGGCTAAATCACTGTCTACTTTATACAAAGAATACCCCAACTCTTTCAAAGCATTATAAGCGTCAATACATTTTTGGAAATAGTCATTAGCACGTACCTTAGGAATTCCAGTCGCACCACTCGGTAGATTCAACCCTTTTGTCACACTCTTATCATAATTATATGCTAAACTACCAGCATAAAGCATCGCACGACATTTCAAAGCCAAAGCAGCCCCCCCGAGTAGCACGTGATTTCAAATCGGCATTCGCTACACTCAAATCATCAACTATGGCATCAACTTCAGCGGCAATATAGTCATAAACCTCAGCTTCCGTATTACGAGGACGAGCCAATTCTATCGTATTCTCTGTATAATCGAAGACCTCTTCAATAATAGGTACACCCCCCATACTAGTCAGCATACGGAAATATACCATAGCACGGAGAAAACGTGCTTCTGCTAAAAAATAGTTCTGTTGTTCTGTACTTATATTAGATACACTGTTTGTCAACTCACGTATATGGATGTTAATTTCCCGAATCAAGTTATAATCATAATATGCACGGTACCCCTGGTTCACATTATCCGCTTGGTTCCAATAGGAACTTCCCTGTGTACATTCATCCCAACGAGCAATATCCATCAATCCAGAACCATCTCCAGTTCCTCCAAATTCCTGAGGAAAATTCAATCTGGAATATAAATTGGCAATCACACTACTTATATTCTCAACTGAAGAATATACATCATTTGTATTCATTGCGGTAGAATCTTCTTGTGTCAGCCAATCTTCACACGAAGAACAAAAAAGTGCACATACCGTCAAAACTATATATAATTTCTTTTTCATATCAGAATTCTATTTAGAAAGTTAAATTCACACCAATTGTATATACTCTGTTTACTGGATAGTCAGCACCTTGCACCCCCGAAACTTCCGGATCTATACCGTAAGTCTTCATATTATCGAATGAGAACAAATTGCTTCCTTCAAAATAGAAGCGGCATTTCTGAATCAGGGCTTTTCTTGTCCAATTGACAGGTAAAGTATACCCCACAACCAAATTACGCAAACGCAAGTATTTCACGTTTTTATTGTAGAATGTATTCGAATTGGTAGCAGCAAAAGTCTCATCACCTCTAAATGCAGGAAATGTACCAGGTACCCAAGGAGAAGTCGGATCAAGGATATCTTCATGATGCCACACATCCAACGTATTATATTTAAATCCATTAGCCACATAATTTACACCACTTCCCCAACGACTAAACCAGTTAGGACACCAAGTATTCATGAAACCACCGGCAAAATCAACAGCAAAGTCAACACCTTTCCAGTCACCACCCAAAGAAATTCCCATAGACATCAACGGTTGTTTATTCCCTTGACTTTCGTCATAAGGAAAGTCCATACCGGCATAACCTAACGGACGTCTGTCATGATCATTGATAATACCATCATTGTTAACATCCTTGTAAATCGGATCACCCGGCAATAATGTCGTATTATTCTTTCCATCAATATTTACCGGATAGTTGTCAATCTGCTCTTGATTCTGGAATATGCCAATCGTCTCATACATCCAAAGCCCAGCTTCACCACCATTTATCACACTAGCCCAACGATCTGTCTTTCCCCAGAAATAACGATCCATGGCATTATAGAACTTTTCTCCGTAAATCTTACCATTTTTGGCACGTGCTAAAGTCAAGTTCACACCAGCAAAATAATTAAAATCATTCACCTTGTCATTCCACTTCAAGGCGACATCAAGCCCCACTGTCATATCTGTATTCAAATTCTGAGGTAATACACTTAAACCACTTTCTTCAGGAAAATAAATATCATCCGGAGTAGCAGCAATTCCTTCCCTCTTACGCTTGAACAAGTCAAATTCAATCCCCAAACGATTATTAAGAAAACCCAATTCAATACCAACATCGAAGATAGAAGCTGTCATCCAACTCAAAGTAGTGATAGGCACACCTTTTACTTTAGTTCCTATAATATTTTTATTGTCGCTTGAAGAAAAAGGATCTGAAGGGATATAAGCAGCACCCTGATTATAGTTATAACCAGACAAAAATGCAAAGTCCGGATATATACTGCCAAGGCCATCATCACCCATCTCACCATAAGAGATTCTCAACTTCACATTAGTCAACCACTCTGAAATACCCAATTCTTTAAAGAAACCCTCTTCCGACAAACGCCATGCTGCAGAAACAGAAGGGAAAAAGGCCCAACGTTTACCAGAAGGAAACTTCCAAGAACCATCATAACGACCTGCAAAATCAACAATATACCTTTGGTCATAATTATAACCAGCTCTAAATACAAAACTCGCTGTGGAATTCTGGAACCTCTTTTCTTCCACCTTATTGTTTTCACTGGAACCAATCAAATCCACAAAAGGATTATCAACGGGAGATTGTTCCACCTTCAAATAATTCTGTTGCCTTTGATAAAACTCAAAACCGGCTGTACCCGTAATATAATGTTTCCCAAATGTATTATCATAATTCAACAAAAATTGCCCGTTAATATCATAATAATTATCTCTGATACGACTACGTTTAGCTCCACCTGCCTCCGCTTTATCATACATTACAATATAACTATCAGTTTCCCGATCGTAGGTGTATTCCTTATAACCTTTTTCGTTACGATTTTGATTATTATTTGCAAAGAAATAAGAAAACATCCCCTTAGCACTCAACCCCTTTAACGGTGTCTCATAATCTACCGTAAAAGTATTACGAACCGTACGCCATGTATTGTTATATTCTCCAGCATGCTCTTTATCAAAGCCTGCCATATTACGAGAATCATGTGCAACTAGATAATTAATATAGTTTGGATTATCATTTGCATAAGGACGCATCGTAGGCAACAAACCAAAAATAGAGTTACGAATCAATTGGTAACCTCCAGCAGCAGCATCAATTGGGGTTAAGGCCGGACCACTGTTATCTTCAATCTTGGCAGAAAGCTGATAACCTACTTTCAAATACTTGGATAATTCCATATTAAAATTTCCCTGTATGTTGATACGGTTAAAGTTGAAGTCTCTGAATACAGCATCCTGATTGACATAGGAAGCTGATAGATAATAAGTGGTTTTCTCTCCACCACCAGAAATACTGGCATTTACGTAATGTTGTGGAGCCGCCTGACTCACATAATTGTCATACCAATCAAAACTACGATAGTCTTCGCCAGTCTCCGGATTATAAACTCCTGATTTCCATTTCTCCAGTTCAATCCGTGTATTAGCTATTGCTGTAGGATCAGACAAGACACCGCGATTTACTTTCTGCATAGCCTGGGCATAATTGTATTCATAAGCATTCATCAGTTCCGGATAAGTTGTCCACTGTTGCCAACCTACATAAGAGTTCAAAGAAACTGTCGGTTTCGAATTTTTTCTACCAGATTTTGTCGTCACCAGGATAACACCATTGGCAGCTTTCATACCATAAATAGCTGCTGCACCATCTTTTAGTACAGAAATGTTTTCAATATCATTTATATCCAGATTATTAAAAGAACCTGAATCAGTCATAATACCATCAATAACATATAGTGGAGCACCCAAATTACGTATCTGAATATTAGGACTTCCCCCAGGTTCTCCAGTCTTCTGACGAGCCGTAATACCAGCAACCTTACCAACTATGGCACCAGAAGCAGTGGTAGAAGTAGATCGTGTTATATCCTTACTATCAACAGAACTTACAGCAGCACTCACACCGCCTTTACGTTTCGTTCCATAACCTACCACTACAACTTCTTCCAACAATTCAGCATCTTCCCTCATTGTAATCTGTAAGAAACGATCATTTGTCATCAATTTCTTTTCCAAAGTAGTATATCCTATATAAGAAAAGACAAGAGTAGCATCGGCGTTAACCTTTAAATGAAATTTCCCTTCAAAATCAGTAATGGTTCCAACACCATTATCGCCCTTAGCCATAACATTAACACCAATCAAAGGTTCACCATTCGAGTCACAAACCAATCCATTAATCTCTCTTTGTTGAGCCAAAAGAGGAATTATAGACAATAATAAGAAAGTCAATAGCATACACCAACGGAAATAGCCTTGTCGTGTATGCAAATTTAAATAATCCATAAGTAACAGAGTTTAAAGTTAATAAATAAAATCTTACCAAGTTGATATCGCAAATGTATGCACATCAAAATAAATCCCTTAACCATACAATGCCAAAAATTAACATTTTTCATCCAACTTAAACTTCCGTCACTTTATCTTTGAAATAGAAAATAACACTTTCTTGCCATCCTTTTAGCTTTTTTCTACCAAAATGTTTTCTCACATCTCTTTATCCATACTCTTCAAGATATTCTTTACTTTATTTTTATAATTTTGCATGACCAAATCTGATTAATTTATATCTATGAAAAAGATTATAATTACATACCTGCTATCAATTCTATGTTTGGGAAATATTTTCTCACAGCAAACCTCATATTACTTCAAACATTATAACAATAACTCTGGGTTATCCCAGAATACTGTCATGAGTATTTTTCAAGACAGTAAGGGATTTATATGGATAGGTACCAAAAACGGGCTGAACAGATTTGATGGACATAATTTCAAAATCTTTCAGCGAGGTGACTCTATTAATGAGTTAAGAAACAGTATGATTTTCTGTATTACAGAAGACCGTAATAAGATTCTATGGCTTGGTACAGATCAAGGTATATCACTTTACAATCCCTTTACCGAGAATTTCTCCAATTTCAATTTGAAAACAGACAAGCAGGAAGAAATAGAAGGATATATCAGTAAAATATTCATAGACAATCAAGACAGAGTGTGGATACTCGCGGGGAATGGATTATTCCTTTTCAACTCTACAGAAAATAAGTTGTATGATCTGAATAACAAATTTGCCCCTTATTCTCCTGCAATTCCCCGTGCTCTATTTGTAGAAAATGACGGAACAGCCTACATCGGACTCCCAGATATTGGTGTCATAAAATATAACATAAATACTGATAAAGTGATTTTCCTTACTCCCAATAATAGTATTCCTACCATTATTTGCAATTACAAAGAAAACTATATATTATTAGGAACCTTGAACAGAGGGCTGTTTATTATCAACAAAGAAACTGGAACATGTGAAAGACTTCACATAGACGAACAACATAATTCGGATGTATATGTAAGAGAGATAGAGAGAATATCCGACTCCGAATACTGGGTGGGAACACAAAGTGGAATCTATATCTTAAAAAGACGGAATTACTCGACATATTATTCATGAAGACTATAACAATTTATCACTTTCTGATGATGCAATCTATGCAATCTTTAAAGATAAAGAAGATGGAATTTGGGTAGGCAGCTATTTTGGAGGAGTTGACTACATCCCCAAGCAATACTCTTCCTTTTCAGAATTTTTATCCTATTATTTACAGAAATTCAATCAGTGGATATAGAGTTCGGGAATTTGTCAGTGACAAACATGGTAACCTATGGATAGCCACGGAAGATAATGGATTAAACTATTATGATACGCATACCGGTGTCTTCACACACATTTCTGAAAACACCAAACCTTTGAGTATATCCTTTACCAATATCCAATGCTTAAATCTGTCGGATGACAAACTATGGGTCGGCACATTTTCCAAGGGAATTGATGTACTGAACTTAAAGACTGGACAATGTAAACATTATGAACGAAACGGACAACCCAATTCTATACAAAACAACGATATCTTTGCCATTTATACAGATAGCCGAAATACGACATGGATAGGTTCCACTACCCAAACTTATATTTATGATCCTGTAATTGACGGTTTCCAAGTATTCAAGCCTTTGGACGGTGATTTCATCAGTGATATTTTAGAAGACAAAAACGGATACATCTGGTTTACAACCTACAATGGAGGAATTGTAAGGTATAATCCTAAAGATGAAAAGATAAAAAAGATTCCGCAATGAACCGAATAACCTCAATAGCCTTTGCTACGACCGCATTACATGTGTATTTGAAGATAGCAAGCAACAGTTGTGGTTTGCCTCTGAAGACGGAGGGTTCTGCCGTTACAATGAAAACGACGGTACTTTTACGAGAATTACCACTAAAGAAGGATTATCCAGTAACGTTATCTATAAAATTATAGAAGATGACAACAAACACTTTTGGCTAAGCACCAACAACGGACTGATAGATTTTAATCCGGAAACAATGTCTGTCGAAGCACTTTACAACCTCCCTCACGGACTGCAGAGCAAGCAATTCAACTATAATTCCGGCATTAAAACCCAAGACGGTACTCTTTATTTCGGAAGTATCAACGGATTTGTGGCATTCAACCCCAAAGATTTTCATTCCAATGACAACAAATACCCAGTTGTTCTGACGGATTTCTATATTTTGAATCAAGAGGTAAAAGCAGACAGTAGTAGCCGGATTCTAAACACGGCTATACCTTATGCCGATATCATCCGCCTCAATTACGATCAAGCTACCTTCAGCTTCAGTTTTTCTGCATTGAATTATTCTACTGAAGGTAACGGAAAGTATGCTTACCTGCTCGAAGGTATTGACAAGCAATGGAACTATATAGACAGAACTACCCGAATCTCTTACAACAGCATTCCACCGGGTGACTATACTTTCCGTATCAAATATTCCAAAGACGGTCATGATTGGAGCAGTAAAGACACCCAAATCAAAATCAATATCATACCTCCGTTATGGCAGACATCATGGGCATATATATTATATGCCGCTATTATAATCGGTACTCTCTATACACTTGTGAAGTTTTACACAACCAAGAAAAAGAAACAAATAGAAGAAAAACTCGAACATCAAGAACAAATGAAGAAAGAAGAAATCTACAAAGCCAAGATAGAATTCTTTACGAGTATCGCACACGAAATACGTACCCCTATAACATTGATCAAAGCCCCACTTGACTATATTTTGAGTTCTCATCCTGACGAACGCGAAATACAAGAAAACCTGATGACAATGGAAAGGAATACAGACCGGCTGCTGGTACTGGTCAACCAATTGTTGGATTTCCGCAAAATAGAATCGAAAGCGTTCACCTTGTCTTTAAAGGTCAAAAACATCAATGTGCTGGTGACCAATACCTACAACAGATTTGTTCCCACAGCCAAGCAAAAGCATCTGGAAATGACTTTGGAATGTCCTCAACATGCTGTGATGGCATCTGTAGACGAAGAGGCTATTACAAAAGTATGCAGTAATCTGTTCAACAATGCAATCAAATATTCTTCTACTTATATCAAAGTAATCCTTTCCGAAAACAGGGAACTGCACTATTTCCAGATAACTGTAAAGAATAACGGTACACCCATTCCTGTCAACCTGAGACAAAGTATCTTTGAAGCCTTTTTCCAAATAAAGGATAGCAATCAACCTGCCCAACCGGGTTCCGGCATTGGACTCACATTGGCAACCTCGTTAGTACAACTGCATAATGGCAAGCTGTTCCTTGATGAAAACGCTACGGACACTTCATTCATCGTACAAATACCTACAAATGTGCCTGCAGATATACAGCCAAGCCAGCTCGGTGAAGAAGTTGAGGAAGAAATAGAAGGAAAAGACACCCCCTCTATATCACTTTCAGAAACTTCAACTTCTGCCAAGGAAACCATATTAGTTGTTGAAGACAATGAAGAACTACGAGTTTTCTTAAACAACCAATTAGGCAAGTATTACCAAATCATCACGGTAAGCAATGGAGTGGAAGCGATGGAAACGCTTAAGAAACATATAATCAATCTCATTATATCAGACGTAATGATGCCTATTATGGATGGACTCGAACTATGCAAATCCATAAAATCAAATATAGAGACTTGCCATATTCCTATTATTCTATTGACTGCCAAAACAACCCTGAATAACAAAATTGAAGGACTAAAGAACGGTGCCGATGCATACATCGAAAAACCATTTGCCATGCCCCATTTATTGGTACAAATCAACAACCTGCTTGAAAACAGAATAAAACTACGACAGAATTTCGCCAACAGCCCATACATTGCAACTAATAGTATGGCACAAAATAAGGCCGATGAAGATTTTCTGAATAAACTGACAGAAATTGTCAGGCAGAACCTGGATGATGAGAATTTCAACATAAACAACCTGGCTTCTGAAATGAACATGAGTCGTACAAGTCTGCACCGTAAAATTAAAGGAGTTACAGAACTTACTCCTGGTGACTTTATAAGAATTATACGACTAAAAAAGAGCAGCCGAATTGCTATTAGAAGGTGAATACAGAATCAATGAAATATGCATGCTGGTAGGAATTCACTCATTATCCTATTTTTCAAAGAGTTTCCAAAAACAGTTTGGAGTTCTTCCAAAGGATTTTGCTAAAAATCGTGGCCAGCAGCCACCACAATCCTGATGAAAAAAGCAAGGTGTCAAAACTCTCTTTTCAGAGTGCTTTGACACCTTTATCTATCAAAAAACTAATATCTACCTTGTCCGGTTGGTTTACCGTACCTCCAGCATAACGACACTCAATGGAGGTAATTCTACGTGAATACCATTGCCATCCTCTTTCTTGAACTTCTTATATTCCTTTGTCGAAATCCTATCGGCATCATCAAAGGAATTATAATCATTAAATGAAACAGAGGTCAAGATTTCACCCTTTATCTGCCCTACCGAACAACCGTTCAACATAACTTTAGCCGCTATTGTTTTTTTAGGGTGCAAATTCACCATTGAAATATGTATCTTACCTTCCTTGTCTTTCGATGCCGATACATTGACTCCTGGAATACTTTCTGTTCCATACTGATAATCGGCAGTGCTGACACTTGACTGTAAAAGATTGGCATCCTGATGCACTTTATACATTTTAAAGATATGATAGGTAGGGGTCAGTAACATCTTGTCACCGTCAGTCAGAACCAATGATTGCAACACATTGACTGCTTGTGCCAAATTAGCCATGCGTACCCGATAAGAATAATTATTGAAAATATTCAGAGTGGAAGCGGCTATAAGAGCGTCACGCATACTGTTCTGCTGATACAGAAAACCCGGATTCGTACCAGGTTCCACATCAGTCCATATCCCCCACTCATCCACCACTAAAGCTATATTCCGATTCGGATCGTACTTATCCATTATGGCAGAATAGTTCTTTAGAAGGGTTTCCATATACAGGGCATTCTTGACCCCGCCAAAATATTCTTTCTCATCAAAGCCGGTAGCCGAACCCTTTTTACCCCAATTACCGGTTGCAATCGTATAATAGTGTAATGAGATTCCCCACAATGTATGATGTGGTATATTCTTTAGGCACACCTCCATCCAATTATAATCAACACTGTTAGGGCCACATGCAATCTTTTTTTATAGGATATCCGGAATAATTCCGGGCATATTCCTGGAAACAACGATATTGATTGGAATAATACTCAGGGGTCATACATCCTCCACAGCCCCAGCTTTCATTCCCTATACCGAAAAAACTCACACCATAGGGAGATTCATGCCCGTTTTCAGCACGCAGTCGTGCCAGATGGGAATCACCGGAAAAATTAAGATATTCAATCCAGTCACGTAAATCTTTCGGAGAGGCAGTCCCCATGTTTGCAGACAAATAAGGTTCGCACCCCAGCAGATCACAAAGTTTCATAAACTCATCCGTACCGAAACTGTTATCCTCGGTTACACCTCCCCAATTACTGTTAATCGTAACAGGACGGTCGGCTGGATTACCAATCCCGTCACGCCATTGATATTCATCTGCATAACAGCCACCGGGCCAACGGAGGTTAGGAATACCGATTTCACGCAAAGCATTTACAATATCCATACGTATACGTCCTTCCTTGGGCACATCCAAAGAAGGAACTACCCAAAATCCATCGTAGATACAACGTCCCAGATGTTCGGCGAAATGACCATAAATATGCTTACTGATAACCTGCTTAAACTGGTCTGTCTGGATTGAGATAATGGCTTGCTCCTTTTGTGCCCATAACGAACCGGAAAGGAGCAGCATAATGGTTATAAATGATATTTTCATGATATTAAGTTTAAAATTAAATGTTATCCCTGCCAACATTAGCCTTTTTACCTTATTGTTTTGCCAGTTTCTTTATCAACTCTATTTCTTTTACATCATATGGAGTGAAATCTCCCTTATATATATCATGTTGCCATGCCCCCTTATAGGTAAATGTTCCGGCCTATGCCCCCAGCACAGATGAGTTTGTGTCTTTCCATTTACCAACCCCCACATCATACATCCCACATGGGATTCCTTAAACATCGGAAGAATATCGAGAATCGTAGATTTTGCTACACGGTTCATCCATTCAGTACATATCACGGGACGCCCCATAGCCATAAATCTCTTCATGGATTTTTCCGTTTCAGCCTTAGATGCATAGCAGTGGAAAGTTATGATATCCGAGTTAGCAGACAAGAAATCGTCCAGTTCCTTGTTACCGTTCCACATACCCGACGTGATAGGTTGCTTCGGATTAACCTCCCGTGCCCATGCAAAAACCTTGCGCAGCATGGCCAACTTCTTTCAGGCATTGTCGTATTAGTAGGCTCATTATACAAATCCCATACAAAAATACGGTCATCATCCTTAAAACGGGTCATAACTTCTTTCACGTATTTTTCCAACTTGCCATGCGTACGTTCATCCACTACCATCGAATAACCCGGTGACGGTGACCAAGCCCATGCATACCATCCTTTCAGTGGCTCTGGCTGTTGTCCTACTACTGGATCTGTGTTGACCCCAAAAGCACAGTCGTCAAAAAAGATAGGCATTACTTTCACACCATATTTGTCACAAATACCTAGAAATGTATCCAATGTACGAAGGAAATAAGCGGGATCATCCTCATAAACGGCATATTGCATTACTACCCGCGCACAATTCATACCCAGTTCCTTCATCAGTTGCATCTCCCGGTCAATTACATCAGGCGAGAAACTTGTCTTGTCCCACATTGCCGTATAATTAATGGCATTTGCCGGAATATAATTCACTCCACAATACCACGTTTTTTTTTTCAGCCCACTTTCGAGCTTTTTCAACACTCCATACTTTGCCTTGGGCAAAAGAAGAGAAACAGGTCAAAAACGACACACATAAACAAATCAATAATCGTTGTATATTCATAATACTATTTTTTAGTTCGAGACAAAGGTATGCGAAACGTCTCGACTCGGTTAGCTCTGCTTTATCAGAAAATAGCATTAATTATCCAAAATCATACATATTCGAATTCATCCCGCCAATAGTGAAAAATAAGAGAGTTATATAGATACTATGGAAAGTTATCTTTAATTTTGCAACCGATAGGGCCAATCCATAAAACCAGACAACATGTATAAAACTTTTTTAGGAGTAATCTGCAGCTTTATCTTCACACTGTCGCTATCTCTATATGCACAATCTCCACAAGAAAAGGGATTGCAAAGCATCAGCCGCACTTCGGCCGAGGCTATTGTCGGTTTTCTTGCCGACGATGAGCTGCAAGGACGCGAAGCAGGCATGCACGGTTCACGACTGGCTGCCCGCTATCTGGCATCCTGCCTGAAAGAAGCCGGCATTGCCCCGCTGGAAAAGGACAATTATTATCAACCTTCGAGGCATACAACAAGGAGCGCCAGCAACGGGGACGGTGGCAAGTGCATCCCGACTCCATCGCCATCCTCGAACAAGGCGTCCACCGCATCCTGCAGATGAGTAATGTATTGGGAACCATCCCGGGAGAACGACCGGATGAATATGTCATCGTAGGTGCCCACTTCGACCATCTGGGTGTGGACGAGACGCTGGCAAACGACCGGATATACAACGGTGCAGACGACAATGCCTCCGGTGTCTCTGCCGTCCTGCAGATAGCCCGTGCATTTCTTGCCACCGGACAGAAGCCTCTGCGCACGGTCATCTTTGCCTTTTGGGATGGGGAAGAAAAGGGATTGCTCGGCTCAAAATACTTTGTACAAAGCTGTCCTTTCATCAGCCAGGTGAAAGGTTATCTCAATTTCGACATGATAGGCCGTAACAATAAGCCCGAGCAGCCTCAACACGTTGTCTACTTCTACACCGCCGCCCACCCCGTATTCGGCGACTGGCTGAAGCAGGACATTGCACGCTACAGCTTGCGCCTGCAACCGGACTACCGCGCCTGGGACCGCCCCCACGGGAGGAAGTGACAATGCTTCTTTTGCCCTGTGCAACATCCCCATCATCTGGTACCACACAGACGGACATCCCGATTATCACCAGCCTCGGACCACACCGATCGGCTGAACTGGGAGAAAATGATAGAAATAACCAAAGCAGCTTTCCTCAACGCCTGGAATCTTGCCAACGAAAACAAATATTAATCCATTAGAAACAAAGTAACGATACATGGTTTTAAATTACATCTGGGTAGCATTCTTCGTCATCGCATTCATCGTGGCCCTCTGCAAACTCATCTTTATGGGTGATGTGGAGATATTCACAGAACTCGTCAACTCCACCTTCTCCTCTTCCAAAACAGCTTTTGAAATATCCCTGGGACTGACGGGAATACTCGCCCTCTGGCTCGGCGTGATGAAAATAGGCGAAAACAGCGGCATGATCAATGCCCTCTCCCGTTGGCTGAGTCCGGTATTCTGCCGTCTCTTTCCCGAAATACCGAAAGGACATCCTGCCATGGGCTCCATTTTCATGAATCTCTCTGCCAACATGCTGGGGCTGGACAATGCCGCTACTCCAATGGGGCTGAAAGCCATGAAGGAACTTCAGGAACTAAACCCGAAAAAGGACACCGCCACCAATCCGATGGTCATGTTCCTTGTCCTCAACACCTCGGGACTGATACTTATCCCCGTCAGCATCATGATGTATCGCTCGCAGATGGGTGCCGCCCAACCCACGGACATCTTTATCCCCACACTGATAACGACTGCCATCTCGACCATTGTCGGTGTCATTGCCGTCAGCATTGCACAACGCATCAACCTGCTGAACAAGCCCATACTTATCCTGATTGGCTGCATCAGTCTTTTCTTTGCCGCACTCATTTATCTGTTCACACAGATTAGCCGTGATGAAATGGGTGTATATTCCACTTTAATTGCCAACATACTGCTGTTCTCCATCATCCTGCTGTTCATCCTCTGGGGGCTATGGAAGAAAATCAATGTATACGATGCCTTTATAGAAGGAGCCAAAGAAGGCTTCACCACTGCCATACGCATCATCCCTTATCTGGTTGCTTTTCTCGTTGGAATCGCCGTTTTCCGCACTTCCGGCGCCATGGATATACTGGTGAACGGTATCGGTTATGTAGTAGGACTATTCGGTGTAGATACCAGCTTTGTAGGTGCCCTACCCACTGCCCTGATGAAGTCACTGAGCGGCAGCGGTGCCAACGGACTGATGATTGACACCATGAAACAGTATGGCGCCGATTCATTTGTAGGACGCATGAGTTGCGTGGCACGTGGCGCTTCGGACACCACATTCTATATTCTTGCTGTGTATTTCGGCAGCGTAGGTATCACCAAAACGAGGAATGCCGTGACGTGTGGGCTGATTGCCGATTTCTCCGGCATCATTGCAGCGATTATTATCAGTTATATGTTCTTCTTCTAAAGAAACTGTCTTAATCACAGGAATGTAATTTCAATCGTAAATCGTAAAATTGTAAATAAAATGATTAGTTATCAGACAGACGGCGTTGAAATGCCCTCCATCAAGAAGCGTGAAACAACGGAATGGATAAAATCCGTAGCCGCCACTTACGGAAAAAGAGTCGGTGAAATAAGCCTATATCTTCTGCTCGGACGAGAAGATACTCGAAGTGAACCGCCAATATCTGCAACACGATTATTACACAGATATCATCACTTTCGACTACTGTGAAGGCAACCGCCTTAGCGGTGACCTCTTCATCAGCCTCGATACCGTACGCACCAATGCGGAACAGTTCGCCGATAACAACTACGAACGTGAACTGTACCGGGTCATCATCCACGGCATCCTCCACCTTTGCGGAATCAATGACAAAGGGCCGGGAGAACGGGAGATTATGGAGGAGGCGGAGAATAAGGCGCTGGCGATGCGGTAATTCCAAAGAATAAAAACTCTGTCTTGATAAAGTGCTGATTTTACCAAGACAGAGTATTTAAGAAAAACAAGTTACTTTGCCAACACAACGACAACTAACGGGTGATATTTGTCTGTTCCTGATTCGATGCGGGCATCCACACCATCTATAGTTACTCTAATAAGTTCAACACTGCCATAACCATCATTATACTTCCAATGGGAATGATGGAATGTTCCTCTCCGTCACCAAAGATATAGGGACAAACAAACGTACGCCTCAATACTTCAGGCTTCTTGTCATATTTATATCCATCCCATAAAGGCAGGCTATGCCTGCCTTATATTTATTTCTTCACCGAGAAGCGATAAATGCAATGGCTGTCATACTTCTCTCCCGGCTTCAGCAATGCAGAAGGCCATTCCGGCTTGTTGGGCGTATCGGGATACTTTTGAGTCTCCAGACAGACAGAAGCACGATGACCGTACACAATACCTTTCTTTCCGGTCAGTGTGCCATCCAGGAAGTTACCGGCATAAATCTGAATGCCCGGTTCGTTGGTATAGACATCAAGCACAATACCCGTTGAGGGAGATTCGAGGGTGGCACACGGGCGGGTGACATCGCCCTTCGTATTGAGTACCCAGTTGTGGTCATAGCCCTTGCCGTTCTTCAACTGCTCAAAGTCATTGTCGATACGGGCGCCAACAGCAGTAGGAGTGCGGAAATCCATATCCGTACCTTCTACGGAAACAATCTCACCGGTAGTCATGAAGGTACTGTCCACGGGGGTATAAGCATCTGCATCAATAGTGAGCAGATAATCCGAATTGGACTTGGAGGGGTCACCGTCCAGGTTAAAGTAAGAATGGTTCGTCATATTGACAACAGTGGTACGGTCCGTTTCGGCACTGTAACGAATGTCGATGGCATCGTCATCTGTCAGCGAGAAAGTGACCTTGCAGGTTAGGTTACCCGGGAAGCCCTCCTCTCCGTCTTTCGACAGATAAGTCAGTTCCAAAACCTGATTACTCAACTGGCGGGCATCGAACACTTGATATTGGTATCCCTTGGGACCTCCATGCAGGCAATGACCGTAATTGTTGCGCGGCAGCTGATACTCTACCCCATCCACTGTAATCTTACCCTGGTTGATACGGTTGGCATAACGTCCGATGGTAGCGCCGAAATCCGAAGGGAACTTGATGTAGTCCTGAATGGAATCGAAGCCCAGCACCACATCACGCATAACGCCATCCTTGTCCGGCACCATTACTGATACAATACGTCCACCGAAAATTCGTAATACAAACTTCCATACCATTCTTATTCTCCAAAACAAACAAGTCTGTCTGCTTGCCATCCACTTCCGTACGGAAGTTCGCAGGTTCCAGTCCAGAAGCAGTCTTTTCACTCGCCTGTTTGCCCGTGCAAGCCGATGCCAATAGCATCACGCTTGCCAACAAAGTCATCATCTTATTCATAAATACAATATTGGTTACTGTTTAGACTATCATTTTTTCAACAAGAACTGCTCCGCACGTCCCGGAGTGAACAACTCCCACAAAGAAGCAACTGTCCAGCCCGGAGCGAAGATATTGTTGTAATATCCCTTTCCGTTACGTCCGTAATCCCAATTGGTATGCTGCACCACTTCCGGGTAATAGCCTACTTTGGCAATGCCACATAGGTGTCCTTCATACGGCAGTAACTGGCGCATGGAAGTGGAAATCACCTCGGCAAAGTCAGAGAAGCGCGGCTCGTTGTACTCCTTGGAGAGCCAATGCAGCACATCGGCAAATTCAAAGATAAATACATCGATATGGTTATTCTCTACCGACACATTTCCCCAACCACGGGTTTTCAAGCCGATATCTCCCAGCATCTGACCTTCGGCAAAAGGAACATCCCAAGTATAATACCACGACAAGGCAAAATAAGCGGCTTTCTTTGCCAGACCGGCATAGTGTGCACGCTCTTCTCCTTTGGTAACCAAAGCCAGATAATAAGCAGCCGTAGCAGCATACAAGGAGGCTTCCTTGTCCTCGCAGTTAGCATCCAGCGTAGAAGAGAAATAATCGGCTTTGGATATCAGTTCCTTCTCCAGATAGTCTACCGTACGCTTGGCGCTTGCCAGATAACGTTTGTCCTTGAAATACTTGGACGCCATCACCAAAGGCAAGGTTGCCGAAGGCGTGCTACCGCCGCTGGCATCCACGATAGAGAAATCATCCTTGAACTTGCGCGGGAAGCTGCCGTCCTCGTTCTGCAACTTGAGGAAGCTGTCCAGCATGCCCTTGATGCGTTTCTCCCATTCGGGGTGACGGCGCTTCTGCTGTTTCTCGTAGTTCAGATAGTTCAGAATGGCATATACGCCTTCGGACTGACGGCGGATGCTATGTCTGGTTTCCTTGAAGCCGCGGTTGTAGTGTACCACTTCGTTGAAGAAACCGGCAGGCGAAAAACCGTTCTGGAGATAAGTGTCAAAGATATGGTTGGCATTGTCCACCAAGTCTTGGCGGTTCTGCTGTTTGCCATACTCCAAAGCATTGAAAGCGTTCAGCAACGTACGTCCCACAAAGCCCACTTCGGCAACATCGGTATTGGCACAAGTAGCAGTCTCCAACTCTACACCGGAGTAATAATGAGTGGGGGTATTGCTGACATAGCTTTCCACAAAGAAGTTGCTCATCACCTCCTTCATGCGGTCCACCGTGTAAGGTGTGTCAACCGGTTTCGGGCGGTTAGTGTCATAACAATACTCCCAGGTGCGCTGTACGCATTCCGAGAAATCGGCAGCATTCCTTTCAGACACCTCCCAAGTCATGGAGATGCTGTCGCCCTTACGCAGCAACTGGAAAGCCTCAACGGCAGGAGCCAGCGTCAATTTGCGGATATATGTCTTCGGTGCTTCCTTATAGGGGAAACCGTATGCCAAGACAGTCACACCATCCACATTGCAGAAACCGGTATATCCGATGGAAGTCTCGCCGGACAAGATTACCTCTCCCTCCTTATGAGTGGTCAAAGCTTCCTTGTCGAACTTGTCAATACGGATAACCGACATGGACGTACCGCTTGCCGGATTGAAAGCTGCCGTCAGCGGAGTACTCAAACGGTCCTCACGCACCAGCCAACTGTCCGATGTGTGGAAAGAAGGAGCTTCCTTCGGCGAACGCAGGTTGCGGCGATACCAGAAGCCCGGCATGTAGAACTGGCAGTCCGAATGCCTGTAACCGGTCTTTATCTGTTCCCCGTAGTTGAAATACACATTTTCCAGCGCCTTGAGTGTGACGGTAATGCGCTGTTTGCCATCCTTGTCCACCACCTGGCGGATGATGTCCAACGGCAACTTTTCCGAAGCCTGGCAGCTGTACATACCATCCTGCATCTTCTGCAAGGCCAGCGAGTAAGACTTGGCACCGTTGCCCGGTACTTTCAAGGAAATAGAAGCAGAGATGTTTTCCGGAGCATGTCCGACTGCCCCCGCACGCAACAACGCCGACGGCAAGCAACGCTCCCAAAAATATTGTTTTCAGTTTCATCATGTAAAGATGGCATTAAAAAGTTAATAATCAGAGGTTATCTACAACAATCAAAAGGATACTTCACAAGCGGACATACCCACAGGCATTAAAACTCCGGTGCTTCTGCCTCTTCGGATGCCACGGAACCCTTTACCGTAGGCCATCCGTCTTCCCAACAGATTTTATCCAACATCAACACACGGCCTTCGGGATGCTTCACGCTGACCGCATGGTAGAAGAACCAATCGTTGCCGGCATTGTCCGTCACGATTTCCGAGTTGTGACCGGTACCCACAAAGGCATCGCTTTTATGAATCAGCACTTCGTGCCGATTGTCCATCATACTGCCACCCTGCTTGTCCAGATAGGGACCGAAAAGTTTGTCCGAGCGTCCCACCACGGTAGTGTAAGTACTCTTCAAGCCCTCGCAGCAGCTGCCTACAGAGGCAAAGAAGTAGTAGTGTCCGTCCTTCTTGTGGATGTAAGTGCCCTCGTAGGCCGTTCCTGCCACCTGCTGCGGCGCGACACCCTCCTTCAGCGAAAGACCGTCGTCGGCCAGCTCTATGGCATAGATTCCGCGAAAACTGCCCCAAAAGAGATACTTCTTCCCCCCCGTCTTCCATATAGAAGGGGTCGATGGAGTTCTGCACATTGATTTCGTTGCTGCGAAACAGCTTCCCGTGGTCGGTGAAAGGTCCTTCGGGCTTGTCGGCAGTAGCGCAACCGATACCGCAGGTCCACTCACCACCCCAGACCGACATAGAGTAGTAAAGCACATACTTGTCGCCAATCTTGTTGATGTCCGGCGCCCACAAGCCACCCTTCTTTTCAAAAGTGGGGCGGGTCTCCTTGGTGAAGGCAGTGCCCACGAGTTCCCAATCTACCAGGTTCTTGGAGCGGTGAATCGGCAGATGGCGTATGTCTTCGGTGGCATACAAGTAGAAGTAACCGTCGTCCCCTTTTATTACAGACGGGTCGGGCAGACTATAGTCCACCACGGGATTGTGGTACGTGCTTTTCGACTGTTCGTTCGGCAAGCTTCTTTTTTAACCGAAGAGGAACATGCCATCAAAGCGCATGAAATGGATAATACAAGAACTTTTCATATCTTTATTTATTTTTGTAGAATTATGGATTTCAAG
>ENA-OQBW01000007-OQBW01000007.1-human-gut-metagenome-genome-assembly--contig:-NODE-7-length-28999-cov-0.890794_pt1 | contig 28999 bp, 34 predicted proteins | sample MGYA00242752_ERZ504565 | MGnify/ENA primary metagenome ERZ504565 (study PRJEB26092, sample SAMD00036268) | human gut metagenome | host: Homo sapiens | study: EMG produced TPA metagenomics assembly of the... | reverse complement strand
TCACTGACCCAACTAGAACACCGCACTTGCCAGCTTGGTCGAAATTCGCCATCAGTACCTCGATAAAGGCATACTGTATCTTGTCCATCACTATCCATGTCGCCTTACTGCCGTTTGCCGCATAGTCTGTCTTGGGGTTGACACCCTTAAAAGTGCCCTCCTTGTTCAATACGTAATACTGCCCCTCACACAGCACCATGGGTGCGGACAGTGGGGTACGGGTATAGGATACGGATGCCGCGTACTCCCCGGTCGGATAGACCAGTGGGCCGACCGGTCCCTGCTGGAGATACTTCACTTCTCCCGTCTTGCTTGCCAACGCTTTCTTTGCCATATCATGCTGCCGTTGAGATTGTCCATGAAACATTGCCGCCTGCCTGCTGGCACATAGCTTCAGTGCAGGTACCGCTTGCCGCAGCCACATTCGCCGTAGCCGGATTGAGAATGACCCCTGCCGAATCCATAAAGACAAAATAGAACAGCATATTCTTTGCCTTCGTGGTCTGTCCCCGCTTGACAAGGATAGGCGTATAAGTCACCGAACCTCCGGAACCGGAAACAATCGTCTCATCCTCGGGATTGGGATTAGTTATGATGTCGTAGGGGTCTGACAAGTCCATCACCGTCTGCGTGTCAAGGCCTATCAGATTGCCGCCCTGCGACACCTCCACCTTGAAGATGCCCGTAGTGTCAACCAGGCTGTCCGTGACGGTCAGACTCTTGCCAGTCTGGTCGACGAGTGTCTGCCAGGTACCGTTAACCATCCTGGACCACTTGTAGGTCAGTCCGGAGGTGATCTCTGACGCTCCACGCCGCGCCATCGCCGTGAGAACGACACTGCCGCCTTTCTCCCTGATAGCGAAATACTTGTCATCACCCGAAACGATGGTCACCACGTTCTGGTTGCCCACCCCCTTGGTGATGGGGATGCTGTAGACGAACTGCACCTCATCCGACACGTTGCCCACGGTCACCGTAGCCACCGCCTTGACGCTGCAGCTCGCACCGGACGACGCCTTCACCAGGTTCTTCACGATCTGAAGCCCGTAATAGTTCGTAGTGCCCGCCTTGTAGGGGATGTACTTGAAATGCCCCGTCTCGCCGCCGAACGTGTTCGTGGAAACGTTGGATGTGAAGCTTATCAACACGTCATTGAAATACCACCTGATGGAAGAGGGCACCACAACCCCCTCAGCCACCCGTGAGGAGGTGAGAAGGAAGGAGAGCGTCGGCTTCATCGTGGTGAAGTCGGGGGCTATGTTTGTCGGAGCACCCGATTCACCATCATACTCTTGATAGAGGTCGCCTTTGTCGCACATAATCGCTGGCATGTAAACGCCAGACTTTTGCGAAAAGATTACCTGCCGACCTTACTCGCTACGCTCATCGGTCACCTCCTCCCCGTCTTTATCCATGAAACCCTCCGGAGTGGCGACCTCCACCGGATCTTCCACGCCGTCTATCTCACCCTTGGCCTGCTGCGGGGAAAGGCACACGCCCCCGACTACTGCCGCCCGGTCGAATACCGTATCGCCGGGAAAGCCTGCCACATCGGCCTGCCATAACAGCACATTGCCGTCGGCAGTGCTGTTGCGGATTCCTGCCACTCCCAGCTTGTCCGCAACCTCTCTCGTCACTTTGATATAAAATGCCATACTGCTATCGATTAATGGTTAAACATCCCTTTTCCTTGCCACTATAAACTTACCGCTGTCATCCGTCACGTACTTGCCGTCAGATGTCACCACCGCCGCATACGGGCCCTTGTCAATCACCTTCAGCTGTAGCATCATGCCGTCGGTGCATGGGATGGAGGGCGAGTACCCGGCAGCGGCCAGCACGTATGAGGAGGCGCCGGCCGCCTTCGTGTACCATTCGCACTCAAGGATGGCCTGGGGATTGGGGACAATCCCTGCCGTATCACGGATGACCGGTTTCGGGTATATCATCTTGGTTCCGTCTGCCACCTGCTGCGGAAATCCCTCCCAGTCAATCTCGATGCTGGGAATACGCCTGCGGATGGTGGTGGAGACATAGTCTATGTCACTGTCCGGCTTGGATGAAGGAGCACCGTCCTTCGAGTACGATGCTTTCACGACGTAGGTCTGTTCGTGGCCGATATAGTCCCGGTCTATGGTAAGCACGTTCTTTGTCAGTGATACGAACTCCCAGTCATTGTCGCCGTTACCGTCGGTAATCTGCTCCAGTGCGCCCGTATTCAGCTTCCGATAGAAGAAGAACTTGCACTTGTTGGTTGCTGTGACATCTACATCACCGACAAGCAGTCTGGCGGTGATGGCCTGCCTGGCAATGTCCCGACACGGGTTCCAGTCAAGTGCCGACGGAGAGTCGACCATCAGCTTAGGCTGTGCTTCGCTGCCATCTACGGCGCGAACAAGACGGCTGAAACGGTAGACGTGCGTCTGTCCGGTACGCTTCGCATCGACATACTCGGCGTAGAACTCCAGTGTTACCGGACTGCCGGGAACGGTATTCTTTTTCACTTGTATCTTACCCTTCTCGGCTCCGGTCTCGGTAATGACATAGCTCTTGTTGGCAGATGTAATCAATGTCCGCACACCGTTCAAGCGCTCGTACCACTTCATGTTCGTAAGCGAGGCGTTGACCGCACCCACCTTGACCACCGCATCCGGGTCGGTGGCATTGCACCGGGGGAACAGCGTCAGGGGGGTAAGCGTGTAGTCCGGAGTGTACTCGGCCTTGTCAGCCTGGTACACCTGCACGTCCGGCACGCTGCCGACAACCTCTATCCCGCCGCTGGTCTGGAGAGGGCGGTAGTTGACCTCTATCTTCTTCTGTATAGTCTGCATAATTAGAAAGTTATATAATTCATTGTCTCATAATTATTCTGCCCGTCACGCAGCAGCACCCTTGCGATAAACTTGCACCCGGTCATGTTCATATAGTCGGGACCGAGGTCATTGACCGTCAGCGGCAGCGACTTGCCGGTTTCCGCGTGTGCGACCGCCCAGGCGTTGTCCTCGGTGACGTTGCCCGTGTCGCGCGTCCACTCCACATCACTGTCAAGGATATGCGCCGTCACGTCACGGTTGTACAGCTCACCGGTAATGGTGAGGGTGGTCGCAAAACGCTCCGCATCGAAGTACCAGCCGTTGCTGCTCTCAATGTCGATGCTGAAATCCGGATTGCCCTCGATCATTGCCCAGGATGCGGAACCGTATTGGGGTTCGTCCGTGGTGCCCGTCACCAGGCACATCCACTTGCAGCCATAATGATACACCGCATCGTAGGTTTCTTTTTCTGACTTATACGGGTCACTAACCGCTTCGCTTGCACTCCATTTCCCGCGGTTGTTCTCGTTGCGGATTGGGGTGCCTTGGTAATCTATACGTAGGATGTCCTGTAAGGCAATACCACGGCAATAGATATAACTATGGCGGTAATTTATAGGCAGGTTGTCAAACAGTGACAACTGTTTTAACTTGCCTATGATGATGGCATAGTTATTCTCTTCCAGTATGGGTTTCGTTACGCCATCGAGCATGCAGATACACTTCTCACGAGAAGACAGATACCAATAACCCTGCCGTTCCTCATCCACCGGGTTGCCACGGTGTGATAATATCATCAACGGCTCAGGAGGATAATTCTTGCCACCCGGCACCTCGCTATCAGGGTACATCACAGCGTTGAGCATATTGGCTGAGATGTCAACATGCAAGACACGTAGCCAGGAGGTATAATACTTGCCGCCACCTGATGTAAGGTCATTGACAACACCATATACAACATCGTTTTCTGCCAGTGCAGTAAAGTCGTTATCCCACCGCTTCTTCATCTTCAGGCTGTATGTGCCGTCTTCAAGCTGCGATACACTTTCGATAGTACCGGACTCGGAGAAGGAATAGTCGCTCTCCATGGCAGAGAGACGGTTGAAGATAAGTTCAAGGACAGTAAGGGAATCGCGGACTTCAAGGCGTTCAAACTGCGCGCGGCCGTCAGGGAATATTCCGGCACCCTTGCCCGCGACCATCGAGTCGATAAACTCGCCGAAACTTCAACAGAAAATTTGTGCCGTCAGCTCGATCTTTCCTCAGAAAAATCTTCTCCAATTCTTCAGGGGAGTATTTGGATAACAGATTCAAGATTCCGACCAGCGTGCGGCCTACCCGTTCTGCCGTATTTTCATTCTCTTGGGTAGCGTACCGTACCTGTAGGGCAAGTTCCTTGAGTATGTCAATCGTATCTGCCATATTATAATACAAATGCCTTCCGGCAGTTCAAAGCTTTATAAGGTTCGGACAGACTAACAGCTGCAACTACACCGTAAAGCTGGTTATCATTGTTCACCACATAATCCGCTTCCACATCTTCCAAGGAAAAAGCGAGCCACAGCCTTTTCATCCTTTTGTCTTCCAAAATTTGGTTGAGCAGCTCATCAAGAATACGTTCGCACTTGTCAAGGGCAGCCTCTATCTGCTCATAGTCGGAGGTGTCGGACACATGCTCCACAATGAAGAGCAGGTAATCGCGGTCTTTTCGGTATGCACCCGGATTACCACCGTAACCGAATCCTGAGCCACGGTCCACAATCACTGCCGGATAGTGGAGTACGCTGTCCAGTGCCGTATGCTTCTCCCGTTCTGATGAGAGGAAGTGTACTTCATCATTCTCCTTGTGTCGTATATCGACATGCCTTTCAGCCAGCTTCTCTATGTATTCCGAAAAAGTCATTTCTTCTGTTTTTGAGCGTCACGGATTCTTTTATTCAATATACGGAATGCCGTTGCCACCGGCATCGCCTGGTATTTCTCCATCACCGCCACATCGTCACCGACAAAGGCGTCGAAGATGTCGAGCCAGTTGACAGACGGTGCTGTTGGTCTTTTCCGATTTTCCTCCGGTTCCGGTTCATCATCCAACGGAAAGAGGAAAGGAAAAGCCTTTGAAAGCCACCTCTTGACAAAAACGTAGTTCAGGAATACGGCATACTTGACGTGCCTGTCAATTTTTGCCACCTTCATTATCCGTTTTTGCAGTATCAGCGGTTTCTGCCTGCTAAATAAGCCGTTTTTCCCACCCGACGGTAGGACAATATATTCGTTGTCTTTCAAATAGAGCATTGATACGAAAGTGTCCAGTGAGGCATCCTTGCCGTCACGGACATATCGGTTGAAAGCCGTGTCCACGTGCATGAAGTGCTCGAAACACATCCCCTTCAAGCGTTCTCCCGGTGCTTTCAGCCCGGAGACGGCAAGAAGGATAAAGCGGTCCATCCGGACACGGCAGTCGCTGATGAACTCCACCAGTTCGCTCAGCTTATAACTGTAATAGGTGTCGGAACCGACCCCGGACGGCAGGGAATAGAAATCCTTCAGGAAGGATGGTTCGTCTATTTCTTGAAGATAAAGCCGCGAGACGAGCAGGAACTGTGCCGGTGTCAGTTCCTCCCATTTCTGGGGTACCCGGCGGATTATCTCATGGCGGATTCCGAACCTGCGGTATGTAATGCGAAGCTCCCTCATGTCCAGAATGTGCGTTTATGGTCATTGTCCCGGTCGTATATCTGCCTGGGATCACCCTCATAGAAATTCTCAAAACAACTCCGTACCGTACGCAGCAGAACGGTCATGTACATGTCCGCATCCGCTTTCAGATTCTGAATTTGTACGGCTATGCGTTCCGTATCGACGGGTCTCTTCTCCTCATTGCCCTTCTCACCCGGCTGTACAGCGGTGAAGTACAGCCCCCGGTCCGTGACGCTACCCGTCTCCATCAGCAGCCGTCTGACCGCCATTGCCACAATGTAGCGGGAGCAGGCAAGGCGCAACCGCTCCATGCTCTTCCGGGCTTCTTCGTCTTCAGGGGGATTTACCAGTCCGTCAATCAGATGCTCATACAGCTTGTCACCGATGGCCGGCTGAAGGAGCATCTCCTCGGCAAACTTCAGGTGCGGCTGCAGGCGAAGGAAAACAATCCGGCTGCCATTGATAAAACAGACGTCATTGACATCCGCGGTACTGCGGACAATGGCTGATTTACGGTCCTGATAGGCCTGGGAGGACGCGAACTCCGGATATTCGGCTATATGGGCATACAGAAACTCAAGCAGCTCGTCGAGCGCATTGAACCCCTTGTTGCGTAACGATGCCCGCAGGTTATCTTCCTGGTACTTGTACACCTGCTGGAATGATTCGCCGTTGTCGGATTTCTGACGTTGGAAGCCCGCATCGGTGATACGCATGCTGATTTCATCGAAATCGTTCCAGAACGCCAGGTTCGCGTTCGCGCGTTTGCAGATCTCCAGCAGGCGGCTGTCCAGTTTCTCCCGTTCGGTTGCCCCTTCGGTATTCTGTTCCAATACATCCGGATTTGGACCGAATTCGTATATCTCGACTACTTCGCCTGCCATCGCATCGCCCAATAACGGTACGAGGTATTGTCGGAAAGCATTCCGAAGCGGTGCCTCCATCATGTCAAAGGAGATGGCGGTGTTCACCTTCATCACCGCTTTCAGCTCCTTGCCGTTGTTCCATTTTTTTTGCACTGAATATCATTAGCTCAATGTTTTTTTTGGTACCGCTGCCGGTATCGAGGGTTACTAAAACGGTATTGCGGAAACGCAGCTCGCATTCCGGCATACCGTTCATTTTGATATAGAGTTCTATAGGGTCCAGGATATTCTGCCGGTCAATCCACGCGTTGGCAATGTTCACAAGGAAAGCCTCACGGATATTGGAACCGCCCTGGTTGCCGGCATAGGTGCCACCGGGCATACCTGCACCGAGCACATTCGGATTCACCATCAATGCAAACAGAATTTCCGAGTTGGCGGCTGCCGACACCGGAAGATTGTCACTGCCCTGGTATTTGTTCTCCAGCGGCTTGATTTTCCACTCCTCCTCAATCCTGCCGTTCATCTCGTTCACGGCATAATGAGAGAAGATGGGCTTCTCCGCATTGTCCGGTCCGCAAAGGTTCTGCTCCACAGAGTCCATATATTTCTGTATGGCCGCCTCACGCTCCTTGGCAGAATAGTCCTTGGACGGGTATTTCTTCTCCCAGTAGGAATACGGTATCTGTACATGCCACTTCCAGGTTATCTGGTTCTTGTAGGCTTTCTTGAGGAAATGGGGGATAAGATGGGCTATCTCCACCCATCCACAAACGTAGGCGGGCCACCAGATGGGCATGCCGTAAAGGTCGTCGTTGCTCCAGCTGTCGCGTACCGGCATGATGAAACCGTCCTTCACCTTTCCGGCAAACTTCAACACCTCGGCGTGCATCTGCGGGTCGTATTCGGAGAGCACATCCAGCCTGGTGTATTGTCCCTTGTCCGGACGTTGCGGCCAATATCCGGAAATGATGCACTTGCAGGCGCCGTATTCGTCCACTTCGGAATAGCGGCGGTAAAGCGCATTGACCGGATTGACCCCTGCAAAAGAATTGCCGGCAGCCGACGGCACAAACTGGACGGCACCGTTGCCGAACTTCAGGTAATCCCGAAGCACCTTCTCCATGTAGCGCCTCACATTCCGGGAAGCAATAAAAGCTTGTACCCGGCTATCGGTAACGGGCTTCAGCATCTCGTTGCCGCCATTGTCGTAACCCGCCACCGTGCATGGATAAATGCCCTGGCCGAGAGTCAGATTCCGGAGGAATTTCAGTCCGGTGTTGAGCACGCTGGTGTTTCCTATCTCTTCAGCCGCCTTCTGAGGGAAATCATTCTCATCTCCCCATGGACGCACCTTCACTCCGTCGATGTCTATATAGGAAACATTCGACAAGTCATATGGCGCCAGGATTCGGGTACGCTCCTTCATTTCGTTCTGGGGTGTCCCCGTCGTTTCGCCGAATATGTACGTGGACTGCATCAGCAGGGGAATGCCGCTTGAATTAAACAATATGTTCATCAGAATATTATTTTCTTTTTGTTATACTCCAGTATCAGGTCAATATCCACAGGGTAGGGGTGTCCTTCCGGATTTCCTTTGCAGTCGCAGGGCTGCACGCCCCGGAGCTGGTATTCCTTCATGTTCATGCGTCCTGCACCGCAGGCGTAGGCCTGGGGCATGAAATAGACCTTGCCTTCCTTGCTGACGAACTTTATCGAAAAGATGCGCCGGCGTCCGCGTTCGTCCGTGCGGATATCCATGTCGGCCAGAGCCAGGTTTCTGCGTATTGTCTCCATATCGTTATATCATTCAAATGTTCTGTCAAATGTGTAGTCGAATATTCCTCCACCGAACGAGTACCGGTCAAATACCTGGTGCTTTCTGCTTGCCGGGCAGAAGGTGAGGTTCACGTTCACCCGCTGGTTCCCCATCTTGGTATGGGTAAAGTCGATGTCCGTGATGATGATCTCCATCGGGAGTGAAGGCGTGTCATACCATCGCTGTACCGGAGAAGTCAGCATGTCCACCAATGCCTTGTATTTGTTTTCGTCCAGATAGCCGGTATTGACAGTGCGTAAATCGTTGAAGAAAGGGCTGAACCTCCGTTTCTGTTTCGTCAGGTCCGCAATATCCCCCTCCAGTTCCGGACTGTACTGTACCAGTCCGGAAAATGAAATCGATTCCGGGAGCCCGAACACGTTATAGTAGAGGAACTGGTGCATTTCCCGGTGGTTCTGCCGGTCAAGGACATACCTTACAAGGTCTGTCAATGTACCGTTGGTGATGCGTGCGTCATACGATATGATATTGTCGCATTGGACGCCTGAGAGCCGGCTTATCTTTACCGGACTCATGTTATATGCCGTCATGCGGTCTGTGCCGGACAGTTCGAGCTTTACGGTTTTCTTGATGCTGGAGCCGGACTCCATGTATATGATGTCTATAAATACCTCTGTCCTGGCCGAGACGAAAAAGGAGAGATAGTCAATGCTGTTCTGCCTGATATGCTTGATTTTATATCGGGAGTAGAAGATAAAGTCCGTCTGCGGGTCAAAAGACACATGATACCTTGAGTAAAATACATGCAGGGTATAGTTTTCGGTGGACTCGCTGTCCGAGAGTTCCAGCCGTATCTCCATGGGCGGCAAGGCCACACGGTCATCCCCACCGTTGAGTTCAGGACGTACAAAATACTCATTGATAATGTCTCCGGGGTCGCAAATGATGACTGTGTTGCTGTGGTCCGGATAATAAATTTCGGACAGTGCCTCCTGCCCGTCAACCTCCATCCTGAGGCTCAGTTTGTCATGCACGTCCGCAATGCGGATGTCCTGCATGTCAGAGGAAAATACATATGAATCATTTACAAGATTTGTCACCATCTCCATAAGTCTTTAGATACTCCCAACACCAGCGACCTGTTGTACAAGTCATAGCCCGCCCTGAACTCCCAGGACTTACGCCGGTACCCTGCGGACAGTACACATCCGTAACGTCCCGCATCCATTCCCACCACCAGCGCGTTGTTGCAGACGATCGGTTGCTGGTAGTCCACCACTACCGTGCGGTCAAGTAATGAATTGTGGGATATCACGTCGGTCAGCTCCACTTTCAGGTAAGGGCGTTCAATAATTGTATTAAGATAATGCTTCTCCGAGAAATAGTCGGCCAGTATAGCCGCCGTATCCACTTCTGTGGGTACCTCACGGATAATCACCTCCGCTTCCGGAATGGCAGGGCGTATTGTATCATGCTTGACCACCGTTTCCGGTACATGGACAATGCTCCGTTTCCGGGAACCCAGCCAGTGGCCGGCCCAGCCGGAAAGAAATGCGATAACCGCACAAAGCAACATATGGCTAACCTTCCGTCTCATCGGCCTTTCTTCTGAATTTATCCGTGACTATCACCCACAATATTCCCACCTGCTTGATCAGCGTATCTTTCGGCTTGCCGTCGATGACCGCCAGGTTCTCCAGTATGCTTGTCACGTGCTCGACGCAGAACCAGGTCATGACGAACACCTTGACAATGGAAAAGAACAGGGTGGCCAGAAGCATGACAAAGCTTTCTTCCGCTCCGGCCTTGCTCTCCAGATAGAACGAGTGGGTGATATAGATGATGGTCAGCCAGATACACAGCTTGATGATGCAGCGTGAGAAACGGAAGCTTTCAAATCCTATTCCCTGGACCTTGCTTGCCCGGATGCCCGTCCACATCTCGGAGACAATGGCGACGAGCATGGTCATGGCCAGGAACGGTGTAATGCCTATCCATTCGCTGACTACGGCAGTGACGGCGCTGAAGGAGATGGCCGGAAATTGCAGGTTGTACTTGAAGCTCGGAGCCACCGAAAAAAAAGAACTCCTTCGGTGAATCATACCCATAGGTGGCGACGAATCTTGTGAAAAAGCGTATCATATCTCTTTTTTTGTCACAAAGATAGAAGCCAACCATCCGCTCTCATAGGACAAAAAAAGCCCCTCCGTGGTTGAAGGAACGGTAACACGACCAGTCATTCCGCTTTTCGGGCCCATTCCGTTTGCGAGCGTGCGAGCAAACGGAATGGGTGCGCCCTGCACCCCCTCCGTCAAATCAGCCCCTCATCGCCAAAACTATAATATTCACCATTCGTTATAATCACGTGGTCTATCATTGTGATATTGAATAACCCTGCCGCCTTTTTTAAGTTGCTCCGTCAGCCTCTTGTCCTCATTGCTCGGTCGGCTGTTGCCACTCGGATGGTTATGCACCGCTGCGAACTGCACTGCCCCCGTATCAATCAGCACGCGCATAATCAGCCTTATATCCGCTGAAGTCTGGTCAATGCCGCCTACCGATATGCGTACTTTCTTGATAAGCCGTCCGGCTTGGTTTATCGACACGACCCAAAATTCCTCATTCGGCAAATCTCCTATCAACGGCTCCATCAGTTCGTATACGTCTTTGCTCATCCTTATTTGCCTGCGTTCCACCTGCTGCGACAGTTGTCTCTTGTACATCTCCACGGCTGCCACGGCTACCCTCCTGCGTCCAGGAGTCAAAGAGGAAAACAATTTTTCAAGGTCTATCACTTCGTTGCTGCGTTCGATGTCCGAAACAATCTGTCTGTTGTTGCTGATTTCGTAAATCAGTTCGCTGTCGCTCATGTAGCGGCAATCGTTATCAAAAAGAGTATTCATTGTATGGATTAAATTGTTATAAAAGAATTGTCTTACCTAAGAAATAGCCTCCCAAAACCTCTGCCCCAAGCGTTTCAAGTGCACACGCAAACCGTGCGTAACTATGCCCCTGCGTCAGTATATCATCGAATACAAGGCATTTCTTACCCTTGAAAAAACGCTTGTCAAACTTGATGACCTCCACCGTCTGCACCGTCTTGGCCGCTTTCGTCTCATGGATGGCAAGCCGTCCTCCCTCAATGGTAATTGCTTTGTACGCATTCCTGCACCCCGTCAGCCGTGCCACCTCTTCGGCAAAAGCCTTGTATCTGATTTCGTTCTTCTCTCCGCTACTGGCTGGTATGCAGACCAACGTCACGTTGCAAACCTCCGCACCGAACTGCTCGCGCATCTTCTTCGCTACAAGTTCTGCCACAGACGCACTGCGCTTCCCGTCCTTAAAATCCCATATCATCCTGCGGATAGACCACTCCCGTTTGTTAGCCTCGTACTTGGTAGGCAAGTAGTCAAAGAAGTTAAACATGAATTTAGACCATTGATTTTTCCATGCTTCGGGGATGTTTCTTTTTTGCTGCCATAACTTGTAAGTTTTTAATTTATTCTGGATTTCTGGAGTCGTCGGGTGGAGCCTTTTTTTAATTTCTTCCGTTTCCCGGAACGACTTTTTTTTTATTCCGGCGTGTCTGTATGACGTGCGGTATGGTTGCCTTTTGATGCCGCAATAATTGAGGTGCCGAGGATGACATTCCGCAAGGTTCCGACTAAAACCGAAGACTTGAATACTACCCGTAGGGCTGGAGATTTTTTAGCGGACAACGCCCGACCTTGCTTGTCAGACCGGTGCCCTACATTTGCGGACTCAAAAGACTACCTGACCGCATACAGAGATGCAAGAAATGAAAAGGAGTTGCGGAAAAGAAACGGAGGCACGCCAAGCGGAACGCTTACCGCTCTACGGTCTCTACCTTAGCTATTGAAACGGAAAAGACCGGGGCTACCTGCATGGATGCGGACAAACGCAAGTAGCTGCCGCTACTTACCGCTGAGACGCGCAAAATCCGTACTGGAGGAAATAGATTTGCCTGCCTGTTCCTTCAGTACGGATTTTGCGCGCGCCGTGCTCTTTGTTAATGAATGTTATAAGAAATATACTTCTTTGATAATGAATACAGAATACCCCTCTTTCCATCCGAATGGAAACAGAAACGGAAGTTTCTGCCGACCGCGCCCTATCCAAAAACGCAACCAAAAGCGCAAGAAGCAAGGAAATATGACAAGGAGGATGCCCCTCGGCCAGTCCTGCACACGACGTTCTGTCCTAAAGTGCAGCGATTCCCATTGCGGACGTTGCGAGTCCTGCCATAAGCATTGCGATTGTGATTGCGGATGTATGTGTATGAGGTGAATCAGATACGTGCGTCCACGAATCCGTATGCCTGCCTGAGCAGGTGCCCGTACTTCGTCCATACACGCTTATCCACCGCATCACCGAAGTGGGTGGCTTCTTCCGGAAGGATGGACTGGTTACGCTCGCTGCGCTTATCCTTGGCAAAACGCCCCCTCGCGGTCCTCGATGACACGCGTGTTGTTCATGGAGATGAGTGTATATTTGCATTTCGAGCCGTTGAAACGCTTCTTCGGGAACCGTTCGTCTTTCTCTGCCAGGATGGAAGCCCAGAGCAGGTACTTGTCATGCTGCGGTGGCTCCATGCCCGCATGGGTGTGCTGTTCCACCGTCCACCCGTGCTTCTCCAAGCGCTCGATGGCAAGCTCGTTGTAGGACTTCTTGTTGTTGGCACGGCGTGCATCCCCGTAACGGTCACGGTAATAATGCAGGTGCTTGTTGATATGGTTACGGTAGTAGTGGCAGAACTTGTCCATCAGCGCGTTCACCATGGTATCATCCTCTTCATCACGTTTGACAAAGAACTCGTTGATGTTGTTGTCTACCGGCTCACGTGTCAGCAGCTTCGTCACGAAGTCATAGTTGCGCTCCTGCGCCACTTCCAGGAATGAGGCAGCAGAACCCCAGTCGGGTGTCAGCTCTATCGGCTGGTTGGGATTGCAGTCCAGGTCACGCCGGCTGTCATCGTTATTGGCAAGCTGCTGCCAGTTGTAGTTATGATCTTCGGCAAAGTCACGGATATAGTCGTCATTGGTCGCATTGTAATAGATATGGCGTTCATCCAACTGGTAGTAGCAGCTATCAATCTTATCCACCATGAAGTTCAGGATCTCTATCATGAAGGAAAGCTTATCCATCACCTTGTACTGGTTCAGGATATAGTTCATGCCCACATTGGCGATGTTGTCGAAGATGGAGCCAAGGATAAAGAGCGTGCCGTCACGTGAAACGAACGGCGTGATACTTTGCCTGAGACGGACGGTCTCGTTCCAGATCTCCTTGAACAGTCCCGCATCATTCGCAATCCTTGCATCAATGAGCTGCATCTGTAACCGCACAATCTTATTCCAGACATCAAACAGCCGGATGCCGCGTTCTTCTTCATAATACTTGGCCGGTTCAAGCAACCATTTCTGTTCAGGCGTGTAAGGCATGGAGGAAAGGAAGGTGTTGCCGTGATGCTTCAGAACGGGATTCTCGGACTTGCGGCCAAAGATGTGTTCATTACCCCGGTTGGTCGGCGCCGCCTCCTGGTCGAACTTCTCCTTGTCGAGTGTCAGTGCTTCATCGGTGATGTTGTAGTCCGCATTCGGACCGCGGCTGTTGCCGCCCTGGGTAAGTATGTAGAGCATGTGCCCGTTACTGAAGCTGATGCCGTACTCGAATGACATGATGTGCTCGTATGGCTTGTACCATCCCTCGATGGGACGGCGGCACACCACATAGTCACCGGTCTTGCTGACCGGGTCCCACTGCTTATAACCGAGCATCTCCAGCATCTTGAACGCTGAAGGCAGGGTTTTAGTCAACGCCTGCCCAATGGTGGCCTGGGTGAGCGTAGTAATCCCTCGCGGCATGAGCCGGATGTTGTCATCTATCACGGCACCGGTAATGAATGATTTACCCGTGGCACGCGAGTAGATGACATATCCGTTCTTGTACGGCATCACGAGGAATGCCGCCTGCGCCGGATTGACCTGTATGACCTCTTCCCAGACGTTTTCGTTCATTGACCTGCCGTATCAATATCGTGGGAAAACAATGTAGTTCACACCTTCGGAGGAGGTCATGCGGGGCATGTCCTGTCCGGTATCAGCCAGCAGCTGCGGCACCTCTTCCGGCCTGAACCTGGCAGATACGGTACAGACAATCTGTGTCTTGCTGACCGATACCATATCAATGTGCTTATGGTCAACCAGGTAAGAGATGAGTCGTTTGTTTGTCAATTTTTTCATGGGTAATCTGTTATGAGTTCATTATTTCTTCCGCTTGTGCGTCGTCGATAGGCGTGTACATCGAATCCACCAGAACCTTCTGCTCTTCCTGGGAAAGGTTGCGGATGGCATTCAGGGGAATATCTACCTTTTGCCCCATGCTGTTGATCTGGATGTAGAATACATTCTTCTCCATGCGTCGCGGGTCCTCGACGGAAGCCGGCTTCTCACCAATCATCTGATGCAACACTTTCTTGGCGTTGTTCCATTGCTTGAGATCACCTTTGAGCTTGCAATCCCGGATAAGCTGAATCTGGTCCTTGATCATCCAGGCATACCAGAAGTCCCAGTCGAACTGGTGCTGTGTCTTGAACAGTTCTTTTGCCAGGGCGATGTCCTTCCTTATCTGGGTACGCGAGATACGGTATTTTGCCAGCATGATGTTGATGATGTGGCTCTCGTTCGGATAGTCATCCAAAAGGCGTGCTATCTGCAGCACCCGGTTGCACTGCACACACAGATGCTCCGGCAGCGGACTGTTCTCCGGGTCGATGATGTGCTGCTGTATAAGGTCGTAGGATTGCTCCTCCAGTGCGGCCTTGCTTTTGGATGCCGTCAGACGGTTGTTATTCATACTCAAGATACTGCTGTTGCGATTTGATGAACTTGATAAGCTCCTGCTGTGCCGGGTTGCTGCCATTGACGGCCGACTTGATGAGTGACTCCCGGAGTTCAACCGTCTGGCGAAGATGCCCCCGGTAGAAGGCGGTCCGGACTTCGGTGCCCGGTGTGCGGAGTTCCGCGAGAAAGTCCGTCTCATCGGCACCTATATTGATGGCTATCAGCCCCGGAGGGATCAAACGATAGGCCATCTTCTCTATCTCCTCACGTTGTTCCTGAGTCAAATTCATCATTCAGCATTTTAAAGTCAAAATCAAAAATATCTCTGCCGGTATGGATGATTCCACGTTCCAGCTTCGGGTTGTGCGTGGCGTTCTGGCTGCCCACTACGGTAATCTTCCAGTCCTCGTTATACAGCAGCGCCACCTTCGCATGAAGCGCGAGGCAACGGTAGCAGTCCGGGAACGTGGTCACCAGATAATCGAACGGTTTGGGTGATATGCTGCGTACCCGGTTGTCTATCAGGAACCGCACCGACAACAGCTCGCCCGTTTCCACCTTTCGGTGAATCGCCGCAATGCTGTCCATGGAGATGGAATAGGTGGTAAGCAGCAGGTGTGCCGGGCCTGTCTGTCTGAGAATATAGAAAATCAACTGGATCAGGTTGAACGCCCCTGAAGAGTAGAAATGCTTGTCCCTGCCGGGTACCAGCACCCCCATGGCGTCCGGATGCAGCAGCTTCTCCGCAGCCAGGTCGTGGCCGGAGGCTGCCGCATCCGTTCGGCGGATGTAGCCTGTCGGGTATCGGTCTCCCTGCATAGGACTTACTGCATCATCCACCGGCATCATCTTATTCTCAATCTCGCTGCAACAGACCAACATAACCTATTGCAGTTCTGCCAAACGATATTCTATCCTTTCCACCAGTGCTTCCTGGGCAGCCACCTTCTTCTCGTATTTCACGCGTTTGGGGCAGTCGGGAAGGGGATTCTCCTTGCCGTCCTTGGGTTTGCTTTCCGAAGAGTACAGCAGCATGTTCCTTGCCTTGGTAATCTTGCTCTTGGCATTGGATTTCGCTTTCTTCAGTTCTTCCACGGATAGGGAACTGATGTCGGTCTCGTCCTCTTCCTTTTCCGGATTTTCTTCGGGGGTATCCGCTTTTTTGTAGAGTTCGTCCAGCTGCTTGTCAGTCGGCAGTTCCTTGTCCTGCTCGAACTGCCTTTTGATGGCAGCCAGCAGTGTCATGCGGTTGGAGAGAAAGGCTATACGGGCGACAATATCCTTGCGCTGCGTGCATACAGCCTGCGTGTTTGTCTCACCCAGTCCGGCAAGCATCCGGTGCTGGCGTGAACGTTCGTTGTAGCATTCCCGGAAATCATAGATGATTTTGGCCATCACCGGAGGATAGGCGGGCTGTTCGTCCGCCTCACGCGCCAATTCCCTCTCCGCAACGGCGACAATGGCGGCAGCCGTCTCTTCGGGAACCGTCTCGGAACGCCCGTCATTGCCCGGCATTGCATCATCTGCCAGGTCCACATCCTCAAAGCGCGGATCATCCGGATGGTACCACACCTTGATCATCTGCCGGATCTCGTATTCCAGCTTCTCGCGGGTATGCGGCTTTTCGCCCTGGCGTGCCAGACGTGCGGCGACAAACCCCTTATATCCAGAACGGGTCAGGATATTCACACCGGTGCTGTAATCACGTTTCTGCGAGTTCAGCCACTTGATGCCGTCCCTGCGCGCCTCAATGTAGTTCTGTGTAATCTTTGACATTGTATGTACGTTGTTTTTTGATGATACGCAAAGCTATTGCGAATTTTTGTTGCCGGAATAGGACAAAACAAAATGTCCGCCCCTGCGTGAGAGCGAGAGACGGACATGAACAACCAATCATGAACAAAAAAGTCTTATGGAACTTCTGATGCGGCTTTTACAGTCAGGATGTCCTCCGTGTCTCCCTCATACACACATTTGCGCGGTGCGGTAAAGGTGTAGTGGAGGGTGTTCTGGTTGCGGGCAGTGGAGCTTGCTCCGGTAGTGGCACCATCACCCGACGCACGGAGCGCGCCGCGCCGCTTGTCACCCATCAGGTAGTTCGTGCCGTTGTTGTCGGTCACGATAAAGAACATCTTGCGCCCTTTGGTCGCATTCTCAAAACCGAATATCTTCTTCCGCATTTTGGCCGAAATGATATTCAGGTCCATCAGGAACGATTCCCCGCCGCTTTCTCCCTGGTCGGTAATCTTGAACTCGGCCAGCTCGTCGGTGAAATCCATCTTGTATGCCCTGCAGCCTTCCTTCATGACCAGGTCACCGACCAATGTACCGGCTTCTTCAAGAGAAAGAGGGGATTCCGTCTTTTTCGGGTAGTCCGGCCAGGTCGCCACATCCGCATGATAACCGAAGATGACGGACGGTATGATACCGCCCATGTTGTCCTGGTTCTCGCAGTCCATTGCCTCGTTGATGTCATCAAGGGCAATACATAATTTAGGGTCTACTTCTGCCATAATCACGCCATTTTTTAAGATTTTAACAACGTATGTACCCGTCACTTTCTCTACTGCACCCGCAGCGGGCGTCTTCTTCTGCACGGCAGGAGTGGTGTATCCGGCAGCCTCCAGGAACTCGACGGTATATTCCTTTCCACCGGGAACAGCCACATACGTGCCGGACTCACGCCAGGCTTCCTCGCCCTGGATACGCCATTTGCCTCCGTTGTTGGCCGCTTCATCCGGCGTAATGGTCACTTCAATGTATCCGAACGGATTGGTCCCTTCCGGGTCCACCGGACGGTCGTTGACGCAGAACTCGGACTTGTGCACAGACACGAACTGGAAGCCGATCACATACTTGCCCGCAGCGTCGAAGGTATAGGGATTGCCGGACATGAACGGCTTGATGGACTTGAAGTCGCTCTCCTTGTCAAAACCGTAGCATACGTTCTCCTTGGTGGTCAGCATGACGAACTGGCTGCCGTCGGGAAGGTTCGGAACACGCACCAGCTCGCAGCGGTTGTTGGAACCAAGCAGGTGTTGCGTGTCGGAAGTGTCCTCCTTGAGTCCGATGACAATCACGCCTTCACCTTTGCGCCAGTCATCATACATGTCACCGATGTCATCGCTGATGAACATCTTGATGTTCTTCTTGCGCTTGAAGGTACGCGGCATGTGGCGCCACATATCCAGCAGTTTCTCGCCGACATTGGCAAGTGTCAGCTCACCGGTAGCATACACATTACCTTCGGCACTGGAGATGTCCCCGACAGCTTCGCCTTCAGTGATAATGGTACCGATACCGTCGAAAGAGTCCTGAATGTCCGTCTTTTCTTCATCCGCACTGTATTTTGCCGTGAAAATGGCAAACAGCAGGTCATTGGATGCCAGTTCATGTCCGTGGTTGATCAGCCACAGCTCGAACGGGTGTTCCTTGCGGAGTGTACCGGGAACCTCGGCGATGTAGGTACGTCGGTAGCGCTCAGGCTCGTCGGACATCTCCATTACAACGGGACGCACTACCAGACGTCGGGGAACAATCTTGCCCAGATACTTTCCGGCAGTGAATTTGCCGGTGTACTTGCCGGAGATGCTTCCGCCCTCCACCTTGCCCAGTTCAAGGGAGTCGGTTATGCCCGGTACCGGAGTGAAATGTCTCAACACCTCTGAGGCGTCGAGCTTGTCGACCGCCTTCAGGATGTCCTTGTGCTTTTTTACCGCGGTCAGAACGGCGGTAATGTCAATAGGTGCTTTAAAATCCATAATAGAATAGTTTAGGTGTTACTCATTCTCAAAACTGTTGATCGGGTCTGTGGCGATGTCCGCAAACTTGTTGTCTTCGTTCGCTTCCCGGTGGCTGTCGGTACCCGTTCCGGGTATCTTGGCGACAATGTCACGGATAACTTGTACCTTGGCCTTGTTGTCGGCGGCATTCTTGATGCTGTCACTCAGGCTGTCAAGGTCATTCACGACTGCCGTCAGACTGTTTTCGGCGGTCTCCTTGGCAGTGTTGGCGACAGCCAGGTCATTCTCCGCTTTGGCTTTCGCTTCGTTGGCGGCCTTGACGGCGTCATTGATGGCCTGCAGATTCTCTACGGTAAGCAACATCTTGCCGTCTTTTTCCTCAATGCCTTCGCTGTTGAGGATCTGGTTGATGAAAGTAAATTCTTTACGCATAACTGTATTTGAATTAGAAATGTCAGTCTTGTTGCCGTTAGGAAACAGCCCTTTGATACCGTCGATAATCTGGGAGACCAAGTTTTTTGTCACGGCCTTCCGGTTCCGACTTCTCCTCCGAACCGATAGCCGGCAACGGTAGACCAAGCGCGGTGAAGCAGTCGGTCATTTCATTGGTCACCTGCGGCTTTTTATGGGTACCGGGAATGATCTTGTCTATGAATCCCCATTCCTTGGCTTCGGCGGCAGGCATCCAGCGTTCCTCTTCCATCAGGGTGATAATCTCCTTCAGGCTTTTGCCGCTACGTTGATGTACTTCTGTGCAATCATCAGGTCAATGGCTTCCGCGCTCTTCTTCTTGTTCTGCAGTTCCTTGATGGTGTCCTCCAACTGGTCAGCATTGAGCTGGCCCCAGATGTCCACTCCCAGGCTGCATTTATGCGCCAGCCACATGCCGTCCTCGTGCATCTCGATGGACTTGGCGCCGAACGCCAATATGGTGGCCGCCGAAGCGTTGAAGCTGATGAACTCCACCGTCACATTGCCGTGCTCGGCCATCAAGGCGGACATGGCAACCGCTTCGGCCACATCACCGCCATAACTGGAAACCTTCAGGCGTACGGGCTGGCCTTTGGCCTTGTCAAGGAAGTATTTCAGATAGTTTTTGTTGTACCAGTAACGGTCAATCGCTCCGAATAATGTGATAACTGTCTCGTTCATAAAACTTATTTTTGCGCAAAGAAAAACGCAAAAAAAACGGTACCCAAGGACATCGGGCACCGTCAGCGGACAGATAAATGTTTGACTGAAAGAGTGTTGCGTGTCAGCAAAGGAAGCCGTACGGTTATATTTCCTCCATGTTTTCAATATAGACGGTCGGTTCATCCTGGATGCAGGTGAACGTGAATGAGGTGCCGTTCCGTTCCGACACGGAACGTCCGCTTGTCTTGTTCGTGTTGAACAGCATGAGTGCGTCCTCCTGCCCGCACCAATGGACCACCCCGTTGCCGTCCACTGCCAGTACATACCACAAGCCACGCTCCAGCGTCTCCATTAAATGATGATTCACTGAGGAAAGTTTTGGAATCACCCCTTCGACCGACACATTCCAGCAATCCCCCGCATCATTCACCTCCTTGTCCTCATTATAGGAATAGGTGTCATTGGCATATACCGGTATGGAAACAATATCCTCCCGGTTGCGGAGTTCCAGATAGTTCAGACCGGCGGCATAGTCCTTACGGATTTGCACGAACGAGGCCGGAGGCACGGCAATCACCTGCAACAATCCTCCGACGTTTTCAAAATCATAATGCATTGCTTTCATAAGTCATTTTTCCCTGCTGGGAAATTGTCCCGAATTCGGACAACTTCCCCAAAATTATACGGTTAATAAAGTCTAAAATCGTGGTATTCTCCACCGTTTTCCTATATCCATGCCGATTATACTCCCTGCGGATAGTCTCATAAGACCAGGTGTCGTCATCAAAGCCGAAGCTGTTCTGAAAGTTGCGGATGGCGGTCGAGAGTGGGATTCCGATACTGACATGGGTGTCGAGATAGAGGAAAAGCATCTGCTTGATCCGTCTCTCCACCTTGCTGCCGAACGCCACCACTTCGGTATTCGACATCGCCCATCCGTATCGGTAGAAGTCATCACGGCGTATCTCCACCGCCACGTTGGCGGTATATCGTGCCAGGGTCCGGTATCTGTTCTCGTATCGTCCGGGTTTTGCAAGCCTGGAAAGGAAGTCGTTCTGTAGCTCCTTGTCCGGGGACAGATTGACTATTTCTGTCCAAGTGTCGTCCGGGGCATTGAAATTGTACAGCAGGAATTGCTTGACATAAGGCTTGCAAGGGAGCCAACACACAAATCGGTCTTTTCTTCGTCATTTAAAGCATTGATTTTTATACAAAAATACGCATATTGATTAATATATTCATCACTCTCTTGTTTTTTTATTTCTATTGGAGCAGGCACATTTTGCCCTCTACACCTTCTACACTTTCTACAAAGTATAAAATTACCTATATATCAACAACATAACGGTTTTAGTATAGAAGAAAAAGTGTAGAAAAACCTTCTACAAAGTATCTATTTGTAGAAGAAATACAGAAAAGCAGCATTTTGTAGAAATTTGTAGAAGCTTGTAGAACATCTTTTTATAACATAAAACGCTGATTTATAAAGATGTAGAAAGTGTAGAAAGTGTAGAAGCATTTTTTGCCCCAAAATAAAGCATCTTTTTTGTCTCAAAAAGGCAAGAAAAAAGCCCCTACCTTCACAGGCAAGAGTTTCCGCACAACTATGATAGACATTAAAATTTATATGGAGAAGTTTTGTCCTCCGGCGGTTTATTATCCCGCCTCCTTCCTCTTCGTCAGGCATTCCCATATCAATGTTGAGATTGATATTATAGTTTGCCATCAGCTCCGTGTAATCGAAGCAGAGGGCCTGCTTGGTCACGCTGGTTTTCTTATAATACTTTTGTCCACCGGCCTCCAGTTCTTTGGTTACTTCTACCCCCTTCAATATGTTCTTGAAACGGACGGAGTTTTGTACCCCCAGGTATTCTTTGGAGTTCTCCAAGTAGAAGTTCAACGATTCAGTCGGTAAAGCGGTATCTCCCACCTGCTTGCTGAACTTCTTATACAGCATGAAGATGCGGTCTGTGCGCATACGCAGGATAGGGCGTGGCTGCTTAAAAAGCGAGGTCCTTGACCTTGTTTGTCTTCAGCCCGGACAAATAATCAATGCGGAAATCCGACTCTAAGAATATTTCACCGTCCTGCTGCAAATAACTGACCACATTCCAGAAGTTGGCCAGTTCGTTGTTGCTCTTGCATTCACGGTTCTGCCGGATGATGCCGTCCACACAGATGTTCAGCAGCTCCAGGTAAGTAAATGGCACGTCGAGCACCGCTTCAAGCGCGCGGAAGGCGGCCAACGGAATGACCCAGTTCCGCTGGATGCGGTCTTCTATGCTCTCGCCTTTCAAGCGTTCATTCAAATCCCCCATACACTGGCGATAGGAGGACGTGAAATCCGTCTCCATTTTTGACCGGTAGCGCAACAGCTGCAAAGTAAGGTGCGACAGTCCTAAGTCGCGTATTGACTTGCATTGGTCAAATGCCTGTTTCTCAGACGTGGAGAATTCCGTTTTGGTGAAGGTCAAGTAAATCAACCTGGAAAATAGGGCGATGTCAATTGTCGGCATTTCTTGACCGGATAGGATGACACCGCAATCCACGCTCGTAATCTCCCGCTTCTTGTCCCGGTCCATGTTCATGCGGCTTCGGCCGGTTCCGTCCCACAAGCCTTTGAGGAACTCCCGTTTGTCAAGGTCGATGGAATTCTTGTACTCGTCAATATGCACCAGCGCATTGGCGCATTGTGCCACCGCATCTCCCAAGGCTGCAATAGTCGCATTCTGGATGTTTGGCGGATTATTATTGATGATGAAGAACGACATCAGGCTGTGACCGAGTTCTGATTTGCCGCTACCTTTCGGGCCAAACAGATTAAGGATGGGAAAACTTTTAGTTTGCCCCGAAATAATATCCCGGAAAAGGGAAGCGATCAAGAAGCAGATGCCAACCTTAGCATTGTCTCCGAATACACGAATCAACTGTTCGCTGTACACCCTTATGCTGACATTGTTGTACGTGGTGTGTACAAACCTGCGTTCGAACTGAAATAATTTGATGTCATCACGATAAATGGTACTACAACCCGGTAGGTAAAAATTGCCATTCTTCAACCGTACGATACCGTATTCATCCGCGATATGCCACTCCGTATCAAACATCCGTTACCGAAGGCAAAGAACCCCTGCCGTTGCCAGCCAAGCTGTGTCACCTCAAGTGCAGTCTCGGTCTGTTCGTAAAGGAACATCTTCAGCTTTGTGAGTTCTTTTTCAGTGGCCAGCCAGATATAATTGCCGAGGCCTTCTACCTTTTGCTTGAACTTGGACAATGACACCAGGTCTTCTTGTTTCATCTCTATGATTTCCTCTTGCATGTTTTGGTTCTTGATTCGGTAGAGACGTTTGGGCAGGAGGGAATCTTTGATGTGGAATAGAGGCAACATGGTGAAATTGCTCCATTGCACAGCTTTCCCACTGTCCCCAGCCAATGCAAAGTAAGCATTGTATTCTTCATAGAAGCCATATTTTTGATAAAGGTCACGGTCTATCTTTTTGCTCTCATTAATGACTTGCTTGGCTTTATCAAGCTTCTTGGCCCGGTTGATGGCCGTTTGCCACAACTTCTTGTCATCATAGAATGACTGGAGCTGTTTGAGGTACATGGACTCTTTGACTTCGTCCTTCACCATGACCACCATGGAGCAGATGGTGCTGACAGCATCGCTTCGCTCTTCGGTGGTATTGATGTCTTGAAATATATATGAAGCATACCATGGAATGAAATCTACCTCTTTCAGTTCTTGAAACTTCTGAATGCTCGTACAGTAGGTATCCGGATCATTCTTGCTCTGCGCTTCCCCAAGTGGTATCTCTTTGACCGATACACCAAACCCACACTTCATCGCCTGCAATCCGTTACGCATCACGTTGCGAATGCCGGCACCCAGTTTCTCACCTTTATCTGGGTTGGGCGGGTCCGCATCCGGAAGGAAGCAAACTTTAGTGGCGTACTTCTTCAGTTGCTCCATCTGGCTTTCAGTCCAATCGCCTCCAAGAGGGGCAACAGCGTTGTTGACACGAATACGCTGAAGCTGCATCGCATCGGGCGCCCCTTCCACCAAATAGAATTTATCTTCTTTGGCAGCCTGGCGTATGGCCGTATCAATTCCGAAAATTGAATCACGTTTATGGTAGATTTCATTTTCAGCCGAATTGATATACTTGGCCACCTTCTCACCGGACATGTCACGTGCGGTAAAGCCTATAATCCGTCGAAAACGGTCGCGTATGGGAATAACTATGCGGTTACGGTAACCATCGAAAGTCCTAATCTCCGTCCCCCTTTCTTTAGCCTTTTCCTTGTTGTCCGATAGCAACCCCATCTCCTTCATCAAGTTTATGGAAAGACCAGCCGATTGCGCGAAGTTCAACAAATCATCCCATTTGTCGGGCGCAAACCCAATGCCCGTCTCTTCGGCATACTCCAGCCCCCAGCGCCCCTTGACATATTCGGCGGCAGCTTGTTGGCCGGGTCCAGCAGATTCTGGCGGAAATGCTCCGCGCACCGCTGGTTGATTACGAACATCGACTCGCGCTTCATGCGTGCCTGTTCCTGCTCGGGAGTCAGCCTCTCTTCCTCGACGGTTATGCCGTATTTCTTGCCGAGGTGCCTGACGGCCTCCGGATAGCTCATCGTCTCGTGCTCCATCAAAAAAACCGACGGCGTTGCCGCCCTTGCCACATCCGAAACAGTGCCAGGTGCCGCGTGCCGGGCTCACGAAGAAACTGGGGGTCTTCTCCTTATGGAAAGGGCAGCACGCCTGGTAATTTACTCCTTTCTTCTTCAGATCGACGTAACCGGATATTACATCCACAATATCAGCACGGTCTAAGATTTGTTCTATGATTCTTTCGTCTATCATTGTATATTATATTCGGGTACTACCTTCTAAGGATGACAGTACCTTGTTCTTCGATATAATAGCTGCATATATCATACAAGTCAAACTCACACAAGCATGAATACACGCATTTCATGAAAAGGCCATAGTTCTCCGGACTGACCTTTTCAAGTACCCGGAAAGATTCACCGGGCAGCATCTCGTACAGATCGATGAATACTTTGTCATAGTATTCCGTCAACCTCTCCATTCCTACCAGCTCTATATAAGACTGAATCCAGGATCGACTATCGTCCGGAAGATATTGAAGCAAGTCCATGTTTTAAACATTGAAGGGTACAAAGGAATTGTTTTATAGGAGAGTTATCAAGGACGTTATCTGCTCCTACAGTTCCCGCGTTTCCTTCAGACTTCCAATGAACAAGTTCATCAGTCTCGCATATAGTCCGGAAGCTTCCTTCAGATTATCTGGATTCTTGCCGGTAAGATGTAGTGTTATCTTATCCTTGGAGTAGTCCTGGCATATAGCCAAGTGCAGTTCCCGGTTCCGGTCATCAACTACCGAGACCTTCACTTCCTCCACCACGCTGCCAAGTTCTGAGGCATCCAACCACAAATATGACTTTTCATCTGTCTTCAGATGGCAGTAGCGGTGTACCTTGCCACTTTTTCTGATTAACTCCACTTCGACGATTGTCGCTACCTGATTGGTACGCAGGATGCGTACTTTCTGACCTTTCTTCATTGATATTTCTTTTTTATTCATTACTGATTTGTTTTACGCTAATAAATAATCTATTGTTATTAAAAACTCATATGCTACTCGCGGGTCAATCGCATTTCCGAGGGCGTGAGTTCTGTCCATCCAATTGGGAATCCCATAAACCACTCCATCCAGCCCGGAGTAATATCGGAGGGATTGAACCCAGCTCTCGAAATGTGTGCAGTCAGGTAATTGCTTTTTCGTTTGTCTGAATGCTTTAAAATGCTCTCCCGACGTAACTTTATCCTTTTTGCTTCCGAAGCTGTTAAGGCAGGCAACAATCCAAACTCGCTTCCTTTCTTGAAAAGAGTCCTTACCCGCAGCTGGAACAATAAACGGTTGTACTTCGTAGCCTTCACTTTCCAAATCAAAGCACACTTGCTCGAAGACCACTCCGTCTGCGTTACTAATAAGTCCGAGAACATTTTCAGCGACGACCCATGTCGGCCGACATTCTTGTATAACTCGATACATTGGCGGCCATAAAAAGCGGGGGGTCTTCTTGTCCCTTTTGGAGTCCGGCATTACTGAACGGTTGACAAGGGAATCCTCCGGCCACAACATCAACGTTGCCTCTATATTTCTTTGCATTGATTTCATTTACATCTCCATATTTGGGTACACCAGGAAAACACTTCTTTAAAACTTGCAAACAAAACTCATCTATTTCAGACTGAAGTAAGATATCCCATCCGAGGACATCGGCTGCCAAGTCAAAACCACCAATGCCGGTGAATAGGCTTATCATCTTTCTTGTTTTATTCATTACTACTTAGTTACTCGTTAAATGACTACCATCACATTCCTTTTTTATAATGAATATAGTATCCGTTATATAGTATGTGATTGCTTTCCTTTCAGCATCTCTCAGCAAGTCTTTTTTTTAAGATTTGATAATATGAGTTGGTGCACTCTGCGTAAACCATGACTTCTCGTACCCTTTTTAAATCATCCAAAAAAGATTGCGGATTATGCTTTTTTATTAACTTAGTTTTTCATCTCCTTTTTTATATTTCATCTCAAATACTTTTTTTACAGTATCGCAGATAATGGCCACTATAGGTATTGCACAAACAAGCGCACAGCTAATCCCTCCCCAATCCATTGTTCTATATTCATATTTATTCGATTACATTACAAAACATACACAACTATATGCTCCACTTTCAGGTATTCCCCCGAAGTCAACCCTGATACACAATTCTCCACAAATGACAAATGGCTTATCGCTCATCACCTTGCCATAAACACCATAATGTTCGTGAAATACCTCAGAACCCGGTTTCATTGAGTCCAGTGCCTTTTTCATTTTCTCGGAGGTATAAACGGTTATCCATCTGTTTGCATAATTGTAATAAAGCAGTCCGACACCGAGAGAATCGCACATCTTCAATACAGTTTCTTCCACCTGCTGCCTGCTAAAGACAACGCTGGTCTGTAGCTTCTGCACCTTAACGTCCGGAAATTTCTTTTTGAATGTTGTTTTCGTTACCATAAATCTTCATTTTTTATTAGTTCATCTGATTCAAAAGTGCTATTAATGCAGTGCCGTGTTTCAGGGTCACAGCTTAATTCTTCATCAGCGCAATGGCTACACAAGGTGTGGGTTTCATCTATCCACCAACAATTGCCTACTCGTGGATTAAAGCAAGGATCGTCATCGGTACAACCACAAATACGGCAAACACCTTTGGTTAATTCATTCTCATTCATACTTTAAAAATAATGGTGTGATGTACATGGGGGTGGAAATTTTTGCTTGGTAGAATACCCCATCAGCTCCAGGTTAAAGATGTCCTCTCCGATTTCTTTCCACGCCGAATATACACCATACATACATTCACGCGCATAGAAAGACGGCTTGTAGGGGTCGCATACGCAGATTATCTGCACATGTGATTTTCTGTTGTATGATACCAGCTTCGTTCTGGAATCATCAAATAAATCTCCAACGACATGTTGGCCAGGACGGATATTGTAACAGTAACTGTTTTCTTGATATACGTCAAGGGTCTCCCAAGGATATGTCGGGAAATCTGTCATTTTCAAATCTCTCATATTACCGCATATTAGATAGACAACCAATTGCAAATCCTATTATCCCAATATTTATCATCAAGACGACAATATCAAAGAGAAAGAGAATTCGGTAAGAGCCAGATGCTTTCCGCATTGCCCAGACACATAGTATCAAAGTGACCACCAGCGCAATCAGCGATGTCCATAAAAAAAACAACTGTCATCATCAACCTATCTTTACTGATTCATTATGACCATGGCATTGATAGCCCTGGCCATCGCTTCATTGACACACTCCTTGTCCGGCTCTTCATACTCCAGCAATACATCCACTTGCGTATCGCCGTTGGCATCTACATGTCTGGAACCGATTTCGACATTCACCGGAACCGCCTCTTCGTGCACTATCTCGATAAGGTATGCAAGAACCTTGTTGTGCATTGTCAGATTTTCACTCGTCATAACTAATAGTATTTAAATAATTAAACAATCTCTTTTAAACGCACATAAACCTCTGTCCTGGCCTTTCTTGACCGATTACGACAATAAGTATCTCCAGAAGTAAAATCATTGAGAATCACTAAAATCAGCAAGGCAACTGCACCAATGGTACGTTTTAGAGGAGACAATTCAAAACTGATATTGAAATGCGTACAGAACCACCAAGCAGACAATTCATTAATCTTGCCTATATGAAGTTTTTTGATATATCCTGCGAAGAATATTATCCACTGTATAACGAGAAATCCCAAGGTCACAAGCCACCTCTTTTTGGGAAGCCCCCCAAGCTATACGTTCTGCAATCTGTGCTTCCCGTTCTGATAATGCAGTCATACCATCATAATTTTTTGATTCTCCGGAACAATATCCCAAATATCAGTTACTCCGTATTTTTGAAGAATAGCCGTGATAACTTCATACTTTGACATGGAAATATCCACAATGCCATTATTAAGCAAATGCGAAAAATAGGTGTAACGCGTAATATTCAATGCTGACATCAAAATACGGCGAACTTCATCTTTCTGAGCTATAGTCACTTGCCGATAGCCTTTTTTAAAGTAATAGCGTTTTTTTCGCTATTGCAGGAGTTTCGATTTCTTTGTACATTTGTTTCGTGTGATTTGAATTACAATGCAAATATAGCGAATATACTATTCAATAATATTGCATAAACAGATAATATACTACTCAATTAACAAAGATTATGAAAAAGAAGTCTGGAACATCAGTTATTCAGCAGCGATTATTTGATATATGCGATGAAATGGCTGTATCACGCAGGGCTTTCTCTATGAATATTGGTAAATCAGCATCCTATTTAACAAACTTAGTGGATGATATAACCACTGAAGTTTTAAATAATATATTCGTCAAATATCCACAGATTAACCTTATGTGGATTATTACTGGAACTGGAGACAAATTCATAAGTCCTGATCCCACAGATGTACTTTTTCAACATCTAAAAGAAG
>ENA-OQBW01000005-OQBW01000005.1-human-gut-metagenome-genome-assembly--contig:-NODE-5-length-36030-cov-1.112498_pt1 | contig 36030 bp, 43 predicted proteins | sample MGYA00242752_ERZ504565 | MGnify/ENA primary metagenome ERZ504565 (study PRJEB26092, sample SAMD00036268) | human gut metagenome | host: Homo sapiens | study: EMG produced TPA metagenomics assembly of the... | reverse complement strand
CTTGCTAAGTTTTGTTTCATTCAGAATTTGGAATTTCTTATGTTCTGTATCATTTTGTCCGGTCCATTCTGGATTTAAACGAACTGTTACATTATACTTGATTTGTTTGTTACCCTCAAACTTGAATCCTTCAGCGGAGACCGCTAAATATCGGGGATCACAATTCATCAAAGTTAAATTGTCTTGGGCTACATGATAATCAAACTGTATTTGAGGAGTATCAGAACTTCCATCTGTATTTAAAATAGAGCTGGCGACATTTCCTGATAAATAAGTATGCCCTACCATAACATAAGGAGTTCCATCTGTATCTTTCCTAATAAAACTATATAGCCCGTATTTATTCCATTCTGTTAATACATCCGCAACTGTCAAATCTTCCGTTAACTGAATCTTTCCAATAATCATAAAGACATATATAAAATGAAAACAAGCTCCAAATAAATATAGATAAAATAGCTATATATCAATAATTTACATACAATTTTTTTATTTTCAGTTGTTTTCTACGTTTTCAGTTGTTTTGCTCTTTTTAGGTGCATTTTTGTTTCTTATTTGTTTCTTGATTCCGCTTTTTATTTGTACCTTTGTGATAGGAAATAACAAATGAAAGGACACAAATATGCCAAGGACCAGAAAACCAATAAAAGTGAAAGAGCCGATTCGTCTTCGAACGAAGGAATTGGCCAATGGCAGCAAGAGTTTGTATCTGGATATATACCGTAATGGTAAGCGGACATACGAGTATCTGAAAATGTATCTTATTCCGGAAACGGATCGTAATGCCCGCCAACAGAATGAAACGACAATGGCTGCCGCAAATGCAATCAAATCGAAGCGTATCATAGAGTTGACAAGTGGTGAAGCCGGTATCATGAATCACAAGGATAAGGTTTATCTGCTGGACTGGATGCAGCTCTATAAGGAGGAACAGAAGAAACGTGGCAAGAAAAACACAGGTCAGATAAAATCTGTTACCGATATCTTGAAAGAGTATGCAGGAGAAAGGTTCACATTAAATCAGATTGACCTCACTTTTTTGCCACGGCTATATCGACTATATGTTGACAAGCTACCGTCCCAAAGGAAAGCCCCTCTCGGCTTCTACGCGTAATACCTATTACCAGATATTCAACGGTGCGTTAAATGCCGCTGTCCGCGCGAAACGCATCTTAAAGAATCCATTCAACGAAATGGAAAAATCGGAGAAGCCCAAGATGCCGGAAAGTGTGCGTTCTTATATGACTATTGAAGAAGTGAGATTATTAATCGCTACACCAATGCAGAACGAGGGGGTAAAAAGTGCCTACCTGTTCTCCTGCTTCTGTGGACTACGTATCAGTGATATTATCGGATTGCAATGGAAGGACGTGTTTATTGACAACGGCCAATACCGCTTGGCAGTAGCCATGCAGAAGACAAAGGAGCCGATTTACCTTCCGCTCTCCAATGAAGCGTTGAAGTGGATGCCGGAACGTGGGGACAAGACAGCAGACGACCATGTGTTCGATTTGCCTTCAGGTATCAACCAGCTTATCAAACCATGGGCCAAAGCCGCCGGAATTTCCAAGCGATTCACCTTTCACACGGCCCGCCACACGTTCGCCACAATGATGCTGACATTGGGAGCAGATTTATACACTGTATCTAAATTGCTCGGTCATACATCTGTAAAGATGACCCAAGTGTATGCCAAAATCGTCAATAAGAAAAAAGACGATGCAGTAAATCTGACTAACGGTTTATTCGATTGACAATGCGATGAGCATCAGACCAGATATCTAAACACTTATTTAGGGTGTTGTTCCGGCAGGATTTTCTTTCGGGAGCAACACCTTATATATATTATAAATCCAATTTAAAGTATTTCATCATGAAAAGACCTAACAATGGCCCTCTCTCTTTTTGGAGGGAAGAAACATCTGCACCATTTTGTTGAAGAACAGGATGTAGCGAAAGAATTTTTCGCATTGCTCGTTGAAGCAAAAACAATGTATCTCCGTGATGTCGTGGCGGGTAGTAAGCAGTACCACCGTTACGTGGAGGATTTTGTAAACAGCCACCGGTATATCGACTGCAATCATGCGGTCTGCCGGAACTGCCATGAAATGAACATTCATATCGTCAAAGGATTATTAAACGATTGTTCCAATCTTATCCGATCACTTTTTACCGAAGCAGACTTCTCGTTCGAGAAGTGTATGGAACTGAAACGAATGTATGATATGTTTGTGCCACCATCACAGTCCATCACGTGCTGCAAAGACGGCCCGACAAGGATTTATCCTCTTTCTTTTGGATGCAATCTCACTCGTAAACAGATGATAGGTATTACGGCTTGTGCCAATGCTTATCATCTGTTTTGCGTTTCTACCCTACACGTGGAAGATATGGAAGCCCTGCTTTCCTGCAAGGAAGGATTCTGTATTCGTGTAAACAATATCCGTCATGTGGCCATCCTGTTCGATACACTCCTTGAACACTCGTTCATCCAAGCCAAATGGCAGACCGTTCTCAGTAATGGACGGTTCTTACAAACCAAGGACGGAAAAGGATTCGTTTCAGCTTCAAGCCTTTCATCCGCTCTGTCTGCTCTACGCAACAACATGACATCAGCAGGTTACGGTATCAGGCGAGCCATTGATGAACTGAGAGAGTGGTAAGAAGTGCCAATAAGCGAAGTATGTGAAAGGTAAAAGCGTGATAGTTGCCGTGATACGTGGTTACTATCACGGTGCAAACTCATGCTGACCTTTTGGGTTGCCCTATCTTTGCCCTCCGTTAGCGCGCTACATAACGGAGGGCATACTTCCATTGTCTAATTTTATAATAACTCATTTATGCAAAATAATAGATTGACATTCATGGAACGGCTGAGTGAACGGCTTACAAGCGTCGAAGCCATCCTAAAGAAATTAGATCCGATAGAGAGTCTGTTGGAACGCATCGCATTGCTGGAAAAAAATATATATACCACCAAACAGGTGTTTACCTTCCAAGAGGCTTGTATGTATATCGGAATATCCGAGAGTATGCTGTACAAGCTAACATCAGGCAAGGAGATTCCGCATTACAAGCCACGTGGCAAAATGATATATTTCGCCAAAGAAGATCTGGATGAATGGCTTTTGCAGAATTATGAACCAACCGTAGATGAAGCAGCACGTATGGCAAACGAGGCCGCTGCCACACAACCTTTCTTTAATCAAAGACGCCATGGAAAACGAAAGAAGAACTGACTATAATGTGGATATGAGGCCGGAGGAGGATTTCTTATCGGATATCCTCTCCGCCTCGCAGATTCGGGCGACGGACACCTATGAAACGCCGCCACAGATTATCTGGATAGACAACTCGACCATTGCTACGCTCGGCAACTTCAGCGCATCAACCGGCAAGGCGAAATCAAAAAAAAACATTTAACGTTTCGGCCATTGTCGCTGCATCGCTGGCAGGAAAACAAGTGCTGAACTACCGGGCGCACCTCCCGGAAGGTAAACGTAAGATTCTGTACGTGGACACGGAACAGAGCCGCTTTCATTGTCATAATGTACTGGAACGCATCTTGCGGCTTGCCGGACTGCCCACTACAACCGACAGTGAAAACCTCGACTTTATTTGCTTGCGCGAATACTCTCCGGCAATACGCATTGGGGTCATCGACTACGCCTTACGTCAAAGAAAAGGATACGGACTTGTTATCATCGACGGTATCCGTGACCTGATGCTTGACATAAACAGCACCGGTGAGTCCGTGGAAGTCATTAACAAGATGATGGAGTGGTCATCAAAGTATGACCTGCATATCCACTGTGTGCTACACTTGAATAAAGGAGATAACAATGTGCGCGGGCATATCGGTACGGAAATGAGCAACAAGGCGGAGACTGTACTGGTCATCAGCAAAAACAACGATTGTCCCAACGTCAGCGAGGTTCATGCGTTACACATCCGTGAGAAAGAGTTTAAACCCTTTGCTTTCACTGTTAATGAGGGCGGGCTCCCGGTTCTCGCAGAAGGGCATTTGTTTGAGAATGCCCCACATCAGAAACCGAAACAGCGGACGGGTTTTATGGAACTAAGCGTCGAACAGCACCGTGAAGCCCTTTCCGCTGCGTTTGGAGACAAACCTATCCGTGGGTTTGAAAATATGCTGCAAGCCATGATGACAGCTTACGAGGCAATCGGATTTAAGCGTGGGAGAAACGTAATGGTCAAACTGCTGCAATATCTGACTGACACCTTAAAACTGGTTATCAAACGAGATAAACTTTTTTTATTATGACATGACACAGGCAGAAACCATGCTTTTCGATGAAGAATGAGAGCGGGCGCGGGCCTATATAATTCAGTTTAATTTAGTATTTATATATATAGGGTCGCAAACTAAACTAAACCGCTTTTGCGCAAACAAGTGAAAAGAATTTGAATATGACCATAGATGAAGCAAAACGAGTGCGTATCGTGGACTTTTGGCCCAGCTCGGCCACCGTGCGCAGTATATGAAATCAGAGCAATACTGGTATCTTTCGCCTCTCAGGAAAGAGGTGACGCCATCGTTCAAAGTCAATGACCGGCTGAATGAATGGTATGATTTTGGCGAGGCCACCGGAGGCGACCTTGTGGAACTGGGTAAGTACCTTTGCGAAACAAAAAGTGTGAGTGAAGCATTAGCATACATCGAACGGCATGTCAATGGTGTATCGCTACCGAAAACCCGGACATTGCCCACAACGTTCCGACCCGTGGAAGCCGACATGAAAAATCTGATTATCGTGCCGCTGCGACACCACGCACTGTTCTCATATCTCCATTCACGTATGATTGATTCGGATATCGGACGAATGTTCTGTAAGGAAGTGCATTACGAACTGCGCCAGCGACGTTACTTTGCACTGGCTTTTGGCAACATCTCCGGTGGATACGAGGTGCGAAACCCTTATTATAAAGGATGTATCAAGAACAAGGACATTTCTTTGATACTCCAATCGCGTGGTGAGACACAGAGCCGTGTCTGCCTGTTTGAAGGGTTCATGGACTTTCTGTCCTATCTGACTCTCAAACAGACGGACGATAGTGCCATTTGTATTAATGCTCCCTGTGACCACCTTATTATGAACTCGATCAGTAATCTGAAAAAGACATTGACGTATCTGCAAAAATACACGTATATCCACTGTTACCTTGACAATGACCTTGCCGGACAAAAGACAGTGGAAACCATAGCCGGGATGTATGATGGACGCGTCTATAACGAGTCCAACCGTTATGCCGGTTACAAAGACCTAAACGACTACCTACGCGGGAAGAAACAATGAACAACCCACTCCCTAAGCTCTCCTTCACGGAGGGCTTTTTTTATACCCCAACTTTTCCTGCTTTCTTATGTAAAATCGTATTTGAATATGATTTTGTAATATGATTTTTGTATTTTGAGAAAATATCATATTAAAATAATATGTTTTGTAGCCAATAATTTTATCTTTAAACTTATCCATTCTTATTTTGCAGCCACAATCAAATATAATAAATCATATTACATAAAAAGATATGAAATCATATTTTATTTTCACCATTGTCCTGACAGTTGCCTATCTCGTCTATTATGCGGTTATCATCGTGCAGGACCTTTATGGAAAAAAAGGAAATGGTAAGCCGGAAGAAGAGGTATTTGACCTCGGTGCGCCGGAAGATGAACAGAGTGTGTCCGTGACGGAGAGCGATACGGGATTCAATGTGGGTAATGAGAAGTATGAAACAGATGTTGCCCCTACCGCTTCACCTACACCACAGGAGACGGAAACCGCAGAGAATAATGGCGAGATAGCCGTGGCGGAGAAGCTGAAACGGCTGAAAGCCCAAGCGGAGGAACAGATGGAAGAAACCGAGACCTACCTGTCGGACGCATACACGGCAGACGAACTGTACAAAGCGATGCTTGCCAAAGGAAAGACGGACAACCGTCCGGAACTGGTATGGAAACCTCTCAAAGACCGATTGTAAAATGTCGAAAGCAAAAAAAATATTATGTGCACTGTGCTTTGTCCCTTATGCGGTATTCGCCAAAAGCGGCAGCGTAAACTACAGTTGGGGTGCAGACGCACTTGCAACGATGCACGACTTCGTGGTGACGATGATGCTGTACGTGCTGTACATCTGCTACGCTGTCGCCTCGGTTTTCGTAGTCGTTGCCGCGCTCCAAATCTATATCAAAATGAACACAGGCGAGGACGGTGTGGTGAAGTCTATCGTATCACTTGTCGGTGCGTGCCTCTTCATCATTGGAGCTTCAATCGTGTTCCCCGCTTTCTTCGGCTACCGCATATAGGTGGCTGACAGGAGTGTAAAACCAATTCAAAAATAGAAGTACCACAAAAAATGTAATAAATATGTTTCAGAAATTCAAAAGAATGTGCCGAAAGGCAAAGAAAACCATCATGCAAGTTTCCACCAAAGTAAAAATGTTAATCATTGCCCTGTTAGGAGGCATACCTGCTATGGCTCAAAGTACGGCAGGCGATTACTCAGCCGGTACGACAGCTCTATCAACCGTAGCCGAGGAAATCGTGAAATACGTTCCTGTGATGGTCAAACTCTGCTATGCCATTGCTGGTGTTGTGGCCATCATCGGAGCCATTTCGGTGTATATCGCCATGAACAACGAGGAACAGGATGTCAAGAAGAAGATTATGATGGTGGTTGGGGCGTGCCTTTTCCTGATTGCGGCAGCCCAAGCATTACCTCTATTCTTCGGAATTAACGCATAAACAGCCTGGAGGAATGACTAATAACGGACGTTATCCGGATTACCCGCTGTTCAAAGGACTGCAACGGCCTTTGGAACTGATGGGATTACAAGGTCGCTACATCTATTGGGCGGCAGGCGTGGCTGGTGGGGCCATTGTGGCTTCATCGCCGCCTACTGTCTTATGGCTTTGTGGCCGGACTGGTCGTATTGGCAACTGTCTTATCTGCGGGAATCGTGCTTATCATCCTCAAACAGCGAAAGGGGCTGCACAGTAAAAATGTAAAACGTGGAGTGTATGTGTATGCCTATTCGCATAAAGTATGACTATAAGAAAAACCATCACGGCAATGTGTGTGGCTGATTGATTGTTGAACGCGGGCGGGTCCGTCTCCAGCCGAGGCAGACCTGCCCCTATTTAATGAACGAATATCGGAATGACCCTATATATCATTTTATTTTTCATCGCCCTATGTACGGGTATGGCCTTGTCAGTCTATACGTTCGGTACGGGCGGCAAGCGCAAGCATATCTTTCAGAATATCTATTTCTCTGTGGAAGATACAGACGGTGTGGGTGTGCTGTACACCAAGACGGGCGAATATTCCGCCGTCTTGAAAATCGAAAATCCGGTACAGAAGTATTCAGCGGACATTGACAGCTATTACGACTTCACGCATCTATTCTCTGCCCTTGCGCAGACGCTGGGCGAAGGGTATGCCTTGCACAAACAAGACATCTTCGTAAGGAAACAGTTCGCGAACGAGCCGGAGCATAATCAAGAATTTCTCTCGGCATCGTACTTCCGTTATTTTAATGGGCGTCCGTACACGGACAGCCTTTGCTATCTGACTATCACACAGGAAGCCAAGAAGAGCCGTCTTTTCTCTTACGATAGCAAGAAATGGCGCGATTTCCTCGTGAAAATTTATAAGGTTCGAGACCTACTACGCGACAGCGGTGTACAAGTGAAATTCCTGAACAAAGCCGAGGCAAGCGAATATGTGGACCGTTACTTTGCGATGAACTTCAAAGACCGTATGGTCTCGATGACGAATGTCAAGGCTGACGACGAAACGGTATCTATGGGTGACAAACGCTGTAAGGTGTACAGCCTCGTGGACGTGGACTGCGCCGCGCTCCCCTCGCTGATACGTCCCTATACCAATATCGAGGTGAATAATACCGAGATGCCAGTGGATCTTGTCTCGGTGGTGGATAATATTCCGAACGCAGAAACGGTGGTGTACAACCAAATTATTTTCCTGCCCAGCCAGAAGCGGGAACTGGCATTACTCGACAAAAAGAAGAACCGGCACGCAAGCATCCCCAATCCGAGTAACCAAATGGCCGTAGAGGACATCAAACAGGTACAGGACGTAATAGCCCGTGAAAGCAAACTGCTCGTGTACACGCACTTCAACATGGTGGTGGGCGTGCCTGCGGACACCGACCTGCAAAAATGCACGAATCACTTGGAAAACGCTTTTGGGCGCATGGGCATACACATCAGTAAGCGTGCATACAACCAACTGGAACTGTTCGTCAGTTCGTTTCCGGGCAACTGTTACAGCCTGAACGAGGAATATGACCGTTTTCTGACCCTCTCCGACGCTGCGGTATGCCTGATGTACAAGGAACGGGTGCAGCATAGTGAGGAAACACCGCTAAAAGTTTATTACACTGACCGTCAAGGTGTTCCGGTAGCTATCGACATCACGGGAAAAGAGGGAAAGAACAAGCTGACCGACAACTCGAATTTTTTCTGCCTGGGGCCTTCGGGCAGCGGAAAGAGTTTCCACATGAATTCCGTCGTGCGCCAGTTGCATGAACAGGGGACGGACGTGGTAATGGTCGATACGGGTAACTCATACGAGGGGCTATGCGAGTATTTCGGCGGCAAGTATATTAGCTATACCGAGGAACGGCCCATCACGATGAATCCGTTCCGCATCAATCGGGAAGAGATGAACGTAGAAAAAACGGGATTCCTGAAAAACCTCGTCTTGCTTATCTGGAAAGGTACGCAGGGAACGGTCACAAAGACGGAAGACCGTCTGATAGAGCACGTCATCACGGAATATTACGACGCCTACTTCAACGGTTTCGAGAGCTTCACACCCCAACAGCGTGAGGACTTGCGTAAGAGCCTCGTTATTGATGACCGCAACAGCAGTGAGAAGCGGCACGAAAGCGAACGGGAACGCGCGGCCCGCATCGAGGGTATCATTGACGAGATAGAGGGTCGGCGCAAGGAACTGAAAGTGGAGGAACTGTCATTCAACTCTTTCTATGAATATTCCGTGCAGCGCATCCCGGATATCTGTGAGGAGAACCGTATCACGGGCATCGACCTCTCGACATACCGCTATATGATGAAGGACTTTTATTTGGGCGGCAACCACGAAAAAACGCTGAACGAAAACATGGACAGCTCGCTGTTCGACGAGACGTTCGTGGTCTTCGAAATCGACAGTATAAAAGATGACCCGCTGCTTTTTCCTTTGGTCACGCTGATTATCATGGATGTTTTCTTACAGAAAATGCGCATCAAAAAGAACCGCAAAGTCCTTGTCATCGAGGAAGCGTGGAAAGCCATCGCCAGCCCGCTGATGGCGGAATACATCAAATTTATGTACAAAACGGCACGTAAATTCTGGGCCAGTGTAGGTGTGGTGACACAGGAGATACAGGACATCATCGGCAGCGAAATCGTGAAAGAGGCCATCATCAACAACTCGGATGTGGTGATGCTGCTTGACCAAAGCAAATTCAAGGAACGTTTCGATACCATCAAGGCGATTCTTGGCCTAACGGACGTGGACTGTAAGAAAATTTTCACCATCAACCGCCTCGAAAACAAGGAAGGACGCAGCTTCTTCCGCGAGGTATTTATCCGCCGGGGCACGACCAGCGGTGTTTATGGCGTGGAGGAACCGCACGAGTGCTACATGACCTACACGACTGAACGGGCAGAGAAAGAGGCTCTGAAACTTTACAAGCGCGAGCTACAATGCAGCCACCAAAAGGCTATCGAGCATATTGCCGTGACTGGGATGCCAGCGGTATCGGCAAGGCATTGCCGTTTGCACAGAAAGTTAATGAAGCGGGACGTGTACTGAACTTAACCACTAAAATAACATCATAATGAAAACGAAAAGGATTTTAATCACCCTGTCACTGGACTACGGAATAAATATGATGGGGTTTGAAAGCAGCTTGACGCGCGAACAAATTTCTGTCAATAATCCGGAACTCACTGTTTTGTCCCTCCGGGAGTTTTGTATGCTATCCAAGGAGAACCTGCTCCGTATGGATGACATGACACCGGACAAGGTAGCTGCCATCGAACGGCTATTGGCGGAGTATTCCCTTCGGTTGGGTATGTCCGATGTAGAACTGGAAACGTACTTGAACCGATATTATGAAGAAAACCCCAAAGAAAAGGAGTTTTACGATATGTGCGACAGGCTGTGTAGCAGCAAACCTGCCTTCGATGAAAACGGATTTCGTGAAGAACTATTCCGGGAACTGAACAGCAGTCCGATGAGTGAAAAAAGACTGAGTGACTTAGGATGGCTACGCTATCAGACCGTGCGCGAAACTTATCTAAACCAGCCTTTCTTCTTGAGATGGTTCGGCTCCCAAGAAGCCCGGATCAAAAGGGCCATCAAGGATACTACCATCATACATGATATGTTCTGCCGACTTGTCACGGAGAATTGTATCGAATCTGAGCGGTGGTATTTCAATCACAAGGAACCGGAATACATAAAAGAGGTCTGAAACGATGAAACGGCTGTTTATCTTTTGGGTTATCCTATTGCCTGCCCTGACACAGCACGTTCACGCACAATATTACAGCGTGAACTATGACGCACGTACCGTGGCGGCCATGGCCGCCGCATTCGGCACGGAGGTAGTGGCTGAAAGCTACTACCGCGAGCAGGTGGATGATATTCTGAAACACTATACGGCGGCAGAGGTGGCAGCAGCAGGGATATTTTCTTCCAAATTTTTGGAACACAAGGCTCTGTCCGACCTTGGCATCTGGTGCAGCAGCACGGAAAATTACTACTATCGTCGAATTTACCATATGGTGGCGGAGAAAATCATGCCGAAAATATGGGTGGTAGCGAAACTGATGCTACGCTCACCACAAACAGCCATCCACTGGGGCAGTTACCTGATGAAAGTCTGCGATGATACGAAGAGCCTGTGTATGCAGTTCGAAAGCGTTGTGACCAACAGCACACTGACGTTCTCGGACATCGCTTTTCTGGAAATTGACCGCGACATCGCCAGTTTGCTGAACCTCGCAGAACTGGGCGGTACCGATTGGCAACGGATGTTGGACAACTTGGCCAAAGTGCCGGGCAATTTCACCATCGAGAACTTGAAAGGCGATATCGACAACCTTTATAACATGGGCGTAGGGCTGGCAACATCTGGTATGGAGAACCTCGGTGACGCTCTACTGCAAAGCAGTGCGTTCCATGACCTGTTGGGCGGCAAAGCCAATGAAATCGGCAACCTGTATGAACACTACGGTACTCTCTTCGAGCAGGCGGAACATGACATCGGTAGTCTGCTAATCGACATGGTGGGCGGCCAGGACAGCGTGGCCGCATTGTTCAATTTCAGCAACTACGACCTCACATCGTGGATGACCGACTACATGGACAATGCAGTCGGGAACTATTACACGCAACGGTGGTATATCGCACGGCGTGAGCAAGGAAGCATTTCTCTATGCGACTACTACCCACCGACAGACGACAACAGCATATTGAACGGGGGCGCATGGACACGCTTTAATACGAGCGATCCGGGATTTTACCCGAACGCTTCGCAACGGGAGCAGGCCCTTGCCAACTCAGAACAGTATGCCGGATGGTCAAGAAGCCGAGTACAACAGCTCAACAACAGCAACGACGGTTACACCTATACTATCAATACCCGACAACAGGCCTACATCATCAGCAAAGGCAACAAGCAGACCAAGAAGGCATACGCCTATGAGATACATGTGACACAGAGCTGGAACCGGACGGAGGTAGTCTATGAGGATGTCTTCGATTCCTATTCGATGGATCTGAACACGTTCAAAGCGCAGCTCAATGCCCGCCTCTCGGAGTTCAATGACAACGAGGAAGGCTATGTCTATTACATAGCATCCGATGCACGGAACTATTATCAGGCGACGGACGCCGCAAAATTGCAGGGATGTGAAAGCGTGACCATCAGTGTAACCTGTTCAGACGGGGCGACGCTGGGACAAGGCTCGACACAATACAAGTGCCGTAAGTGTGGCGGCTCACTGGATGCCCACTCCAAAGAGTGCGTCATGCAGACCTCGGTAACGGAGAACGAACTGGACCTTTCAGAACTGGACGCACTGATACGGGAAGCGGACAATCAGGTTGCCGTTCTTCAATCTCAGATTAGTGCCTTGGAAAAGGAAAACGCCGACCTTCTGAAAAAAATTGCCGAGGCGAGCGTGGAAGACGCAGCAGCTTACCGGCAACAATATAACTCCAACCGGACACGTATCGAGGAACTGAAAAGCGAACTTGCCGAGTGGCAACAAAAGCAGAAGGAGTACGCAGATGCGAAGCAGGAAGCGGAAGCTGAGAACGATGTGCCGACAGATGATTACTACCGCCTACCGGCCATCATGCAGGATTGTAAGACAGCCTACAGCCTCACTTGGCAGGACGGAGGTACATGGAGCGGCTATACGTTCGTCCGTAAGGCGACGATGCCGAACATCAATGGTATCATTACGTTCCGTGCGACTATTTCTATCGCACGGAAGCCGAAATACTTTCTGGGTATCAAAATCCACCGTGCCATCATCCAAATCAGTTGGGAATTGACTTCGGCATACACAGACACGCACGTTGCCGATGTACTGACACTCGATCCGAACCTGCCGAACGAGGAAAAGACTAAAATCGTGAATAATCGCATATCGGAAATTGCACGGGAATATCCCAACTGTAAAATCACTACCGAGTATGCCCGTACAGAACCTATGGAAGAAGTACCGAACAGCGACGTGTACCACCTGCTTTGGTCAAGTGACCGCCTCGAAATCGCACGAGAAGTGGATTCACGTATCACGAAAATATACGCCGACCTCGTATCCTTGGAGAAGATGATGCACTACAAGCGGAACATCATCGACGTACTGAAGGATGTGCTACCGGAACTCGATACGGACGAGGGTCGTAGGCTGACGCTCGTGGAAGAGTGCCATGACCGCTGGGTAGAAAACGCACGGACATCCCGAAGTGGCAGAAAGGAGGTACGACCATGAAACGCACTATGCTGATAGCCATCACGTTGCTTGCGCTACTACCCAATGTAGCCAAGGGTCAATGGACATTCGATATCATGTCGGTGGAAGCGTACATCAACGACCACAAGAAACAACGCAGCCTGTTATTGGCCCGAAGCACACTGGAATACAGCAACCAACTGCTGCACGAGTACAGCCGTGAGGAGACGGGCAAATACAAGGAAGTGAATATCGACCTTGACCGCTATACCCGTGCCTTTGATGTCATCGACGTGATGTACCAGTCCCTACGGACGGTGCTGAACGTGAAGGATACCTACAGTTCGGTAAGTGACCGTATCGGTGACTATAAGACCATGCTGGAGGCTTTCCATGAGAAAATCCTGAAACATGGGAACAATCGAGCCGTCAGACGCACTGATACTGACTATCAATGAAAAGGCAATACGGGACATCGCCAACGAGGGAGAACACCTCTATAAGTCGGTGAGCGACCTCGTGCTGTATGCCACGGGCGCAGCGGCCTGCTCGACCAGCGACCTGCTGATGGTACTGGAGTCCGTGAACAAGTCGCTGGACAGTATTGAGCAACACTTGAACCGGGCATACATCGAGACATGGAGATACATACAGGTACGTATCGGCTACTGGAAATCGAAGATTACCGGGAACGTACCAAACGGGAAATTATTGACGGTGCTTTCGGACGGTGGCGCAATGCGGGACGACTGGATTATTGACGGTAAAAGAGGAAGGAGGTAAATAATGCCACAAGTTAGATTATGACTTCTATGCACCGAAATTGCTAAGGAATATCTTAAAACGCAGGAAAAGCGTTTCGTCCTGGATGTTCGGAGAAGTACAAACAGAGAAAGAAACTTTAAGTACAAACAAGTCTATCCGGCCTATAACCAAGAGGCAAATGGACATTTGGATTAATAAAAGATGTAATGAAAAAAGATCGTTTTTGCAAAAGACATTACGCTATATAAAGCCGATTGCCTTGAAGTAATGCCTCTTCTCCCAGAATCAAGTATTGATTTAGTTCTATGCGACCCACCTTTTGGAATTACAGCTTCGCAATGGGATAAGATAATACCATTCTCGAAAATGTGGGAGGAGATTAGAAGGGTGAGAAAGGATAATGCACCTACGGCTTTATTTGGCAGCGAACCGTTCAGCAGCCTTTTACGCTGTGGCAATTTAGCCGAATTTAAATATGACTGGGTATGGGAAAAGTCAAAAGCAAGCAATTTCCTTCTTGCTAAAAAGCAACCTCTAAAAGCGCATGAGCTAATCAGTATCTTTTGTAACGGCAGAACTCCTTATTATCCAATCATGGAAGAAGGTGAGCCTTATGAAAATCGTACAAAGAGAGGGAGTAACTGGACAGGAGTAAACAAGGTACCAAATCCTACATTCAGAAATGAAAACAAAGGAACGAGATACCCACGAAGTGTGAAATATTTCAAAACTGCGGAATCAGAGGGCAAAACGATTCATGTTAATCAAAAGCCAGTCGCATTATTGAAATATCTGATAAGAACATACACGAAAGAGGGTGACACAGTCCTTGATTTTGCCTCTGGAAGCATGAGCACTGCAATCGCCTGTATTCATACGAATAGAAAATGTATTTGTATTGAAAAGGATGACATGCACTTCTCGCGGGGAGAGGAAAGGATTAGAAATGAATATAATATAAAAAGAAATGTGGAATAATCTCGGTGATTAACTGATTGAAGCACATTGAGTATTGAAAGATTAGTAACAAAATAACCGAAAGTAAATATGGACAGAATACTCTTACTCGTGACGGTTACAATAATTGCAACCACGGCGGCAAAGGCACAATCCGTGACCTATAACCACGATTCGCCGAAACAAAATCAAGTAACAGTAATGGAAACCGGTACGGGAGCACTCTCGCCCGACCTCTACTATTCCATACTGCACAACAAGTACAAAAAGTCGGCAGCAGCCAAGAACAAACTGTCGTTCCGCACACTGGCGGGCGTCAACCTGTACAACCAAACGGATGAAGCTGAAGCCATCGACTCGGCATTGGTGAGCCGGGCAAAGATAGAGGCCTTGAACGTGGCTGACCGTCAAGCGGACATCGCATGGCTCGCCGAAGGCGATAAGGTCAACGGACAGATGGTACGGTTCAAACGAAATATAGACCGCATCTTGCCTGTCGGGGGGACACCGGAGGATAAAGACAGATGGACGGAATATTACCATATCTACCAGTGCGCCATTGATGCAACGAAAGATGCCTATATGCCCAACGCACAGCGGAAAAAAGAGTATCTGCGCATCTACGAGGATATAACCCGACAGAACGAAATCCTTGTCGGCTACCTTGCCAAACGGCAGAATACTACGGTAACAAGTACGCTACTGAACGCTACCGCTGACCGTACTCTGGATAAGAAGAGTATTGTCCGCGATGCGGTGAGCCGGTGGCACGAATCGCGCTTTGCCGTGCGCGGCCCGCAATCGGGCAATAACACGGGCGACAGCGGTGACGGAGATGAAACAGTAAGCAAAGGGAACTGAAAAAACAAAAACGTATGGCAGACGGAAATATACTCTCGGATTTCGGTATCAATATCCTTGAAGAAGAGATAGACGATGTGATTTTTCAAACGAACGAGTTCCTGACTGATGCGACTTTTACCGGCTCGCAGGGACCGTTCTGGTGGATACTACAAATGTGCATGGCACTGGCTGCCCTGTTCGCTATTGTGATGGCAGCGGGAATGGCGTACAAGATGATGGTGAAACATGAGCCACTGGATGTACTGAAGCTGTTCCGTCCTTTGGCTGTTTCAATCATCCTCTGTTGGTGGTATCCGCCAGCAGACACGGGTATGGCTGGCAGTGGGAGCAGTTGGTGTTTTCTTGACTTCCTGTCTTACATCCCGAACTGCATCGGCTCGTACACGCATGACCTGTACGAGGCAGAAGCCACCCAAATAGCGGACAAATTCGAGGAAGTGCAGCAACTTATCCATGTACGTGACACGATGTACCAAAGTTTGCAAGCACAGGCAGATGTCGCTCACACGGGTACCTCAGACCCGAATCTGGTAGAAGCGACCATGGAACAAACCGGAGTGGACGAAGTGACGAAAATGGAGAAAGACGCAGCCGAACTGTGGTTTACCTCACTGACGGCAGGAGTCATCGTAGGTATCGATAAAATCATCATGCTTATCGCTCTGATTGTGTATCGTATCGGATGGTGGGCGACCATCTACTGCCAGCAAATCCTACTGGGCATGTTAACAATATTCGGACCTATACAATGGGCGTTCTCGCTGTTGCCCAAATGGGAAGGTGCATGGGCGAAGTGGCTTATAAGGTATCTGACAGTACATTTCTATGGTGCGATGCTCTACTTCGTCGGCTTCTATGTGCTACTGCTATTTGACATTGTATTGTGCATACAGATAGAAAACCTGACGGCAATCACAGCAAGCGAACAGACGATGGCGGCCTACTTGCAAAACAGCTTCTTCTCCGCCGGCTACTTGATGGCGGCAAGTATCGTGGCACTGAAATGCCTAAACCTCGTACCGGACTTGGCAGCATGGATGATACCTGAAGGTGACACGGCCTTCTCTACACGGAACTTTGGAGAAGGTGTGGCGCAGCAGGCCAAAATGACGGCTACGGGCGGTATCGGCTCGATGATGAGATAATGATAAACCTAATATTAAATATCCAAAAGATGAATGTACAACAGAAAATTGAAAAATGGTGCAGGAACGAGCGTTTCGTGCGCTATGCAAATGAACGCATAAGCGAAGAACTCGTTTATGCACCTAACCACCGAATTGATCCGGAATATGAAGAACTGGACGAAGCCGTTACATGGGACAACCGATATATCGTCCCTATGATGACTTACCTTACCTATCGTCTGCAACTGGTCAAATTGCAGAAAAATGCCAAGAATCGAAACCGCCGTATCTGGTGGATATTCGTGCATGTAATCATGCGGGAAGATTACACACAGCTCTTTGACGGGAAGTTCGAAAAATTTCTGACGGAGTTACAGGATACAGTCATGACAATGTTACATGACGAATACACACGATTGTCTAACAAGAAAAAATAAAGGTATATGGTCATCAAGCATTTGGAGAATAAAATCCGACTGGTGGGCATCATCTGCACTGCTTTTCTTGTAGGGTGTATCATCATCAGTGTGTCAAGTATCTGGACTGCCCGGACAATGGTGACGGACGCACAGAAAAAGGTGTATGTGCTGGACGGAAATGTACCTATACTCGTAACCCGCACGACGATGGACGAAACGCTGGACGTGGAAGCCAAGAGCCATGTAGAAATGTTCCACCATTACTTTTTTACTCTCGCACCGGACGACAAATACATCCGCTATACGATGGAAAAAGCGATGTACCTGGTCGATGAGACGGGACTGGCACAATACAATACCCTCAAGGAAAAGGGATTTTACTCCAACATATTGGGTACGAGCGCGGTGTTCTCGATTTTCTGTGACAGTATCTCCTTTGACAAAAAGAATATGGAGTTCACCTACTATGGTCGGCAGCGAATCGAACGTCGGAGTAATATCCTGATGCGCGAACTGGTTACGGCAGGGCAACTTAAACGTGTGCCGAGAACGGACAACAATCCGCATGGACTGCTCATAGTAAACTGGCGCACATTGCTGAACAAAGATATCGAGCAAAAAAACAAAGAGTAACTATTAAATCACCAAAGATATGAATATCAAAGGATTCAAACGGATGTTGTTCGGCGAGAAGATGCCGGACAAAGATGACCCGCAGTACAAGGAACGCTACGAGCGAGAGGTGCAGGCCGGGCACAAATTCGCCAAGGCGACACGTATCGACCAAGCGGCGGCCAAGGTGCAGGGCTTTGCCAACGCGCACCGGACGCTGTTTCTGGTCATCGTCTTTACATTCGTCATCGGAGCTTTCGCATGGAACGCCTACCGCTTGGTAACTGTGTACAGGCACAGCCCGACAAGTCGCACGGCAACGGAAATGCAGGATTCTGTACTTCGGGAACGGCACAAGCTGTTACAGGAAGTCGAAATAAGGGAACATAAAAACAGAGGGGACAAACCACAGTAAAAGAATGCTTATGAATACACGGTTTGAAAAATCAGTCCGTTCGTCAGACGAATGGTACACGCCAAAGGAGATACTGGACGCATTGGGCAAATTCGACCTTGACCCTTGCGCTCCTATCCGTCCGTTGTGGCCGACTGCCGAGGTCATGTATGATCAGAACATAGACGGGTTGTCCCAGATATGGGAAGGACGTGTGTGGCTCAATCCTCCCTATTCGCGTCCTCTTATCGAGCTATTCGTCCGGAAACTGGCAGAACATGGCAACGGCATTGCATTATTATTCAACCGTTGTGATTCCAAAATGTTTCAGGACGTCATCTTCCCAAAAGCAACGGGAATGAAATTCCTACGCCACCGCATCCGATTCTACCGACCAGACGGAACGCGAGGTGACTCTCCCGGTTGCGGTAGCCTCCTGTTAGCTTTCGGAGAAGACAACGCAGAGATACTGAGAAATTGTGCCATTGAAGGCAAGTATGTACAACTCAATTAAAAGATGTATAATGAAGATATTGGAGAAAATCAATTTTCGCCAGCCGAAATATATGCTTCCCGCCATCCTTTATTTCCCCCTGCTCGGCGCGTCTTATTTCATCTTCGACCTGTTTCAGACAGAAACGATAGAAATACAAGACAAGGCATTGCAGACGACGGAGTTCCTGAACCCCGAATTGCCGGGGGCACAGATCAAGGACGATGGCATAGGCAGCAAATACGAGAATATGGCGAAATCATGGGGTAAGATACAGGACTACTCCGCAGTAGATAACATAGACCGGGAAGAACCCGATAAAAACAAGGAAGAGTATGAATCGAAATACACGCAGGACGACATCGACCTGCTCACGGAAGAACAACAGGAAAAAGCTGCGGCAGCGGAAATTGCCTCTGCCAAGACACGAGAACAAGAAGCACTTGCCGAACTGGAAAAAGCACTCGCAGAGGCGAGACTGAGAGGGCAAAACGCGACTGTACCCCCGGCAGAAACGGACACGGCCAACATTGCTCCACCACAAGGAGCAACAGCCTCCGGAACCATCAACGAAGAGAGCCGGGCTGTGAAAACGCCATCTGCGGACGAACCGCCCAGCGAAGTGGTACGCAAGGTGAAGACAACCTCGGACTACTTTAACACACTGTCGAAGAATGTCCGTGAACCGAAACTTATCCAAGCCATCATTGACGAGAACATCAAAGCGGTGGACGGCTCGCGCGTGAGGTTGCGCCTGCTTGACGATGTGGAGATTGGCGAGTGTGTGGTAGCAAGGGGAACGTACCTGTACGCTACAGTGAGCGGATTCTCATCCGGACGCGTGAAAGGTAATATCAGCAGCATCCTCGTGAATGACGAACTGGTGAAAGTGAGTCTGTCACTCTATGATACTGATGGCATGGAAGGGCTGTATGTACCCAACAGCCAATTCCGGGAAACGAGCAAGGATGTAGCAAGCGGGGCAATGTCGGGCAATATGAACATGAGTATGGGAAGTACAGGAAACAGCCTTGCACAATGGGGAATGCAGGCGGTGAACAATGCCTACCAGAAAACAAGCAATGCCATTAGCAAAGCTATCAAGAAAAACAAAGTCAAGCTGAAATACGGAACTTTCGTGTATTTGGTGAACGGACAGGAAAAAAGGAAATAAAAACGATGATGACATGGAAACAGATTTATCAGAATATCACAAAGGTACGGATGGGCTTTATTATGCGGACTATATAGCCCCCCAATAAAGCCGAGACATTTATCGGAAAACTTGTGAGTGCCGAGTGGTGGCATCACAGAGGGCAGTTTGCCCTAATATGCAACTTCCGGACAGAAGACAGACGGAGGATTGCCTTATTCGCTTTTCAAAAACATACCGGTTTTTACGGACCAAGATACGGAAATGTGAATTTCAAAACAGTGGAGAAAGGCACTCTTTGGCAGTGTGAACTCCAAATGACCCGGACGGGGCGTTGTACATGGGTACGTGCCAAACAGGTAAAGAAAGAGGAGAAATAAGGGAAAAGAGGAAATAAACGGAATAAATATAATTAACAACATGGATATGAATTGGAAGAAAATCGCAATGTCATTTCTTCTGGCGGCAGGGCTGCCGCTGGCGCGGAACGCACAGGCGCAAACGACCTATGAGGAAATGGAACAACTGACGGTGAACGAACAGATAACAACCGTCATAACGGCATCGGAACCGGTGCGTTTCGTGGATATTTCCACTGACAAGGTGGCGGGTGATCAGCCCATTGACAACATCATCCGCCTAAAGCCCAAGGAAAGCGGACACGAGGATGGTGAAATACTCGCCATCGTCACCATTGTAACGGAACGGTACCGCACACAATACGCACTGATTTATACCACAAGGATGAAAGAGGCAGTAACGGATAAGGAGATACTGCTGCAAGAGCGTAATGCGTATAACAATCCGGCAGTCTCAATGTCCACTGCCGACATGACACATCATGCACGGCGCATCTGGAACTCACCTGCGAAAATCCGCAACGTAGCTACCAAAGCACACCGTATGGTGATGCGTCTGAACAATATCTACTCGGTGGGTAACTACTTCTTCATAGACTTTTCCATCGAGAACAAGACGAACATCCGTTTTGACATTGATGAGATACGGATAAAACTGACAGACAAGAAACTCGCCAAGGCAACCAACGCACAGACTATTGAACTGACACCTGCCTTGGTTCTGGAACCGGGCAAGACGTTCAGACACGGCTATCGGAATGTGATTGTCGTGAAAAAGATGACCTTTCCCAATGACAAGCTGCTGACCATCGAAATGACGGAGAAACAGATTAGTGGCCGTAACATCAGCCTGAACATCGACTATGAGGATATACTGGCGGCAGATTCGTTCCATGCAGATTTATTGGAGGAGGAATGACTATGAAAAAGACAATCATCCTGATAATTACCTGCGTGTGTGTCGCTGCAAGTGCGAATGCACAACAAGGTAGCGGACGCCTCTCACTTGGCACAGGGCTACTCTACAAGAACGGCATGGATATAACGCTCGCCTACGAACATGAAATGAACTACCGCCATGCGTGGGAGTTTTTCGTCAACGGCTACCTACAATGGGCAGAGTGCGGCTCGTGCGGTCATATCTGTCCGGAATCATTTTGGCGAAACTACCGCAGCTACGGTTTTGGCGTGGCCTACAAGCCGTGCATGACGCGGGGACGCAACCACTATGGCAGTCTGCGTATCGGAGCTTCAGCCGGAAGCGACACGAATAAATTCCTCGGCGGCCTGCACCTCGGTTATGAACACAACTATGTGCTACGGGCCGGATGGACACTGTATTGGCAAGTGAAAAGCGATGTGATGATAAAAGGTGCGGACGTGCTGCGTGCAGGTGTCGTGCTGGGTGTGAAACTACCTATGAAATAGGGAAACAAAAAAAGAAAGCAATATGATACGAAAGATACATTTGGTGGCAGCGGCAACGGCTGCCGTGCTGTGCGCTGCCTGTGACACGCACATAGACGTACCCGATACAGCGGTCCGTCCAGGACATATCCTCTGCGAGGACGGAACGGCCTTGCCTTATGCACAATATGAACAATCGGGGAAAAAAGCGATAGCGGTTGTCTTCGATACCGGAAAACGCGGAGATACGGAGGGGGGCGGTTATGCAGTTTACCTGTGGGACATTGCTCCACAGGCATTCGCCGACAGCCTCGGCATCGCACAAGGCACATCGTCCGACATCATGGCTTATGATGGCAACGAGAATACATTCGCACTGTACGATACACGAGAAACGGCTTCGCCAATGGCAGAAGCGGTTTTCGACCTATGGCGGTACGGACAAAGTGCCTATGTACCGTCCGTGGCAGAGATGCGGCTGCTCTACACCATGAGAGAGATAGTCAACCCTGTCATCGAACAATGTGGCGGCGAGCCGTTACCGCTGGATGAAAACGACTGTTGGTACTGGACATCCACAGAGGTCGAAAAGCAACAGACAGCCAAGGCATGGCTCTATTCCATGGGGAGCGGCGCAATGCAAGAAACACCTAAAGTACAGGCGCACAGAGTACGCCCTATAATTACCATAAACGAATAAAGGATAGAAAGATATGAAAGATACGGATATACTTTTCAGCATAGCGTTGATGATATTGGGAATTGTCCTCATGTATAAGTCCATGAAAGGTAATTCATGCCGGCAAAGACTGGCAAAACTCGCAGATTCCATAGCATCGGATAAAGAAAATATTAATTTTCAAATTAAAAGGTTCGGCTACCTTTTGGACGAAATGGCTGCCGATAATGAAAAAAAATTCAATACTGAAGTGTCATGCCGACAGACTGGAGGAACTTGTCACGCAATTGGACCACACACGAAACGAACTTGAAATAAGCAATCTGTCAATGGCGGATATTAATGAAGAATTGAAAAGAAGTAATGCCGAACTTGTAAAGAGAGCAACCCAGTTACGCAATGAGATACAGCAAGACGAGCTTGCCATCCAAAAGATACAAGAACGCCTTGATTCTCTCAAAAGAATCAAAGTGGGACTTGAAATAGCCTTGAATAACATTCAAGCAGAAGAAGTACACTATCTCTCGGAACCGGTATTCAGTTTGGGTATTACCCCATCCATCAAAAGCCATCTTGAATCTCATGGAATATTATATATCGGAGACCTGATTCATCTTAACGAGCAATATCTCATGGAAATATGGGGTGTCGGTCCGGTAACACTCGAAAAGATAAAAACAAAACTGAATGAGAATGGTGCATGGTTCGGTATGGATGTAATCAGAGTAGGCAATCATTGGTATCGTATAAAACAGGGATTAATAACAGACTGACTTATGGAAGAAAGTAAGGAATTGCAAGGGTTCTATAAGATATTCCGCACAGTGGTATATGTGTCCGTACTACTGGAGTTCTTTGAATATGCCATTGACCCTGCAATGCTCGACCACTGGGGCGGCATACTGACCGACATTCACGGACGCATCAAACAATGGATGATTTACCACGACGGCAATCTTGTGTACAGCAAAATTGCGACGGTACTGCTTATCTGCATCACTTGTGTCGGAACGCGGAACAAGAAGCATCTGGAGTTCAACGCACGCCGGCAGGTGGTGTATCCATTGACGAGCGGGTTGTTGCTGCTCGTAATCTCCGTATGGATGTTCGGCCATACGATGGGAACAAGGCTTTATACCTTACCTTTGAATATCATTCTCTATATGATTGCCTCCATTGCTGGCGTAGTACTGGTACATATTGCATTAGACAACATTTCGAAGTTCATCAAGGAGGGACTGATGAAAGACCGTTTCAACTTCGAGAATGAAAGTTTTGAACAATGTGAGGAAAAAGTCGAGAATGAATACAGCGTAAATATCCCCATGCGGTACTACTATAAGGGTAAATTCCGCAAGGGATGGATTTCTGTAAGTAACTGCTTCAGAGGAACATGGGTAGTTGGAACACCGGGGTCGGGCAAGACTTTCAGTATCATAGAGCCGTTTATCCGACAGCATTCGGCCAAAGGTTTCGCCATGGTGGTGTATGACTACAAGTTTCCGACATTGGCGACCAAGCTCTACTACCATTACAAGAGGAACGAGAAACTGGGCAGAGTACCCAAAGGGTGTAAGTTCAACATGATTAATTTTGTGGATGTGGAGTACAGCCGTCGGGTGAATCCAATTCAGGCAAAGTACATCAACAACCTCGCGGCGGCCAGCGAAACGGCGGAAACATTATTGGAAAGCCTACAAAAGGGTAAGAAAGAGGGCGGCGGCGGAAGCGACCAGTTCTTCCAAACCTCGGCGGTAAACTTCCTTGCCGCCTGTATATACTTTTTCGTGAATTATGAGCGTGAACCCTACGATGCCAACGGCAAGCCTCTATATGCGGAAAGACAGCAAGATCCGCAGACCAAATTCTGGAAACCGACAGGTATCGTGCGTGACCGTGAAGGCGGCAATATCGTGGAACCTGCCTACTGGCTGGGAAAGTATTCGGACATGCCACATATTCTGTCATTCTTGAATGAAAGTTATCAGACGATTTTCGAGGTACTGGAAACTGACAATGAGGTTGCTCCGCTACTTGGCCCGTTCCAGACAGCTTTCAAAAATAAGGCAATGGAGCAACTGGAGGGTATGATTGGCACGTTACGTGTTTATACCTCGCGTCTGGCAACCAAAGAGAGCTACTGGATATTCCACCGGGATGGCGATGACTTCGACCTGAAGGTGAGTGACCCGAAGAATCCGAGTTACCTGCTGATTGCAAATGACCCGGAAATGGAGTCCATCATCGGCGCATTGAACGCTCTTATCCTAAACCGCCTCGTTACCCGTGTGAATACCGGGCAGGGGAAAAATATTCCCGTGAGTATTATAGTGGACGAGTTACCGACACTCTACTTTCACAAAATAGACCGTCTGATAGGTACGGCGCGAAGCAATAAGGTGAGTGTAACGCTCGGCTTTCAGGAACTACCGCAACTGGAAGCCGATTATGGTAAGGTAGGTATGCAAAAAATCATTACGACGGTAGGCAATGTGGTAAGCGGCTCGGCACGTGCCAAAGAAACGCTGGAATGGTTGTCCAATGACATCTTCGGCAAGGTGGTACAGGTCAAAAAAGGCGTGACCATTGACCGGGACAAAACAAGTATCAATCTCAATGAAAATATGGATAACCTTGTGCCTGCCTCGAAAATCTCGGATATGGCAACCGGATGGATATGCGGTCAGACGGCACGGGATTTTGTGAAGACGAAAACAGGTATGGGCGGTTCAATGAATATTCAAGAATCGGAAGAGTTCAAGACTACAAAGTTCTTCTGTAAAACAGATTTTGATATGGCAGCAATCAAGAAAGAGGAAGCGGCGTATGTGCCGCTGCCGAAGTTCTACACCTTCAAGTCGAGAGAGGAACGGGAACGCATCCTATACAAAAACTTTGTACAAGTAGGACAAGATGTGAAAGAGATGATAAAGGACGTTCAGAACAAGCGTAACGCGAAATAAAAATCCGGCTGTCTGATATAAGAAGAACAAAAACCGCCAGTACAATCGTACTGACGGTTTACTACTAATCTTCTTCCGGTTTATCAGGAGAACTGCCCGCTTAATAATTTGGTGAGTTGCTGATGGCAAATTTTTTCGTATTCCTCTTTGTCAGTACCGCATTCAATTGCCCTGTCAATGACATCCCCTAACTCGTTGAAACAAACTTCTTCATTGACACACTCTACATCTTTGTCTTTCAACAGATATATCTCATAATAATCTGACCCATTAAGTGCAATAATAACGTATCCGGCGTGTAACAGTCCGTTTACTTTGATACGAAGTGCAGGCAGCTCTTTGAAGATGGTGGCTGCAAACTCTGAGATACCCCATGACATGAGGACGGGCATAGGGGTAAGTCCTATTAACTGCTCTTTAATGGTCTGTGCTATTTGCATTACATACTCTTTTTCCATAACTGTGCTATTTTTAAGATGATTATTGTTTTTTTTATTCGAACCATTCCGGGTTGTCCTTTTTCAGTTCGGCAACCAGTTCTACGTCTGTAAGTCGTAAGTTTGCCATATCGGTAAAGAAGAAAACCTCGTTATAGATTCTTTCGGCTTCCTTGCTTGCGAAGCCTTCATTTTCATCGTTGAAACTACCGGGCTGAAGGGCATCGAGCAAGGTAGTCGAGCCGATAAGGAGTTCTTCACCCTCGTTGGATTCCACCACACGGCAAGGATAGTTATTGCCGCCAAATTGTACTTCTTGTGTTTTCATACGCTTGTTATTTTATTATTTTTAATGGGATATGCTTTCCGTTTGTCTTGAGGTATTCCATAAGACACTTTGCTTCTTCATGTGATGCACGATTGCGGTCATCATAGAGACGTGTCTCGTCCGCCATCACAATGATGCACTCCTTAAACAACCTATAGAGGCTCTGTTGCAGTGTGGGGTGCATATCAGGTATAGCGGCTGCAAAACGCTTGGGATTGAAACTAAAACTATTCACTGCCATTTCCCATTCTTTGGCAAGTTTGTACTCTTTGCTTTCTTTGATGTTGTCCATTGTCGTGAAATTTTAATGATTTATTTTTCTTCCCTCTGTTCGGTTCTATATTCTGTCTGAACCGCTTGGGATTTACAGATGCTTTACAGGACTGACGAACAAGCTACTTCCAACGCTTTTTTTGGAAAATTACTCTTTCGCAGAAAGGAAGAATTTTATAAAAATGCACTTCAAAGCGATGGAATCAAGCGCGGCAGTCCACCTTCGCGTCTGGAAAACCAACCGGCGAGGACAGGAATGGACCGGATAAGGAATAAGATAAAAAGGAGGAAACTGATAGGTATAAATGGAGACGGGTGGCGGCGGGGCATCGGGAGGTAGCTATAAATGGAATAGAAAAGGCATAATCGCGCGGATGGCGGGTTTGCCCGACAGACGCGCCGCCCGACAACAGCTTGGAGCAGTTGTCCGTGAACATCTTCACTTTCATTGAATTAGGAACGAATAGAGGACAGATTACTCTACCCCCTATTCGTTAGTTAGTGATTATGGTTAAGCTGCAATATCTTCCTCTTGTGGCTGTTCTTCGGTCTGCATCCCTACTTCGGATTGCTGTTTGTCAGATTGCTCCGCTTCCTGCTTTGCTTGTTCCTGCACCAAAAGAACGGCTTTTTTCTCTTCGATACGTTGGTGACGCTTCTCATACACTTCATTATGTCCGTTCTTGATGTCTGCCAACAGGTCGGGCATATGTTTTTGTGCGAAGTCAAGCAAGAGGGATGCAATGGCATTGCTGCCGTATGCGTTCTTGAAATTAGCAATTAGAAAATCCCTGCGGATAATCGCTTTCTGCTTGCTCGTGAGGTTGGCGATGATGTTTATCTTTTCTTCATCCGTAAGGTGGCAATAAGGCTTTTTTTCTCCGATACCTACCGCTTCAAAATGCTCCTTGCGGAGGGATGATAACAAGAAGAAATAAATCATCTTATCCTCGTCTTGCCCAAACTTGCACTCGGACATATCAACTTCCAAAATCTGTTTTTTGGTGTCCTCTACAGTCTTTTCAAGAACAATTTCCTTGTTACGCTTGTCTTGTTTCTCCAATTTCTCCATTGGAGAAAGTGTCTGCTCTTGATTTGTACTATTAGAGGCATAGGTAACTTTGGTCATATAACAAAGTACAATATCCTTGCTCTCAACACGGAAATAGAGGGTAATTTCACCTGCTTCACATCGGGTACGGATTTCCTCGCATTTCTCCGTGTAATCGTTCAACTCCTGCTCGTACTCGCTCTGTGCCTGTCCGTATTCTTCGGCAGTATCGTAATCCTCTTTTAAGGGTGCTTCGGGCTGTTTGGGATATGCTTTCGCATAACAATTAAGACGTTCCACTTCGTACCCCATAGCAGTAAGGCGTTCTACTACGATTTCGTTGTAGTTAGTATTTTCACGACAGAGAGGAACATCGGGACGTTCTTCCATAAGGCGCACGGCTTTCTCTGTGAGGTATGCCGCATTCATTTCTGCAAGGCAAGTACGATTGGCGCAATTTCCACAACCACCTTCGCAGAACAGCACCATATTATTTGTATTGTGGGGACAGGACAGACAGAGGGTCTTGTCAAATGCGTACCGCTCCAAATCGGTGGTATATTGCCGTTCGATGTTCCGTGCGACTTCGGTAGCTTTCATCCCTCGCCAACTATGATGCAGTGCATCTTCTTTGAGGTGTTTGTCGTACACATCTTTCTGAACATCTTCACCGTAACGACAGATTTCGCTCGCTACGCTGATTGTGATTTCGTCCTGCTCCAAAAGCTGTGCGATTTCGGGAATTAGGGAAACAAATTTAAGGCGTGTACGGATATAGTTCTCGTTCTTGCCGAACTGCACTGCCAAAGACTGCACATCATGGCGACCACTATCTATGAGCTTTTGGTAGGCATTGGCTTCCTCAATCGGGGTGACATCCTTACGTTGGAGGTTTTCAGTGACAGCCATTTCTTCGGCTACCTCGTCTGAAATTTCCATAACGATAGCTGGAATTTCTTCCAATTTTGCCATTAGGGAGGCTCGGTATCGACGTTCTCCAAAAACAATCTCAAAACGGTTGTCTTCTATCGGGCGTACTCCAATTGGCTGTAACACACCCTGCTGACGAATGCTTTCGGAAAGTTCCACAAGGCTCGCTTCGTCAAAATTCTTGCGTGGATTGTAATTACTCGGTTGCACATTTGCCAATGCTACCATTGTGATGTTTTTCTCTGCTGATTGAATTGCTGTCGCTTCCATAATCATAAAAATTTAATTGGTTTAATATTTGATTTTTTATTTTCCCTTTGTTCGGTTCTTTTTTCTGCCTGAACCGCTTGGGATTTACAGATGCTTTACAAGGACTGACGAATAAGCGATTTCCGACGCTTTTTCCGGAAAATTACTCTTTCGCAGAAAGGAAGAATTTTATAGGAAATGCACTTCAAAGCGACGGAATCAAGCGCGGCAGTCCACCTTTGCGTCTGGAAAACCAACCGGCGATGGCAGGAATGGACCGGATGAGTGGCATTAAAAGAATATAGAAAAGGAAGAATACGCCGAAAGGCGGATAGTAAAACCGATGGGACTACAAAGGGATGATAAATGATACAACGGGACAAGCGGAAGGGCGTAAGACCAGACGGTGTAAAACAGGAATGGAGCTTACCAGACAAAAATCCTTTGAGCCATTTTACTAAATAAATCTGTATCAATTGCCTGTTTTACCGGAAATTTGCATTACTTTTGCAGTAGCGAAACAGCCGTTTCGGAAACAGCCATTTCGGAAACGGCAATAAGAAAGGATAAGAATATGAGATTTTTTGACAGAACAGAAGAAATAGCCACTCTTCGCAAGATTCGCGAAATGGCCCAAGACAATGCTCAGTTTACAGTGGTAACGGGACGTCGCCGTATCGGTAAGACATCACTCGTGTGGAAGGCATACGAGGACGAACCGATTCTCTATTTCTTTGTTGCCCGGAAAGCTGAAGGCGATTTGTGTGAGGACTACCGGCTTGAGATAGAGCACAAGTTAGGTGTCCCCACCATGGGACGGGCCGAGCACTTCACCGATGTGTTCGAGTTCCTGATGAAACTTTCGGCAGAACGTCCCATCACGCTCTTTATCGACGAGTTCCAGGAGTTTTTCCGTGTGAACAAATCGGTGTTCAGCGATATGCAGCGCATCTGGGACCTATACAGCCCGAAGTCCCACATCAATCTGATTGTCTGTGGTTCGATTTATTCCATGATGACAAAGATATTCAAGGATAAGAAAGAGCCGTTGTATAACCGGCAGTCGCGCTTTATGACTGTGCGTCCGTTTACTCCGACTGTTCTGAAAGATATTCTTTCGGAATACAATCCCGGCTACACGGCGGAAGATCTGCTGGCCTTGTACGCTTTCACGGGCGGCGTGGCGAAGTACGTGCAACTACTCGTGGATGCAGGAGCAACAACTAAAACGGCTATGCTCGACCAGATTATAAAGGCCGACTCCATATTTTTTGGGAGAGGGTAAAGCGATTCTTATCGAAGAGTTCGGCAAGGATTACGGAATCTATTTTTCCATACTGTCGGCCATTGCACGAGGAAAAACATCCCGTTCGGAAATCGAGAACGTGGTAGGCAAGGAAATCGGCGGCTATCTTACCAAGCTGGAGAAAGAATACGAAATCATATCGAAGAAGCAACCGTTGTTCGAGAAAAATTCCGCCAAGAATGTCCGGTATATCATCGAGGACAATTTCTTCACGTTCTGGTTCCGCTTCATCTACAAGTACAGCTATATGCTGGAGATAGAGAACTATGGGAGTGTGAAGATGATTATAGGCCGGGATTATGAAACTTTCAGCGGTCTGATGCTTGAACGTTACTTTAAGCGTGTGCTGATAGAACGGCAAGTCTATACGCGTATTGGTGGCTGGTGGGACCGAAAGGGTGAGAACGAGATAGACATAGTAGCCGAAAACGAACTGGACGATACAGCGACATTTTTCGAAGTCAAACGCAAGGCCGAAAATATCGACATGGAAAAACTGGAAACGAAAGCAGCCGCTTTCATGCGTGCAACGGGAGAGTTCAAAGGTTATACCCTGTCATACAAAGGGCTGTCAATGAATGATATGTAGCAACACATATCAGTATAACATACTAACAAAGGCCACAGACTTAAAAGAACGGGAAGCGAGGAACATACCTCACTTCTCGTTTTTTTCCAAATACTCCTTCATCGCCTCATTTACAATATCTCTCAATGACATATTCTTCTCAATAGCAAGGAATTTCATACGCGTATGAACACTCTTGTCAATAACAAAATTGCAATGTACAGCAGGCTCTTTTTCTGTCTTAACCGATGTAGTTTCCTTCTTTTGCGGAGATTTCTTCGTGGATGACAGCAATCCGTCCAGTCCGCTTTTCATGCTGTCTTTCAATAAATCACTCTTGCCCATATTGCCTTATTTTAATTTCAAAACCTCTTGTGCCAAAGCCATATAATCTTTGGCTCCGTTGCAGTTCTTATTGTATTCAAAGACATTCTTTCCCTTTATAGGAGCTTCGGCCAGTGCCACATTGTCCCGCACAATCGTTTTGAACACTTTGTCACAGAAAGAGTCATTGATAATTTCAGCTACACTCTTGTTGAGTGTCTTGCGCTTGTCGAACTGAGTAATAACAATGCCGCCAATACTCAGGTTCGGGTTCAGGCGTTCCTTAACAATCTCAATCACGCTTGTAATCTTCGCCATTCCGCGCATAGCGAGGAATTGTGCTGTACCGGAATAATCAGAAAGTCCGCTGTGGTAAGGGCGTTGAGTGTCAGCAAACCCAGTGAGGGCGGACAATCAATCAGGATGTAGTCAAACTTCCGACTGTCAAGCAACTTTGCAATCAAACCTTTCAGTATCAACTCACGTCCCGGCTCGTTTATCAGTTCGGATTCTGCCGCCGACAGGTCGAGACAGGACGGCACAACAGCAAGTCCGTTCTCCAATTCGATAACCGGTAAGGGATATTCACCTCTCATTGCCCCATACACCGTCTGCTCCTCCTCAATGGAGAGACCACATGATTCTGTGAGATTTGCCTGACCGTCCATGTCGATAGCCAGTACACGCTTTTTTCTTCTGCCGCAAAGCAGCGGCAAGGTTGATGGTGGTAGTCGTTTTGCCAACCCCACCCTTGTGATTCAAAACAGCTATAATTTTTGCCATAACTTGATGTCTTTATATGCAATACAAAGATAATACTATTCTTAGTAAATACTATAATTAGTATATACTATTTTGCTAAAAAGAGTATTTTAGTATTATAGTATTTACTACTATACTAAAATACTAACAAACTAAATGTAGTAAATACTACTTTCGCTAATAGGTAATTCACTACTTTACTATAATTAGTAACTACTACATTTAGTATATGTTGTTTATCAACACTATATGCACATCATCAGAACGGTAAGTCTTCCTTGTTCTCTTGTGGCATAGCTACCGATGGTACAGGTACATCGCTTGTGGTATCCGTCTGACTACCTGCTTCTGAAGTTGCTTCCTCCCGCTTTCCGGTATTGATGAACTCCAATGTGTCTGCCGTAATGGATAGTTGAATCTGGCAGTTTTCATCCTTATCCTTCCACTGTGAAGCCGACAGTGTTCCCTCAATGAGCAGTAACCGTCCTTTGGTCAGGTATTCGGATAGTCGAATGTGGTTCTCTTTCTTACTCCGTACCCTTACCCAAGTAGTGACGCTGTTTCCATGTGAATAGTCATCTACCGCCATATCAAATGCGATGAATGAACCGTGTGTTCCAGTAATAACCTGGCAATCCTTGCCAATGCGACCAATTGTGTGAACGTATAACATAATAAATTCTTTTTGTGGCAGGTGGTTAGTCCTACCGTTACCTTAGTTTATAATATTTTTTATTTTCCCTCTATTCGGCCTGTTTGCGACCTCCGGGATGATTTTTTCTGCATCCAAAGGTGGCAGGAACAATCTGGCAAGGCTGAAGAGGAAAAATACGCTCACCAGCGGAGAGGAAGATTTTTGCACTTCACTCGCGGCAGAATGCCGGCATTGACACGACTGGGACTGGCGATTACCTTTGCGGAAAAATTCAATCCACGGCAGGTTGCACGGCAGCAGAAAGCGATAAATGGAAGTATATAAAAAAGGAATAGAAAAACGCTAAAGCAGGGAATAATAAAAAAGGAGAACGGACAGCCGGACTAAGATACAAAGACTACCTTTGAAACTGTGAATAGTGATATACTTATATCATTATCCGCAATTTCAAGTCTGTTCGTGTTTGTCCTTTGAAAAAACAACTTGACGCACTTTATGTAACACGCTACACAAAGCGTGTCAGATTTTTCTTGTAGCAGGCTGTCAGTCCTTATACAAAGGGATATATAGAAAAAAAATTATAAAAAGAGCCTACAACAGCTAACGTCAAATATCCCTTGCTCCAATGATCTGATTAAACTATTAAGTCCATAATCACTTATATGTACTTTTTAGACTCTGTTGAAAGCTCTCGTGGATTTCTATGGTTATTTTGAAAGCAGTATTCTCAAGTCATTTTTTATTGATACCCATGTATTTGCATATTTTAAATTCACTTATACCGTCAGATAACATTTCTTGAGCTGCTTTTCTGTTCCTTTCATACGCTTCCAGTTTGTCAAAAATGACATCTGTTAGAAAGTCTATCCATTCAAAAAAAGACCTTTTCCCCTTCCTGAGTATTAAAATCTATTGTACAGGTTTTCGCGCATCTCCTATGAAGTATCAGATAATAAATTCCGCCAATCAGATTTGCCATAATAGCCTTAATATTGATTTTCGCCGGTTTAAACAGATTGTCATAATACGCAATCAAATTTAAATTCATAATATCCCGTGTTTCTGCTGTTCTCTTTGTCGTTTCATTGATAACCGACATTTCATAAAGCAACAACTTTTGCATTACAGTGTTATCAGACAAGCTCCTATAAAGGGTCTTGAATGTTTCCGCAAAAAACTTTTTAGGTCCAAATATGTTCAGGCTGGAAACGTCAATAGCATCATTGATCCAGAAATCATACTGCTTAGCAAGCCTGTCGTAAAGGTTTTCCATTGAGCCGTATCTTCTATAAAACACATTGGCTTCTATGTTTGCAGCTTTCATCAATGCACTCAAATTGACATTGCCAAAACCATATTCAGCTACAAGCTTTTCAAGTTCGGATATTACATCCTTGTCTATTTGTTCATTTGTCCTCCTATTTCGAGCTTTCTTTTCTTTCTGTTTCACTATTATATAGTATGTTATAAAAATAAATCTGCAAAAATCAGTAAAAGGAAATATTTTTATTTTAGATTTTTTCTCGGTTTGACTTAACCGATTGAGAAATAAACTTTTAGCGAATTATTTGAGAAATAGAAATAACGATTTAGCAATAGTGCGAATTTCAGCGTTTTGCGTTGCTATGCTGTCAAATAACTCTTTCATTTACAAATATAACATCTTTTTCCGAAAGTACGAACTTTCGGTGGCAATTTTATAAAATCAACTTGCGAAAAAAAGAAAATCATTCATCCCATTCATGGGTTGTGTCATCGGTGGCGTTGTACTGTTTCCAACGTCCCGATTTCTCGCCGTCGGTGTATTGTCCCTCGATGGTTATATAGGGTTTTCCGTCCCGTGTTGATTCCACACGATAAGAGCCGTCAAGTTTTCCGTTACGGTAGTGTCGTGTAGTCCTGCTACGAAGCGTGCGCCCATTCTCGAAGATTTCCCATTCCTCACCCTCTTTTTTGCCGTCTATATAATGAGATTCAAAAATCTGCTCACCCGTCTTGCTGTCAAAGCGGCGTTCCCGTCCGCTTTCCACACTCTGTCTATACTCCTTTTCAGTTTCTATTTTGCCGTTACGAAAATAGGTCTTTACAGTTCCGTCTATCTTGCCTTGCTGCATGGGTGTTTCCTTTCGGAGAGTAACGCCGTCTTGGTAATACTCCGTGAATGTGCCGTTACGCTTACCTTTGGCATATATGCCCGATTCACGCAGTACCCCATCACGATAGCGAAAATAATCGCCGTTTATTATGCCATCGGAAAGTTTAACACGCTCCTCGTCAAGCCCTCGTACAATGCGGTATTCTCCCTGCAACGGTTGTTTACTGCCTTTTTCATAATAGACCGTGCGCCGTGCGTTATCCGTTATAGTCTGTAAATTATTCCATTCTATTATTTGTTGTGCGGAAGCCGTGCCACACAATAGCAAAAAGACATATATAGTTAAAAATCTATTCATTTTATTTTTGGAAAAACAATACGATTTCACCTAATAACAAAGTCAAAAAGCTACCTATCCAAAGATAATAACCTATTGATAAATGAAAAACTCCAAGAGTGCTTTCAATGCCCCGTTCCGGGTCTACGAATGTCGGATTATTAAAAAACAACGGAAGCATAGCCAATAATATACTGACTATAATAAGTACATATAATAATGAAGTGTTCTTCCCCGACAAGTACATATTAATAGAAAATCCATAAGTGATATTAGCCAGCCATGCCATATAAAAAAGTTTTGAAGGCCATTTTACCAAAAAGATTTCAATCCATCCTCCGAGCAAATATGCCCATCCGGGATTTCTATCACTGTCAGCAAACACATTGGCACAACATGCTGATATATAAAGTAATAAGCTGACTACAACCATGATTGCTTTTTCCATATTCATCTTCATTAATTTATTAGCCAATTCTAAAGCATAAATTAATAAAAGAACAATAGGAATTATTATTCTCCAGTTTATATTCATCTTATGGTCGTTTATCTATATCCTATTTTCAGATTCAATCAATATTTCCCTTCTATTCCATTTTCTTTACGGGCTTGTGCCATTTCTTCCCGATTATCTATAATATATTGTCGCAGTTCAGATAATTCTTTTGCTATATCTTCGGCTACCGCAGCTTGTTCTGTTTCTGGCTTAAAGGTAAGTTTAGGATAAGCCAATCCGACATAGCCGCTTTTGCGACCTTCATTAATAACTTGAGCAAGAATTTCAAGCCATTTATCCGGTACACCACCTGCATAACCGTTAATCCATTTCCCGGATAGTTTATTGAATGCCAATTGCGCCTGACGACATTCAAATGCAGGTTCTCCTACACCCCCTACATTTTCTATCATACGGGCGTAAAGATTTCGGCGGAACTGTGCTGTATAAAACCAATAAACGGCATCATCTTTTTGCCCTAAATCATAAAATCTAATCGCCAATACATAGAGCGTTTCAATGGGAGTATTATCTATTTCGGCTCGAATTACATCAGCCGTGCTTTGCAGTTTTTTTACATCTTCACTTTTCAGCACATCGCTAAACTTCCCCACTTGAATTGTCAAAGGTTCAGAATTATACCACGGCTCAACATAAATGGGCATTCGTTTAGATTCATTATTACAACTTACCAAACAAAACACTGCCGATAAAACTGCAAAAACTCTTCTTATCATCTTCATATTTTTTTTGTTTTTTAGAATTGATGATTATTTCACTGTCATTTTCTGAAATAATAGACGTATTAAATTGTTTATTTATTGCTATATTATGGGAAAAATCTCCAATTTGAAAAAAGAGCACTAACTACACGAAGAAAACTTCATGTTAGATTATTCATATGAGAATTATAAGAATAAAGAAGCATTATATCAACTAATATAACTAATATGGTAGTCAACAAGAAAAGAAAAAAATATTTTTATGTTTTTTTCTTTG
>ENA-OQBW01000004-OQBW01000004.1-human-gut-metagenome-genome-assembly--contig:-NODE-4-length-37909-cov-0.873326_pt1 | contig 37909 bp, 36 predicted proteins | sample MGYA00242752_ERZ504565 | MGnify/ENA primary metagenome ERZ504565 (study PRJEB26092, sample SAMD00036268) | human gut metagenome | host: Homo sapiens | study: EMG produced TPA metagenomics assembly of the... | reverse complement strand
CAAGGTTGCAATCCCAACCTGACGGTATGGCAAATCTCCGGCGACGGTGACGGTCTGGCCATCGGCGGTAACCACTTCATCCACGCCGTACGCCGTAACATCGACCTGAACATGATTCTGCTGAACAACCGCATCTACGGTCTGACCAAAGGTCAATATTCTCCGACCTCTCCACGTGGTTTCGTCAGCAAGTCGTCTCCCTATGGTACGGTAGAAGATCCATTCCACCCGGCAGAGCTTTGCTTCGGTGCCCGCGGCCGTTTCTTTGCCCGCGCGGTAGCTACCGATGCTCCGGGGGACAGTGGAAATATTGAAGGCAGCCATGGCTCACAAAGGGGCTTCCGTTTGCGAGATTCTGCAAAACTGCGTTATCTTCAATAACGGTACGCATGACTCCGTAGCCAAAAAGGAAGACCGCGCCAAGAATGCTATCTACTTGAAACACGGCGAACCAATGCTCTTCGGCGAGAACAACGAATACGGACTGATGCAGGAAGGCTTTGGTCTAAAAGTCGTGAAACTCGGTGAGAACGGCATTACAGAGAAGGATATCCTTATCCACGATGCCCACTGCATGGACAACACCCTGCAACTGAAGCTTGCCTTGATGGAAGGTCCCGACTTCCCGATTGCACTCGGTGTTATCCGCGATGTGGAAGCTCCTACTTACGACGATGCTGTTCATGAACAAATCGAAGAGGTGTCTGCCAAGAAGAAGTATCACAACTTCGAGGAATTACTGATGACGAATGATACGTGGGAAGTAAAATAAACCACTAAGATTTATTAATATCATGTTTGCACGAAACAAATAAGGTGCAAACATGATATTAATTTCCTAAAAGTAAGAGTACCTCCCTATCCTTTCTCTCCCAAACATAGATACTTATTACGCCAAACATGCAGTTCTTCCATCAAGAATAACTATATTTGCCACAGTAACCATAGTAGTCACATTTTGAAAGTGATTCTCTGATTTATACTGGCTTAATATCAATCTCACAAACCGCAGGCTGATAGCTCTTTCGTTCGAGTAATCCTTCCCAGATAAAGGTCAAAAACACTCCCACCCAGAAAAGAAAATGCAACCACTGCAACTGCACCAGATTTTATTGCAGCGATAGAGCATACCTCCGACGAACAAGGCTACCAATAAGGGGCGACAACAAGACTTCAAGGGAAGAGAGGGAAATTGTGGAATACCTACTGTGGATTTTTTCCACATCTCCACACCACAAACACCTAACTTCCCTTTTTCCCGATAGAAAATAAGCAATTGATTATCAACATTATTCATCCTTAAAAGGATAGTCAGCCTTTCATTTGGCATACCTCTTGCTAAAATATCCGCCGAAAGGACGTAACATTTATAATAAGATAAATCAATTATTTTTCAGTAGTATGAAAATCAGGATGAGAAAACGGTGTGACATTCCACATTCAGCGTCGCACTTCCAAAAAAGTTTGATTATTGCAAGTTGGTTATTAGCATTTCTTTTCACCGGAACAGCCTTCGCACAAGAAAACCGAACCATTAAAGGCATTGTGAGAGATGTAACAGGAGAACCGCTTATCGGTGCCAGCGTCATACAGAAAGGTACCAACAACGGCGTCATTACCGATGTAGACGGCAACTTCACACTGACCGTTCCTGCAGATGCAACACTCTCTATCGCTTACATGGGCTATGCCACCCGGGAGATAAACCTGGCAAAACGAAAAAAGCAAGGCGACCTGAAGATTACACTCAGCGAAGATACCCAGCAACTGAAAGAAGTCGTAGTAACGGCAATGGGTATCAAAAAAGACACGAAACGTGTCGGTTATGCCATCAGTACCATCAGTGCAGACGAATTGGTAAAGGCAGGAGCACCCAACTTTGCCTCTGCCATGTACGGTAAAGCACCGGGAGTCCGCATTACACAGACACAGGGCGGTTCTGCCGGAGCTGTCTCCATCAACGTACGCGGCCTGACCTCCATCACTGGAAATAACCAGCCACTCATCATTCTGGACGGGGTACCCATCCGCAACGGCGGTACGGGCAAAAGCACGGACTTCGCCGAATTTGGCAACGACGGACAAATCCGTTCCAATGGTCTGGTAGACATCAACCCAGAGGACATCGAGAGCCTCAGTATTCTGAAAGGAGCTTCCGCCACAGCTCTCTACGGCTCGGAGGCTGCAAACGGTGCGGTAGTCATCACCAGCAAGCGCGCCAAAAGCGGCAAGCTAACGGTGGACTTCAATGCCCAAGTCATGGCAAACCTACCGGCTTATCTGCCAAAAGTACAGACCGTATACGGGCCGGGAACCTACAACACCGCATACAGCGATTATGAGAAACAGACGGGAGGCTTCTATCAGAGAACCCTAAACGGACAAAGCTACAAAAGCCTCCGTTCCACCACCTTGTCCTTCGGCCCGAAATACGACGGCAGCGAGGTACTTTACTGGGACGGGAAGATGCGCCCCTACCAGGCACTGACCGACAACCCGTGGAAAGAGTTGTTTCGCACCGGCTGGACCCAGACTTACAATCTCGCCATCTCACAAGGGACGGAAACCACCAGCAACCGCTTCTCCTACACATTCATGGACGAGATTCCCAATGCCCTGACCGGAAGCTTCACCAAACACAACTTCAAGCTGACCGGTTCGTATCAACTGGCGAAACCGCTGAAACTGGAATACTCCCTTAACTACATCGTACAGAATGTAGAAGACCGCCCGCAAACCTCGCTCAACCTATACAGCGGTTTCGGCAACATGTTCTCCACCTTCCTGGACATTCCCTATCTGAAACAAAGTTACGTCACCAGTCTGGGATACCGTAATACCTTTGTCGGAGGAAACGCCACGCTGACTCCCGAGGAATCATGGGCCTACGACCCCAGTTACGCCACCGGAGTGAACAACATGCTGTGGAATATGTACCATCACCATAGCGACGAGACAGAGAACCGGCTCATCGGTATGATTCGCCCCACCTGGCAGATAACCAACTGGCTGAGTCTGCGTGCCCAGGTTTCAACTGATATCACAGATGTGAAGCAAACACTGAAATATGAAAGCGAACAACCCAATTCCCTATACGACCCCAACGGCAGCTTCCAGTCCATCAACCGCCGTTACGACATTGTTTATGGAGATGTTATGTTGAACTTCAACTATAATATCAACCGCTTCGACATTGCCGCCACCGTAGGCTGGACCGGACGCTACGAAAATATGAACAATATCAGGGTCTCCACCAATGGCGGGCTTGTCACGGAAAACTGGTTCGACCTCAATGCCAGCCGCTACACGCCAAGCAGTACTCTGCAACGTATGGAACTACTGAAAACCGGCTATATGGGTACACTGAGCCTGGGATGGGACAACTATCTATTCCTTGAACTGACCGGACGCCAGGAACGCTCGTCTACCCTAAAAGACCAGAGTTTTTTCTATCCTTCCGCCAATCTGAGTTTCCTCTTCACCCAAGCCTTCCACATGCCGTCATGGTGGAACTATGGAAAATTGCGCCTCTCATACGGTATCGTAGGAAATGCTCCTGAAACCTATACCGCCAATATCGTCTACGAGCAAGGTTCGGACAACGGATTCACCTGGAACACCATTCCCTCTTCATGGGGGAATGCAGATATCCATCCGGAAAAGAAATACGAATACGAGATAGGTCTGGAAAGCAAGTTTTTAAACAACCGGTTGGGTATAGATATATCCTACTACTACAACCGTGTAAAGGACCAGATACTCTCCACGCCGCAACCTTCCACATCAGGCGTAAAGAATGTGTTGATGAATGTGGGTGAGGTAGCCAACCGCGGCTGGGATATATCAATCAGTGCCACTCCCATACTGACCAGAGATTTCCGCTGGGACCTGACAGCCAACTATGGTGTATATAAGAACAAAGTGGTGAAACTGGCCGATGGAGTGCCCTATCTGGAAATACTCAACTCCGGAGGCAGCGGAATAAAAATACAAGCTGTGGAAGGCCAGCCAATGGGTGACATCTATGCACAGGTTCCCCAGGTGAACGAAAACGGTGAGTACCTCGTTTCCGATAAAGGTCTTTACCTCAACCAAACTGAATTGCAGAAAGTCGGCAACATCAATCCGGCAGGCGTAGGAGGTCTATTCAACTCTTTCTCCTACAAGAATGTATTCCTCGATTTCAGTATCGACTTCCGCATCGGAGGAGATGTCATCAACGAAATGAACCAATATGCCACCGCAGTGGGTCTGACACCCGAATCCCTGAAGTACCGTGATACGGAACACGGCGGACTATCCTATTACTATCCGGGCGACAACAATTCCAGCGGAATTCCGGTACAAGTAAGACCCTTCCACGGGTGCCGGCCCCAACGGAGAGATAATCTACCACGACGGCATCATTCTTCCGGGTGTAGTGGCCTCCACTGGCGAAAGAAACACACGTATCATTCCGGCAGGCTATTACTACAACACCACCTATAATTGGGGAACGGAGGCCGAACAGCTGACATACCGCCATTCGGTATTCGACAATTCTTATGTCAAACTGCGTGAATTGACCATCGGCTACCAATTTCCCGAAAAGATGATCTCCAAACTGGGACTGGGCCGGCTGAGTGTGTCGGTCTTCGGACGTAATCTCTTCTACTTCTACAAAGCACTGAAAAACTACGATGCGGAGTCGTCCGTCGGAACATCCTGGGCCAACCAGGCTACCGTGGGAAGTTCTACCACAGCTACCCGCAGTTTCGGTGTTTCACTTCGTGCAAGTTTCTGACAAAACAACCATCCAAAAAACAACAAAGAAGTATGAAAAAGACAAAGATATTATCTCTTTGTTTCATTGGGAGCATTCCTCTTGACAACATCAAGCTGTACGGATTATGACTTCGACAGCAAATACGAAGACCCCTCCAAAGTAACCCAAGTCACCATCAGTAATCTGATGGTAGGAGTCTTCCAAAAAGTAAAGGACTATGATGTTTACGAATACAACCGGTTCTTCGGATTCGATTCACAGTTTACGGGCAAGTATGCACAAACCTTCGGCTACTCCAACACTACGGATATGTATACCCCCGGCTATATACCCGCTATTGACGGACAGTGGGACAATGTGTATTCGGCACTGGCCCAGTTCCGCAAGCTGGAATCTCTCTACGAGGAAGAAAGCGCGGCAGAACAAGCCCAGGACGAGGCATTCTATCTTGCCGCCAAAGTACAGTTGTACGATTTCTTTGCCGCCACAGTGGACGTTTTCGGGGATATGCCTTTCTCGGAAGCTTGTACGCTGCCGCTTACCAACGATGTAGGTAGATCGTATGCTCATTATGACAAGGCCGAGGATATTTATAAAACCATTCTTGATGAGCTCAAAGAAATTGCTCCGCGGTTCCGCTCCATCCCCACACCGAGGAACTTCAATACACAAGACTTTATCAACAACGGGGACATGGACAAATGGGAACGCTATGCAAACTCCTTGCGACTGCGCCTTGCCATGCGCGTAGCCGCGCAAGGAGACTTGCAGGCGGAAGGCCGTACCGCCATCAAGGAAATCCTGGAAAATCCGTCAGCCTATCCGTTGATAGAGGAACAAGAAAACAACATTCTCATTGTCAACCAGAAGTCTGGGCAACTGAACTTCACCGCAGGCCACGGACTGGGTGACTGGGTAACCAACCGACTTGCTTCGGGCGCCATCATCGACCGCATGCTGGGCCATGGCAACTATGATATGACCAGCAATGACCCACTGAGCGGCGTTTATGTGAAAGGAGAAGACGACCCGCGCATCCTACTCAACTTCAATCCCGTGAAGATTACCAACCAAAACACCGGTCAATTGGACGAGCACCGTTATCTGGGTACAGACCTTACCGTGGCGGATGAGCTGACGGAATATTACAACTCGCAGGCACAAGACGAAGTCAATACCAGCAACACCGGTTTCTCACAAATCACGCAGAAAGGTTTCTTTTGGGAAAACGACAAATTCGACATGCTGATAATGGCCTCACCCGAAATCCATTTCCTGAAAGCGGAAGCCTATGAAATGGGGTATGGAGTGGCAAAGAATGAAGCGAAAGCGGAAGAAGAGTTCAAAAAGGCTGTCAGCCAGTCCATCACGCTTTACTACTATTACGATTCGGTAAGTACGGGTGAAAACGCACGCCGGTATGATGCCCCTACCGCCGAAGAAACCGCCTCTTTCGCCGCTGCCAAATGGAACAGCACGAAATATACAGACAAGATGGATGCCATCATTACCCAAAAGTGGCTGCATTTCGGTTTCCTAGCCAGTCGTGAGGCATGGAGTGATATCCGACGTACCGGCTATCCGTCCGGCCTGGCCTTCCCCGAAGTGGCCGGTACCATCACAAATGTGCCGAACCGCTGGAGATACCCGAATACGGAAGTCAACTACAATCCCTACTATAAAGAGGTGTCAGCCGAAGACACTTACTACCACAAACTGTTCTGGGCAAAATAAGGACTTTGTTCGCAAACCCATTTTGCCCGAAGAGTATATCATACTCACCACAGAATAAACACGGATTAACACAGATTGCCTTAGGAGTTCTGATAATAAAGAGCTTTTTAGCAGTGTTAATCCGTGTTATCCTGTGGTGAGTATGTATTTGCCCCCTCTGTTTCTTTTATTCCGAACAGTATCCCTCCTTTTTTAGAAATCTTAAGGATTTCCCGGTAGGGAGATTGCGGGAAACCACTGTCTTTAATGAACGACGGACAAACATCGCTTCCGCAAAAACTGAACTATAACATAACGGACTAAATGAAAAAGTATCCAAATGACTTGATTGGCGACATCATGAAAGCTTCGGCAAATATGCCGACCGACCGGCATTCGTCATCGAAGACACGGCCTGCACTTATGGAGAGCTGGCAACTTGCGTACAGAAAATATCCTCCCTATTCAAGGACAGAGAAGACAAAATTATCGGCATCGTCGCAGAAAACAGACTGGAAACATACGCATCCATACTATCTGCACTGATTTGCGGAAAGACATACGTCATCCTGCATCCTTCCTACCCCAAACATAGGAACGACAGAATTGCCGACTCGGCAGGCATTTGCCTCGTGCTGCATACCGAGAATATCCATGTCTTGAACCTCGACACCCGGAATCTGGAACTGATATGTACCTCCGAAATAGAGCAGGCAGAGAACTCCGCCACGTTCCATGCCGCAGAAGACATCCTCCATACGGCAGAAGAGGAAAATGCCTACATCATCTTTACCTCCGGAAGCACGGGCGAACCCAAAGGAGTACCCATCTCCCGCCGTAACCTGAATGCTTTCTATACCTCCTACCACCGCCTCGGCTGGCAACTGGACGAGAACGACCGGATGCTGCAGATGTTCGAACTCACTTTTGACGTTTCCATCGTATCCTTTCTATATCCGCTGACGCTGGGTGCTTGCATATACACCGTTTCTCCGGAAGGCGTGAAATACATCAACGTAATTGAAACTCTGGAAAAATACGACCTGACCTTCGCTGCCGTGGCCCCTTCACTGCTCCAGCTGCTACGTCCCTATTTTCCGGAGATACACCTCCCCGCACTTAGATATCTAGTGGTTACTGCCGAGGCTTCTGACGCGGAGCTGTTGGATGCTTTCAGAAAATGTGTCCCCAATGCCTCTTTCATAAACCTATACGGACCGACAGAGGGAACCATCTACTGCACTGCCTACCGGATACCCGTCACCTCCTGCAAGCATCACAACGGCATGACCGCTATCGGAAGGCCTTTCGAAGGCATCGATGCCCTAATTATGGATAACGACGGCCGCCCGCTGCCTACCGGAGAAACCGGTGAACTATGGATTAGCGGCAATCAAGTGATGGGTGGATACTGGAATGCTCCCGAAAAAAACGGGGAATGCCTCGTAGAGACCGCCAATGGAAAAGTATACTACAAGACGGGAGACCTCTGCCGGATGGATGCCGACGGTGACATCATCTATTGCGGACGAAAAGACTCACAGATAAAGATACAAGGATTTCGCATTGAGCTGAGCGAGATTGAACATGTGGCAAAAAACTTTTTCAACGGTGAATGCCGTGTAGTCGTCATTCCCAAATACGACAACGACAACCAGTGCGAACTGCATCTCGTCGTAGAGAAGAAACAGCTCGACAAACAGCAGATAGAGGAATATCTGTATAGCAGGCTTCCCTACTACATGATTCCCAAGCATATGCATTGCCTGGAACAGTTTCCGCTGAACACCAGTAGCAAAACAGACAGAAAGAAAATACAAGAACTAATTTAAACTTGACAATGGATACACAGACTATTTTGAATGAAATGAGCCTCATCTTTCGGGAGGTACTGAAAAGAGAGAACATCGTACTTGACAATGAAACCACCGCCCAGGATGTGGAAGGATGGGATTCACTGACCAACATGCAACTGATAAACAAGATAGAGAAGAAATTCAATGTACGCTTCACCTTCAGAGATATTGTAAAACTCAAAAACGTGGGAGACATCTGCCATGCCATTTTAACCAAAACCAACTAAGAAATGTCATTCATATCCCTGAACTTCGTCGTACTGTTTGCGTGTACTTTCATTCTATACCATACGCTTCCTTCACGATTCAGAAAAGCGACCTTACTGACAGCCAGCTGCCTCTTCATAGGCTTCTACCACCTCACTTTTCTGATAACGGCCCTCATCCTCACGCTTACCACCTTCTACCTTGGCAAATGGATAGGACAGACCAAGCGGGAAAGCAGCATGAAGGGAATTTATTTTTCAGGTGTGTGTTTTCTGGTCGTGAGCTGGTTGGCATTCCGGTATGCCGACCGGCTTACAGACTGCCACATCCTTTTTCCGCTGGGAATCTCTTTCTATACTTTCCAGGCCATTTCGTACCTGACAGAAATCTATTGGCAAGAAGAAGAACCGGAAAAGAGCCTGCCCGACTTCATGATATACATGCTCTTCTTCATGAAGTTCCTTTCCGGTCCCATAGAAAGGGCAGGTGACATGCTCCCCCCAACTGAAGTCCTGCAAAGCTACGGACTATGCATCCATGGTCTACGGAATGAGACTGATTGTCGTGGGACTGATAAAGAAACTGATACTGGCCGACTCCATCGCCCCATACATAGACGGTGTCTCGGGTCGGTATACACAGCCTCAGGCGTGCAATTGCTGATGGCATGCCTCCTATATCCGATAGAGCTGTATGCCGACTTCTCCGGATATACCGACATCGCATTGGGAGGAGCGCGCATGCTGGGATTCAAGCTCAGCCCAAACTTCAACCGGCCGTTCATTGCGCAGACCACTGCCGACTTCTGGCGCCGATGGCACATGTCGCTTTCATTCTGGGTACGCGACTATCTGTACCTCCCGTTGTCCTCGAGCCTGCGTGGATGGGGACAATGGGGCGTATTTCTAAGTCTGGCGCTGACCTTTACGGGACTGGGTATCTGGCATGGTGCCGGATGGAACTTCGCTGTCTACGGACTAATTCAAGGTGTCATCATTTTCTACGAGATGAAGACCACAGCATTTCACCGCAGACTGAAAGCCCAATTGGGAAGCCGCTTATATGCCACATTATCCGTCGTAAGGACCTACCTACTTTTTGCTGTATCTCTGATATTCTTCCGGGCAAGTTCCATGGCCGAAGCGTTCCACTACATCAGCCACCTCTCCTTCGGCGTACATTACAGTTGGAAGGAAATGAACATCGGAATGCCGGACCACAACAGCATTGTGGCAGGAAGCGCACTCGTACTGATATTGGTTTACGAATATTTCATGTCCAAGCATGATTTGCTGGAAGCCCTCGGACGACAGCCGACAGCCGTAAGATGGAGTATCTATTATCTGCTCGCCATAATACTTTTCACACTGGGACAGTTCAACTCGGACAGCTTCATATATTTACAATTTTGACAATAAAGACACATGATGAAGAAAAACAGCGAACGGAACGCAGCCATACGTTTCATGAAAAAGCTCTTTATCCTTTTTATCCCTTTTATAGCCCTACTGGCAGTCTATTTCCTGGACGACCCTTTCATGGTCCTGAAGAACTATGAACGATACGACCAAACCCCGGTTGTACTAAACGAAGGCACGTGGGGTGGCAGATGTATCTGAACAACCGGGATACCATCCCCATCGACTCCTATATCATGGGAAACTCCTGCACTATGGCTTATCAATGCCATGAATGGGAGAAATACCTCCACGGCGGAAGAGCCGTACGGCTATTCGGAAATGCCGAAAGCCTTGCCGCCGTCTGCCTGAAGCTGAAGGCACTGGACAAGGCAGGTGCAACAATCAAGAACCTGCTGCTGATTATCGACAAGGAATCATTGCACAACGACCGTTGCCTGACCGGACATTCCAACATTCTGCCACCCGCCATATCGGGAATAAGCAGCTTCAAGTTTCAGAAGGAATTCTGCCAAGCCTTCTTCTACCCGAACTTTCTCTTCCCCCTATCTGGACTACAAGCTGTTCCATACCTATCGCCCTTACATGAAAGGGGTTATAAACCCCTATGGCTCCACCCGAAACCCGGTAACCAATGACGTGTTAAATCCCAGAGAGAAAATGATAAAGGAAGAGGGAGATAAGTACTGGGAAAACCGGAAAGGAGAATTCACCAAAGAGAAAATGAAGAATTATAGAGACGGGAAATACCGGGAAGCCCCCCCAAGTGCTCAGGGAAAAGCAAATCAATCTGTTGCAGGAAATAAAGTGGATTTGCCGGAAACATGATACCGATGTAAAAATCATTATCAGTCCCGACTACCTGCAAGTCAACATAAACCCTGCCGACGTAAAGACACTGAAGCGCTTCTTCGGAAAACGGAATGTATTTGATTTCACCGGTATCAACGAATACACGGAAGACATCCACAATTATTATGAACCGGGTCATTATAGGCCCGCACTTGGGAAAAGGCTGATGGAAAAGATATATGAACCTTATATCTTGTCACCGAACGCCAAATCTCCGGCATCTCCCAGCCCGGGAACGATATAGGAATGCTCGTTCATCTCCGGGTCGATTGCTGCACACCACAAGGTCACTTCATCTCCAGGGAACAGCTTTTCCAGATGCTCTACGCCCTGCTGGCTGGCTATGACACAAGCTATCTGCAACTTGGCCGGCATCCCCTTGGTGACGAAGGCCTTCCAGGCCAATTCCATACTTTCTCCCGTGGCAAGCATCGGGTCTACAATCAATAATGTCTTCTTGGACAAATCCGGAGTAGCGATGTATTCGATGTGTACATCCACCGTACGGCATTCCTTATCCTTATAATAACGGTAAGCGGAAACAAAAGCGTTCCCGGCATGGTCGAACATATTCAAGAATCCAGTATGCAAAGGCAATCCGGCACGGAAAACAGTGGCAATCACCACCTCGTCATCGGGTGTGCTGACCGACGCCACCCCCAAGGGAGTCTGTACCTGCTTGACAGAATACGTCAGTTCCTTACTCATTTCATACGCCATTATCTCTCCAATGCGTTCAATATTACGGCGGAAACGCATACGGTCGCCCTGGACTGCTACATCACGAATTTCCGCCACGTATTGGTTCAAGACAGAATTTGTCTCGGCAAAGTTGATAACCTTCATAACTATAAATGTGCTAATGTGCAAATATGCTAATGTGCAAATGTGGTGTACGTAATGCCGCATGGCAATTAGCACATTGGCATATCAGCACATTAGCACATTAAAATCTGCTGCAAAGTAAACGAATTTCACTCAATTTGCAACATTCAGTTAGCAGATATTGTTATGGTTTTATAAAAGATTTCCTATTAGAGAAAAATTTCTCTAATAGAGCTTTTCTTTAAAAAGAAAGTATTACTTTTGTAGGCGAAAAACAAGGGACCTGCTGAAAAGCAGGAAAAAAAAGAGCTTTTCTACACCCGTTTTCCCTTGTAAATCAAAGGTAAAAGAGATTAAGGAAAGAGATTATAAACCAAATACCAACATTTTAAATCATTAAAAGAAATGGCAAATTTAGATTTAAGCAAGTACGGTATCCAAGACGTGAAGGAAATTATCCACAACCCGTCTTACGATGTACTGTTCGCAGAAGAAACCAAACCAGGTTTGGAAGGTTTTGAAAAAGGTCAGGTAACTGAACTGGGTGCTGTAAATGTAATGACAGGTATCTATACCGGTCGTTCTCCTAAAGATAAATTCTTCGTAATGAATGAAGCCAGCAAGGATTCTGTATGGTGGACTTCTGAAGAATACAAAAACGACAACAAACCTTGCTCTGAAGAAGCTTGGGCTGACCTGAAAGCTAAAGCTGTTAAGCAGCTGAGCGGCAAGCGTCTGTTCGTTGTTGATACCTTCTGTGGTGCCAACCCCGCTACTCGTATGAAAGTACGTTTCATCATGGAAGTGGCATGGCAGGCTCACTTCGTAACTAACATGTTCATCCGCCCGACTGCTGAAGAACTTGCTAACTACGGAGAACCTGATTTCGTATCATTCAACGCTTCTAAGGCAAAAGTTGACAACTACAAGGAACTGGGTCTGAACTCTGAAACAGCTACTGTATTCAACTTGAAGACCAACGAACAAGTTATCCTGAACACTTGGTACGGTGGTGAAATGAAGAAGGGTATGTTCTCTATCATGAACTACAAGAACCCGTTGCGTGGTATCGCTTCTATGCACTGCTCTGCCAACACTAACATGGAAGGCACTGACTCTGCTATCTTCTTCGGTCTGTCTGGTACAGGTAAGACTACTTTGTCAACTGACCCGAAACGTCTGTTGATCGGTGACGATGAACACGGATGGGATGACGAAGGTGTATTCAACTACGAAGGTGGTTGCTATGCTAAGGTTATCAACTTGGATAAAGAAAGCGAACCCGATATCTACGCTGCCATCAAGCGTGACGCTCTGTTGGAGAATGTTACAGTAGCTGCTGACGGTAAGATTGACTTCGCTGACAAGAGCGTAACAGAAAACACTCGTGTTTCTTATCCTATCTACCACATCAATAACATTGTTAAACCGGTTTCTAAGGGTCCTCACGCTCACCAGGTAATCTTCTTGTCTGCTGACGCATTCGGTGTATTACCTCCGGTATCTATCCTGAACCCTGAACAAGCTCAGTACTACTTCTTGTCTGGCTTTACTGCTAAGTTGGCTGGTACAGAACGTGGTATCACTGAACCGACTCCGACATTCTCTGCTTGCTTCGGTGCTGCTTTCCTGAGCCTGCATCCTACTAAATATGCAGAAGAATTGGTTAAGAAGATGAACAAGGTTGGTGCTAAGGCATACTTGGTTAACACTGGTTGGAACGGTAGCGGCAAACGTATCTCTATCAAAGATACTCGTGGTATCATCGACGCTATCCTCGACGGTTCTATCGACAAGGCTCCGACGAAGGTTATTCCTTTCTTCGACTTCGTGGTTCCTACTGAATTGCCTAATGTAGATCCGAAGATTCTTGATCCTCGCGATACTTACGAATGCGCTTGCCAATGGGAAGAAAAAGCAAAAGACCTGGCTGGCCGCTTCATCAAGAACTTCGCTAAGTTCACTGGCAACGAAGCAGGTAAGGCTCTGGTTGCTGCTGGTCCGAAGCTCTAATCTGACAATAAAGTTAGAAACATATGGAAAAGGTATCTCCTCCGGGAGATGCCTTTTTTCTTTTTTAATATCTCTATCTCATTGATAATCCGAAAGTTTTAGTAGTTTTGCAGAAACCATTATTCAAATAAAGCAATATGAAAAGTATCAAATTGATGTTGGCAGGCGCAAGTTTGTTGCTGCTCTGCAGTTGCAGCGCCCAAACCCAGAAAGAGACCCAAGCTGCCAATGCAAATGAAAGTAAAGAGAATGCGGTGATTGAAACCATCATGTCACGCCGCAGCATCCGCCAGTACAAACCGCAAGCCGTGAATCGCGACACCATGCAGATTATCCTGGATTGCGGTATCAATGCACCCAACGGACAGAACAAGCAATCGTGGGAAGTGCGTGTAGTGGATAACCCGGATTTCATCAACGGCATTACGGAAATCTACAAGAAGGAAAATCCCAAAGCCGCCGAAGACCCGAAATTCAAGAACATGTTTCGCAACGCTTCTACAGTAGTATTTATTGCCAATGACCCGTCTTATGACCTTTCGCAGATTGACTGCGGACTGCTGGGTGAGAATATGATTCTATCAGCCTGGTCCATGGGAATCGGTTCTTGCTGCTTGGGTGGTCCCACGCGCTTCATGACCTCTACTCCGGCTGCTGCCGAATACCTGAAGAAACTGGATATTCCGGAAGGCTATCAGCTACTTTACTGTATCGCTTTCGGCTATCCGGACGAAACGCCCGCTGCCAAACCCCGTAATGCGGCAAAGGTAAAATTCATCGATTGACTTTCGTTTGAATGACGACAATAAACAAGGAGTGCCTCACCTTTCGGCGGGGCACTCCTTTCATATATAACAACTAAAACTCTTCTGTTTATCAGTTCTTGTTTGCACGTTTACGCTCAAGCTCATCGAGGATAACCTTACGCATACGCATTGATTTAGGAGTAACTTCTACATATTCATCTTCCTTAATATATTCCAGTGCTTCTTCAAGTGAGAACTGGATAGGTGGAATCAGGCGTACTTTATCATCCGAACCGGAAGCACGCATATTCGTCAATTTCTTCGATTTGGTTACGTTGATAACCAGGTCGTTGTCATGAGAGTGTTCGCCTACTACTTGTCCTGCATAAACTTCGTCCTGCGGGAAGATAAAGAATTTACCGCGATCCTGCAATTTGTCGATGGCATAAGCAAAAGCTGTTCCGCTTTCCATAGCAATCATAGAACCGTTCGTACGACGTTCGATTTCTCCTTTGTGCGGTTGATATTCTTTGAAGCGGTGTGCCATGATGCTTCGCCGGCAGAGGCAGTCAGTACATTGGTACGCAAACCGATGATACCGCGTGAAGGCATATTGAACTCAAGATTGATACGTTCACCTGTATTTTCCATCTTGACCATTTCACCTTTACGGCGAGTAACCATATCTATAATTTTGCTGGAATATTCTTCCGGTACGTTGATGGTCAGTTCTTCAATCGGCTCGCATTTCACACCGTCGATTTCTCTGAAGATAACCTGCGGCTGACCTACCTGCAATTCATATCCCCTCTCGGCGCATTGTTTCAATTAATACAGAAAGGTGGAGTACGCCACGGCCGGAAACAATCCACTTGCCGTCTTCCTCGCTCTTGCGCACGCGAAGTGCAAGATTCTTATCCAACTCCTTCATCAAACGGTCGTGGATGTGGCGGGAAGTAACAAACTTACCTTCCTTACCGAAGAACGGAGAGTCATTAATGGTGAAGAGCATACTCATCGTAGGTTCATCAATGGCAATAGGCGGCAACGCTTCCGGATTTTCGTAATCGCAGACCGTATCTCCGATTTCGAATCCTTCGATACCTACCAACGCACAGATGTCACCGGAAGACACTTCCTGCACCTTTACACGGCCCATACCTTCGAATGTATGCAATTCCTTGATTTTTGATTTCACGATACTCCCGTCACGCTTTGCCAAAGACACATTCATGCCTTCTTTCAATATGCCACGGTGTACGCGGCCCACAGCAATACGCCCGGTATACGAAGAATAATCCAGCGAAGTAACCAGCATTTGCGGTGTACCCTCCAACTGTTCGGGGGCAGGAATATTCTCCAAGATACAGTCCAGAAGCGGATAAATGTTATCAGTCGGCTGCTGCCAGTCGGTACTCATCCAATTATTCTTGGCAGAACCGTAGATAACGGGGAAATCCAGCTGGTCCTCGGTTGCATTCAGGCTGAACATCAAGTCGAACACCATCTCGTACACTTCTTCGGGACGGCAATTTGGTTTATCCACCTTATTCACAACAACGATAGGTTTCAGACCAATCTGCAGAGCTTTCTGCAATACAAACCGTGTCTGCGGCATAGGACCTTCGAAAGCATCCACAAGCAGAATGCATCCATCCGCCATATTCAATACACGTTCCACTTCACCTCCGAAGTCACTGTGTCCCGGAGTATCAATAATGTTAATCTTGGTGTCTTTGTAGTTGATAGAAACGTTCTTTGAGAGAATCGTTATACCTCGTTCACGCTCCAGGTCATTGTTATCCAACATTAATTCACCTGTGCTCTGGTTGCTGCGGAAAAGGTTTCCGGCCAAAAGCATCTTGTCAACGAGCGTCGTTTTCCCATGGTCCACATGGGCAATAATTGCAATGTTTCTAATCTTTTGCATATAATACCTATTATTTTCAGGCGACAAAGTTAGTGATTTTGGATTAGATATGCAGTATAGATATGATTTTTTTGCTGAATATCATTGTGATATAAAAGTTTATCCCTATCTTTGCAGCCCCGAAAGGGAATATTTATAATAACTTTTAATTAAACATTATGTATTTAGACGCTGCTAAAAAGCAAGAAATCTTCGGCAAATACGGAAAGTCTAACACTGATACTGGCTCAGCTGAGGCTCAGATAGCTTTGTTTTCCTACCGTATTGCTCGTCTGACTGAGCACCTTAAGCTCAACAGAAAGGATTATAGTACAGAAAGAGCTTTGACTATGTTGGTAGGTAAACGCCGTGCGTTGCTGACTTATCTGAAGGACCGCGACATCACCAGATATCGTGCTATCGTCAAAGAACTCGGCTTGCGTAAGTAATCTACTTGCGGCAAAACCATCAAAAAAGGAAGTTTTCCAAAAGGAAACTTCCTTTTTTGTTTATAATCCGATTTATACCTAATTTTGTATCCATGAAAAGAAAAGTATCAGCAGCAAATCTTTCGATAGCAATCACTTTTCTATTGATACTGCTATCATTCGGCTTCGGTTATCGCAGCTATTCACAGGCAGAACAACGTGTGGTCTCTGACTTGAACCAGGCACTGCAACGCACAGTATTGCAGCACAAGGGATTATGGTTGAATGCAGATACCATCCAAACCTATGCCAAGTTGCAAGAAGTGATGGGCACTCCCGTTTCCGTAAGCGGTTTCCACAGAGCCTTTACCGAAGCATTGTCCATCACCGGATTGAAAGATGTTTCTACCCTTTCGCTACATATACTGAAAAAAGAATGCTCCCCGCCACCGTATTCAATGAGATTCCTGCCGGATGTCTTGCCAGCGACACATTAGTATGGCTCTCCACCACAGCCGATGCATCTGGGCTGACACTTTCTTTCCGGGGATATGCCCGCTGCTCAGCTGCCATGCTGTTCAGCTTATCCAAGCAGACAATTCCGGCAACATTGCTATTGGCCGCCCTGCTCTGGGGAGGATTCACTTTCTTCTATTTCCACCGGCACACAAAGACTAATGCCAGTAACGGGCAGCAACAAGAAAACTTCATTACCTTCGGCAACCTTTCGCTTTCCCTCCAGGAAGCCTGCTTCTATAACGAACAGCAGGAAAAGCTAAAACTCACCCCCATGCAGTACACACTGATGGAGATGTTCTACCTTTCTTCCTCACACCTACTTTTCAAATCCGACATCTGCCAATCGCTATGGCCGGGAAAAGACAATGCAGACGAAACGCTTTACACATTGATACGGCGTCTGAAGCCATTGTCGAGGACAACAGCAACCTCAGAATAACAACAGATCGTGGCCGCGCCTACGGACTGGAAATAAAAAACCTAAACATTATAGAATCATGAAGACTAACAAACTTATCCTATTAGGGCTAATCTGCCTAACTGTCGCAATGCCGACAACCGCCCAAAACCGTAACGAAAAGAAAGCGCGCACTGAACGTGCTGTAAAAGAAGCTATTGCTGCTAAACAATACAAAATCAACGTAGATCGGATGCAACCGATGAGAGGCGGTAGCCGTAACCTGACCACCAACTATACACTGGAAATTAGAAACGACTCCGTTTTCTCTTACCTGCCTTACTTTGGAGTGGCCTACAATGCTCCGTATGGAGGAGGCAAGAGCCTGAATTTCAATGCATCCATCACCGGATACACAACCAGAGCACTCAAAAAAAGGCAAAATCCAAATAGACTTCAAGACCCGTAGTGATGAAGACAATTATGAGTACCGCCTCACCATCTTTCCCGATGGTTCTACCAGTATCCATGTGCAACCCATGAACAAACAGTCCATCTCGTTCACCGGAGAGATGGATACAGAAAAGTAATCATCTTCCCCCTTTAAAAGGACAAAAGAAAGTATTGTCAGTCTATTGTCAGGCAAATGTCAGACAACTATCCGCTTTTATTTCTTCCATCCCGGCAGAAAGCGGATACCTTCGTGTCCCGAAATCAAACAACAACCGGAACATGAAACAGATAATATGTATTCTTGCCCTGCTCCTAATGAGCGTCACGACAACAAAAGCACAAACCAGCCCGGCAACACCCTCCATCCGAGGTAAAATTCTCACAGAGGAAAAGCAACCGATAGAGTTTGCCAACATCGCCCTCCTTTCCGAAGATTCCACCTTCATACAAGGAACGTGTAGCCGAAGCGACGGTAGTTTTGAACTTCTCCCTCCCGCTCCCGGAAACTATCTACTACAAGTTCTTCCATCGGTTACAAACCCCTTTGCCAGCCTTGCCCCACCGGGAGTACCCACAACTGGATATTGCAAACCGATGCCGTGCTACTTGCGGAAACCGTCATCACCGCCGCCCGCCCCGTTTTCCGACTAAAGGGCGGAAAGTTGGAGACAAGCGTACGGCAAACCCTGCTCGCATCCTTGAATGATGCCAACGACGTATTGAAACATATCCCCGGACTGCGCTCCTCTGATGAGGGGTATACCGTTTTTGGCAAAGGGACACCGGTCATCTATATAGATAACCGCCTTCTGCAAGACAACTCCGAGCTGCAACGCCTCTCTGCCGCCGATATTGAAAAAGTGGAGCTCATCACCAACCCGGGTGCAGAGTACGATGCTACCGTTAAAGCCGTTGTACGCATACGCACCGTACGTAACAAAAGAGACAGTTTTGGCGGTAATTTCCGTGCAGGAATCACCCAACGGAGACGCAGCAGCCATTACGGACAAGTCAATCTGAATTATCAGAAGAAAGGACTGTCCCTGCTGGGCATGCTGTACACCAATTATGAAAACAGAAAACGCCACCAGGAGGTTCGCTACCAGATACCGTCCGAAATACAATGGGATGTAAATAACCGGGTTCACTTATATAATAAGGGACTACTTGCCGGAGGAAAAGCAAGCGCCAGTTACGACTTCACCCCCCCAACACAGCCTCGGTGCCTCCTATGAGTTTCATCGTACCCCCGATTATCACAGCAGTGACCATTCGGCATATACCGTCCGGGCAAATGAAGAATTGGCCGATCACACCATACATTCCTCCCAAAACTTGCAGCAAACCAACCGGCACCAGCTGAATGCCTACTATCAGGGCAGCATAAAGCAACTCCACATAAACTTCAACACCGACCTGGTATACGGAAAAAGTTATAATCACCAGGAGGCTAAAGAAGAAAGCCAGACCGAAGGCAATCGCGACATCAGCTCTTTCAACCACGCCGACAACCGCCTTTATGCCGCCAAGTTGATTCTGACCCATCCCCTTTGGAAAGGTGAACTGAAGACCGGTGCCGATTACACCTTCATCCGGCGAAATGACAATTTCCTGAACCGGCAGCACATACTTCCCGATACAGACAGTCGAATCGACGAAAGCAAGTCCGCCGTCTTTGCCGAATACTCACTGACATTAGGAAAAATCAGCCTTCTTGCAGGACTGCGCTTCGAGCATGCCGTCTCCGACTATTGGGAGCAGGAAAAGTACGTGTCCGGTCAAAGTCGTACTTACAATGACTGGTGCCCCAACCTATCGGTAGACTTTCCTCTCGGCAAAGCCCAAGCCAATCTCAGCTATACAGCCAAAAGCAACCGCCCCAGCTTCTTCCAGCTACGTAGCACACTGAGTTATAACAACCGTTTCATCTACGAAGGCGGAAACCCACTGCTCACCCCCGAAACCAACCACGACCTGCAGTTCACGGCCCTTTACAAGTGGGTACAATTCGGACTTAACTACCAATACCGCCGCAATGCCATTGCCTTCATGACCAAAGAATACGAGGACAATCCGGATGTTGTCATCTTCACTACCGGAAATTTCAAACGGATGCAGTATCTCACCGCCTCTGCCCATCTGTCACCCACCGTCGGCATCTGGAAACCGGAGCTCGGCATCTACTTCGCCCAACCGTTCTTCAAAGTCACCAATCAAGGCAGTAGCAAGAATATGAACCGCGGCAGCATTTACCTCTTTCTGCAAAACAGTCTCCAGCTTCCGGACGAGTGGATTCTCTCCCTTGATGCCGACTACCAGAGCGAAGGCAACTTCGGCGCCATGCTGCAACGTTCCTATTGGGGCATAAACGCCGGCATCCGCAAAACATTCTTCAACAAAAGGCTGACGCTCGGACTGCAAGCCAATGACCTGTGGAATTCCCGGTATGGCTCCTTCATGCTGTTCGGTCCCCGGCTGACCTATACGAAAAAGGCAAACCCGGACTCGCGCAGCTTCTCCCTGAACCTAAGCTATCGTTTCAATGCAGCAGGCAAAGCGTACAAAGGAAAGCACGTATCGGAACAAGACTTGAAGCGGCTATAAACAGAACTTTGGGGAAGAAAGAGAAACAGAACAGAAGAATATTATACAAATAAGCCGACCACCGGAGATATTTCAGCAATATTTTCCCTCAGAATGTTGCATCAAGTAAAAGTTTCTCTTATTTTTGCGGTTTAACAGCTATAAATTATAACCTTTAGACAGAAAATACTATCATTATGGATACCAGCAAAATTGTAGGAGAAAAAAATAAAATCACTCCGTGAAAGCCAATCCATCAGTATGGAAGAACTGGCACAGCGTTCGGGACTTGCTATCGAACAGATTGAACGTATAGAAAACAATATTGACCTTCCGTCACTGGCTCCCCTCATCAAAATAGCGCGTGTACTGGGTGTACGTTTGGGGACTTTTCTTGACGACCAAGATGAGAACGGTCCCGTAGTCTGCCGTAAGGACGAATCGCAGAACAGCATCAGTTTCTCCAACAATGCCATCCACAGCCGCAAGCATATGGAGTATCATTCACTCTCCAAATCCAAAGCCGACCGCCATATGGAGCCGTTTATCATTGATGTGGCCGCTACGGACGACAGTGACTTTGTACTCTCCTCACACGAAGGCGAAGAATTCATCATGGTGATGGAAGGGACCATGGAAATCAGTTACGGCAAAAAATACCTACCTGCTCGAAGAAGGTGACAGCATCTATTACGATTCCATCGTTCCGCACCACGTACACGCCTATGAAGGGCAGGCAGCCAAGATACTTGCAGTAGTTTATACACCAATTTAAATTAATGGAAAATTAAAAGGTGAAAATGGAAAATGATAAATACTTTCTATTTTCACCTTTCAACTTTCCACTTTCAACTTCCACATCATGTTATACGAACGTACCCTCGGCCAATGGTTGGAACATTGGGCCGAAACAACACCAGACAAAGAATATATCGTTTACTCTGACCGCAACCTGCGCTTCACCTGGAGCCAGTTCAACCGCCGGGTGGACGACATGGCCAAAGGACTTATCGCCACGGCGTGGAACGGGGAACACACGTAGGTATCTGGGCAGCCAATGTACCCGACTGGCTGACTCTATTATACGCTTGCGCCAAGATAGGTGCCGTCTACGTAACGGTAAACACCAACTACAAACAGTCCGAGCTGGAATATCTCTGCCAGAACTCCGACATGCATACCCTCTGCATCGTCAATGGCGAAAAGGACAGTGACTTTGTGCAGATGACCTATACCATGCTTCCGGAACTGAAGACTTGCCAACGCGGACACTTGAAAAGCGAACGTTTCCCTTATATGAAAAACGTCATCTACGTGGGGCAGGAGAAGCACCGGGGCATGTACAACACGGCCGAAATACTTCTCTTGGGCGACAATATAGAAGACAGCCGCCTGAATGAACTCAAAAGTCAGGTCACTTGCCACGATGTAGTGAACATGCAATACACCTCCGGCACTACGGGATTCCCGAAAGGCGTCATGCTTACCCACTACAACATTGCCAACAACGGTTTCCTTACCGGTGAGCACATGAAGTTTACCGCCGATGACAAGCTCTGCGTCTGCGTACCATTGTTCCACTGCTTTGGCGTGGTACTTGCCACCATGAACTGCCTGACACACGGCTGTACGGAAGTAATGGTGGAACGCTTCAACCCGTTGGTAGTGCTCGCCTCCATCCATAAGGAGCGCTGCACGGCACTTTACGGTGTACCCACCATGTTCATTGCCGAACTGAACCATCCGATGTTCGACATGTTCGACATGTCCAGCCTCCGTACGGGTATCATGGCAGGTTCCCTCTGCCCGGTAGAGCTGATGAAGCAGGTGGAAGAGAAAATGTACATGAAGGTAACCAGCGTTTACGGGCTGACCGAAGCTGCTCCCGGAATGACCGCCACCCGGATAGATGACCCATTCGACGTACGTTGCAACACTGTAGGACACGACTTTGAACATACGGAAGTAAAGGTTATCGACCCCGAAACCGGAGAAGAGTGTCCCGTAGGCGTACAAGGTGAAATGTGCAACCGCGGATACAACACCATGAAGGGTTACTACAAAAAACCCGGAAGCCACAGCCGAAGTCATTGATGAGAACGGCTTTCTGCACTCGGGAGACCTTGGAATAAAGGACGAGGACGGCAATTACCGCATCACAGGACGCATCAAGGACATGATTATCCGCGGTGGTGAAAATATCTATCCCCGCGAGATAGAAGAGTTCCTCTATCAACTGGAAGGCGTAAAAGACGTGCAGGTAGCCGGCATTCCCTCTAAGAAGTACGGTGAAGCCGTAGGCGCTTTCATCATCCTGCACGAAGGAGTGGATATGCACGAATCGGATGTACGAGACTTCTGCATCGGCAAAATATCACGCTACAAGATACCCAAGTATATCTTCTTCATCAAAGAATTCCCCATGACGGGAAGTGGCAAGATACAGAAATTCAAGCTGAAAGACCTGGGATTACAGCTTTGCAAGGAGCAGGGGATTGAGATTGTGTGATAATAAAGGATAAGGGATTAAGGGTTAGGGATTATTGGGGTCGCATAGACTTTAATATAGGCATAAACCCATTCCTAATCTCTAATCCCTAGTCCTTAATCCCTAACCCCTTATTTTCTTCTTTTTCCGGATATTTCATATTCTCCTCTTTCATCTGTTCCAATACCTCATGCAGGTATTTGGCAGACTCCCATTTAGCCATCGGAAGGTCGTGGAGCAGGTAGTTGCCGCAATCTTGCGGAGCGGCACCGGGGACTTCACCTTCATATTCGGCAACAAAGCGGAAGGTGTCCTGCATCAGCGCCAGTATGTCCTGCGGCTTCAAGTCACCTTTCATCAGCAGATAATTACCGGTGAGGCAGCCCATGGGCCCAATAGATAATCTTGTCCTGCCACTGCGGGTCATTACGCAGGTAGGTGGCGGCAAGATGTTCGATAGTATGCAGAGCACCTTGTCCCAAGGCAGGCTCACGGTTGGGCTCTTTCATACGGATGTCGAAAGTAGTGACTGTTTCTCCGTTCACTTCATCCTGGCGGGATACGTAAATACCGCGCAACAAGCGGATGTGGTCAATTGTAAAACTGGGAATCTTCTTCATGAGTTATGAGTTATAAGTTATGAGTTATAAATTGCTGGGAAGGGTGGAGAGGAAGGTCCATATCGTGAGGAACGAACGCTCTGCCATGGTTCCCCAGAAATCGGCATACTGCGAAGCATGGTCCTCTACTCCGGGTGTGTCGCTGATGATGCGGAAGCTGAGAAAAGGAACATTGTACAGATAGCAAGTCTGCGCAATGGCGGCAGACTCCATATCAACGGCAAGACCGTCGGGGAAACGTTGCTTGATGGTATCCAGCTCCGTACGGTTGGTGATGAACTGGTCGCCGGTACAGACAAGTCCGCTGTGGATGCGGCTTTCCATTCCGGCTTCGTTCAGCGACAAGGCATGTTTCAACAGAGAGGAACATCCCTCGTAAGAGGCGGGAAAACCTTGCACTTGTCCGTACTCGTTACCGTCGCCGCACCAGACGTCGTGATACACCAGACGTTGGCTTGCCACTACATCCGTCACCTTCAGGCAAGCATCAATGCCGCCCGCCACACCGGTGCTGACGATGCAGTCCGGAGAAAAGCGCCGTATCAGTTCCGAAGCTCCTACCGCTGCACTCACCTTACCGATGCCACATTGCGTCAAGATTACATGGTTACCGCCCAATGTACCTTCCACATAGCGGAAACTACCATCGCCCGACGTATTCTTATCCTGCAAGCGCTCCACCAACCGGCGGTGTTCGCTGTCCATTGCACTGATTATCCCTATTGTCATATCTATAATAATTTAAGCTTGCATATTACCATTAAAGCACTTTAATCTTTTTTTGGAAAGGCAAAGGTACAACATTCTGCCGATAACGTGACAATAACAATCTGCATTTATGTATCTTTGCCACAAAAGCGAAGATAGGCTGCACCTCAACAAAACTTTTTCACGCAAGCATGAAAGTTCTGTATTCGGTTTGCACTATCTTTGCCCCACAATTGATTAATTGATAACTCATAACTTATAACTCATGAAGAAGCTTCTTCCCGACCTTATTGCCATCCTGGCATTCGTCCTCCTTTCCTTCGCCTACTTCTTCCCGGCGGATATAGAAAACCGTATTCTCTTTCAGCACGACACGGCTGCAGGAGCAGGGGCAGGACAAGAAGTCAAGGAGTATTACGAACAGACGGGCGAACGCAGCCGTTGGACAAACTCGCTGTTCGGCGGTATGCCCATGTATCAGATAGCCCCTTCGTATGACTCCACCAAGTCACTGCAGTGGGTACAGAAAGCCTACCAACTCTTCCTGCCCGACTATGTGTGCCTCACATTCATGCTGATGCTCGGCTTCTACATCCTGCTGCGCGTCTTCGGCATACCGGTCTGGCTGGCCGGACTGGGCGGTATCATGTGGGCATTCTCGTCCTATTTCTTCATCCTGATATCCGCCGGACACATCTGGAAGTTCATCACCCTTGCCTACGTGCCACCCACCATAGCAGGCATTGTGCTCGCCTATCGTGGGAAACTGCTGTGGGGAGGCATCCTCACCGCCTTGTTCGTGGCCCTGCAAATCACCTCGAACCACGTGCAGATGTCCTATTACTTCTTCTTCGTCATCCTTTTCTTTGTGGGAGCCTACTTCGAGAAAGCATGGCGTACCAAGACATTGCCCCAGTTCTTCAAGGCAAGTGCCGTACTGATTGTAGCAGCCCTCGTCGGCATAGCCGCCAACGTATCCAACCTCTATCACACCTATGCTTACAGCAAAGAAACCATGCGCGGCAAGAGCGAACTGGTGCAGACCGGCGACGCTGCCAAGCAGACCAGTAGCGGGCTGGACCGCGACTACATCACCCAGTGGAGCTACGGCATCGACGAAACACTGACTCTGCTGGTGCCCAACTTCAAAGGCGGAGCATCTGCCGCCCTCAGCCAGAGTGAAACTGCCATGAGCAAGGCAAACCCGATGTACAGCAGTCTGTACGGCTCACTGACACAATATTTCGGTACCCAGCCCATGACGTCGGGTCCCGTCTACGTCGGAGCATTCGTCTTGTTTCTGTTCGTACTGGGATGCTTCATCGTGAAAGGACCGTTGAAGTGGGCATTGATAGGAGCTACCTTCTTCTCCATCGTCTTGTCCTGGGGCAAGAACTTCATGCCGCTGACGGATTTCTTCATCGATTACGTCCCGTTGTACAACAAGTTCCGCGCCGTGTCCTCCATCCTTGTCATAGCAGAGTTCACGATACCTTTGCTGGCTATCTTTGCCCTGAAACGCCTGCTCGAAGAGCCGGAAATCTAAAAACAGGAAAAGAAGCCCCTCGGCATCAGCCTGCTGCTCACTGCGGGCATCGCCCTGCTGCTTGCCGTTGCCCCGGGCAGCATCGGCTCCGGCTACGTGCCCGCCCAAGAGGCACAGATGCTGCAGAATGCCGTCAACCAGCAGATGATACCCGCCAACGAGCTCTCCGGCATCCTTGCCAACTTGGGAGAGATGCGTGCCGAACTCGTCAGCAGCGACGCCCTGCGTAGCTTCATCATCATAGGCATCGGCTGCAGCCTGCTCTGGCTCTATGCAAGCGGCAAGCTGCGTAGCTCGCTGACCATTGCAGGTATCACCATACTCTGCCTGGCAGATATGTGGGGGGTCAACAAGCGCTATCTGAATGATGCCCAGTTCGTGCCCCACTCCATCCGTACGGAAACCTTCACCAAGACGAATACAGACGAGCTGATACTGCAAGATACCAGCTTGGACTATCGTGTATTGAACTTTGCCACCAGCACCTTCGATGACAACAATACCTCCTACTGGCACAAAAGCGTCGGCGGTTATCACCCGGCCAAGCTGCGCCGCTACCAGGAAATGATAGAGCATCACATCTCTCCCGAAATGCAGGCGGCCTACAAGGCCATTGCCACCGCCGGAGGTGAGATGGACAGCGTGGATGCCAATAAGTTCCGCGTACTGAACATGCTGAACACCAAATACTTCATCTTCCCTGCAGGACAGCAAAGACAAACCGTTCCCATCCTCAACCCGCACGCCTACGGCAATGCATGGTTTGTAAACAAGGTGCAGTATGTGAACAACGCCAACGAAGAGATTGACGCCCTGGACAGCATCATACCCACAGAGACAGCCGTAGTGGATGCCCGCTTCAAGGATGTACTGAAAGGCGCCACGGAAAGTTATAAAGACAGCCTCTCCAGCATCTGCCTGACAAGTTACGCACCTAACCGCCTGACGTACGAAACGAACAATGCCCAAGACGGTATTGCCGTATTCTCCGAAATCTATTATCCGGACGGCTGGCACGTAACCATCGACGGACAGCCTGCCGAACTGGCACGCGCCGACTATATCCTGCGCACAATGTATGTTCCTGCCGGACAGCACACCATCGAAATGCGCTTTGACCCCACCAGCCTACACGTGACGGAAGGCATCGCCTACGGAGCACTGGCGCTGCTGGTGATAGGTATCATCGTGGCAGTGCTGATAGCCAAAAGGAAGTATGTAAAGGCATAAGAACAAATATCATATCATTCCCCCACAAGCACCCGACGCATTCCGCTATTCATACCCTGATACGGAATGCGTCGAGTGCTTATGTCCGTTCCGTTATCCCCTCATGTTTGTTCTGTCATTCCCTTATGTCTGTTCTGTCAACCCCTATATATTGATGAAAAACCACGGCTGTGAAGCATATTCTTCACAGCTGTGGCACGTCTTCTTCACCGCTGTGGAAAAGGCGTATCACAGCCGTGCGCACATGATAAACCCAAAGGCTTCTCAAGACAAACCACCGTGCAAAACACAACAGAAGCCTATGTAACACACAACGGAAGCCTATGCAAGAGACAAGAAAGCCCGGCAGATGCGCAAAAAAAACCGTTTCTACCCTCCCCGGGTAAAAAACGGTTCAAGTCAATAATACATGAAAAAACGCTATTTAGAGAGAGTCTCTTCTATAACGGAATGGTTCTCTTCCTTCTTCACTCATCATCAGCAGTTCTCCGAACTGACATCAAAGTTAGGGAAGCATAACAAGAACAACAAATAGAATCTACGAAAAGGCATATCTCATCGACAGAACGGAAAAGAATGAACCCTACAATAGGGAAAAGAATGAAAAAAAAAGCTATAAACAGTCGGCAGAACGATATATTTCAGTAACTTTGCTAACGTGAAAACAGGCTGCACCCCAGCATAAAAAAAATGAACAGTATGGAAACTACCAGACAAAATAAAATAGCCCGTCTCCTGCAGAAGGAACTGAGTGATATCTTCTTGTTGCAAACCAAGTCCATGCCCGGCATACTGATTTCCGTCAGTGCCGTACGCATCAGCCCCGACATGAGCGTGGCACGCGCTTATCTCAGTATATTCCCCTCGGAGAAAAGCGAAGAAATAGTCAAGAACATCAACGGAAACATGAAATCCATACGCTTTGAACTGGGTACCCGCGTACGCCACCAACTACGCATTATCCCCGAACTGAAGTTCTTCGTAGACGACTCACTGGACTATCTGGAACGAATTGATGAACTGTTGAAATAATGTCCCTTCCCTTCTTTATAGCCCGCCGCTACCTCTTCTCCAAGAAGAAACACAATGCCATTAATATCATCTCCGGTATTTCGGTGTGTGGAGTGGCATTGGCTACGTTGGCGTTGGTATGCACCTTGTCCGTGTTCAACGGTTTTCAGGACATGGTGGCAGGCTTTTTCACAGCCTTCGACCCGGAACTGAAAATCACCGTCCGCGAAGGTAAGGTTTTCGACCCGCACGAAGCGTGCATCCGGCAAGTACACGCCCTGTCCGAGATTGACGTGTGGACGGAAACACTGGAAGAGAATGCCATGGTGCAGTACAAGGACCGCCAGGCAATGGCCGTCATCAAGGGAGTGGAGGACAATTTCGAACAGCTTACATCCATCGACAGCTTGCTCTATGGGACGGGAAAGTTCCTACTGAGCGACTCGGTGGTGGACTATGGTTTTCTGGGTGTGGAACTTATATCCGAGTTGGGCACCGGCATTCAGTTCGTGGACCCGTTGCAGGTCTATGCCCCCAAACGGAACGTACGGGTAAACATAGCCAACCCCACTGCGGCTTTCAACCGGGAGTATCTCTTCTCGCCCGGCGCCATCTTTGCCGTCAACCAGCAAAAATACGATTCACGCTACATACTGACGTCACTCGACTTTGCCCGCCGTCTGTTCAATTATGACACGGAAGTCTCTGCCATCGAGATGAAACTGAAACCCGGTTCCAACATCGGCTCCGTACAAAAGAAAATAGCAGGCATTCTCGGCGACCGGTTCATTGTACAGAACCGCTACGAGCAGCAGGCCGATGTTTTCCGCATCATGGAAATAGAGAAACTCATCTCTTATCTCTTCCTCACCTTCATTCTGGGTATCGCATGCTTCAATGTCATCGGTTCGCTGTCCATGCTGATACTGGACAAACGGGAGGACGTGGAGACACTGCGCAACCTGGGTGCCGATGACCGGCTCATAGCGCGCATCTTCTTGTTCGAAGGCAGGATGATTTCTGTATTCGGCGCCCTCTCCGGCATCGTTTTAGGATTGTTGCTGTGCTTTCTGCAGCAACGTTTCGGGTTGATTTCATTGGGGGGAGGCAATGGAAGTTTTGTAGTGGACGCTTATCCGGTAAGTGTACATGCCACGGATATTATTCTGGTATTCTTAACGGTCATCACTGTAGGCTTCTTGTCCGTATGGTATCCGGTGAGATACCTCAGCAAGCGGCTGCTGAGAAAAAGATAAAAAAACAGTTACTTCTTACGGATAATCGTCAATCCGTCACGCAGGGGGAAGAATGACTTTCTCCACACGCGCATCCCGCGCCACCAAATCATTGAAGGCTTTGATACTGATTGTTTGCAGGTCTGTGCGATGGGGTTGTTCTTCCAGCACATGGCCATCCCACAAGGTATTGTCGGCAATGATATATCCACCGCCGGAAAGGCGGGCGAGCACCATTTCATAATACTCTATGTATTTACGCTTATCTCCGTCAATAAAGGCAAGGTCGAAAGTGAGGTCCAGTTGCGGTACCAGCTCCAAGGCATCGCCAATGTAGAACCTGATTTTATCCGCGTAATCGGAATTCTCCAGCCACGGACGGGTGAAGTCCTCCTGCTCGTCGTTGATTTCAAACGTATGCAGCATCCCGCCCTCCGGCAGTCCTTCTGCTATGCAAAGTGCGGAATATCCGCTATAAGTCCCTATCTCCAGCACCTGCCGGGGACGAATCATCCGGACAAACATCTTGAGCATACGCCCCTGCAAATGTCCGGAAGCCATGCGGGGATATAGCAACTTGACATGCGTGTCGCGATAGAGCGCTTTCAGGTAATCGCCCTCATCATCAATGTGCTGCAAAATGTATTCGTCAATCGTCACTTTGTTAATGGATTATAGGTTAGGGATAAGGGATTAGGGGTTAGGGGTTAGTTCTGCGCACAATTATTAATTAATCATTAACCGCTAATCCCTAACCCCTTATCCTTAATCCCTTATCCTACAAGTATCTGTTACTGTTGGGCAACACACTATCTTCAGCATGTTTCAGGGCATCTTCCACCACGTTGATTTCGAGGAAAGAAGTGCGCGTACCGGCTTTACCGCTACTCAGGTAGCCCACCATGTCCGTAGGACATAAACGGCCTTCCTTCAACAAGCGGCGCAAGGCTGCAAAGTAATACTCCTGCCCGTTGGCAAGTTCGGGCATATAGATAGCTTCCACACCGTAGGAAAGGGCAAGGTGCCGCATGGTCTTTTCCTTGTAGCAGATGGCCAACACCGGATATTTGCCACGGAAAGCGGCAAGGTTACGGGCAGTACGGCCGCTGTAACTGTCGGTGATGATTGCACGGATTTTCAGTTTGGTGGTAGCCTTTACCGCTTGTTTGGCCAGGAACGCAGTCACGTCGTTGCTGTTCTCGTCCAACGGAATACGGATATCGTTGTCAGACAGCTTGTCTTTCTCCGCTTGGGCGGCAATCTTGGTCATCGTCTTCACCGCTTCTACCGGATACTTTCCATAGGCGGTTTCACCGCTCAACATCAAGGCATCCGTACGATAATAGATGGCATTGGCAATGTCCGTTACCTCCGCACGGGTGGGACGCGGATTGGAAATCATGGTATGAAGCATCTGTGTGGCAACAATCACCGGCTTCTTGGCAAGAATACACTTGCGGATGAGCACACGCTGGATGCCCGGAATACGTTCCTGCGGAACTTCAATACCGAGGTCACCGCGAGCTATCATCACACCGTCGGCTACTTCCAGGATTTCATCGATATTATCAACGCCTTCCTGGTTCTCAATCTTAGCAACAATACGGATATCGCTGTTATGAGCGTCAAGAATCGCCTTGATGTCGAGTATATCCTGCTTATTGCGCACAAAGGAGTGGGCAATGAAGTCTATGTTCTTCTCAATAGCATAAAGGATATTGGTGCGGTCCTTCTCAGTCAGAGAAGGCAGATTGATGCGGACGCCGGGAACGTTGACGCTCTTGCGGCTGCCCAGAGTAGCCTCATTCTGTACTTCGCAGAGCAGGTAGTCGGGGGTCTTCTCTACAACAACCAACTCCAAGTCACCGTCATCAATAAGGATATGGCCGTCCACATTCAAGTCTTTGACGAAATGGGGATAGGATACCGAGATACATTCACGGGTAGTCTCCTGCTCCGGGTTGCCTACCACCTTCACGCGGTCGCCCGCCTTGAAAGGAATGGGCTCAGCCAGAACCGTCGTGCGGACCTCCGGTCCTTTCGTATCCATCAGGATAGCGATGCGGTTGGAAACCGAACGCACATTGTTAATCAACTTCTCGGCACCTTCACGGCCAAGATGTGCAGTATTCATACGTACAACATTCATACCTGCATCGAACAACTGCTTTATAAAATCAACATCACAGCGCTGGTCAGAAATCGTTGCGACAATCTTCGTTTGCTTCAATAACATAATCTATATACCTATTTTATTTAATAATCTTTTAATGCCTCCATGGCCAGACGGTAGGAGTTCAGCCCGAAACCGAGAATGACACCCTTGCAAGCGCAGGAAATCATGGACACATGACGAAAAGCCTCGCGGGCATGTACATTAGAGATATGCACCTCAATCACCGGAGAAGTGACCGAACGGATAGCATCTTGCAGAGCGATGGACGTATGGGTGTAAGCACCCGCATTCAAAATGATGCCGTCCACATCAAAACCTACCTGCTGAATCTTGTCTATCAGCTCTCCCTCAATGTTGGACTGGAAATAGTCAATCTGTACATCCGCATATTTCTTGCGGAGTTCGGCAAGGTAGTCTTCAAAAGTAACGCTACCGTAAATGGAAGGTTCACGTTTGCCCAAGAGATTTATATTGGGGCCGTTAATAATCTGTATCCTCATAACACAATTTTTTATACCTTTGCGGTGCAAAGATAGTGCAAACCGAAAGCAGATGCAAATTTATTTGCAATTTGCTGAAATGCAGCCTATTTTCGCGAAGCAAAAGGTAGAAAAAAAGAAAATGAAATCAGAAGAAAAAATCCACGAATAAGGAGAAACAAACGCTGATAATCAGAAAGTACCACCAGTATCTGAAACTGGAAAAAGCACTCTCACCCAATACAGTGGATGCTTACCAAACAGACTTACAGAAGCTGCTGCACTTTCTGGAAGGAGAGGGTATCGCTATCCTTGACACTACCCTGGATGACTTGCAGCATTTTGCCTCCGGACTGCACGACATCGGCATCCATCCCCGCTCGCAGGCACGCATCTTGTCGGGCATCAAGTCATTCTTCCATTTCCTCGTCATGGCCGACTACCTGGAGGGAGACCCCAGCGAACTGTTGGAGGGACCCAAAATCGGATTCAAGCTTCCAGAAGTACTGACAGTGGAAGAGATAGACCGCATCATCTCCGCCATTGACCTAGGCACAAACGAGGGGCAACGCAACCGGGCCATCCTCGAGACTCTATACAGTTGCGGCCTACGGGTATCGGAACTGTGCAACCTGAAAATCTCCGACTTGTATTTCGACGAAGGCTTCATCAAGGTAGAAGGTAAGGGCAGCAAACAGCGCCTTGTACCCATATCGTCCCGTGCCATCAAGGAGATAAGGAACTGGTTCGTGGACCGCAATGGAGGCTGGAAAATCAAGAAGGACTTCGAGGACTATGTATTCCTGGCACGCTGGGGCAAAAATATCTCGCGCATCATGGTATTCCATCTCATCAAGGAACTGGCGGAGAAGGCCGGCATCACCAAAAACATCAGTCCGCACACCTTCCGCCATTCCTTTGCCACCCACCTGCTTGAAGGAGGCGCCAACCTGCGCGCCATACAAAGTATGCTGGGTCACGAATCTATCGCTACAACAGAAATTTACACACATATTGACCGGCACAGATTGCGCAGTGAAATCATAGAACATCATCCCCGCAATATAAAGTACCGCAAAGAGCGGGAAATTCATTAAATTATGATAAAATTGCTGCGCGAGTTAACAAACTGTAATAGGATTTAATATCTTTGCGTTGTTGTGTCCATGCCCAAACAGCACACTAAAATGGAATAGACAAATTTCAATTACAAACAATTAATTTATACCTAAAATGACTAAGAAATTGTATCTGCCGTTTTTAATGGCAATGGTTGTTGCATTAATGACATCGTGCAGCAAAAAGATGGGTGAATTGTCATCAGATTATTTCACCGTAACTCCTCAAGTTCTGGAAGCTGTGGGTGGTAAAGTTCCCGCTACAATCAACGGAAAATTCCCCGAAAAGTACTTCAACAAGAAGGCTGTGGTAGAAGTGACCCCTGTGCTGAAATGGAATGGCGGCGAAGCTAAAGGCCAGTCGGCTGTGTTCCAGGGCGAAAAAAGTAGAAGGTAACGACCAGACTATCTCTTACAAGATGGGCGGCAGCTACACTATGAAGACATCTTTCGACTATGTACCGGAAATGGCCAAATCCGAACTGTATCTGGAATTCAAGGCTACAGTAGGCAAAAAGACTGTCACTATCCCTGCTGTAAAAGTAGCTGATGGTGTAATCTCCACTTCTGAGATGCTGGAACAAACATTGGGCAGCGCTAACCCCGCCAATGGTGACGACGCTTTCCAACGTATCATCAAAGAAAAGCATGACGCCAACATCATGTTCTTGATTCAACAAGCCAACGTACGCGCCAGCGAATTGAAGACTGCCAAAGAATTCGGCAAAGAAGTGAAAAACATAGACGAAGCTGAAAACAAGAAAATCAGCAACATCGAAATCTCCGCATACGCTTCTCCCGATGGTGGTGTAGGCTTGAATACTACACTGGCTGAGAACCGCCAGGACAACACGGCTAAAATCATCAACAGAGATTTGAAGAAAGCAAAAATCAATGCAGCAGTAGACACCAAGTATACGGCTCAGGACTGGGAAGGCTTCCAGGAACTGGTATCCAAATCAAACATCCAAGATAAAGAATTGATTCTTCGCGTTCTTTCCATGTATCAGGATCCTGAACAAAGAGAACAAGAAATCAAGAACATCTCTTCTGTTTATAAGACTTTGGCTGACGAAATCCTGCCGCAACTGCGTCGTTCACGCCTGACTTTGAACTACGAAATCATCGGTAAGTCTGACGAAGAAATCGCAAACCTCGCCGACAGCGATGCCAAGCAGCTGAACATCGAAGAATTACTGTATGCCACCACCTTGACTAAAGATGCTGCCAAGCAAGAAGCCATCTTCACAAAAGCTACTCAAATCTACCCGAACGATTTCCGTGCTTACAACAACTTAGGTAAACTGGCTTATCAGGCTGGTGATCTTGACAAGGCTGAAAGCTACTTCAAGAAAGCTCTCTCCATCAAGGATGCTCCTGAAGCAAACATGAATCTCGGTCTGATTGCCTTGACCAAGGGCGACAGAACAGCAGCAGAAAGCTATCTGAGCAAGGCTTCCGGTTCTAAGGAACTGAACGAGGCATTGGGTAATCTGTATGTTGCTCAAGGACAGTACGACAAGGCTGTCAGCTCATTTGGCGACACTAAGACTAACAGCGCTGCTTTGGCACAAATCCTGGCTAAGGACTACAACAAGGCTAAGAACACACTGGCTGCTATCGAAAGACCAGACGCTTATACTGACTACCTGATGGCTGTACTTGGCGCAAGAACCAACAATACATCTATGGTAACCAGCAGTCTGAAGAATGCCATTGCAAAAGAACCGGCTTTGGCAAAGAAGGCTGCTTCTGACCTGGAATTCGCCAAATACTTCACTAACACTGACTTTATGAATATCATCAAATAATAAAGGTTAGATTGAAAAGAACGTGCCCGGCATAGAAATATGTCGGGCATTTCTTTTTATTCACACCAAAAAGAAGTATTTTCGCGACGAAGTATCAGAAAAAAGAACCGGAATGAAGAAAATCTATCTTGCATACCTTCTGCTTATTATATTGTCTGCCTGCGGCAGCAAAAATACAAATTCAGTCTACCTAAATGGTGAAATCAAAGGGCTGGGGAATGATACCCTTTATATATATGGTACGGACAAGTTCTATAACCGTATGGACACTCTGCTTGTCAAGGATGACAAGTTCTCTGCAACCCTCACCACCGACACACTTGCCTCTACATGGTTGCAATTCAGTGACGGTACGGAATATCCGCTTTACCTGGACAAAGGAGACAACATAAAGATAAAAGGTTCTGCCGCCGAACTTACTTCACTGGAAATCACGGGGAATGTTCCCAATGAAGAACTGACCGCCTTTCAGAAAGAGTTGAAAGGTTTGAGTACTCCCTCGGAGAAAGCATTGGAAGAAAAAGCAGAAGCCTTCATCAACAGCCATCCTTCTTCACTGGTAAGTATCTATCTGCTGGAGAAATATTTCGTGCAAAAACCGCAACCGGACTTCTCCTTAATCAAAGAAATGACAGAACACATGACCGGAGGCCTGAAAGACCGCCCATATGTGGACGAACTGCTTGACCTTATCCAAGAAGAAGAGAAGGTATCCGTCGGGAAAACCATCCCTTACGTCAACCTGCCCAATGCCAAAGGCACACAAATCAGTCGTACTAGCTTTAAGGACAAATATCTGTTGATACATTTTTGGGCATCTTGGGACCCGCAAAGCATGGAAGCCAACGCTGCCCTGCGCCGGATTTACAAGAAAGAAGAAAAGAACAAGCTATTCGCACTCTGGGGCATTTCCTTGGATATCGACAGAAAGGAATGGGAAGAAGCAATCAAAAGAGATACCCTGAAGTGGGAACAGAGTTGTGATTTCTCCGGATGGAACACAGCGCCCATCAAACAGCTCGCCATACAAGCATTGCCTGCCAATCTGTTCCTTAGCCCTTCCGGAAAAATTGAAGGGAAGAATATGAGTGAGGAAGACATCAAAAAGAAACTGGAGGAGATAGAGCAAAAGGAAAAAGAGAAGAAAGAGAGTGAAAAGAAACTCAAAAAACAAAACCGACGGTAGCCTATCCTGCCATCACTAACCCCTAATCACTAAAAACGTGCTCATAAAAGTTTTTGGAGCGGCTGTTCAAGGTATTGACGCAACCCTCATCACCATTGAAGTCAACAGTTCCAGAGGCTGTATGTTCTATTTAGTCGGTTTGCCGGACTCTGCGGTCAAAGAAAGCCATCAACGTATCATATCTGCTTTGCAGGTCAACGGCTACCGGATGCCGACCAGCAATATTGTCATCAACATGGCTCCGGCTGACATCCGCAAGGAAGGTGCAGCTTACGATTTACCTTTAGCCATCGGCATACTTGCCGCCAGCGAAGTCATCCAGTCCGATAGCTGGAACGCTATCTGCTGATGGGTGAACTAAGCCTTGATGGTAGCCTGCAACCTATCAAAGGAGCACTCCCCATTGCCATCAAGGCCAGAGAGCTGGGGTTTGAGGGTATGATTGTACCGCAACAGAATGCCCGCGAAGCGGCAGTAGTGAACAATCTGAAAGTGTACGGAGTGGGAAACATCAAGGAGGTTATAGAATTCTTCAATGGCACGCAGGAATTAACCCCTACATTAGTCAACACCCGCGAGGAATTCTATTCCCAGCAGAGCAACTTCGATTTCGACTTTGCAGAAGTAAAAGGGCAGGAAAATGTGAAACGAGCCTTGGAGGTAGCTGCTTCGGGCAGCCACAATATACTTCTCATCGGTTCGCCGGGCAGCGGTAAGTCCATGCTTGCCAAGCGTCTGCCGTCCATACTTCCTCCCCTCTCTTTGGGAGAGAGTCTGGAAACGACCAAAATTCATTCTGTTGCCGGAAAGTTGGGCAAAGACGGTGGACTCATCTCGAAACGCCCGTTCCGCGCCCCTCACCACACCATTTCTACGGTAGCGATGACCGGTGGAGGAAGTTTCCCCCAGCCCGGTGAAATCAGTCTGGCACATAACGGAATTTTATATCTTGATGAACTGCCAGAGTACAGCCGCAACGTATTGGAGGTTCTTCGCCAACCGCTGGAAGATAGGAAGATTACCGTGTCACGCATCCGATGCAATGTAGAGTACCCGGCAAGTTTTATGCTGGTAGCCTCTATGAATCCGTGTCCATGCGGGTATTACACGCATCCCACCAAGGCTTGTGTATGCAGTCCCGGACAAGTACAAAAGTACCTGAACCGCATATCCGGACCTTTGCTCGACCGTATCGACCTGCAAATTGAAGTCACCCCACTCCCCTTTGAAGAGATGGCAGATTCCCGCCCCGGCGAATCGAGCGCCACCATACGCGAGCGTGTGATACGTGCCCGACAAATTCAAGAAGCAAGGTATGCAGACATTCCCGGCATATATTGTAATGCCCAGATGAACAGTAAACTGCTTGCTCGCCACGCCCGTCCGGATGACAAAGGACTTGCCATGCTCAAAACTGCCATGAACCGCCTAAACCTTTCGGCCCGCGCCTACGACCGTATATTGAAAGTATCACGCACCATCGCCGACCTGGAAGGCTGCGAATTGATACAGCCGGCACACTTGGCGGAAGCTATCGGATATAGAAATCTGGATAGGGAGGACTGGGCAGGATAAAAAAAGGGATTAGCGGTGAGCGATTAACAGCCAGCCCCTTTA
>ENA-OQBW01000003-OQBW01000003.1-human-gut-metagenome-genome-assembly--contig:-NODE-3-length-40101-cov-0.929679_pt1 | contig 40101 bp, 36 predicted proteins | sample MGYA00242752_ERZ504565 | MGnify/ENA primary metagenome ERZ504565 (study PRJEB26092, sample SAMD00036268) | human gut metagenome | host: Homo sapiens | study: EMG produced TPA metagenomics assembly of the... | reverse complement strand
AATCTGATTCTTTGCCGGACAAGTAAACGGAACAACCGGTTACGAGGAAGCAGCTGGACAAGGAATCATGGCAGGTATCAACGCCCACATCAATTGCCACGGCGGAGAACCGTTCACCCTTGCAAGGGATGAAGCATATATCGGCGTTTTAATCGATGACTTGGTAACAAAAGGTGTGGACGAGCCTTACCGTATGTTTACTTCCCGTGCCGAATATCGCATCCTGCTCCGTATGGATGATGCGGACATGCGACTCACGGAAAAAGCCTGGAAGCTGGGACTCGCCAAGGAAGAGCGGTACAAGCTGCTGACAGAAAAACGTGAGGCCGTGAACCGGATTATAGACTTCGCGCGGAATTACTCGATGAAACCGGCATTAATCAATCCGGTATTGGAGCAGCTCGGCACAACTCCACTGCGCCAAGGATGCAAATTGATAGATTTGATAAACCGTCCGCAGATAACGATTGAGAACATTGCCGAACACGTCAGTGCCTTTAAACGAGAACTGGATAAAATATCCGATAGAAAGGAAGAAATTGTAGAAGCTGCAGAAATACTCATCAAGTACGAGGGATACATCGGACGCGAACGGATTATTGCGGATAAATTGGCAAGATTGGAAAGCATCAAGATAAAAGGCAAGTTTGACTATAATTCCATTCAATCCCTTTCTACCGAGCTAGACAGAAGCTGATGAAGATAGATCCGGAAACAATAGCCCAAGCGAGTCGGATTCCGGGAGTATCTCCAAGCGACATCAACGTGCTACTGGTACTTTGCGGACGATAGAGCGCAAAGTTCCACGTGAAACAAAGAATTCAATAAACGTATTAAATAAACTGATTATGAGCAAAGAAACTCTTACCAAAAGCATCCGAGAAATACCCGACTTCCCCATTCCGGGAATTCTATTCTACGATGTAACTACCTTGTTCAAGGAGCCTACCGCCTTGCAGGAACTCTCGGACACACTATACGAGATGTATAAAGACAAAGGCATCACCAAAGTAGTGGGTATAGAATCAAGAGGATTCATTATGGGCCCCATTCTCGCCACCAGACTGGGGGCAGGCTTCGTACCTATCCGCAAGCCGGGAAAGCTTCCTGCAGAAACCATTGAAGAAAGCTATGATAAAGAATATGGCAAAGACACCGTGCAGATGCACAAGGATGCCATCAATGAAGACGATGTAGTATTGCTACACGACGACTTGCTGGCAACCGGTGGAACAATGGAAGCCGCCTGCAAACTGGTGAAACAGATGAACCCCAAGAAAGTGTATGTAAACTTCATCATCGAGCTGAAAGAGCTTCATGGCAAGGATGTGTTTGGAGATGATGTGGAAGTGGAGGCTGTGCTGTCGCTTTAGCCATTTCATATTTCACCACAGATTACACAGATTAACACAGATTATTTATCCACCACAAAACACAGTTTTATCAAAGAGAAATCTGCGCTAATCTGTATAATCTGTGGTGAAACGTCAGTATTATGGAAGAACTCAGAACTAACGACTACCTCAAAGGGATTGTGTCCAACCTTCCCGAAAGTCCCGGTATTTACCAATATCTGAATACCGAAGGGACTATTATATATGTAGGAAAGGCAAAGAATCTGAAGCGAAGAGTGTCTTCCTACTTCAACCGGGAGCACGAACCGGGAAAGACGAGGGTGCTGGTCAGCAAGATTGCAGATATCCGGTACATCGTGGTGAATACCGAAGAAGACGCGCTATTGCTGGAAAACAATCTTATCAAGAAATACAAGCCTCGCTACAACGTACTGTTGAAAGACGACAAGACGTATCCCAGCATCTGCGTGCAGAACGAATACTTTCCACGTGTATTCAGAACCCGGAAGATAATCCGTAACGGTTCCTCCTATTATGGCCCTTACAGCCATATACCTTCCATGTACGCATTACTCGACCTCATCAAGCATCTGTACCCTTTGCGTACATGCCACCTGAACCTCTCTCCGGAAAACATACGTGCCGGAAAGTTCAATGTTTGCCTGGAATACCACATCAAGAACTGTGCAGGACCTTGCATCGGGAAGCAAAGCCAGGAAGAGTATCTGAAAAACATCGCTGAAATCAAGGAAATACTCAAAGGGAATACCCAGGAGATAGAACGGATGCTTTTCCAGCAAATGCAGGAACTGGCAGCCGAAATGAAGTTTGAAGAAGCACAGAAGATAAAGAAGAAATACCTGCTGCTGGAAAACTACCGGGCGAAATCGGAAGTGGTAAGCAACGTGCTGCACAATATCGACGTGTTCTCCATCGAAGAAGACAGCGATGAAAAAGTCCGCTTTTGTCAACTACCTGCACATTACGAACGGTGCCATCAACCAGGCTTTCACCTTTGAATACAAGAAACGATTGAATGAGAGCAAAGAAGAACTGCTCTCTCTCGGCATCATCGAAATGCGGGAAAGATACAAGAGCCTTTCTCGTGAAATCATCGTGCCTTTTGAACTGGATATGGAGCTGAAAGATGTCGTCTTTACCATCCCGCAACGGGGAGACAAAAAGAAACTGCTGGAACTCTCCATCCTCAATGTGAAGCAGTACAAAGCCGACCGCCTGAAGCAAGCCGAAAAGCTGAATCCGGAGCAACGGACCGTGCGCCTGCTGAAAGAGATACAGCAAGAGCTGCACCTGGACCGCCTGCCCATGCAGATAGAATGTTTCGACAACTCCAACATCCAAGGTTCCGACCCCGTGGCCGGGTGCGTGGTCTTCGTCAAGGGGAAACCTTCCAAGAAGGATTACCGCAAGTACAATATCAAGACCGTAGAGGGACCGGACGACTATGCCTCCATGAAAGAAGTCGTAAAACGACGCTATCAGCGCGCTATAGAAGAGAAAGCACCCCTGCCCGACCTTCTTATCACCGACGGTGGAAAAGGGCAAATGAGCGCCGTAAAAGAGGTGATAGACGAGCTTGGCCTGAACATCCCCATCGCAGGACTTGCCAAAGATGGCAAACACCGCACTTCCGAGCTGCTGTATGGCTACCCTCCCCAGACCATCGGATTGAAACAGGAACACCCCCCTCTTCCGACTGCTGACGCAGATTCAAGATGAAGTACACCGCTTCGCCATCACCTTCCACCGCGACAAGCGCAGCAAACGGCAGATTGCCTCCGCACTGGACGAGATAAAAGGTATCGGTGAAAAGACGAAAAAGCGCGTTGCTCAAGGAGTTCAAAAGCGTGAAGCGTATCCGCGAAGCATCTGCCGAGGAGCTTGCCGCCGTGGTGGGAGAAGCGAAAGCCAAAATCATCCAGACCTATTTCTCAGAGAATAATGACTGATAAATCAGCCTGCAGAGCCATGCACACAACGAATTAATTCGTAACTTTGTCCCCTCAAAAAGACAAGAACAACATGAGAGTAGTGATACAACGTGCCGGACACGCTTCCGTCACCATCAACGGAACCTGCAAAGCCTCCATTGGAAAGGGCCTCATGATACTCGTAGGCATCGAAGAATCCGATGGAAAAGAAGATATTGACTGGCTTTGCAAGAAGATAGTCAACCTGCGCATTTTCGATGACGAAAACGGCGTAATGAACAAATCCATTCTTGAAGCAGACGGCGAGATACTGGTTATCAGCCAGTTCACCCTCCACGCCTCCACCAAGAAAGGTAACCGCCCTTCCTACATACGGGCAGCACGACCGGAAATATCCGTCCCGCTGTACGAACAATTCTGCCGGGAACTGAGTTTAGCATTAGGTAAAGAAATAGGTACCGGCGAATTTGGTGCCGATATGAAAGTAGAACTAATGAACGATGGTCCCGTAACCATCTGTATGGATACAAAAAACAAGGAATAATGACGTTAGAAGAAGCACAGAAACAAGTGGATTCCTGGATAAAGGAATACGGAGTACGCTATTTCAGCGAACTCACCAACATGGCCATACTGACCGAAGAAGTGGGCGAAATGGCCCGCGTCATGGCCCGCAAGTATGGAGACCAGTCCTTCAAAGAAGGAGAAAAAGACAACCTCGACGATGAAATGGCAGATATTCTCTGGGTACTTCTCTGTATTGCAAACCAGACCGGAGTGAACCTAACAGAGGCTTTCCGCCGCAACTTCGAGAAGAAAACCAGACGTGACCAGACAAGACATATCAATAATCCTAAATTGAAAGACCATGGAGAAGAATGAGCCTACCCAGAGTAAGTATGACGCCGCCCTGGCTAAGTACAACACCCAACTGGATGATGCAGAAATAGCTGCACAAGCTGCCAGAATCATTGCAGAGAAGGTACCGGCAAACAATACACCGGAGGTAAAGAAATTCCTGTTCAACTGCATCGACCTTACCACCCTGAAGAGTGAAGACAGCGATGAAAGCGTCATGAAATTCACCCAGAAAGTGAATAAATTCGACGAAGAGTTCCCCGACCTGAAGAATGTGGCAGCCATCTGTGTATACCCCAATTTTGCAGAAGTCGTAAAAGACACGCTGGAAGTGGAGGATGTAAAAATAGCTTGTGTATCAGCAGGTTTCCCCTCCTCCCAGACTTTCATTGAAGTGAAAGTGGCAGAAACTGCCATGGCACTGATGGAAGGCGCCGATGAAATAGACATCGTTATTTCGGTGGGCAAGTTCCTGGCTGGAGACTATGAAGGCATGTGCGAGGAGATACAAGAACTCAAAGCAACCTGCAAAGAGCACCACATGAAGGTAATCCTCGAAACCGGAGCTTTGAAGACGGCTTCGAACATCAAAAAAGCATCCATCCTTTCCATGTATTCGGGTGCCGATTTCATCAAGACTTCCACCGGCAAGCAGCAGCCTGCCGCCACGCCGGAGGCCGCCTTGGTTATGTGCCAGGCCATCAAGGAATATCACGAGCTGACGGGTATCAAGGTAGGCTTTAAGCCCGCAGGAGGAATCAACTGCGTGAACGATGCACTGATTTATTACACCATCGTCAAGGAAGTGCTCGGCGAAGAATGGCTGAACAACGAGCTGTTCCGTCTGGGAACCAGTCGTCTTGCCAACCTGCTGCTTTCGGAAATCAAGGGTGAAGAGATGAAATTCTTCTAAGAGAAAGCTGTATTTACCTATAAATAAAGCCTGATGGAGTGGGTTCCATCAGGCTTTCTCATATTATCAACCGGAAACAGTTCCGTCATTTTTCCCGTTCTACCACATAATCCAGATACCCAGCTAGCGCTGCTTTTACCTCCGTATCGGGCAAAGAAGCCAGCAAAGAAAGAGCCTTTTCCTTATAGTCATACATCACTTGCGAAGCATACTCTATACCACCATGCTGCTTGGTAAATTCGATTAAATGGCTATTTCGCCAGGCGTTGCCTCCCCATTCTTTATCTTTACGGCAATTTCTTCCGCTGTTTTATCCTTCACGGTATTGAGCACATGAAGCGCAGGCAGAGTCAACTTCCCCTCCACCATATCATTTCCGGTAGGTTTGCCTATTTCCTTGCTCTCGGAGTAATCGAAAATATCATCCTTTATCTGAAAACAAAGCCCGATATATTCACCGAACAGACGCGCAGATTCCGCCTTTTCATCGCTGGCCCCCACCGAGAGAGCGCCCGCCTTCGTACAAGCTGCAAAGAGCACGGCCGTCTTCTTGCGGATAACGTCGAAATAGACTTCCTCGGAGAAATGGAGATTGCTGACGTTGGAAAGCTGCAGAAGTTCACCATCTGCCAAATCCTGCCCCAGGCAGGAGACGATGTCGATAATGTCATGGTTACGGGTCATGCCCACTTGCACCAACGCTGTTGCAAGCAGATAATCGCCTGCCAGTACGGCTACTTTATTATTGAAAATGGCATTAACGGAGAGTTGTCCACGACGTTCAGTACTTTCGTCCACTACATCATCGTGCACAAGGCTGGCATTATGAAGAAGTTCCAACGCAACCGCAGCATGCAGGGTTGCAGGACATACCTTGCCAAAAAGCTTCGCAGCCAGAAGCACCAGAATGGGGCGCATCATCTTCCCGTTCTTCTGCCGGATATGCGCAATTACGCTGTTCAGCAAAAGGTTGGAACTGGAGAGGGTACTTTCAAAAAGCTTCTTGAAGTCCTCCAATTCCTCAAAAATCGGAGATTTTATCAATGATGAGTTGTCCATGCATCGCTATTTGCCTACAAAAATAGTAATAAAACGGTTAATACGGTATTTTTTTTGTACTTTTACCATGAAAAAAAGGATTAAATGTATGAATTCAATCGATAAACTGTTTTTGCTCGATGCCTACGCACTGATATATCGGGCCTATTACGCGTTCATCAAGAACCCGAGAACCAACTCAAAAGGATTCAACACCTCGGCCATTCTAGGCTTTGTAAACACCCTGGAAGAAGTGCTTAAAAAAGAGAATCCCACACACATAGGAGTAGCCTTCGACCCGTCAGGCCCTACCTTCCGCCACGAGGCCTACGAGCAATACAAGGCACAGCGCGAGGAGACACCCGAGACCATCCGCCTTTCCGTACCTATTATAAAGGATATCATCCGCGCCTACCGCATCCCCATCCTTGAGGTGGCCGGCTATGAAGCGGACGACGTGATAGGCACGCTTGCCACCGAAGCAGGGCGGCAGGGCATCACCACCTATATGATGACACCCGACAAGGACTACGGCCAGCTGGTATCGGACCGCATCTTTATGTACCGCCCCAAGCACACCGGCGGATTCGAAGTGATGGGTACCGAAGAAGTAAAAGCCAAATTCAACATACAAACCACCGAGCAAGTCATCGATATGCTGGGACTGATGGGCGATGCTTCCGACAACATCCCCGGCTGTCCGGGTGTGGGCGAGAAAACCGCACAGAAGCTGATTGCCGAATTCGGCAGCATCGAGAACCTGACTGGAACAACACCGACCAACTGAAAGGCGCACTGAAAACGAAGGTGGAGACAAACCGGGAAATGATTACCTTCTCCAAATTCCTTGCTACCATCAAAACAGATGTCCCCATCCGGCTCGATATGAATTCGCTCGTCCGCGAAGAGCCGAACGAAGAAGAACTCCGCAAGATTTTCGAGGAGTTGGAATTCCGCACACTCATCGACCGGGTACTCAAAAAGGGAAGCGGCAATTCGTCCTCCCCTACTCCAACCTCTCCGGTACCCGACCTCTTTGCCGGGACTCTGTTTGCCCAGCCGCAAACCTCCACTCCCGAAAACAGCGCCCCGATTCAAGGCGATTTGTTTGCAAATTTTGCGGGCGAGGGGACGGGCGTTTCTGAAAATTCAAATCTGACGCGGTTAGAAATGCTCGATGTAGACTATCAACTCATTGATACAGAATATAAAAGAGCAGAAATTATTCAAAAGTTACTTACAAGCGAAATTCTCTCAATAGATACCGAGACTACCGGAACCGAGCCAATGGACGCCGAACTTGTAGGAATGAGCTTCAGCGATGCCGAAAACCGTGCATACTACGTACCCGTTCCCGCCGAACGAGAGGAAGTCTTAAAAATTGTAAACGAGTTCCGTCCCCTCTTCGAAAACGAGAAATCCATGAAGGTGGGACAAAATATCAAGTACGATATGATTATCCTCCAAAATTACGGCGTCCAGGTGAAAGGCAAACTTTTCGACACCATGCTTGCCCACTACGTGCTTCAACCCGAACTGCGACACAACATGGACTATCTGGCGGAAATCTACCTGCACTACCAGACCATCCACATCGATGAGCTAATTGGAGCGCGAGGCAAAAACCAAAAGAACATGCGCGACCTTCCACCCGAAGATGTCTACCGTTATGCCTGCGAGGATGCGGACGTCACCCTCAAACTGAAAAACGTGCTGGAAAAGGAACTGAAGGAGCAAGGTGCCGAACATCTGTTCTACGAAATAGAGATGCCGCTCGTCCCCGTACTTGTTAATATAGAGAGCAACGGAGTGCTGCTCGACACGGAAGCCTTGAAGCAATCGTCCCAACACTTCACCGTCCGTCTGCAGGAAATTGAGAAGGAAATCTACGAGATGGCTGGCGAGACATTCAATATCAGCTCCGCCAAGCAGGTAGGCGAAGTGCTCTTCGACAAGCTGAAAATCGTGGAGAAGGCCAAAAAGACCAAGACCGGACAATACGTCACTTCCGAAGAGGTGCTGCAGAGCTACCGCAGCAAGCACGACATCATCGGAAAGATACTGGAATACCGCGGACTGAAGAAACTACTGAGCACCTATATAGATGCCCTACCCCAGCTCATCAACCCGCGCACGGGTCGCATACACACCTCCTTCAACCAGGCGGTGACCGCTACCGGACGCCTCAGCTCCAGCAATCCCAACCTGCAGAACATCCCCCATCCGCGACGAAGACGGAAAGGAAATCCGCAAGGCGTTCATCCCCGACACCGGCTGCGAGTTTTTCTCTGCCGACTACTCGCAGATAGAGCTGCGCATCATGGCACACCTCAGCGAAGATAAGAACATGATAGACGCCTTCCTCAGCGGACACGACATCCACGCCGCCACCGCTGCCAAGATATATAAGATAGACATAAACGACGTAACCGCCGACATGCGCCGCAAGGCAAAAACGGCAAACTTCGGCATCATCTACGGCATCTCCGTCTTCGGGCTTGCCGAACGCATGGGCGTTTCCCGCCAAGAAGCCAAAGAGCTGATAGACGGCTACTTTGAAACCTACCCGCAAGTGAAGGAGTATATGGACAAAAGCATCCGGGTGGCACGCGAGCAAGGTTACGTGGAAACCATCTTCCACCGCAAGCGCTTCCTGCCGGACATCAACTCAAGAAACGGGGTGGTACGGGGCTATGCTGAACGGAATGCCATCAACGCTCCCATCCAGGGAAGTGCCGCCGACATCATAAAAGTGGCGATGGCACACATCTATCAGCGCTTCCAAGCTTACAATCTGAAAGCAAAGATGATTTTACAAGTCCATGACGAACTAAATTTCAGCGTTCCAGAGGCAGAAAAAGAGCTTGTACAGAAAATCGTAATCGAAGAGATGGAGCAGGCATATCGCATGCACGTACCCCTGAAAGCTGATTGTGGGTGGGGAAACAACTGGTTGCAGGCACACTAAACCACCCAATAACTTTATTTAACTTACAATCAGAAAGCAACAGAAGCAATCCTTTCCAAATACAGTTTGCTCATCAGAATATCCGGCAACCTCGCTGCCGGATATTTTTTATTCACCAATCTTGCCAAAAAGAAAGCATGCCGAAGCCCTCACTACTGACATATTGATAAAATTTAATCCGATATTTATATTTATGTCAATTTAATACGTACCTTTGCAGCGAAATAAATGACGTATTGATAGAAAATAGAAAGTTAAACTAAAAAAAGACATAAAACCATGAAAGCAAAAGTATCTTTAAAAACAGTGATTGTTTCAGCACTTCTCTTAGTTTGCGGATTAAATGCCTCAGCCGACAATAAGAGCAACCTCATTTACAATTCGGAAGAAGTAAATGGCATGAAGGTAGCAGAGACCGTATACAAGATGGACGGAAACACGCTCGCCAACTATATGAAGTACAATTATAAGTACGACGACCAGAACCGCATGACAGAAAGCGAAGCCCTGAAATGGAACAGCACCAAGAATACATGGGGCAACGACATGTGCATCCGCTATGCATACCAGGGCAAGACGGTGACTACCACGTACTATAAATGGAACAGCAAGAAAGGCGAATACATACTGGTTCCCGAGATGACAGTAATCATGGACAACCCTAACATGTAATTGATAAACTCTCTCTTAAAGTAAGAAATCTTATTCCTAACAACAATAACCGAAACCTTTCATAAAAGAGCCGGAATGATTCGCACATTCCGGCTCTTTTATTATATCTTGAAAAACAAATCCTTTCCGTCAGATACCAATAACCTTACACGATTAGTATCCTGGATTGTTTTCTATAATGGCACTGTTTGTATCAATCTCACTTTGGGGAAGCGGCCAAAGTTCATCCTTTCCTTCGATATACTTCATCGTGTTATACACACGGAGATTCAGTGCTTTCCCATCCCAAGAACTACCTTCTGAATATGCCGGATGCCAGTTGTCATCAAATGAAGGCTTGGCATTGGACATAAGCCCTTTTTGATTGGGAGCATAAATCTTACCTGTCATCACTGTAGAAGCCATACCCCAACGACGGAGATCAAACCAACGAAAACCTTCATTACAAAGTTCAACAGTACGTTCGTAACGTAATGCCTTTCGGAGTCCGCTCTGCGAAGTAACTACCACATCGGGCATTCCTACACGATTACGAATTATATTGATGTCCGTTCGTGCTAACTCCAGATTGCCATCAGCCATTTCAATATTGGCTTCTGCCTCTATTAGATAAACCTCTGCTAAACGCATCAAGCCGCAATTAAGATCACTGGTTTCATGGTTGGAGATTGCAGCTCTTTCCAACTCGGCTATATCCAAATATTTCCTCCAGAGATATCCAGCAGGACCTTTAGTGCCATTGGCACCGTATACGCCCTTGGTACCCTGTGACTCCATGTTTGTCACGTCCTTGCCCGTGCTATAGTCGTGAATCTTTTTACTGGTAGTGGAAGTCTGGAATTCCAGATTGAATATGCGTGAACCAGGTCGCAAACAGAAAAGATCCAGACGAGGGTCCCGGTTTTGCCAAGGGTTCTGCCAGTCATACAGAGAAGATTCCGTAATCGATTTGCCATCCTTGCATTGAAACATATCAACAAATGTTTGTGTAGGACCAAAATAGGCGCATCCTCCCAGTGTACGTGGAGCCATGTAATATGCCTCCTTGGTTTTATTACTGGATATTACCGCATCATACTGCACGGACCAGAGCCACTCATTGCTTGCCTCACCGTCATAACCAAACAGAGCCGTCTGACCGGTTGGCTCTCCTGCCTCATGACTTTCTCCACAATACTGTGTATTGATGGATTCCAATTCAAAGCCTGCCTCCTTAGCCAAATTCAAGGCTTGTTTGGCCGAACTGGCAGCCAAGTCATACTTTTTCCAATTCAAGGCAATACGGGCACGTAACGCATACGCTGCTACCCGTCCGATGCGTGCACTGCCATAGCTTTCTGCTTTATGGCGGAGTGGAAGGTTAGCCAAACACTCGTCGCTAAGATCCGAAAGCAGATTCTCTACAATGGTCTCTCTCGGTGTACGTGGGGTCTGGCTGTCATTTATACCCGCTGTGTGGACCACATACGGCAAGTCTCCATAGTGCTGGCAAGCTTGATCATAACAGAATGCCCGTATGCACAGCAGCTCTGCCCGTATACTCTCTATATCCGTATCAGAGGCTGTGCCATGCAGATTATCCAGCGCATCGAGAAGCTGGTTGATACGTGCCACGGTCTTATACACGCAATTATAAAGCTTGTTTGCCACCGCGTTTTCAGCAGAAGCTCCGGAGGTGATTAATTCCGTATACATAGCCGTGTTGACACGTGTAGCACCAATATCTGTAATATTGTCTGTCACCTTCCACCAGGTGGTGGTGCTGGCACTATAAGCTGTCAGAGATGAGTAAACAGCGTTCAAACCGAAATTCGCCTCTTCCATACTCGAAGGATAAGAGGCAGAAGACGGTGAAGTGAGTGGTTCAAGGTCGAGTGAACAAGCACCGAGGCCTAATAGAAACAGCGAAAGGAGTGCTGTATAAATATTGTTTCGTTTCATATCATTTTTTCTTTTTATGTCTTCTTGAATACAGACGGTTTCCCTATTCCGACTAATCAGAATTTGATGTCAACGCCAAAAGTGAAGGCTTTCGTCTGGGGATAATTGTTTGCCGCACCCAGAGATACCCCATCTGTTGCTGATGCGTTATAGTTGACTTCGGGGTCATAGCCATCCCAAAAGTCAGTAAAAGTCAAGAGATTCTCAGCATTGGCATAAATGTAGGCAGACTTCAGTCCGATGGCTTTCATCCATTTGGAGGGCAGGTCGTAACCCAGCTGCAGGTTCTTCAGACGCAGGTAAGCGGCACTCTTCATCCAGAAGGATGATGTATAGGTGTTGTTACTGCTCTTATAGGAGAGGCGAGGCGTGGATGCATCATGATTCTGCTCCGTCCAATAGTCAAGGTGTTCCTTGCGGTAGGTTCCTCCCTGATAGCAAGGCATCACGTAGTAGGAATTGAGATAACCGTCGGCCTTGCCAACTCCTTGCAAGAAAGCCGAAAGACGAATTCCTTTGTATCCTACTCCTAAATTAAAGCTATAACTATAGCGTGGAACTGTACTTCCGATAATCGTCTTGTCATCTGTAGTAATTTTGTTGTCTCCGCTGACATTCCGGTATTTCAGGTCACCGGGATATACGGTTGTACCGAATTGGGGACAGTTGGCATTGATTTCGTCCGCTTCTTCTTGTGAATTGATGAAACCGTCGCATATCAATCCGTAAATGGAGTTAATGGAAGACCCCTCTTGGTTACGAATATCACCGCTTGTGCTGCTTGTGCCCCGCATGTCGGTGATGGTGTTTTTCACGTCGCTCAGCGTAAGGGCGGCATCCAGCGAAAAGTCCCTCGTCAGCTTCTTGCTGTAGCCTACGCTTAGCTCCCATCCCTGGTTTCTTACCTTGCCGGCATTCTGGAAGGGAGCACCCATACCAATGTGGTTGGGGATGTCCAGCTTCATCAGGATACCATCCGTTATCTTCCTATACCAGTCGGCAGTGATGTTGATACAGCCGAACAGTGAAAGATCTATGCCTAAGTCAGTCATGGTAGAAGTCTCCCATGTAAGGTCCCTATTGGAGAGCGAGGTAACAGCAGAGGTCGTGTAAAGATTACCTCCCATAGATATAGAGCCCGTAGAGAGTTGCTGAGTAGTGGGATAATAGGAACTTCCGATATTCTGGTTGCCCAGTTTGCCCCAAGAGGCACGTAATTTCAGATTATCCACTCTATCGCGTATAGATTCCATAAAGGGTTCCTCGCTGATGCGCCATGCTGCAGAGAATGAAGGGAACACGCCATATCGGTTACCCTCTGCAAATCTGGAAGAACCGTCGGTACGGATATTGGCCTCCACAAGGTAGCGTTCCTTGTAGTTGTAATTCAAGCGGCCAAAGAAGGAGTTGATGGCCCATTGGTACTCCCCTCCTCCATTGTTCATGTTCTCAATGTTACCGGCATCAATTTGGTCATATTGAGGGAAGTTGAATACTTGACGATAGGCAGAAAGAGTCTTTTCTGTATAGGTCTGACACTCCATACCTGCCATTACTTTGAAGTAGTGGTCATCCAGCTGTTTCTCATAGTTGGTCAGTGCCTGTGTGTTCCAGTAGAAGTAACGGTAGGCCGATTCTGTAAGCGAGTTGTAGGTTTCGCCGCTCTTGAAGCTGGTAGTACCTTCCGGGTCACCATACGTGGTGACAGAATTCTTATAGTTATGGTTATTCTTGGTGATATAACGTGGAGTGGCTTGAACTGACACATTCCATCCATCGAGAATCTTATAGGTCAGAGCCATCGCCATGGTAGCACGGATAACATTGTTTTTCACAATACCGCCTTCACGCAACAACAGCACGGGGTTATTGCCCATCAGACCATTTGCCCCATTATAAAGACCAGTAGTAAATTGATTGACAATGTTCGGGGTTCGGGGTGTTCATATAATTGAAGGCATGTCCTTCGTAGGGAGAACTATTTTTATTGGCATTGCTTACTTGTATGTCAAACTTCATGTCCAGACGGTCGCTAAGCTTGATGTCCATATTGTTGCGTACAGAGATTTTACGGTAAGAGGAATTGACCACTATACCCGTCTGGTCCAGATACCCTATAGAAGTAAGTGTCTTGATACGTTCTGATGAAGAAGTCAGAGTAAGCGTATGCCCATGGTTGAATCCGTTTTCTGTAAGAATCAAGTCCTGCCAGTCTGTATTAGGATAGATGTCCGGGTCAGTAGCCATGCCAGCCACATATTCCCTTATATATTCATCACTATAGGGCAGGTCGGATCCGTCGTTACCTGCTGCCACATTTTCCAATTGCATATATTCCAATGCATCCACTTTTTGAGGAAGCATCGTTGCGCCTTGGAATCCAAAATATCCTTTATAGGATATGCTGAACTTGTCTTGACTGCCACCCCGTTTGGTAGTCACCAGAATGACACCATTGGCAGCACGTGAACCATAGATGGATGCAGATGCAGCATCTTTCAAGACGGACACTGACTCGATGATGTTAGGATCCACTTCATCTATGGTTCCTTCTACGCCATCGACCAACACCAACGGGGCGGCACTATCACCACCGAAGGTTCCGATACCACGTATACGTATATGACCGCCATTGCCGCCTGGCTCACCGCTCTGTGTAGTGACAGTTACACCTGCAGCCATGCCTTGCAGAGCCGAAGATACGTTTGATACTCGACGGTTTGCAAGCTTCTCGCTGTTAAGCGAAGAAACCGAGCCTGACAGATTAACCTTCTTGTTAGTGCTATAACCTACCACTACCACGTCGTTAAGCAATTGTGAGTCTTCATCCAGTACCACATGAATGAAGTTCTCCCCTGCAGTCTTCAGCTTGAGGGTACGGAAGCCGATGTAGGATACGATGAGTTCCGCGTCTTCGATGGTTTCAAAATTGAAGTTGCCGTCCACATCGGTAATGGTTTTCTCGGGAGAATGGGTCACTTGAATTGTAGCACCGGGAAGTGGATTATTGAACCGGTCCACCACTTTACCTTTGACGGGTTTCAGTGAAGCTGCGACTACATTCAACGAAACAAGCAGCCCACAGACACACACAAAGGATTTAATCATTCTTGTTTTCATTAGTTTCTATGATGATTTTAATTTCGGCTGCAAAAGAATGGATGCTGTATTACAGACTTGTGTCACTTCTGTGATTTTGATATGACACCGGATGAGAGCCCGACATATGTAACTTGAACGTAACCCCATAGAAACGACGAAGTAATTTCACTCACCTATTTTTGCTCTCAATTCAAACAACAAATAATTGAAAGAGAAAAGCAATGAACAAAAAGAACATTTTTTTACGCCGCATTGCTGCTTATGGCAATAGGGGCAGAAGCTAAAGAGATTAAAGGCAAAGTCATGGCCGACGGCAAGGGGCTGGCCAAAGTTGTAGTAACCGATGGCACCGCATTCGCTCTTACCAGTGAAGACGGAAGCTATATGATTGATGCTGATGAGAAGGCCCACTTTATCTATGTAGTGACACCTTCAGGCTATATGGCTCCTTGCAACGGGGGTACTCCCGTCTTCTATAAGACTCTGAACGAGAACAGCCACGATTTCCAGCTCCATCGCTGGGGAACAGTAGGAGGCAAATACGCCATGATGGCAGCAGCCGATACACAACCGCGCGGAGAGAACGCATTCCATCGGCTTGAAACGGAAGCTTTCCCCGACCTCAAGCAAGTGGGCTTTGAATATATGAGCCAGAATATTCCTGCTTTCGCCATCTTCTTGGGCGACATCTTATGGGATAACCTGGAAATGTTTCCCCACATCAAGCAAGAGATAGCAAAGATCCAAATTCCCATCTATCCGGTTATCGGCAACCACGACCACGACAAGGAGGTGAGCGACGATGATGCCAGTGCACATCTTTATCGGCATTTCTTTGGACCCACTTACTATGCGTTCAATGCTGGAAAAGACTATTATATCGTTTTGGACAATATCCTTTATAAAGGAAACAAGAAGTATGAGGTGGGGCTCAATGATCAGCAGCTCAATTGGGTGAAGAGCTATCTGCAGTACGTCCCCAAAGGGGCTCATCTGTTTGTTTGCATGCATGCTCCGGCATACTTCTATAACGAGAACTACAAGTTGGGACGCGTAGCCGAGTTACTCGACCTTTTCGAGGGTTATAAGGTAGATATTCTCAGTGGTCACACCCATGTACAATGCAACACACAAATCAGAAACAACATTCGTGAGTACAATATCGCCTCCATCGGAGGGCGCGTGGTGGTTATGGGACGGCATCTATAGCAAAGACGGTACCCCTATTGGCTACCAAGTATTCGAATCCGGCAAGAACGGAATTGCAAATTATTTCAAGTCATTAGGACATGACCGTGACTATCAGTTCCGTTACTATCCCGTGGGTACAGTACCCGGCCATGAAGACGAACTCTGTGTCAAGGTATGGAATTGGGATAACCGCTGGAAAGTGGAATACTACGAAGACGGGAAGTTGAAAGGCGAAATGAAGCAGTATAAAGGCATGGATCCTGATTATGATTTCTTCCTGCAGCGCAAAGCTGTCACAGAGGGAAAGGATATGAAGGAACGTGGTCGCCAAGCTAACAAGAATGCTTATTTCTTTTTCTCTACAAAACCGAGCGATAAAGCAAAGAAAATAAAAATCGTGGTGACTGACGCCAACGGGAAAAGCTACGAGCAGTCTTTGGAACATTAAGTAAACAGACAGATAGTAATCGGTACCTAATTATGAGCCATTCCCTGCTCCTCGTTATTCAGCTATCGGTTATTATTCGTACCTTTACCCGAAAAACGGAATGCCACATGATACCCAAGCCCCTCATTACCTACATCGAGACAGCAATCATCCCCCCGTTACAAGGAGTTTGACAAGCACACAACCTCTCCCACGTCCGTACCGTCATCGAAGAAAGTCTTGCCCTCGCCCGGCAACATCCCGAAGCGGACGAACGCCTGGCATACGTCATTGCCGCCTACCATGATACGGGACTGTGCCGCGACCGCACCACCCACCACCTTGTCTCCGGCGAGATACTGATGGCGGACTCCACCCTGCGGCAATGGTTCTCCGATACGGAAATCCTCCTCATGAAAGAAGCCGTAGAAGACCACCGCGCCTCCACCGACCACGAGCCGCGCAGCATCTACGGCAAGATTGTTGCCGAAGCAGACCGTATCATCGACCCGGACATCACCCTGCGCCGCACCGTCCAATACGGCTTGAAACAGAATCCTGCCGCAGACAAGGAGTGGCACTACCAACGGTTCCATCAGCATCTCATGGCAAAGTATGCACCCGGCGGTTATCTGAAGCTTTGGTTTCCCGAGGGGAAGAATGCGGAACAGCTGAAGAAGCTCCAAGCCATTATCGCAGACGAAGGACGACTGCGGCAAGTTTTCAACCGAATATTCGAGGAGGAAAAGTAATAGCGGTATCAATGAAACATATGCCCCATTTCATTTCCGACTATGGAAACGGTTTGTTTCCTATAATGGAACAGAGTGTTCTCTATAAGGAAACAAAGTGTTTCCTATAACGGAACAAATCGTTTTATCCCGTCGAAACAAGTCGTTTCATACAAGAGAAACAATCTGTTCCGACGGGGTGTAACAAAGTGTTCAGTACTGTGAACTAATACAATAGCTCTATTTAGAAGGTCTCACAAGATAAGTATCCGCCTCCATAAGTATAAAGACTTATGGGCGTGCCAACATGAGGAAATCATAAAACTCACAGATGGACTGGCCTTCGGTCTCTGATTCGAAGACAAAGAAGAGCGGCTGCTTTCCCTTATGCAGCTTTGCCGGAATAGAGAGCGGAGCATAAAACTCCCTGCAAGTGCTGCCAGCCTTCACATTCACAAGTCCTATCTCTACACCGCCTTTTGTTGTCCAAGGCTACCCAGCATGATGCGGATGCGCCCGTCGGTATCTTCAGCCTTCAACCTTAACTGCATCTGCAAAGACTTATCTCGCGGAACGGCATTCATATTCAAGTATTTATATCCTACAATCGACCCACTTGTGTTATTCACCACCGGAGCGAACGGGATTTTGTGGTTGTTATCGCCGGCATAGGGATTATTATCCCGGTACACAGGCCGGATATAAGACCCCGTATACACATAATGGGGATAGACCTCTTTGATTCCTCCGGGATTGGTGTGCCAACAAGCCAGCCCGGCCGAGATGCGCTGCATAGGATTGAGCCCTTCAAGAAGGAAGCCTTCAGAATTGAACTCTCCGCGTGAAATCACGACTTTCCCGCCTTTTCCTTTTTCCACCTTTACATCAATGGCCGACACCATAGCTTGGCGTGCATAGCAATCGGTACCTATCTGGCGATGATAGAACACGTACCATTGCTCGCCTATCTTGCAGATACTGCCATGCGTATTTCCACCGGGCATGGCCGAAGCTATTACGTTGCCTTTTTCGTCATACTCACGCGCCCGCGCATCGATGATTGTCCCACCATAGGTCCACGGGCCCAAGGGATGCTCGCTGTAGGCATAGGCCAACGTATAGTTGCTGGCGTTTGGCAGGCCATCTTCACCCTCAGCGGTAGTACGGCTATAGATAAACACATACTTATCCTCAATCTTGCGGATAGAAGATGCCTCAAAGAAGCGGAATATACCTTCCTGCCGATAGCCCGAAATCATGTTCTCCACCACTTCGGTACCGGGCTTTACCGTGCACATGGTAGCAGGGTCCAACTCCGCGCCATGCGAAATGCCAAATCCCCAATAACCATACACGCGTCCATCATCGTCAACAAACACTGCGGGGTCGAATCCCAAGCAACCGAAAGTCTCACGAGGACGTTCCTTGTTCCAATTGCATACTGTAAACGGACCATCGGGACGGTCGCTTTTGGCAATCATGGAATTGCGCCCGCCACCTTGATTATTCGGAAAGAGGTAATAAGTTTTCTTACCATCGGCATCGGTAGTTACTGTCACGTCAGGGGCAAAAAGCACGTCGTCGGTCCCATCAGCATTCAGTTTATACAGCTCGGGCGACTCATTGACTTTAAATATCACGCCGTCATATCTCCAACGGGTCAAGTCCTCTACGGGTGCCGACCACACCACTTGGTCACGTCCACAATACATCCACTTGAGATTATCGTGCGAGCCATAAATATAGACACGGTACTTGCCGGGGCAGTCAGGATCCTCAAACACATAGGGCTCACCGTCAGGAATAAACTCCCAAAGCGGCAGATAAGGATTCTGTGCAGATAATGTAAAAGACAGACCGATGAGACATGAGAAAATCATCAGAATTTTTCTTACTTTGTTTTTCATAATCGCATTGATTTATAGAATGATACTTAAATTTATAATTGCGACAAAACTATCAATTTATCATTTTACTCTCGTGCTTTTAATGCAAATTAACATACCCACTTTCCCCGGTAAGTACTATCTTTGCTTAAAAAAGTGAAGATAGGCTGCACCTCAGCATAAAAAATGAACGAGTTCATTTTATTCTGCATTCGGTTTGCACTATCTTTGCATCCAATTAACTGAACAATAACTAAAAAAACAAGATAACACTATGGCATTAAAAGCTGGTATCGTGGGCCTTCCCAACGTAGGAAAATCCACTCTTTTCAACTGCTTGAGCAGCGCAAAGGCACAAGCGGCAAACTTCCCGTTCTGTACAATCGACGCCCAAATGGGACAAGTGTCCGTACCCGACGAACGACTGACCCGTCTCGCCGAGCTGGTTCACCCGGGGCGTATCGTACCCGCCGTGTGCGACATCGTCGACATTGCCGGACTGGTGAAGGGCGCCAGCAAAGGTGAAGGACTCGGCAACCAGTTCTTGGGCAACATCCGCGAGTGCGACGCCATCATCCACGTGCTGCGCTGCTTCGACAATGGCAACATCGTCCACGTGGACGGCTCGGTGAACCCCGTACGCGACAAAGAAATCATCGACACAGAGCTGCAACTGAAGGACCTCGACACGGTGGAAAACCGCATCAAGCGTGTAGAGAAGATTGCCAAAGTGGGTGGCGACAAGGCGGCAAAGATAGAGTACGAACTCCTGCTCCGCTACAAGGATGCCCTGGAACAAGGACAAAGCGCCCGCACCGTCATTCCGCAGAACGACGACGAGGAACAATGTGCCAAGCAGATGTTCCTGCTCACCACCAAACCCGTGCTCTACGTCTGCAACGTGGATGACGTCAGTGCCGCCAGCGGCAACCAGTACGTAGAGCAGGTGCGTGAAGCCATCAAGGGCGAGGATGCGGAACTCATCATCATCTCCGCCCAGACCGAGGCCGACATCGCCGAACTGGAGACATACGAAGAAAAGCAGATGTTCCTCGAAGACCTGGGACTGAAAGAAAGCGGCTGCAACCGTTTGATTAAAGCTATCTACAGCCTGCTGAACCTCGAAACCTTCATCACTGCCGGAGAGATGGAAGTAAAGGCATGGACCTATCGCAAGGGATGGAAAGCACCGCAATGCGCCGGCGTTATCCATACGGATTTCGAGAAAGGGTTTATCCGGGCAGAGGTCATCAAGTATGAGGATTATATCAAGTATGGCAGCGAAGCAGCCGTGCGCGAAGCCGGAAAGTTGGGTGTGGAAGGCAAGGAGTATGTGGTGCAGGATGGGGACATCATGCACTTCAGGTTCAATGTGTAATGATATTCATTCCAGATGGCAATGTACAAAGAAAGTACATTGCCATTTTCTAATAAACTCCATACAATAACAATACTGTGAAACAGATTATCTTCCTTTTATTCTTATTGTCCTGTACTGCCGTTTATGCACAACAGCAAGACTCGGTAACCATTCACGGACGGGTGACTGATTACAACGGACAGCCGATAGACAGTGCCAGCGTCTGGTGGCAAAACCCGCAGTTCAATGACATCATAGAAGCCATAACCGACAAAGACGGGCATTACACGGCCCGTATACCCAAAGGGAAATATCAAAGTGCAGCCTCTATTTATCTGCCCTCCTATGCGCACATTGCCATGAAAAGCGGGCTGCCCGAGACTGAACACCGCCTGGAGTTCTGGGCCTGGGATTTCATCGCCGACCGCGACACTACACTCGACATACGTTATCATCGTATGGAAGCTTATGGCCTGCGTGCTTTCTGCATCCCCGGAGCCATGCCTACTTATCAGATATACGTCCGTCCCATGAGCTTGACACGTACCTACCAATGGATGAAAGAAACAAAGCCCGAGTCATTGGTACACGGTGAAAACCTGAGTGACATTGAGCAACAAGAACAAAACAAAGAAGCCAGAGAATGCCAGATGGCTCCCCGCCCCGGGCAACTGAAAGTCACCGTCTGGATAGACGGCGAGAAAGTCCCCGTGCTGATGAAGCAGGAAATAAAAGAATATTTCGACAGCAACGAATATGGCAACGCCTATCTATTGACAGTAGACATGCCCAAGCATCCCAAAAAAGACCTTCCCTACCGCATCTTCAAAGTAGAGCTGGAAGACATGGAAAACGGTGACCGGGGCGAAGGGCTTTACTATATGGAAAAGGAAACTACGTTCAATAAACCATACACAACAAATGGCAAACAGTAATCTGAAATACCTCATAGCAGGTACCGGCGGCGTAGGCGGAAGCATCGCCGCCTTTCTTTCATTATCCGGCAAAGACGTCACTTGCATTGCACGTGGCGAACACCTTGCCGCCATACGCGGGAACGGTCTGCAACTGCACTCCGATTTGAAAGGTGAACATTGTCTGAAAGTGGCGGCATTTACCGCAGAAGAATTCCAAGGCAAAGCGGATGTTATCTTCGTCTGCGTCAAAGGTTATTCCGTAGACTCCATTACGGAACTCATCAAACGTGCCTCACACGAGCGTACAGTGGTAATCCCCATCCTGAATGTTTACGGAACCGGTCCCCCGTATCCAGCGGTTGGTCCCCGGCGTCACGGTGCTCGACGGCTGCATCTACATCGTAGGATTCGTATCCGGACGGGGAGAAATCACGCAGATGGGAAAGATTTTCCGGCTCGTCTACGGAGCACACCGCAGCACGATTGTTTCCCGTGAAACATTGGAAGCCGTGCAACGCGATTTGCAGGAAAGCGGCATCAAAGCCGAAATCTCCGACGACATCAACCGGGACACATTCGTCAAGTGGTCCTTTATTTCTGCTATGGCCGTCACCGGAGCCTATTACGACGTACCTATGGGCGAAGTCCAGAAACCGGGCAAAGTGCGCGACACCTTTATCGGACTGTCACAAGAGAGTGCAGCTTTGGGCAGGAAGTTGGGTATAGAATTCAAGGAAGACATCGTGCAGTATAACCTCAAAGTAATAGACAAACTCGCCCCTGAAAGTACCGCCTCCATGCAGAAAGATATGGCCAAAGGACATCAGAGCGAAGTACAAGGCTTGTTGTTCGACATGATTACGGCTGCAGAGGAACAAGGGATTGAGGTGCCGACGTATAGGATGGTGGCGGAGAAATTCAAATAAACTGCCACGATGAACTGCCAAACGAGATAATTTCATACCTTTGTCCCGAACAACCCCGTAATTCAGTAATTTAATTCTTCATAAATATGTTATCACTACTCACCATCAACTGGAACCCGACCCGAACTATTCAACTTCTTCGGCATATCCATCCGCTACTACGGTTTGTTATGGATTATCGGCCTCGCTTTTGCCTACCTTATCGTGCAACACCAGTACCGCGACCGCAAAATAGACGAAAAGAAATTCGAACCTCTTTTCTTCTATTGCTTCTTCGGCATACTGATAGGCGCACGACTGGGCCACTGCATATTTTACGACTGGGCCTACTACCAAGACCACTTCGTTGAAATGATTCTCCCCATCAAGCAGACCGCCGCAGGATGGAAAATGACGGGTTACACCGGCCTTGCCAGCCACGGCGGCACGCTGGGCCTGATTATCGCCCTCTGGATGTACTGCCGCAAGACGAAGATGCACTACATGGACGTGCTCGACATGATAGCCGTTGCCACTCCCATCACCGCCTGCTGCATCCGCCTTGCCAACCTGATGAACTCCGAAATCATCGGCAAACCGACCGACGTGCCCTGGCATTCATCTTCGAGCGCGAAGACATGCTGCCCCGCCATCCGGCACAGCTCTACGAAGCCATCGCCTACTTCATCTTCTTCCTGGGGATGGTCTGGCTATACAAACGCGGACAGAAGAAACAAGAGACCAAGCTCGAAACAGATTTCAGCACCACCAAGCGGAAATCAACCACCGTGCAGGCCGAAGCCTCCCTGCCCTATCACCGCGGTTTCTTCTTCGGACTCTGCCTGACGGAGATTTTCACCTTCCGTTTCTTCATCGAGTTCCTGAAAGAAAACCAGGTGAACTTTGAAGACAGCATGTCGCTGAACATGGGCCAATGGCTCAGCATCCCATTTGTCATTATCGGGGTGTATTTTATGTGTTTCTACGGAAAGAAAGCTTCCAAATAAACATTTAGGCCCTACATAAGCAACATACCTACCCCTTTCATCTGTGTAGATTTCTCTACTTTTACGGCATCGAAACAACAACCGTAAATCATATATTTATCATGAAAGAGAAACAACTGATGAAAGGGGCAGCTTTTATGCTGCTAGCAGCAACTGCCATCCCGCCCGCACATGCCCAACTGAAAACAAATGCCGGCGTGCAATACCTGCTTTCCCAGTCGAAAGACATGAGCCAGGATTTTCTGGACCTCAGTAACACCTATTTCTTTGCCGACAGCCTGGTATCGTTCGACACCTCCACCGGCAAGGGGACTGTCCAGTGGAAACGCCAGCAACTGATGCCCCCGCCAGGCATTCAATGCAAACACCTACCTGCACCAGCCCCTCCAGTCGCTGGACTTCCCGGAGACGGCCTACGACAACAATCCACAACTGACGTTCACCGTCGAACCGGTCAGCGAACGTACCCTCCGCATCCGTATGCTTACCTCGCCCATCGTACCGAAAGAAGATGCCGACGACCCCATGCTCATAGGAAAGCCTGCCGACGGACGCTCCTTCTGGAAAGCCGAGAAGACAGATAAAGGTACCCTGTACACCTCCCGATACGGCAGCCTGCTCATCGAGAATTACCCCTGGCGCCTGGTGCTGAAAGATGCCGACGGACGCCTGCTGACACAGACTCGTTGCTGGAGCGACAACGACTCCACGCAGGTCAAGGTACCTCCATTCAGCTTCATCAAGCGCGGCTCGGACAACTCACGCAGCATCAATCCCGTATTCAGCCTCGCGCCGAACGAGAAAATCTACGGTTGCGGCGAGTCCGCCACCGCACTGAACAAGGCCGGGCAGAAGGTCAACCTCTTTGTCACCGACCCGCAGGGCCCCGAAACTCCGGATATGTACAAGCCTATCCCCTTCTTTTTCAGTAACCGCGGCTATGGCATGTTTATGCACACTTCCGCCCCCGTGACCTGCGACTTCGGCTGTTCCTACATCGGAGCCACCAAACTCTTCATGGCAGACGAAGCGATGGACATCTTCATCTTCCTGGGTTCGCCGAAGGAGATGCTGAGCGAATACACCGCACTGGTAGGACGGCCCGAAATGCCCCCCTTGTGGAGCTTCGGCACCTGGATGAGCCGCATCACCTACTTCAGCGAAGCAGAGGGCCGCGATGTAGCCCGGAAACTGCGTGAGAACAAGATACCGAGCGATGTCATCCACTTCGATACCGGTTGGTTCGGCGTGGACTGGCAGTGCGACTACGCCTTTGCCGCCGACCGCTTCGACAATCCCCGGCAGATGCTCACCGACCTAAGGTCACAAGGCTTCCGCACCTGCCTCTGGCAACTCCCCTACTTCACTCCGAAAAACAAGTTCTTCCCCGAGCTGGTGGAACGCGGTCTGTACGTACGCAACGGTAAGGGGCAGCTCCCCTACGAGGACGTGGTGCTGGACTTCACCAACCCCGAAACCGTGAAGTGGTATCAGGAAAAACTCGGCAATCTGATTGAAATGGGTGTAGGCGCCATCAAAGTAGACTTCGGCGAAGGTGCCCCGCTGGATGCCATCTATGCCAACGGCCGTAGCGGACTGTACGAACACAACCTCTACCCGCTGCGCTACAACAAAACCGTGGCCGACATCATCAAGAAGCTGCACGGCGAAAACATCATCTGGGCACGCTCTGCATGGGCAGGCTCACAACGCTACCCGCTGCACTGGGGCGGTGATGCCGCAACCACCGAAACCGGTTTCGAGGGAACCATCCGCAGCGGCCTCTCCATCGGACTGAGCGGATTCTGCTTCTGGAGCAATGACATAGGCGGCTTCGTGACCCAAAGCCCCGAAAGCCTCTACCGCCGCTGGCTGCCCTTCGGCTTCCTCACCAGCCACAGCCGCGTGCACGGAGCACCTCCCACTGAGCCGTGGTACTACGGGAAAGAGTTCACAGACTATTTCCGCCGTTGCGCCGAGCTGAAGTACAAACTGATGCCCTATGTATACGCACAATCCAAAGAGTGCACCGAGAACGGCTGGCCGATGCTCCGCGCCCTACTGCTGGAGTATCCCCGACGACCCGGGTGCATGGCTGGTAGAGGACGAGTACATGTTCGGCTCCAACCTCCTCGTGGCACCCATGCTCGAAGAGGGCAGCGGACGGGATGTCTACCTCCCCGGACGGCAGAAATGGATAGACTACCAGACCGGAAAGGTGTATGCTCCGGGATGGAACCATATCGAGTGCGGCACCCTGCCCATCGTCATTCTTGTAAAGGACGGTTCGGCCATCCCCCATATCCCGTGCACAATGCACAGACCAGATGAAATGGGACAAGATTACGTGGAAGAAGTATCTGGCAGACGAAAAGAAAGCTGAAGGATTGCTCTGCCTGCCGCAGGACGGACAGTTACAACGGATATCAATCCCATAACCGGTATATCAAACACATTAAACCCTAATACCCCATGCGAAACAAGTTATTGTTCCTCGCCTTGCCCCTGCTATTCGGCTTACAGGCAAGCGCACAACACACACAAGCCTTTCAAGATACCACGCTCACCGACGAACAGCGCGTGGAACATCTCCTTTCCATCCTGACATTGGATGAAAAGATAAACCTTCTTTCCACCGACCTCGGTGTCCCCCGCCTCAACATTCCCCGTTGCGGACACTACGAAGGACTGCACGGGCTGACCCTCGGCGGGCCTGCCATGTGGGGCGGACGCCAAAGAACGGAAGACGGGAAAGTAGTCCCTACCGACTGCCCCACCACCATATTCCCCCAGTCCTACGGTCTGGGCTCCACATGGGACACCGATTTGGTGCAGAAAGTAGCGGAACAAGCCGCTGAAGAAGCCCGCTACTACATGCAGACCACCGGTAACAAGCGTCATGCCCTCGTGATGCGCGCTCCGAATGCCGACCTTGCCCGCGACCCGCGCTGGGGACGTACCGAGGAGAGTTTCGGAGAAGATGCTTTCCTCACCGCCCAACTCACCATTGCCAGCGTACGCGGCCTGCAAGGCAATCATCCCCGCTACTGGAAAACTGCCTCTCTGATGAAACACTTCCTTGCTAATAGTAACGAGGACGGACGGGACAGCACTTCCTCCGACTTCGACACGCGGCTGTTCCATGAATACTACGCTTATCCTTTCTATAAAGGTATCACTGAGGGAGGCAGCCGTGCCTTCATGGCCGCCTACAACAGTTGGAACGGCATCCCCATGTCCATCCATCCCTGCCTCGAAGAGATTACCCGCAAGCAGTGGGGCAACAACGGTATCATCTGTACGGACGGCGGTGCCCTGAAACTGCTGATTGAAGCGCACAAGAGTTTTCCGAGCTTTGCGGAGGGTGCCGCTGCCGTAGTAAAAGCCACCACAGGACAATTTCTCGACGCATACGTTCCTTACGTCAAGGAAGCTCTGGAAAAGGGATTACTGACCGAAGTCGACATCGACAAGGCTATCCGCGGGAACATCTTCGTCGCCCTCAAGCTCGGCTTGCTGGACGGGGACAACTCCCGTAACCCTTATCTCTCTATCGGAAAGAACAGTACGGAGACACCGCCTTTCATGACAGCAGAAGCCCGCAGGCTGGCACGGGAAGTCACCGCCAAGTCCGTGGTGTTATTGAAAAACAAAAAAACTCCTGCCACTCGATGCCGGAAAGCTGCGTAAAATAGCCGTTATAGGCCCGTATTCGGACAAAATCGTGCAAGATTGGTATAGTGGTACCCCGCCTTACGAAACAACGATTCTGAGTGGCATACGCAATGCTGTGAAAGAAGGAACCGAAATCATCCACGCCGAAGACAACCGCATGGGCCAGGCAGAAAAGGCTGCTGCAGCCGCCGACGTTGCCATCGTGTGTGTAGGAAACCATCCTTACGGCACGCGTGCGGACTGGAAGTTCTCTCCCGTCCCCAGTGACGGCCGCGAAGCCGTGGACCGCAAATCGCTGATGCTGCCCGATGAAGACTTGGTGAAGCTGGTGCTCAAGGCCAATCCCAATACCATACTGGTGCTCGTCAGCAGCTTCCCCTACACCATCAACTGGAGCCAGGAGCACGTGCCTGCCATCGTCCACATCACCCACTGCAGTCAGGAGCAGGGCAACGGACTGGCCGACGTACTCTTCGGCAAGGTGAATCCAGCCGGACGTACCGTACAGACGTGGGTGAAAGACATCACTGACCTACCCGACATAATGGACTACGACATCCGCAACGGACGCACGTATATGTACCACCAGGGCCCGGTGCTCTATCCTTTCGGCTATGGTCTGAGCTATTCCGACTTTGCATACGAGAAGATTGAATCCTTCAAGCAAGACAAGAAGAACATCCGCGTGACGGTATCAGTGAAGAATACCAGCGGACGCGACGGGGGAAGAAGTCGTGCAGCTCTATGCCAGCTATCCGGAATCCAAAGTGGAACGTCCTTCCAAGCAGTTGCGCGCCTTCAGGCGTATCCCCATCAAGGCCGGCGAAACCCGGAAAGTGACGCTTACCGTGCCCAAAGAAGAGCTCGGCTATTGGAACGAAGGAAAGCAGATGTTCGTTGTAGAACCCGGAACGGTGAAGCTGCTGATAGGGGCTTCATCGGAAGATATACGGTTGGAGGGAAAGATCAGGCTATAAGAATGAAAAAGCCATCCCTTAACATACCGACTATAAAAATTAGCGAGTTATGCCACAACAACGTGGCAAACCCGCTAATTACATATTTGCAAGCATAAATGAAAAAGTACAGGGTCACTTTACAATAAACTCATATCTTCCTGCCGCCAGTTCCACCACCCGTACATTCTCGGCCTTGTCAGGTAAAGTGAGTGTAGCTGTACTGTTAGCGGGCACTGTAACTTCATAATGCACACATTTCCCTTTCCATTCCCAGCGAGAAACAATTTCACCGTAAGGCGACCGATGACGAGCTTCAAACCGTTTCAATCCCTTTATGAAATGGGGACGGAGCAGAATGTTTTGAAAACCAGGTTGCACGGGATCAGGGAAAATACCTCCCAGCCCCTTGTAGAACCAAGCACCTATTTCACCGAACATCATATGATTGTCCGAGATGTCACGAGTAGCCTGCAAATCCCAGTTCTCGAGCAGCGTAGTGGCACCGTTCACCATCCACCAACCCCATGAAGGATAAGTGTCCTGTACAGCCACCTTATAAGCTGTTTCAGCATAACCATTTTCGCTGAGTGCATTCAGAATAGCTTTAGCTCCTAATACACCCACATCCAAGTGAAAACCGTCCTCCTCTACCTTATGTGCCAAGTTAGCTGCCACTTTTCCTATCAACTCTTCGGGCACAATCTTCCATTGCAAGGGAACACTCAATTCGGTTTGTGAACCTTCGGCATAGATGCCTGTTTCTCGATTCAGGAACTTATCATTGACAGCTTGCTTTATCTCCTCCGACAAGGCATTATAATATTCGTAATCGGCCTGTTTGCCGAAGAGTTTGGCAGCAGCGGCCAAAATCTTGGTATCTACATAAAAGTAGACCGAGGAAGTCAGCTCTTTATTGGATTTTGACTTCACCGGCACCCAGTCTCCGCGCCCCCACGTAGTGAGATGATTGTTAGAGATACGCTCCACATAATCCACATAACGTTTGATGCTCTCGTAACAATCGCTCAAGGGCTTGCTATCACCGTAGAAGAGGTAGATATTCCAAGGGATGATGGCAATAGTACTAGTCCAGTCCAGCCCGTTGTCTGTACCATATCCCCATCCACCAGTTGGAATAATATCGGGCAGCACTCCGTTGGGCTGCTGTTCGTCACGATGGTCGGCCAACCATTTTTCGTAAACGGTAATTCCATCAAAGTTATAAAATGCTGCCTCAATGGCAAAATGACCGTCACCAGTCCAACCGTTCTTCTCGCGCTGAGGGCAATCGGTGGGGTAGCCCATCAGATTGGAAAGGTAAGAGTGATTGGCAGCATGGAGCAGCTTGCCTATCAGTGGGCTCGAAGATTCCAAGCTACCTACTGCCGGCACATCACTGTGCATGAAGTAAGCAATCAAGCTGTTTTGGTCAAGCTCAATAGGCTTATCTGCCACTACCTCCACATAACGAAATCCCTTGTAATTAAATCGGGGCATGAACTCATCCTCTTCTCCACTCAGAATGAGAATGTCCGTCTGAAAAGGGTCTTTCTCCTTATCGCCTCGAAAGTAGACATCAATGTTCGAGAGATCGAGGCGGCCATTTGGATGTAAGCGTTCGCCATGTTTGATTCTGACCTCCGTTCCCCGTTCACCCGAAACATGAATACAAGTCACACCGGACATATTTTGCCCGAAATCATAGATGTATGTTTTCTCGTCCACTTTGCGGAAAGAGACGGCGGGGAAAATCTTTACATTACGGATGGGATGTACTTGCTGGGCAGTGACATTGGAAGAAGGTACACTCCGATAGGCTACTCCGCGCCACTTGGAATCATCGAATTCCGGAGTGCTCCATCCTTTCTGCTCCAGACGTGCATCGTAGTGCTCGCCAGTATAGATACTATTAAAAGTGATTGCACCCGACGCTGTCCGCCAACTGAGATCGGTGGGAATAGTCTCCACGCTTCCATCGGTGTAGGTAATGCGCAAGTCCAGACAGAAAGTGGGACGGTTGCGCCAAGGGGCACGGTCGAAGTCCCACACTGCTTTGGATTGATGGTTATACCAGCCGTTACCCAAAAGTACGCCAATAGCGTTGTCACCATTCTGTAATTGTGAAGTCACATCATAAGCCACATACAAGTTGCGGCGATCAAAGCGGGTATAGAGAGGGGCAAGGCAGTGGTCTCCTATCTTCTCGCCATTGATGTAAAGCTCATATAGTCCAGCAGCGGCAATATAAGCACGCGCTGACTTTACCTTTTTGCCGGTCTTGAACTCTTTTCGGAAGTAAGGGGCAGGCCCATAATGAATATCCTGCCATCGCCAATCCAAGCACCTTGCCAATGTTGCATCCCCATCATGCCCGTTTCAAGGTAAGAGACAGGAGAAGCAGTCTCCTTATATTCCATGTCGCTGCAGATTACTTTCCAATAATATCTAGTGAAAGGCTGCAGTTTTTTGCCCGCATAGGCCACAAGCTGATTACGGGAATCGTTCTTTCCACTATCCCACATCCTGCCACAGCCATTGACCACATTCAACGAGTCTTCGTCTACCACAATCCGCCAGGAAGTCTGCACAGCTCCCTGCCTACCATCTTCCATCCGCCAAGAAAGGCGTGGAACGGGATTATCCAAACCTATAGGTCTGTCAAGATGTTCGCTCCTCAGATCAACCAAACGAACCGGAGTCTGCCCTTGTACAGTAATGCAAGCAAAGAATGTGAATAGAAGCAGTATATTTCTTTTCATAACTCCATTGTTTATCTATTCCGTAGTAATCACCAGTTCCTTGCCCTCCCTCAGTTGGTCATGGGTGATAAAGTAACCGTCAATCTTTTTACCGTCATAAGTAATGTCAATAATCTTCTTGCCGCTTCCTTTCTTCACAATCGTAAAGGGACGACCATTCAGATTGAACGTCACTTTATCGAACAAGGGAACAGTAACAATATATTCAGGATCGGCAGGCGAATAAGTGTAAAGTCCAATAGCATTGAGCACATACCACGAAGACATCTCGCCGGCATCATCCATCCCTGCATAAGCCAGCTTGTCGGCACCCATGTCATAGTAGTGGTTCATCAGGCTGTCGAGAATGCATTGGGCTTTCTCTTGTTTGTCTATGAAATAATAGGTGTAAGGAATGCTGTGTCCCGGCTGGTTTCCGTGACAATAGTTTCCGATGAATCCGGTCAGGTTGTGGGCCTCGTAACCTCTCCACGGTTCGCTGAATAAGGAATCCAGTTTAGCCTCCACCGCCTCTTTACTGGGATAGAGCTTAATCATGCCTTCGGGGTCGTGGGGGGCGAAGAAGAGGGCGTTCCATGCATTGGCCTCACGGTACATGTACTGGTAATAGGGATAATACGGATCGAAATCCTGAATCCAGCTACCATCGTCAATCTTACCTCTCCAAAAGCCGGTAGAGGGGGTCGAATAGCGTCTTGTAGTTGTTGGAGCGTTCCATCATCAGCTTGTAGTTGGCTTCATCTCCCAGCTCCTTGGCTACCAAGGCTACGGCATAGTCATCGTAAGCATATTCCTGGGTCTTGGTCACAGCCCCTTTGTATTCGTCCCATGTGGGTACATTCACTGTGTCTTTTTCAGCAATCCAACCTCGCTCCATATACTCATCCAAATAGCGACGTCCTCCTTTACCGGGCACCGTAGCATTTTTCAGAATCAACTTATAAGCACGCTCCAGATCGAAATCATGCAAACCACGCAACCAAGAACCAGAAATAAAAGTGGAAGCGTGATCACCATGGAAGAAGGTGGGCATGTAGCCGTCACGCTTCTCGCCTTTGTCAATAATAGACCTAATGATGTCAGTAGTCACATCGGGAGAAATCATACCTATGAGTACCAGTTTGTTGCGATAATCGTCCCAAAAAGAAGGGTCAGTGTAATAGTGGAAGCCGTTATTCACTACTTCGCCACGGACATCAGTATATTCATGATTCACATCGCTACGCAAAGCCGGCCATTTAAAAGCATGGAAGAAAGTAGAATAAAACAATCTCTTTTCACGTTCCGTGCCACCTGCAACTTGAATCTTGGAGAGGAGTGCTTCCCAAGCCGCATCGGCTTCTTCTGCCACTTGTGCAAAACTTTTGTTCAACATTTCGGCCTTCAAATTCATTTGAGCATTCTCTATACTCACAAACGAGAAACCAGCCTTCACTTCCAAAGGTTCAACACCTTTGCTGTCGATAAAACGCAGCACAGCCACCTCATGTTTGTCGTCTTTTACCATTTCCACTTGGCCTATTTTATAGTTGGTCTTTAGCGTAAAAGTAGATTTTACCATCGCCATCTTGATAACCCGTGAACGTATTATCGTCAACCTTCTCAATCTTCCAATCACGGACATCATTATTAGAACGGCGGATGTCTACCAATAATGACTTATCGTCGCCCTTGCCGAAAGTATATTTATGGTAGGCACAACGCAAGGTACTGGTCAACTCGGCGTTCACTTTATAGCGTTCCAGATAAACTTGGTAATACCCCGGATGCGCAGATTCCTTCTCGTGACTAAACCCGGAGCAATAATTACCCGGAGCGATAGTTCCCACCACTGGCAACATGGGGACATGCAACAAGTTCCAATGCCCTTTAGCAGTATGTGAAAAACCATAAATCACAGTGTCCTCATATTGATAGCCCGCACCGCTACGAAACTGTGTAACGGGGCTGAGCTGCACCATTGCGTTGGGCAAGGTAGCACCCGGATAAGTTTCCGCACCCCATGTACGTGACTTTATTTTGCGCGTATACCCTAAGTCCTTAGGCTCCCACAAAGTAGCCGTACCCAAGAAAGGATTGACATATTCGGTTAATTTCTTCTGCGTACCGCCACAGCCCGTCAGAACAATCAGGGCGAACAGTAGAAATAAATATTGATTCTGTTTCATCTTTTGTGTTTATTTTATATAAAAAACTGTTGTCTCTAAAAACATTATTTCCAAAATAACTGCCAATTAAAACTGGCTCTAAAAAAAAAATGTGCCGAAACCCAATAACCAGATTGAGTTTCGACACACTTTTAATTGCTAACTTATTTCAGGCTCTTTTCAAAGAGAGCTTTGGCTTCAATCAAAGTACAACCACTTGTCTGCGTAGTCAAATGGTTGTTACCGCTATTGTTCATTGCCCAGTTAGTATTATACAGCAAATCAAGTTTATTGATTCCCTTTCGCCACAAGATTTCAGCATTATTGTTAAAGAAAGTGATGAATTTCTTCTTATATATGGGGTCCAAATTCGGTTCCATAATCAACTGCACATAATAACGCATGAAAATACCCTTAAACAAACCTCCGTCACCATCGCCTTCATCACGAAGTAAATTGTTTCCAGTATCTATCATGCTGCTATTACTGATACCGAAATTGGCAGCCTTACGAGCATCTTTCAAATAGGACTCTTCTCCTGTGATCTTATACAGTTCGTAAGCAGCACCCAAGAATGTACCTTGGTTATAAGAAAGAGAAAGTGTACTCAACTCACCCGTTTCACCGTTCACATTATCATAGATGGCGCCGGTAGCAGGGTTAAATAAATTTTCACGCTCCCATTTATAAATATTGACAGCCCAATCCAAATCCTCCTGATTCCCGTTAATACGGTAAAGACGAGCAGCAATCAAAGCAGCAGGACCGTTGGAACAAGCATTTTTGCTCCATAGCCGGTCGTGAGTCCAAGCAATGCCACCACCTGCGTAATCGTTCCAACCGGTCTTGATTTCATTCCACATCTCTTGAGAAGTTTCCAGATACTTGTTTTCATCAGTAACTTCGTACAAGCGAATCATGGTGAGAGCAATCCACTCCATATCATCATAAAAGTTGTTCCAATAACTGCCACCGTTCTTTGCCTTGATACCGACATACCATTTGTCGAACAAGTCGCTGTACTTGCTATCTCCGGTACGATTGTAAGCATCTATCATCACATCCATAGCATGAGCCTGCGGCCAATAATGGAAATCCTTGATTGAACCGTCATTCCCGTAGTTGAAATAATTCTCTTCCGTATTCCAGAAACGATCTATCAGGGTCACAGAACTGCTGTCGCAGCCGCATCCCAATCTATGGTGTAAAGCCCCTTATCATACATATACTCATCTTCTATCTCGCACGATTGAAGTGCCAAAAGAAGCAGGGGCAGACAAAATAATATTTTTTTTCATAATCTCTCCTTAAATTAGTTGGCCAATTCCACTTTATGAGTATAGTTCTCCACATTGAATATCACACTAATCTTGGTGATGGCACCCGGATTGTGGCCATCGGCCGCACCATCGAATTCATTGTTCAGTTTCCACTTCTGATCCCATTGGTTATCAGGAGTCTCCATAATGTAGAAATAAGGATCTTCGGGAGTAGCCGCACCAGGATTAGAGTCTGTAGTATTCTTGGTTCCCCAATACTGTATACTACCATCAGCATAAGTCATCAAGAACTTATAGCGTTGGTCGCGCCCCCATCCTTCTTGCTTGAACTCAATTTTATCCTGACCGCAGAACACACCGTTTCCAACATAAGGCAATTCAAAAGTTGCGGCACCACTCGGACAGAAGTAGAATTCCATCTTACTTACTTCCCTGACGGTTACAGATGCAATGGAGAAATCCATCTCAATGCGGTAAACTCCCGTCTTTTCTACGGTTGTCTCGCCTTCGCCTTCCATAATCTTATTGCCATTGATATAAAACACCTTGGCACCTTCGGCTGCTCTATCTACCAGTTTGTAAGTCTTTCCGCCTTCCAACTTCGTAAAGACTTCGAACTTATCCTTTTCGGGTGAAGCACACGCCACAGCCTTAGAAGCATCCATACCACCTTCAGTAGCACTTCCGGTCAAGTAAAGCTGTGCCGGAATCTCTTCAAATCCCACCAAGCGAGTGATGGTGAGCTTCTTGCTTTCCTTTGCCATTACAGAATTCAAACCTCTGGAAGCCATTACTGTCCAAACAAGTGTACCCGTCTCACCACTGTTCAATCCGGCAGCCGCACCAACCTTGTTCAATGTCTTGTGGCTGATGGTAGCATAGCTCAAAGAACCGCCATTGTCAGAAAGCACTTTGTAAATAGGCTTAGAAAAATCTCCACCTTCTTTATCGAATACCACTTCATAAAGAGGGGCACCGCTATCTTCAGCCTTGGCCGACTCCCATTCAAAGAACAGGCTGGCGCTGGCCGACGATTGCAAGACTACTTCCTTGCCGTCAGTGGGTTCATACAACTGATTTACTGAGGAAACTTTGGAATCCTTGTATTCCATGTCTTCCGTACAAGACGTAGCAAAGAGGACTGCCGAAAAAGAGCTATTGTTGAGAATATTGTTTTCATTGTTCTATTGTTTTTAATGAGTTAGATACACGTTAATTTCCATATCCCGGATTGTTAGGCGCCAGATTGGGATTCAAATTGATTTCACTGATAGGAACTGCCCAAAGATAATCTCTTGCCTCTTCGAACTTGCGAGTGTCAAGCTTGTTCTCGTCCACGAAGCTTGCACCGCGCACCTTGCCCGACAAGTATTCGTTACCAGCCTTCCAACGCTTAATATCATACCAGCGCAAACCTTCCATCGCCATTTCTACACGACGTTCGTCGCGAATAATCTGCCTCATCTCTTCCTTGCTCTTTCCGGCAGGAAAGTTCAAGGCTGCATCGGCAGTAAATCCGGCACGTTCGCGGATGGGACGGATGGTCTTGTTCCATACCTCTTCAGTCATACCGCTTGTTTCGTGAACAGCCTCAGCATACATCAGCAAGATGTCAGCATAGCGCATAGTGATGATATTCATACCGGAATTCTGGTCACCGGGAGCCTGCGGATTATAATACTTACGGGTGAAATAACCGGTAGAAGTGCCGTTTCCACCACCATCGTAGGCATCGGTTCCCGAACCCGGACGAATGTTGATGACTACGTCTTTACTGCCATCGTCCACATTGCCACTCCAGTCATAGCCATCATAAATGATAGTAGCGGTGAGACGTGGGTCACGGTTGTCGTAAGGATAAGCAGGGTTATAATCTGTCCCGGCTTCACTGATAGTCTTTCCACTAAGCATCAGATAAGTGTCTACCAACGATTGCTGCGGCACACGGTTCACGGCACGTCCGCCTCTTGACAAAGGAATCATGTCTACCATCTCACCCCAAGTAATCAAATTGGGTACATAAGAACGGTCCATGATAATCTCTTCATTATACTCATTGGCTTCATCAAAAAGCCCGGCATAATCAGGAAATAAGGCATAAGTACCATATTCGCCCTGTTTGTTCATCAGATTGTCGCAATAAAGCATCACATTGTTCCAGTCGCTATCCATCAAGTAGACACGAGCCTGCAAAGCACAAACGGCACCTTTAGTAATTTTGCCCTTGTCTTCTTCGGGCAATTGGTCGCGAGTGGGAAGCGCATCCTTGATGTCTTCCAATTCTTGGTGAATGAAGCTGATAATGGTTTCGCGGTCTGTACGACTTACACTCCGCGATTCTTCCAGCGTGATGTCCTCCGTAAAGAAAGGTACTGCACCATAAAGGTTAGTCAGACGGAAGTAGAGGCTTGCACGGATATAGCGTATCTCGGCAATCATACGTGCTTTAACAGATGCGTCCATGTTGGGTACCAGATCCACCTTTTCAAGGAACACGTGCAGGTCTTTATGCCTCCGTAAAGGTCTTTCCATTCATTCTTGAAGATGTCGAGCGAGGGAGTAGCCATACCTTTGCGAATGGCACGTTGGTCGTCCACACTGCGACCGTCGTAAGCATTGTCACTCAAACTTTCATCGCTCCACATACGGCCTGCATTGTACATCTGGCTGTAAGCCATGTTCACCACATACTGGGCTTTGGTGGTGGAAGTCCAATAAGAGTTATCCGTAAATTTGTTTGTCGGTGCGTTCTCCATCTCGTTGCAACTGCAAAGCATCAGAACAGCCATTCCGGCAAAAGCTATATATTTTCTTAGTCTCATAGTTATCTGTTGTTTTTAGAATTCAATGTCTATACCGAAACCATAGTAACGGAGCGTCGGGTAGTTTCTACCAGAATTGGCGCCACTATTACCCATCTTAGAGTCGAACTCAGAAGATTCAGGGTCAATAAACGAGTTATTACTGAAAGTCAGCAAGTTTTGTCCGTTGACATAGATACGTGCCTTTTCCATACCCACCTTGCGGCTCCATGTTTTAGGGAATGTGTAACCAATCTGCAAGTTCTTCAGACGCAGGTATTTTCCATCCATCAAGAATAGGTCGGAACCTTGTCCGTTTCCGTAGTTGTTTCTGTTGGAAGTAGAACCCGGAGCAGTAAGTCTCGGCCAACGTGCATCGGTGTTGGTAGGAGTCCAGAAATCCAGTTGATGCTTATAGATATTATAAGAGTAATTGGCGTGGAACGGTTCAATCAATTCACCACGAAGCATCATGTCACGCTTGCCCACACCCTGCCAGAACATACCGAAATCGAATCCTTTCCATTCTACATTGTAGTTGAAACCGAAAGTAAGACGAGGGAAGGCATTACCCAAGATAAACTTATCCTTCGAGTCGATGACACCATCTTCGTTACGGTCTACAAACTTCACGTCACCCGGCTGTACCTTTCCACCTACAGGAATAGCCGATGCCTCAATCTCCTCGTAGCTTTGGAAAAAGCCGTCCATCTTGTAACCGTAGTAAGACTCCAACGGACATCCTTCACGGGTGATACGGCTCAACTCCTCTATTTGTGAGATTCTTTCGTGACCAGGGTACTTCAGCACTTCATTCCAAGAGTCACCAAGATTGAAGTTGAAGTTATGATTTGCGGCTCCCGTTTTCAAACGATAGTTGATAGAGAGGTCCCAACCTTGATTCTGCATCTCACCAATGTTGTCCATCGCCATATCCGTACCGAATACCGAAGGCACAAGGGGCTTCATTAAAATGTCGCTCGTACGCTTGTAGAAATAGTCGAACGTCACATTCAAAGCGTTATTGAAGAACGAAGCGTCTACACCCACGTTGAAGGTTTTGGTCTTTTCCCAAGTCAAATTATCCTTACCTAACTTAAAACCTGCGCCTGATACTGTCTGGTTATTATATGCGTAAGAGTTGTTGTACAGTTCGTAAACAGTAAAACGGTCATAAGTACCAATAGACTGGTTACCCAAGATACCAAAAGAAGTACGCAGTTTCAAGTCACCCACACGTTCCTTGTAAGCCTGCATAAAGTTCTCCTCGCTCAAACGCCAGCCTAATGAAACAGAGGGGAAGAAACCCCATCGGTAGTCTTTATGAAACTTGGAAGAAGCGTCATAACGGAAGCTGAATTCTGTATAATATCTGTCAGCGTAAGAATACCCCCACACGTCCCAACAGAGAAGTCAGACTGGTACGGTTGGATTCATCTACAAATGTTTTTCCTGTGATGTTTCCCACAGTACTATTGGTAATGTCTGTACCGATACCCAAGTCGGGATCTACCCCCTTCTTCTCAATCTCATTGCTAGACGAAGTAAACGATTCATTGGTTACTCCAAAAAGCCCGCTGACATTGTGTTTACCGAATGTCTTGTTGTAATCCAACAAAAGTTGGCTATTAATAAGGTAAGCCGTATGATTCCAGTTACTGGTCCGATAGTCAGTATCTTTCACTGGACGTGGTTCGGTAGCCTCTTCATTCAAGTAATAGGATACGCCCAAATTGCGGGTAGAACGCATGTCGTTTATCACATCCGCACCCAACACTCCACGCAACTTCAATCCGTCAATAAGCCGGAATTCAGCATTGACATTAGCGTTCAGATAATTGTTACGATACTTGTTACGGCCACCAGCTTCCAATGCTCCCAATGGGTTAAATTCAGTCAATACATCATTTAACAAATATCTTCCATCTTCCGATTTCATTTTGTAATAATAATAAGTAGGTACACGGGCGGCATCCACTTCCAAACTCCCACCGGTGGTACTTACACTATTATTACGTGTATAAGCCAAAATAGCATTCAGTTTCAAACGTCCCACTTCCGTGCTAACATTGGTACGAAAAATTATAACGCTGCACGCCAAAATCACTGTTGCCCACATAATTACTTTCCTGGTCATAATAACCCATGGACACCATGTAAGTAGTTTTATCACTACCTCCAGATACGCTTAGATTGTAATTCTGCTGTAAGGCTGTGCGGACTATCTGATCAAAAAACCAGCTTTCTTCATTTTGATGGGCAGCCAGGTCACGGATTTGATCGGGTGTATACAAAGGAGCCTCTCCAGCATTGGTGGCAGCTAAATTGCGCAAAGTAGCGTTCTGATAGCCTTTCACCGGAGAAAACAAGATATCCGGATTCTGCCATCCCATCATACCACTTAACCGAACTGTCGCACGCTGGTTCTTCTTACCTTTCTTAGTAGTAACCAAAACTACACCATTGGAAGAACGTGAACCATAAATAGCAGCTGTACCGGCATCTTTCAAGATGGAAATGTTCTCAATATCATTGGGATTCAATTTATCGAAACTACCGCCATCAGCTACCAATCCGTCTATGACAAAAAGCGGACTATTGTCATTCACAGTGCTGATACCACGGATATTAAAGTTAGTCTTACGATCATTAGGATTGCTACTGCGCTGCTGGATAACCACGTTGGGCGCAGCCCCTTGCAAAGCATCTGTCATGTTAGCCACGGGACGGTCTTCGATCATGGAAGCCTTTACCTGGTCTACAGCACCTACGGCACTCTTGCGGGTAGTAGTACCATAACCGATGACAATAACTTCATCCAGCACCTTGGTATCCTCCTTTAAGACAACATTCAATTGTTTTTGATTTTTCACAGCAATTTCCTGAGTGGCATATCCCACATAGGAAAAGACGAGAACATCTTGGGCACTACAAACAATGGAATAGTTTCCATCCACATCTGTAATGGTACCCACACCTTCTTTACCCTTAACAGTAACACTCACTCCAATCAGGCTTTCACCTGTGGCATCCTTAACGGAACCTCTCACCGTGGCATTGTTTTGCTGCACCACAGTAATAGTCTCCGCATGTGCATAAACCGCAGGAGCCTGCGCCAGCATAGTCACAGCAGGCAAGGCAATAAGCCAGAACTTATAGTTCCCACTTATCCGAGCCAGCAATGAATTTACTGTGTACACTCGATTCTTTTTCATATTCTTTAAGATTAAACATTATAATAAATCACGATAAAAAAA
>ENA-OQBW01000002-OQBW01000002.1-human-gut-metagenome-genome-assembly--contig:-NODE-2-length-41652-cov-0.849585_pt1 | contig 41652 bp, 34 predicted proteins | sample MGYA00242752_ERZ504565 | MGnify/ENA primary metagenome ERZ504565 (study PRJEB26092, sample SAMD00036268) | human gut metagenome | host: Homo sapiens | study: EMG produced TPA metagenomics assembly of the... | reverse complement strand
ATGAATTTTCGTTTTTGGCAAATTGTTTTGTAGATAAAGTTCGTTTTAGAAAGTCACTTTCAGTATTTTTCTTGCTTCCTCAATGATGGTGTCCAAGTCATTGTTCTCATCTTCTTTGCTCATATCCACTTTCTTGTCCGGGTCGATGCCGAACTCGATATGCTGTTTTTGGGCATCGAGGTGCGGGCTGGCAGAAAAGCGTACCCCCCATCCGTTGGGCAGTTCCGAAGAGAATGGCAGGCCCGACCCGCCGCCGGTTTTGTCACCAACCAGGGTGACATTGGGAAAACAGCGCATGGAGTTGACAAAATCATTGGTTGCACTATAGGAATGACGGTTGGTCAGGACAATTACCTTTTTTTGCCAGCGGATACTGTTGGAAGGTTCCACATAAATGGGAGTCGGATCTGAAAAATCGCTATGGCCTTTGCCGGTCTTGTGCTGAATATATCCCGTCAGTACTTTTTCATTCGTGAAGCGTTGTGCCATTCGGGTGGCGTTTGTCAGGTTGCCGCCACCATTGTTGCGCACGTCGATAATCAGGCCGTTACAAGCGGAAAGGTATAACAGAATCTCATCCAGGTTGCCGTTTCCGATGCCGCTGGAGAAATCACCGTAATAGATATATCCTATGTTGTCCTCCAATATGGTATATTTGGCGCCTCCAGCAATGCGGTAGTCTCTTCCCAGGTACTTTTCAATGATACTTTCGTTGAAGTTACGAGGATAATCCAGATACCAGTCCCAGTAGCGCGCCATGTTGGAAGAAGAGTACAAGTTGACATGTCCGTCTTTTAACTCGGCAAGCATGTTACCTAATATTTCAAATAGACCGTCGTAGCTCATTCCCGGGGTAATGAGTGGCTGGTACTTGTCATGGATGGCATCCCAGTCTATTTGCTTGTAGTCCAGGAAGCAGTACTGTTCGTCTATTATTTTCCACAAGGCTTCGAAATTGCCTTGTGGGGTATTGTCGAACTCTTCCTCACGAATACATCCGTTCAATAGGGGCAATAACGTGAGTAGGATACTCCAAATTATTAAAATATATCTTCTTTTCATGCACATTATCCTTATCATCTTATCGTTTATCACCTTGTCACTTTTTACTTTCTCTTGTTAGGAAACAGATAGAGTTCCTTTACGAACCCCACCATGAATACATGCGAGTAAGTATGTGTCTTTATTTCATTTACTTTGGACTGTTGTGCGTCCCATATGTAAGCGAAACGCATCCGGGCACGTCCCACCGGAAAGTCTGCGGTCAGCATTTGTCTCAGAGAGGGCTGGTTGTGCAGGGAGGTGAAGTTCACTACTCCGTCCCAATGTCCTAACGTAAATATCTCGTAGTAGGACTGTCCATAGTTGGGCATGAACATGATACCTGCCAAGGGAAGATTTACCTGATAGCGTAGTGTGATGGGACGGTTCTTGATGCGCAAGTCCCAAATAGCCATTCCCGATGCGGCAAGGTTGATATAGGCACGTGCTTGGGCGGGGTTGTTTCCGTTGCGCAGATTATAGACAAAGCCACCGTTGAAGTCGCCGACTCCTCCGGCAAGCAGTTTGAAATTGCCCGTGATTGGAAAATTATAATGCAGGCCGTAGTTCCAGTTGGCCAGTCCGGAGAATGTATTGTTATTGTCTACTTTGTTGTGTGTATATCCCAAGTCTGCCTGGAAGAAAGTTTGCAGAGACACGTTGCCGTCCATCAACCGTGTCATCCGCATGCTTTCGCGGGAGATACGGAAATCGATTCCCTTATACTCCTGAGGTGAAAGATAAGTGTCGAACACGTTGGTGAAGCCGACACCATACATGGTGGCACGGGTGATAATACGGTTACGGTTGGTGGAGTCAGCCCGTAGCTTCCGGTCGATGCTGCATTGTGCTTCTTGTGCTTTCAGTCCGACACTTCCCAAGAGCAGTCCGCATAGGATTATTATCTTGTATATGTACATATTAAATTATCAATTACAAATTAGTAATCGTTAGCCACTAATACTTCATTTCCGTCCTTCATCAAAAGAGTTTCATCTGTCCTGTCATCTCGTCCAGTATGTCCCCTTCGCTTTTACCGTGGTCGGGGTCCAGAATTTCCGGTTCTTCATCCGTTTCCTGCTCTTCGGTTTTCTGCGAGGGTTCCGGTTGACGGGTAGGCTCCAGCTCGTTGATGGTTTCTATAGTATAGGTGGTCAGGCGCTTACCTTTTGCTTTGAAGCCTTTCACGGCGATGAATTCGTCGGCTTCCACCACCATCGGCTCTCGGAAATTGTCGTGGCCGCCAAACACCACTTCTAAACGTGGGTAGCACTCGTCTGTCAGCAGAATGAGGCTGCTGTTCTTGTTTTCTCCCAAGTAGTTTTGCTTGCGGGCGGTTGCCTCGAAGCAGAAACGCTTGATGTAAGGATAGTTCTGCTGGTCGGCATCGTAGAGTACGGGCGGTCCATACTTTGTTCGGATCGTATTTCTCCAATACGCGTATGCCATCGTCATAGTGATTGTTCAAGTCGAAGTTGGTGGCATAGAACTCTCCGCTGTTCTGTACGACAAGGATGGTGTCTTCGCTCTGGAATTCTCCGAGATATTCTCCGCGCCCGTCGTAGTTGAGACGTAGCACATCACGGTCGAACCAGACTTTCCGTCCACCCAGCGTGGAGCCTCCACGTTGTTTCAAGGCTATCTTGTGTACGGGGAGTTTCGTGAGTATATTTCCCATGGCCTGCCGTCCCTTGATATTGATGTTGCTGAAATCCTCCTCGAAGATAATACGGCGTACACGGGGATTGGGTTTCAGGGTTACCTTGATGATTTCAGCTTCTCCATTGGGATTGGCGGTGAAGTAGGTGATACGGGAGTCGGGAGTACCTTGTGTCACATCGTATTCGCGGTCACGCACCACGGAAGTGACGGCAAAACGCTTGATATAGCTTGTCCCCTCCTTGCCGTCACGGTAGCAGACATTGTAGATGGTACGTTTGTCGTTCTTCTTAAAAATGTTGGCATAAAGTATATTCTTGCCCACGAACTTCTTGTCGGCCACCGGTGTGATGATATATTTTCCATCGCGGAAGAAGATAATCACGTCATCTATGGGCGAGCAGTTGCCTATGAATTCGTCTTTCTTCAATCCAGTTCCGATGAACCCCTCTTCGCGGTTGATGTACAGCTTTTCGTTGGCTTCGATGACTTTGGTTGCTTCGATGGTGTCGAAGTTACGCAGTTCCGTGCGGCGGGGGAAGGCTTTGCCGTACTTGTCCTTCAACATACGGAACCAGTCGACGGTATATTCCACGATGTTTGCCAGATGGTGGTCTATCTCCTCTATGTCCTTTCGCATGCGTGCTATCAGTTCCTCTGCCTTGTCGGAGTTGAATTTGAGGATACGTGCCATCTTTATCTCCATCAGCCGGAGGATGTCTTCCTTGGTCACTTCGCGGATAAAAGTCGGGTAGTAGGGAGTCAGGCGCTCATCGATATGTTCGCAGGCGGCATCCATGTTTTTGGCTTGTTCAAACTCCTTATCCTTGTAAATACGTTCTTCAATGAATATCTTTTCGAGTGAAGCGAAATGCAGGCTTTCCAGTATCTCTCCCTTACGGATTTCCAGTTCCTGGCGTAGCAGTGCCAATGTGTTGTCGACTGATTTGCGCATACATCACTCACGGTGAGGAAGTGGGGCTTTTGGTCGTCGATGACACAGCAGTTGGGAGAGATGCTCACTTCACAGTCGGTGAAGGCATAGAGGGCATCGATGGTCTTGTCGGATGATACACCCGGGGCTAGATGCACTAATATTTCCACACTGCCGGATGTTAGGTCCTCTACCTTACGTATCTTGATTTTTCCTTTTTCGCTGGCCTTTACGATGGAGTCGCATACACTGGCCACCGTTTTCCCGTAAGGAATTTCCTTAATGGCAAGTGTCTTGTTGTCTATCTTTTCTATTTTGGAGCGCACGCGTATCGCACCGCCACGTTCACCGTCGTTGTATTTGGATACATCGATACTGCCTCCCGTCTGGAAGTCGGGGTACAGCTTGAATTCTTCGTTGTGCAGATAGCTGATGGAAGCATCGCACAGCTCATTGAAGTTATGTGGTAATATTTTGGATGACAGCCTACGGCAATACCTTCCACACCTTGTGCAAGTAGCAGTGGGAATTTTACCGGTAGTGTAACCGGTTCTTTGTTTCGCCCGTCATAAGAGAGTTTCCATTCGGTGGTCTTGGGGTTGAATACCACGTCCAGTGCGAACTTGGAGAGACGTGCTTCGATATAACGGGGGGGCAGCGGCGCTGTCACCCGTCAGAATGTTACCCCAGTTTCCCTGGCAATCCACGAGCAAGTCCTTTTGTCCCAGCTGTACCAGAGCATCGCCGATAGAAGCATCACCGTGCGGATGGAACTGCATGGTATGTCCTACGATGTTCGCCACCTTGTTGTAGCGCCCGTCTTCCATGCGGCGCATGGAGTGGAGGATACGCCGCTGTACGGGTTTCAGACCATCCATGATATGGGGTACGGCACGTTCCAATATAACGTATGAGGCGTAGTCCAGAAACCAATTCTGGTACATGCCGCTCAGTTGGTGCTTTATATTGGCATCCTTTGCGTCCGCAGGTTTGTAATCCGAGTGTTCTTCGCTCCCGGCCGGGAGTTCCTTGTCCAAATCATCTTTCGGTGCTTCAAAATCTTCGCTCATATTTGTTCGGGAATTGTCTATTCTATGATATTACTGATTTTTCAGTCGCAGGCAAAAATACAATTTTTGTTCGATAAATGAGAATTTGCGCGGAACTATTGTGCCAAATCCTTCCCATTTTTTAAAACTTCTGCCCGTTAATGGAACCAATCTGTCTCTTTCCCGTTAGCGGAATTATATTGAGGACGTGCTTCCGCCTCTTTGCGGACAGCGATGTTGCTTTTGTCTTTCTTGCCGACAAGTTGGCAAGGTTTTGCCACCACATTGGCAAAGCTTTGCCAAAGGCATGGCAAAACTTTGCCAATATGGTGGCAAAACGCTGGCAAAGTAACTTGCTAGCTTGTTGTGTGTTGGCTCGAATTGTGCAGCGATATCATCACAAGGGTGAAGAGATACTGGGCAGATTCTGCCGACGGATTCATTATTTTGTGAATTTCCATTCGTCAAATAAGAACTTTCCGTTCCCGAATACGAAGTAAATGTCGTGTTTGCCTTTTATCTGTTTGTCCAACGGCTTTGTCAATGTTTGCCACGTATCGGTATCAAAGGTCAAGGTGGATAGGAGCGGACCGTCTGGACTGTCCATGTGTATTTCGATGGAGCCTTTCCCTTTTATCTTCATCTGTATGGCTTGAGGTGATTGCGGGAATTCCGCACCGCGGACACAGATGGCCTGTCCGCTCTTGTTTCCTACGGCAGACATGTTGCCTGTCTGTCCGGTCGGTTCAAAGGCAACGCCGCGTGTGGCGGCTGTGGTCTCGGCCTGTTGCTGCGCAAACGGGTCGAGAGGCTTGATTTGTGAAACGCCCTTGGCTGTGGCTGTGCCCATGTGGATAGTGAGGTCCTTTTCGTCCACCTCTATTTCTTCCACGCAGATACTGCGGACGCCCACTTTGAGGTCGCGGCTGTCCTGCAAGCCCAGTGAGTGGTAGAAGAGATAGTACTTCCCTTGAAATTTTACCAGATGTGTATGGTTGTTGCTGTCGGACATGCCATAGTCGCCGGGATTTTTGAAGTAGTTGTCCCGATAGGTCCAGCTGTCTGTCTCAAGTGGCGTGCGACTCGTCATGTAGCTCATGCAGCACCGGCTCGGCTTGTCTATATCCTTGTGGGGCCATGCATCCCGGTTCTTCCAGTTGGTGTTGTAGGTGTAAATCCAAGTGCCGTTCAGATAGTTCAGTTCGTTTGCTTCAAAGTGGTATGGCGCTTTTATTTCAACTATTTCGCTGTCCAGCGTCTTCATGTCATTTGCCAGCCGCACGATGCGTGCGTCTCCGGGAATGTAGTCGTCGCTGTCGCCCCCGCCAAAGGAGAGCCAGCCGATGCCCTTGTCGTCGATGACTACTCCCGGATCGAAGGGAGCTTTACACTTGCCGAGTCCTGGAGTATTGCCGTCTACCACACATTTGCCCAATGGGTCTGTCCAGGGCCCCACGGGGGAAGTGGCGGTCAGCATACCTACACCGGAACCGCTGTTGGAGTAGTACAGATAGAAGTGGGTTTTGCCGTCGGCCTCCTTGCGCGAAGCGATGGAAGGTGCCCACGAAGCCATTCCCCAGGGAGCCAGAGCCTTTACATTGATTACTCCGTGATAAGTCCAGTTCACCATGTCGTCAGAAGAGACCATCGTCAGCGAATGGATGTGCTGATAGGTGTTTTTCCCGTTACGGCCCACTACATCATATTGCTGGTGGTCGTTAGTGCCGTACACATAAATGCGGCCGTCGTGCACCACTGCTGTGGGGTCGGCCATGTATTGGAAGTCGAGAAGGGGATTGGCATTGCCGGTAGAGAACTTGGGCGAGAATTCAAAAGATTCTTCCAAAGCGCTGTCTGTAGAAACCGGAATGTTTTCAGAAGAGGCAATGCTGTCTGCCCGGAAGGGGGCTAAGGGGATGCCTTCCGTTGAAAAAAGGTTGCCTTGAGCAGCGTCACTGAAGCAGTAGCGAATGGAAACCGGGCTTTCGATTCCTTTTACCGGGACAATCAGCTTTCCCCCCGTCTATCCTGGCCCGGGCCTCTTGCCATTCCTGGCCGGCTGCGGCCATCATCAGCCCCTCTATCCTTTTCCCGTGTACGGCCAGTCCGTTCTTTATGTCTTTGAAAGAGATTGTCACATGGTTGCCTTTGCGGCAGGCGCTTTCAAAGACCGGGCTTTTATAGGGGCCTGCATATATATGGTATGTATCGTCCAGTGCAAGATTGGCGAGACGTTTGCCTACGCTTCTTTTGTCACGTGGATGGATGTCCTGCACATTGTCCACCAAATCTGACACGGTAATCATCTTGACCTTGTCCAGCATTTCGGGCAACATGGCCTGCTGCTCGCGTAGCAGTGCCGGTCCGTTGTCTTTGGAGTGGTATTGGAAGGGGGCTATCTGGACCAGATAGAATGGGAATTCCTTGTTAAATCCGGTACGCCACGAGCCTATCAGCCGCTGCATCACCCGGGCGTAGGAACTGGCACGGCCTTGGTTGGCTTCTCCCTGATACCAGATGCATCCGGCAATGCCGTAGGGCATCACGGGATAAATCATGCTGTTGTACAACGTGCCTGTTTCAGCCGGAAACCAAGGATTGGATTCATACGGATAGTTGCACAAGACCGGGTCGCTCATTACGCATTCGCGGGGCGTCCATGTCTCGGCGGTGGTTCCGCCCCATGCGGCTACGATGATTCCTACCGGCACGTCCAGCTCTTCCTGGATGTTGCGGCCGAAGAAGTAGGCCAGGGCACTCGTGCTGCGCATCGTTTCGGGCGTGCACTGTGTCCATTGCGAGAAACAGTTTTCTTGAGGGAACGGGGCGGCTATTCTGGCCACGTGAAAAATTCGGAGATTGGGACAATGGGCATTTGCCGTTTCCTCGTCTCCGTTCTTTATGCCGTGGTTGGCGCTCCATTCCATATTGGATTGTCCGCTGCACAGCCAAACTTCGCCTAGCATGACATCGGTCAAGGTTACTTCTGACGAGCCGCTGAAACGAATCTCATAAGGTCCGCCGGCTTCGCCGGAAGGTACACGGGCTGACCATTTCCCCGTATTATTGACTTGGGTTTTGATTATTTCTCCTTTCATCCATTCGGGGGCGATGGAAATTGTTTCTCCCGGAATACCCCATCCCCAGAAAGTAAGTTCTGAGTTACGTTGTAGCACCATATGGTTGGAAAATATGGCAGGGAGTTGTATCGCTGCTTGCAATTTCAGGATGCCGAGCAGCATAAATAAACTTAAAAGGGTAAGATAATGATGATATTTTTTCATACGAGTATTTATTTCCATAATGCAAATTAATAGCTGTTTTTAGAAACCATTACATTTTAACCGTTACTTTTTTCCCATTATAAGCCACTGCCTTTTTTTGCGCCATCAGCAGTTACTATGTTGAATTTCCGTTCTTTCAACATACCGGAAAACTCTCCTTTCCGATTTTCAATAGTGAGCATGCGAGTACGGTCATTCCATTTCATCGTAATGGTGCTGTACATTCCTTTTTCATAATTGTAGTTGTCATTCTCGTCTTCGTAAAGTGTGAATTCGCCGTTACAACCGGGATACACTTTTATCTCCAAGTTGTCCCATGATTTTTCGGTGCTATACTGCACTTCGGGACCTATTGGCAGGATGGAACCTGCTTTCACATAAAGTGGTAAAATGTCAATAGGGGTATCTTTCACGATATATTGTCCGCCGGAGTGTTTCTGATTGGTCCAAAAATCATACCATTCCGTATTTTTAGGCAGATATATTCGCATAGACTTAACGGTACTGAAATCTTCTACACGGATGGTGTCCGAAACTGTTTGGGTATACATGGGTTGGGTTACAGGGCATACCAATAGGAATTTGCCAAACATATACTGATTGTGGATGTTCCACACGTTGCGATCGTGGGCAAAATCCATTGCCAAGGCACGCATGAAGCTGGACTGATTGGCAGTTACCTCCCAGGCAGTTGTGTAGATGTATGGTAACAAACTGTAGCGTAACCGAATGTATTTCTCAATCGCATCGTATATTGGCTCGCCTTTTTTGCCGAATTGATAGATTTCTCTGGGAGCACCTTCCCCATGTGATCGCATCATGGGACAGAATGTACCGAACTGTATCCAACGGGCATAAAGCTCGCGATAATCCGGGTCATCCAGCATCAAGGGATATTGCCATAGGAAGAATCCGCCGATATCGCTGTTCCAATGGGGAATGCCGCATAGTGAGAAGTTTAATCCCGCAGGTATTTGCTTCTCCAAAACTTCCCATGATGCTGTGATATCTCCTGTCCATGTATTGGCACCATAACGTTGCTGGCCGGCAAAGGCTGAGCGGGTAAGGATAAATACGCGTTTATCCGAAGTTACGGCACGCTGGTGGTCGTACACTCCACCTACACTCATTAAAGGGTAGGCATTGCGTACTTTACGGAATGACCCCAAATAGGTGGGCGTGTCAAAATCTTCAGGAATGGGGTGAAAATGGTCGGGTTCGGTAGAGTCCATCCACCAGCCGTCTATACCCACAGAACGTAGGTTCTCGTTCAGGTACTTCCAATAGATGTCGCGTGCTTGCGGATGGTAGGCATCGTACACGCGGGCACCGGATGGATAGTCCATATTGGGAGGCCACTTCTCGGAACCGGATTCGGGCCATGTGCGGAAGTTGAAGAGCATGTTCCCTTTATCCAACTCGTGATAGGGTTTGGTATGTGGTCCGAAAGCTGACCAAATGGAGATGATAATGTGGGCATTCATTCCGTGTATGTCTTCCATCATTTTTTTGGGGTCGGAGAATTCTTCGTTCAAAAAATCCATTGCGTTCCACAGGTAGTTGCTTCCCCAGTATCTCCAATCCTGGATAATTCCATCGAGGGGCACACCCAGTTCGCGGTATTTTTGCACTACGCCAACAATCTCTTTTTGGCTTTTGTAGCGTTCACGGCTTTGCCAGAATCCATATGTCCATAATGGAACATGGGCACTTGTCCTGTGAGGTAGCGCATCTGGGCAACTACTCCATCGGCATTTTCGCCGTACATGAAATAGTAGTCAATGCAGTCGCCGACTTCAGAAAGGAAGGATGTCTCTTCTTGATTGTCTTTGAAGATGGTTGGCGAATAGTTGTCCCAAAAGAGACCGTAGCCTTTGACGGACTGGAAGAAGGGAATCACATCCTCAAGATTGTCTTGGATAAGGCGTTTGGTCTGGTTACGTTGCGACATTTTGCCGTTTTGCAATTGTCCCAATCCATAAATAGCTTCGTCTTTCTCTAAGGTGAACGATTGATAAACGCTGAAGGTTTTTGTGCCGGCATCGTTGAAATCATCAAAACGTGCGCCTTTATTTTGTTCCTGCAACAGCGATTTTCCATCGGAAGAGGCAAAAGTTATTTGTCCGGTCTCTTCGTTGAGATGGACTGTAAGCTGATGGCTTTTGATAGTCAATATGCCCCCTTTCGAAGAGACGGATAGTTTTACTTTTTCCGGTTGCCCGATGACCGACAAACTTTCTTTGGTATACTTCCAGCCGTCAGGCGATTTTAAGATTCTCACTGTGACAGGAGAGAAGAAGCTAATATCTATATTTATACCTTGCACAGTGCTTTTTATGCCTTGTGAGGTGCGTTGGTAGGTTTGTGCTCTGCCTTGTTCTGCTATGAAAAATGTCAGCATCAGCAGGACAAATAGTCTTAAAAAAAATCCCTTTTTCATACAATATCAGCAGTTTAACGGTTAGTGATTTTCAGTACCAAAGAAATAGGATTGGGTGTCTTGTCTTTGGGAAGGTCAATAAGCAAGCCTTTGGAAGTTCTTCTGAACTTTGCCTTTCCGCCTCCTAATAATTCTACCTTTTCGATTTCTCCTTTGCAGTAGGGACTGCCGGTAGCCAGTGATTTTATCTGTATTTTTCCGTCTGAGGGCCATTTCATGATATGGGCATACAAGTATTTCCCTTTTTTCACAAACCGGATGTCGGCAGAAGTGTAGGGTGCGTTCTTGCCTTCGTTGAATCCTGCTCCGTCCAAAGGTATTGCTGTTTCTGTGGAGGGACCTTCACCATAAATACACCAGGGACGTGTGTCGAATATTCCTTCTCCGTTCACTTCCATCCAGGCGGCTATGTCTTCCAGAATTTTTTCTTCCTTGTCGTCGATGGTGCCGTTTCCTTTCATTGGTACGCTTAGTAATAGGTTGCCATTTTTACTGACGATGTCAATGAGCATGTGGATGACGGTCTCGGCTGATTTATACCAGTTGTCTTCGTAAGCAGAGCGGTTATAGTGCCAAGTACCGAGCAACTACAGGTTTGCCACGCCTTGTCCTGGCATTCCGATGGAACCCCTTTTTCTACATCCCATACGATGGCCTCTTTATGTTTAGCTTCCAGCTTCTTTCCGAAGACTACGGCATTGAGATTGCCCTTGTGAAGCTTCATGTTTTGGTTATAGTAGTGCGACACGACTTTCAGCCCCGTATCGTTGATGGGCCAGAAGGGGAGTACGCTGTCGTCGAAATAGACCAGGTCGGGATGATATTTGTTTATCATGTCCACTGTGCGGTCGAAGAAGTTGTCGTAGTAGCTCTGTGGGGGGACAGAGGTTCCTTCGGGCCAGTCCCATGCCACCCAAGCATGTCCGCTCAGGGCATGATTCTGTACGTATAGCTCTTGCGGGTCGTAGCCTTCCCACCATTTTCCCTTGCCGTCTTCCTTAGTCACTACGCGGGCATCGTAGGAGATTCCTGCGTATGGGCCTTTCTTGTCGGCTCCTTGTGCAGTTTCATACCATGTCCAAGCATGGGAGGAGTGGATGCTGACACCGAAGGGCAGTTTGTTTTTGCGAGCCGCTTTCTCCCATTCACCCAGTACGTTTCGCTTGGGGCCCATGTTGACGGAGTTCCATGACTGGTATTTACTGTCCCACAAGTCCATGTTGTCGTGATGGTTGCCCATGGCAAAGAAATATCGGGCACCGGTTTTCTTGAAAAGGGCTACCAGCCTCTCCGGGTTCCATTTTTCGGCTTTCCATTCGTTGATTACATCCTTGAAGCCGAATTCCGAAGGATGTCCGTAATGCTCCAAGTGCCACTTGTAGGCAGCACCACCTTCTTCGTACATGCCACGACCGTACCAGTCGCCGGCTTCGGGTTGGCATTGCGGACCCCAGTGTGCCCATATGCCGAATTTGGCGTTGCGGAACCATTCGGGCACTTCGTATTGGGACAATGACTCCCAGGTAGGTGAGAACTTGCCCGGTTCTGCTTTCTCTTGTTGTGCCAATGCACTGCCCCCTTGCAGGATGCAGGCGGATAGGAGAATTGTTTTAAAGATGTTTCTTTTCATACCTTTATTGTTGTTTACAAAATGTTTATTCCCTTTTTGAATGCATTGATGAACGGATTATTCTGTTTTGTCCATATACTCCATGATAAACCCATACCGGTAAGAGCGATTGCCGTCAATGGTGTATGGCTTCATGGTCTGTGCGCCCCATCCGTCGTTTCCACCTACTCCGTGTATGTTGGAGTCGATATTCAGGTTGATGAAGTCGCGTTCGGGCAGTTCGTGCGCATGCTCTTTCCCTTCCAGGTCTTCTTCCCCGTAGGGCCATATACGGAAACATAGGGGTTGCAGGCCTTTGACTTGTATTTTCCATCGCTCACTGTCTCCCAGCATGAACCAGCGTGTATCGCACCGGTTGGCATTGTCTTGCGGTACGATGTAGTTCGTGATAAATTCGTGTATGCCACACTCGTAGACTCCCAGGAAAGCAGCGCTCTTGCGGTCGGGATAGTTCTCGAACTTGCCGCGTCCGTACCAGGCTATCCGGTTCAGCGCTGAGGGCATTCTCATGCGCATACCGAATTTGGGCATCAGCGGAATATCTTCCTTTTCAGGCTGATAGGTTGCTTCTACTTGTATGCGGCCTTTGCCGTCCACAGTGTAGCGGAGATGGTAACCGGCTCCTATCCGGGGGAGGGAGAGACTGGCATCCACTATCACCATACCATCGTTTACGGTTGCTTGGTATGCCTTTACGATACGTTTTTTGCTCTGCATTTTTTCCAAGCGCTCAAACGTTCATTGTAGCCGTTGCGGACCTGAATGTCATTTGCCGGTTTCCAAAAATAGGGTTCCAAGGCACTGTGCAACAACTCTTCTCCCTTGACTCGCCAACTCACCAAAGCACCGGTACCTTTTTCTATGGTGAACAAGGCATCGGCGGCTATAATTTCCACCGCTTCGGGTGTCTCCTTAAACGTGGCCTTCCCGCCGTCATCCTTCAATTGTGGGAATTCATAGTCATGATACGTAAGTTGTTCCTTGGCAACTTTGAAGCCCTTCTCTGCCCACGTCGTGGATTCCTTCAACGTGGCATATACATTGAGGCAAAGTTCCCCACACTTATCCGGTCTTGAAGGTACCTCCAGCAGATTCCCTTCGGACAAGTGGAGGTCGCCGTTGCGTACAGCCTTTCCGTTGCATATCCACTCATAGCTGTAATCGAATTCATCCAAATCGGAAAACGCATACCCGTTGGTCAATTTGATTTGCTGTGTTCCCTTCTTTTCAAACTTGATGTATTGATATACTTTTTGTACTTCATAGTAATGGGGGTGAGGCACCCGGTCGGGAGATACCAGCCCGTTAATGCCGGTGGGACCGTCGTTGGGATAGTCCCCGAAATCTCCTCCATACGCCCAGAATTCATCGGGCAGTAATGGGAGTGACGAGGGGCTCTCGCCGAAACTTAACGGTGCACCGTTAAGCTTTTTAGGAATGCCTTGGTCTACCCAGCACCAAATGGCAGCTCCGATAATACTTTCGTCCTTTTCAATCACATCCCAATACTCCTTGAGGTTGCCGATGGAATTTCCCATGGCGTAGGCATACTCTCTCATGAATACGGGGCGGTCGGTTATTTTCTCGCCAAGTTCCTTCAAAGCGTTGGGATGCAGATAAGCTTCGTCATAGACATCGGATACGGTGCGGTCTGTATCGTCGTATATCGGTCTGGTGGGGTCTAAGGCACGGATTGTGTCTGCCATAGCTCGCAAATTGGCACCGCTTCCACCCTCGTTGCCCAATGACCAGAATAGGATGCACGGATGGTTCTTGTCCCTTTCCACCACGCTACTGCCCGGTCCACATGGGCCAGTGTCCATTGAGGGTTGTCTCCTAATACTTTGTTCCCCAAACCGTAGGCATGACTTTCGTGGTTCGCTTCGTCCATTACGTAGATTCCATACTTGTCACATAGCTCGTACAGCAATGGCAGATGTGGATAGTGGGACGTGCGTATCATGTTGATGTTGGCTTGTTTAATCAGCCGGATATCTCTCTCCATCGTCCGGCTGTCGACAAAGAATCCCATACGGGGATGGAAGTCGTGACGGTTCACTCCTTTCAGCTTGACGGCTTTCCCGTTGACTTTGAAGACGTCTCCCGCGATTTCTATTTTCCGTATGCCCCAATGGTATTCGAATGATTCCAAAAGTTCATTCTTCCTGCGAAGCTTGATGTGGATGTCATATAGATGCGGTTTCTCGGCAGACCATAGTTGAGGCTCCCGGAGCATTTCGGACAGCGTGACGCTCGTTTCAGAAAAGGCCTGAATAGTACCTACGGGAGTCACCATTTTTTTTGTCGAGTTTATTTCCTCTGTTGTCTTTCCCCACCAGGTTTATTTCTACGGTCAGGTCTTTTTACTTTGCGGTCGGTCTGATTTCTTATCCAAATTTCGGTTCCGAATGTAGCTGAACGCATGTCGTCCGACAAGTCGCTGCTGAACCTATAGTCCCGGATATTTGTCCGGGGGCGTATCCATAGCTCTACCGGTCTGAGTATTCCACTAAGCCGCCACATGTCCTGGTCTTCCAGATAACTGCCGTCCGACCACCGATACACTTCCACTGCCAGACGATTGGTTCCATTCTTCACAAATCCGGTTATGTCAAACTCGGCAGGTGACATCGAATTCTGGCTGTAGCCTACCTGCTGTCCGTTTACCCAGACATACATGGCCGATTTTACTCCTTCAAAGTGAAGGTATAGGCACTTGTCTTTCATATCGGGCGTCACCTCGAACGTGGTGACATAAGAGCCTGTCGGATTTCTGTGCCCGTAACTGTAATATTCGGCGGGAGGTTCGCTTGTTACTCTGGGTGCATCCTTCTGGAAAGGATAGTTTACGTTGGAATAGATAGGTTTGCCATAACCTTGCAATTGCCATGCTCCCGGCACTGTGATGGTATCCCATGTGTCGGTATTGAAATCATTCTTGTAGAAGTCGGCCGGGCGCTTTCCCGGGTCGGCAGACCATTGGAATCGCCACTTGCCGTTCAGGGATATGATTTCTTTGCAATCGGCTTTTTGCGAAGGCAATGTCAGTGTGGCATGATACGGCTCTTTGTTGATGCCGACTACAATAGGATTCTCCCAGTCCGGAACTTCTTGGGCGCCGGCATATAGGGCACTTAGCAATAGAAAGGCAAATATCTTTTTTTCTCATTTTTTTCTCATGTTTTCTGATGGTCAATAAACTTCCATGATGAGAATTCCCCAGGGGGGCAATGTTACATGGTCTCCTTCTTTTACAGTCTTGCCGGAAATCAGCTCTTTGGACGTCGGATAGTTATGAGTGATTTTTTTGCTCTCGCTGCTGTAATTGAAGAAGTAACGGATGGCTTTTCCGGCTTTGTTTATTCCCGAACGCTGTATGATGGGGAACACGTCGCTCTCTGAAGAGATGATACCGGCATGGATGGCTGCCTTTCGCACGATGGCATTCAGCAATTCCTGCGAAGGGTAGGCTCCTATGTAGGTCAGTTTGCCTTTGCCATACTTGTTTTCGGTGACAACGGGCCATTTGCCGAAGAATGGATGCTCTGCATAAGCCAACGGGGGTGGCTGTCTCGGGAATCAGGAATTCATACCAGTCGCTTATCTGGTTCTTTCCCTCTAATTGAAAGGGGTTATCCTTTAATGATAAGTCACCGATAGTGGAGAATTCCTGGTAATGGAAGCCGCAGGCTTTGCGTAGCGGCCCGGGAGCCAAGGTGGCCCGAACTGCGGAGTGCTCATTGCAGTAACCGCTTTTGTGCATCATTACCACGTGTCCGCCGGACTGTACGAATTCATCAATGGCTAATAGTAATTGGTCGGTAGCCACATACAAAGGGGGAATGACAAGCATGTCATATCCGCTGAAATCGGTTGTCTTGTCACAAGGGATGATGTCCGTTTCTATGTTTTGAAAATAGAGGGCTTTATGCACCATATCAATGGGATAATTGCTCTTGTAAGTGTAGGGCATGAAGCCGAGAGCATGGTAAGAATCATGACTGTAGAGGATAGCTGCCCGGTTTTTCTTTTTCAAGTTCACGATGTGGCTGCCTATTCTTTCCAACTCTTTGGCGGTGGTGGTGAATTCCTTGTATATGCGGTTGGGCTGGAGGTCATGGCCCAGCACGCCTCGCCAGTATGTCTCCTGCCCGTAGTGCAGGGTAGACCAGTGCCAGTATTCCACCATATTGGCTCCGGAAGCATAATGTGCGTACACATTCTGCCGCAACTGGTTGTCGTAGGGAGGAAACTGGGTGCGGGCATCCCAGCCGATGCCTTGTGCGTTGGTTTCCATGACGATGTAATTGTTGTCGGCCACGGTGCGCACGAAGTCACCGGCATAAGCGATGCGCTGGCCGTCTTGTTTATCCTGTACATCGTGATAGACATTGATGGCAGGATATTGCATCTGCCTGAAACTTTCCACTTGGTCTATATTATGGAAGTCGGGCATAAAGCAGTGGGTGACAAATTGGTCTTTACGCTTGTATTCATTTACAAGGTCGCACTGCCAATTCAGAAAATCGGCCACTTCCTTCCGGTTATAGCGTTCCCATTCATTCTTGTACGAGGGGCTTGTCACTCCATCGCGCGGATAGAACTCTTCCCAGGTGTTGATGTTCATTCCCCAGTAGTTCATTCCCCATTCCTTGGCAAGCAGGTTCAGGTCATTGTTGAATTTCTGTTTGATGTAGTTCCTGAATCCGAAGAAATAGTCTCTGTTGTTTACTCCGCGCGCTTCTGTTTCGTTGTCCACTTGATACCCGATGACTGCCGGATGCTGTGCATATCTTTCCAGCATCTTGCGGATAATCCGTTCGCAATAGAATTGGTAGGTCGGGTTTGTAAAATCCATGTTCTGTCTGATTCCATAATAGGCTTTGTTTCCTTTGGCGTGTTCTGCCAGCACTTCCGGGTGTTTGTATGCCAGCCATGCAGGAATGGAATAGGTGGGAGTTCCCAAGATGACTTTGATTCCTGCTGCATGCATCTTGTCCAGAATGCGGTCCATCCATTCAAATTCAAAATTTCCTTCTTGCGGCTCAAATACTCCCCAGGCAGATTCTCCAACGCGCACTACTGTCAGGCCGGCTCTTTTCATCAGCCGGATATCTTCATCCAGTCGCTCATAGGGCATATATTCATGATAGTAGGCTGCACCATAAAGCACGTTGTCGAATGAATACTGCGCTTTTATTTGTAAAGCGCTTAAAAACAACACTAATAGAATAAAGTAATTTTTGTTTTTCATAATCTTACCAGTCCGATACAATATTTTTATTTCATCATAGGTCTTATGCTGATGGTTCTCCGATATTCCTGCGGCATCGCCTTGTAAGCACCGAATACACCGCGGGCCGTACAGCCGACCCCCGGTAGTGCATAATCGAGATTCAGGGTCATGCCTTTCTGCTTCTGCAATTGGTAGGTATACATCGCTTTCGTCAGATTGTCTGTGCTGTACGGATAAATGTTGAAGTTGAACCATTCGTTCATCTTGAATTGAAGGCCGATGCCTTTGTCCGTGGTCAGTTGCAGCCAGCGTACATCTGTCCGCAATCCGTAATCTTGTGGCATTAGATAGGGCTCGTACATAGCTTGTACGGTAGAGGCATATATCCCCGTCGGATAGCCGGTTTTCCGGTCCGGATAGTTCTCTTGCGGTCCTCGGCCGTACCATTTCACTTGGTCGAGCGCATCGCTTACGGTCAGCGTAAGTCCTATGCGAGGAAACCAAAGCGGCATTTTCCCTTCAGGCTTCAATACATGGCGTATCTCTATCGTCCCTTCACTATTGATAATATACTCATAGTGGTTGATGATGCCGTTGTTCTGTACTCCTTCGATGTAGAGGTCTTTTTTCTCTTTTTCTCCTTTGCCCATCAATTCCGCATCAATGATGTGTATATGTACGCCTTCGGTGGTTTCGGACACCGAAAAAGAGAGGGGCTGATGTGTCAGGCGGTCAATCCCTGCAGAATACATTTCTGTGGCTACCGTGTATCCGTAACCTTCTTTCCAGTTGGAGGAGCGGGCGCTGGAGGCATTCCAGTTGTCCAGCTCATTGGCCAGCGGGGCACGCCAAAGATTCAGCCGGAGCGGTGATTCCAGCAGTTCCATATCTTGAACAACCATCGACGTCAGTTGTCCGTCGGTACGGTTGAATACATATTTGAAGCCATCTCCGGAGACAACCAATTCTTTCTCCGAAAGTGAATAGGAAGGTACGCCTTGAGCCTTTTCTTCCGAAGAGCATGGCAGGCTCCAAGGCAGTTCAAATTCTTCCCATGCCACCTCATGTCCGGCTTTTGCCCACAATTCATCTTTTTTCAGGACGGCATGAAGCATCAGGCGGTATTCTTTGCCGGGAATCAGGGCTGGCTTCTTATAAGGTATGTGCACCAGCTCTTGGCTAAGCGGCGCTGTTGAGAGTGCCAAGTCGCCCGATTGAATAACCTTGTCATCTTCTTTCAATTCCCATCGTATGGCATATCGGGAAGCATTTGTATAATGATTGCGATTCCATAACTCAACGACTCCCTCTGTCACATCCGACATGGAAAAAGAAAGAGGTTGTCCGGTTTTCTTCATTTGCCACATTTCGGGCTGTACGCTACGGTCGGGCCAGATGCTGCCGTACGTACGTGCACCGATGCCGTAACTGTAGAATGTACCATTTTCCGTCTCTTGCTCAAAATCTAGCCACAGAGCGACTTCTTCCGGGTGAAAAGAGGAAGTCAGTGCCTTGGCGAAAATGCCGACTTCGTCCATTTGAGCATCGCAGATGTAGACCGAAGTCTCTTGGCCGTGTGTTTCTGCATTCCGACCGATGTTGACGGGGTAGGGGAAGTTCCGGATATTGCCCGATGCTTGTGTGGAGGCCTTTTCTGCTCCGTCTATATAGATGGACATTTTCTGTCCGTCGTAGACGCACGTCACTTGATGCCAGTTGTATTCCCAGTCAGTAGGCAAGGAGGCGCATACGGAATGCTTTTTATCAGTATAGATATAAAATTCCAGTTTGTCTTTACCGCGTTGTTGCAGCCCGAACTGATAATTGCCTTTTTGTGATGAATGAGCCGCAACTGCTTACCAGTTTCCGAGGGTAGATTCTGCAAGTGAGTGTCAGTTCATTACTGTTCAACTCCACATTGTCTGCACGATAGACCTCTACCCATTGGTCGTGACCGTTCAAGTCCAGCACCGTGTTCTTTCCTTCCTTCACCAAGCGGGCATTTCCCATCAGATGGGCGGGAGTATGGAAGGGCGAAAGGTCGTCCACTTGCCTTATCCGTTCGGTCAGTCCCGGACTTACAAAATCCCAGATGGCCCCTCCTATCAGGCGGGGATGTCGGTAGATGGCTTCCCAATAATCGTCCAGGGCACCGCCGGCATTGCCTGCAACCGATAAGTATTCATCCATAAACGATGGTCGGGAATCCTCTCCTATGCCTACCTGCATTTCCAGTTCCATAGGAGTAGGGTAACGGGGTCCGATAATATCTTCTGCCGGATGGGAGAATGCATTTCCGCCATACATCCAGAAGCGGGTGGGGTCCAGCGATTTCCCTTCTTCAATGGTGTGGGTAATGTTGATACCTTCACCGCTTTCGTTTCCTGCGCTCCAGAACAAGACGCAGGGATGGTTTCTGTCCCGTAACACCATTCTGCGGCATCGCTCGCGATACATCTCTTCGTATTCCGGGAGACTTGAAATCCATTCCGAGGCATGGGCTTCATCGCCCACCTCGTCTATGATATAAAGCCCGTATTCATTGGCCAGTTCCAAATACTTATTCACCGGAGGATAGTGAGAGGTACGTACGGCATTGAAATTAAACTGTTTCAACAATTCAAAATCCTTGCGTATGGTGGCTTCGTCCATGACATGTCCCTCTTCGGGATGCTGCATGTGCGAATTTTGTGCATTGACTTTCAGTGGGATACCGTTAAGATAAAAAAACACCGTCTTTGATTTCCGTCTTTTTGAATCCGATGACCGTTTCTATCTTGTCTTTCTGCAGACCGGCCGGATTGGATAATTCCAGACCGAGCGTATAAAGCTCGGGTGTCTCGGCTGTCCATTTCCGGGGTTCTTGTACCAAGGTATGCAACTGTATTGTCTTTTCCGCAGCGTCCATTTCAAATGGAGCTGCGGAAAAGTTACAGATAATCTTGCCGTTTTTATCCTTTAAGTAAGCTTTCAATCCATAATTCTCATTTGGCTTCTTTTGGTAGTCCTTGATTTTTACCTGAATACTTAACTGCGAATCGGTATACGTATTATCAAACTCTGTGATTACTTGCCAGTCGAATATCCTGACAGCAGGTGTGGCGTACAACCATACGTCGTCAAAGATTCCGGCCAGTCGCCAATAATCTTGTCCTTCCAGGTAATAGCCGTCCGAATACTTTAGTACACAGACAGCCAGCGTGTTTTCGCCCGGCTTCAAATAAGGAGTGATGTTGTATTCGGCAGGTTCTTGTGCTCCTTCATTGTAGCCCACTTCATGACCGTTGACCCATACAAAAGAAGCGGATGCCACTTTCTCGAACCTTAAAAATATCTGGTCTTTTGCTGCCCAACTTGCAGGTACCTTGAATGTTCGCCGGTATAGTCCGGTAGGGTTATACTCTTTGGGAGCATGTGGTGGATTCACCCCGAAGGGAGCAGATACATTTCTGAACAGCTTGTCACCATAACCTTGCATTTCCCAGTTTGAGGGAACTTTGATGTCGCCCCATTGCTTATCCGGGAATTCGGGGTTAAAAAAGTGTGCAGGTATCCCTTCCGGTGTATCGCACCAGAAAAACTTCCATGTCCCATTCAGTAGCATGCTCTTTTCGGGCATATGCCAAGCGTGTCCTTCCTCTTGTCCTTTTTCAAATACAGAAGGGTTGTCTATATACCAGAGCATATCCTTAAGGAAGGATTTGTCTTGTGCATAGGATTGCAGGCACAAGGCTACTGAACACAATGGCAGAAACAGTTTTCTCAGATTCATTTTTTTTGTAATTCGTGCTGTCCATCCACCGCCGGGTGCCAGTTGTACATTGAGTTTGTCTTTGGCAGTGACGATGCGTACTTCTTTTTTATAGTCGGTAGCTTCACGGTCGGCATTGATGCCGTCGGCAAAGATTTCGGCTTCGTAGTTGCCTTCGCTGAGGAAGGAGAGGTCGATGGTGCAGCTACGCGGAGTCCAGTTGGTCATGCTGCCTACAAACCAAGTGTTTCCTTTGCGGCGTGCTATCGTGATGTATTCGGCTATTTTACCATCAAGAGCAATGGTTTCGTCAAAGGTAGTGGGAACCTTGGCGATGAAGTCGGTGCATTCCTGTTCCTTCATGTATTTGCTGGGACTGTCGGCAAGCATCTGCAAGGGTGCTTCGAAGACGGTGTACATAGCCATCTGGTGTACACGTGTACCTTGACTCATGGGGTGGTCGTTGACGGAGCGGAACAGGGAACGGGTGGCATTTACCATAGCTCCCGGCGTATAGTCCATCGGACCGACGAGTTGGCGCAGATAGGGGGCGGTAACGTCGTAGCGCGGGAAGTCATGCAAGGGTGCACCGTTCACGATGGGCTCCCACTTGCTGTTTTCCAGTCCTTTCACACCTTCAAAGTTGAGGATGTTGGGATAGGCGCGCTGGATGCCGAAGGGTTTCAGTCCGTGTAGGTCAAGCAACATGTGATGCTTGGCGGCACATGCTGCGAGTTGTTCGGTAGAAGAGATGGCGAGTTGGTCGTCGCGGTCGAAGAAGTCAATTTTGAAACCTTTGATTCCCATTTGTGCGTAGTGGCTGATAACTTGTTCCACGGCAGGGGAGATGTCGCCTCCTCCCGTAAGATTGCGCCAGCTTGCCCAGAGGATGATGCCTATGCCCTTTTGGTTGCCGTATGCCACCAGTTCTTCGAGATTGATTTCGGGACTGATGTCTTCCATTAATGATTCCTTTCCGCTCCAACCTTCGTCGATGATGATATACTCCAGCTGGTTTTCGGCGGCAAAGTCGATGTATTTCTTATAGGTGGGCGTATTCATGCCTGCCTTGAAGTCCACGCCGGTCAGGTTACAAGTATTCCACCAGTCCCATGCCACTTTTCCGGGTTTAATCCAGGATGTGTCAGCGATGCGGCATTCGGGTGCGAGGCGTTGCATCATGTCGTTGTTGGCGAGTTGTGTGTCGTGGGTAACAACAAGCACGGCACGCCAAGGATAGGTCTGTTTCCCTGTGGGACGCCCGTTGGGGCAGAAGTAGGGGGCATTGTTGGGCTTGCTGATAACGTCGGCACGTTTGGTAGGGACGAGGTTCAAGCGGTCATAGCCTCCGATGACTGTTTCCAGTGGATAGGGGGCGAATTCTGCCTTCACTCCGTGGGGCATCTGTGGGTTGGCAGTGAGGAACATGCCGGGATAGTTGGACAATCCGGCTTCCATAATGACGGCTTTCTTTCCGTTCTCCAGTTCTACCATCAGCGGAGTAATGGCAAGCGAGTCTTTGTACATGCGAGAGAGGGGGGCCTCATCGTAGTAGGACTCGAAGGAGTAGCAGTAACGCTCGCCGGCGCGATTGTCGTTAATATAGGGCACGAAAGCGTGGTAATCGCGGTCGAAGTTGAACTCGGCAATCTCGTCCTTCACGCAGAAAGGTTTGCGCAGTTCGGAAACAAAACGATAGGCGGCTCCGTCGTCGTAGGCGCGGAACTGTATGCTATAGCCGTTACGGCATTTCAGCGTGAGTTGGTTATAAGTGTCCTTCACACTCGCCTTTTTGTAGAAAGGAGTGGGGAAGGAAGTGTCGACGGAAGTGCGGGTAGCTTTGGTCACCTTCACATCTTTGCCGAAGGTGAAAGCAATGGGCTTTCCCTCAGATTCAGTGCATTGCATGGCAATGTCTGAAGGCAAAAGAACGGTGGTACCGTCGTGGGCAATCGCCCAGTTGAGGGCTTGTCCGGCTTCGATGTTGACAATTAGTTTTCCGTCCGGTGAATTCAGTTGATATTGCTGTGCTTGTGCCGTCAATGCACAAGAAAGCAATAGGCTGGCGAAAACAAGTGCTGATTCTGTTCATTTTTTATTTGATTATTGATTATGAATATTTGTTTAATTCCGTGGATATTTAACCGGAATAGCCATCATTTCTTCTAAGAAGAGAGGGTCGTCGAACTGGCAAGTCTGTCGGTTGTATTGTCCCCCCGGAGTGTCCCATAGCATTGGGCACATGCCGCGCGAGTAGATGGCTTCGGTTACGGAAACACAGAAGAGTCTTATCACTTCCTTTGTTCTGTTTCTGGAGTCGGCGCAATATTCGCCTATGATGACGGGGATTCCTTTGTCTACGCAATTCTTCTTCAGTAGGTCCATATTGTCGTTCAGTTCCTTGAAGTCAGCTTCCGTTCCCCAGCTTTCCCGGCCTACACCCCAATCGACAACCTCGCCTCCACCCAGTATGGCAAAGTTTGCGGGAGTATAGTAATGCACTGTAAGAGCAAGTCGGTTTGCGGGATCATTCGGCATCTTGAACAAGGGGTCGTAAGCATACTCCAAGTTGGTGTTGTAGATTTCCACCAACAGATGACGTTTGGCGTTGTTGCCGCCACTGTTTCTTACTATGTCGACAAAGAGCTGGTTGAGGTCGTTCACGTATCCCAGTGCCTTTGCCTTGTCGGCTTCACTACCGCCCCACGGAGTCCAAATCTCATCGTATCCGATTTCATTCATTGGCTCGAACAGTAAGTGGTCACCGTACTTTTCGAAGCGTTCACATATCTGTTTCCAGATGGAAGTGAATTTTTCTTTTGCTTTGCTGTCGGTGGGTACTTGTTTAATCCATTCGTTTTCGTGGTGGATATTGATGATAGCCACCATGCCACAGTCGAGGGTCCAGTTTAGGATTTTCTCTACGCGGTCCATCAGGTCAGGATGCACTTTGAAGTCGTCGGACAGCAGATTGCCCCAGCTGACCGGTATGCGCAGAGATGAGTAGCCCGCTTTGGCATATCCTTCAATGATTTCTTGTGTGATAATAGGGCTTCCCCATGCTTGTTCGTAATTGAGAATGTTGCTTGGGTCTATCCAGTCGCCCACGGCATCCAGCGTGTTGCCTAGGTTGATGCCCAGTCCCATTTCGTTAATCAGTTGGTGGGTTGTGAGATTCTCGCGTACAGTGTATTTTTCCGGTTCATCGCTTTGGATATAGGCCGCCTGCTCCACGTTGATTTCTTTGTATATGCTCCTTTACGCTGACGGTGATGATGGCGTTGCGCACGTCGGGCGTAGTGTTGGGTTCTACGGTTATGTTATAGATTGCCTGTACGGGAGTGCTGCTTTCCGAGGTTACTTTGCACCATGCTTCCGAACTTTGGAAAGTGGCTGGTTCATTGGGGGTGATACCGAATTTCTTGCTACCACCCGTTTGTTCAAAATGGAAAGAAGTAGGCTCTACGATGATTTTCAGCTCCTTTTTATCGTCAGAGCAAGCTGTCATCAGAAATAGAACCAGGCTGGTTAATAAGGTTTTCTTGAAGATTTGTGTCATGGTATCGGTAAAATTTCGTTTTAATAATTTCGGTGTATTTATTTGTACGCTGATTCAATTTGAATCAGCGTCTAAGAGTTTAAAAAGAAGGTGTCACTTTGTGTAATCCTGTGCCAGAATTTAATTCAAATTATTGTATCTTGACAACTCGGAAATTATCAAAATACATTTCGATGTTGTATGGACCGTTTTCGCTGGGATTTGTCATCTGGAGTGCCAACTCGTCACCGTCACGTTTTTGGAACTCGCCCCAAGTGGTTTCGTCTACCAGTTCGGAGAGCGGAATGCTGCACTGCATCCATTGGCCTACTTCGGTTTTTCCGGTGAAGTCGCTCACCGGACGATAGTTCGTGTAGTTGTGAGCCTCATTCCCTTTGAGGTAGATGCGGAATACAGGACCTTCGCCATATTCCACTGCCACGAAGCATTCGAACTGCAAAGCCAGTTCGGAAGTCGGTGTATCGGTAGGCAGGAAGGCTGTGTCAATGCCCCATACGGCACCGTTCTGCAATTGGCCCCACCAGTAATTCCATGCTGAAAGTTCCCCTGATATGCTGTAGCATTTACCATCCGAGAAGAAAGGAGCTGCTGTACCGTCGGCAGTGACGGGTACAGCTTGCCCGCCCCAGGAGAACCAACCGATGTTGTCATAGTTCAATACTATATTCTCCAAAGGATAGAAGCCCGGAACTTCGGCAGTACCGCCCATTGTGGTAATGGCGAGTGAGCAAGTGCCTTGCGGTGCACGCGGCATGGTAAAGGTAAGCATATCGTTAGCTTCGCTTACGGTAACAGTAGAGAGATCTACCGAGCGATTGCCCATTGTGATGGAGGCGATATCCATAAAATTCTGTCCCAGTACGGTAACTGTGGTACCCGTGATAGGCATCATGGAGCTTACCTTGCTGATACTTGGTGGGAGGGCTGTGCGACGGAAGGGAGTAAATGCGGATGCGGTATAGCACTCCACTACCAGACTGCCTTCATCAATCAGGCCTGCGGGAGCATTGAATGATATTTCGTCAAAGTTCTTGTTTACCGTGTAGTCCGTTACTTCTACCGAAACAGGTGCATTGGTGATGTCGTCCACGGCAGTGGTGAAATAAACGCGCTGAATTTCGTAGAAGTTACCGCCCACGATGCGCAGAGGCGTGCCCGTCTCCACGGGGAAGGTTGTGGCTACACGGGTGATGTAGGGTGCGGGCGAGAGTACATGCATGGAGTACGTGGCAATGCCGTGCGAGGTCTCGATACGCAGTTCGCCTTTCAGTTCGGGGTTGGCACCCGTCAGTTGCAATTCGCCGGGGATAGTGAGGATGAGACTGGTGGAAGTGCCGTAGTTGCTATTGAACGAAACTTCTTGTTCGTTGATGAACACTTTCCGCACATCATTCAGATTTTCGCCGATGACTACAATCATGGTGCCCGGATTACATCGGTGAACGTACTGTCGGCCTTCTCTGGGTCGACAAGACGGATGTGGTGGATTACGGGAACACCGCCGCCCTCGTCATCGTTGCAGGCGGTGAAAAGGTTGCATGCCAACAGGATGGTGAGCAACACAAAAGGAAAATGTATATATTTCATATTAAAGTCGTTATTTGAGATAATGAATGTATAACTTGGTTTATTCACTGAATTCGTATGCTACCGGTTCTTCGTTCAGTAGCGGATTCTGGATGACATCGCTTTCCGGATAAGGCATCAGGATGTTGCCGTGGTGGATTTCGATGTTCTCGCCCGGTTCCTGCCAATTTTCTATGCCTTCGAGGAAAGTGTCGCCTTCTTTCTTGCCGAAGTGGAGGTAACCGTCTTCGTCTTTCACGATGAGGTCTACTGTGTAGCCGCGGTGTTGGTTCTGGAAGTAATTCAGCATGTAGTCGGGTTTCCAGTGATACCACGATACCATGTCATACCAGTTACAATACTCCATCGAGAACTCTACGCGGCGTTCGCGAATGATGTCTTCGAAGGTTACGCGTTCCTTGCGGGGGATACGTGCACGGTCGCGCACCTGGTTCAATGCTTCCAGGCCGGGACCACCGGTCAGTTCTTCGCTGTTGCCCAGACAAGCTTCGGCATAGGTCAGGTAAACATCGGCAAGGCGTAGGATGTAGGTGTTGAGCGGAGAGTTCATGGACTGGATATAACCGTCGTTGTCGTCGTCCGGACCGCCCGGTACACCTTTTTTAATGCAAGAGGTGGCGCCGTCGTAAGTATAACCACCGTCGGCAATGCAGATGTATGAATAGTATGTACCCGGTGTGCAGAAGGTGGCGTTGCGGCGGATAGTGTCGCCCAACTCATATTGCTGGAGCATATCTATACTTGCCTGATAGCTGCTCCATACGTTTACACCGCCGGTCATCTTGCTGTTGCCGGCGAGGTCGGCAAGCAGAGTGTTGCATACGCCCCAATCACCCCAGTGGCACCCACTGCATGGCAATGAGCGATTCGGGATTGTTGTTGTGCTTATACTTGAAGAGGTCTTCATAGTTTTCGTAAAGGCTGATGCCGCTGTTGTTTATCACGTCGGCGGCCAGTTCCTTGGCTTTCTCCAGGTCGGCGTTGTCGCGTGTGCCTCCTTTCCAGCCTGAGCGGGCGAGGTAGACTTTGGCAAGCATGCCTTTTGCACCCCATGCGTTGACACGTCCTTTGGCGGTTGCCACTTCAGGAAGATTCTCGACTGCATAAGTGAGGTCACGAATAACGAGTTCCAGCACATCTTCTTCGCGGTGGAGCGGTTGCATGGGATTGGCAACCACTTTGTCGTTGTCTTCGATGATGATAACCGGTCCCCAGAGGCGAACCATGTAGAAGTAGGCACAAGCACGCATCAGGCGGGCTTCGGCAATGGCTGTGCGCTTGGCACGTTCGCTTACGCTGTTGCTACATTTGGTCTGCACATCACTGATAACTGCATTGGCCATTGTAATGACCGAGTAGAAACCTGTCCATGCATTGGCAAGGTTTTCGCTCAGGGCTGTCACCTTGAAGTTGGTGAACTCGGGAGCTCCCCAGCGACTGAAGTTATCGTTGGCACGGTTACTGCCCAGCGGCACGATGGCGCGGGAGTTGAGGTCGAACCATGCACGGTTGTAAAGCGGTGCAGTGGCTTGTTCGAGTGCATCGTCGGAAGTGTAGTATGTCACATCTACGTAGTTTCCTTCGGGAGCACGTTCCAAAAATGAGTCGCTGCATGCCGTAAGCAGAAGGAGCGATGATATAAGGGTTAGAAATCTGTGTTTCATAACTATATTGAGATTTTAAATGATAAATGATTTGTCTAGCTCATTAGAAATTGAAGTTAAGGCCAAATGTATAGATACGTTGCGAAGGATAGCGCGCATCGTCCACACCACGTAGCAATACATTGTAGTTCAAAGCGCCTATTTCGGGATCGTAGCCTTTGTAGCCTGTGATGGTACAGAGGTTCTGGATGTTGACGTAGAGGCGCAGATGGTCTATCTGCAAACGGCGCAACCATTTCTGTGGGAAGGTGTACCCCAGCGAGATGTTTTTTATGCGGAGGTAGGAAGCGTCTTCAACAAAGCGGTCGGAGATACGGTTGTTGTCGTTGGCGCTACTGGTAGTGATGCGTTGTACTTTGGCTGCATCGGCGTTGGCCACGTAAACATTGGAAAGTACCTCGTCGCCCACTTCGGGGTCGTGCATGGCGATTTGGGCAATGCCGGTAGCTTCTTTCAGCAGGTTGCTGTTACGCATGGGATCGGTGAAGGTGCGGCGAATCAGGTTGATAGCCTTGTTGCCCACCGAGCCGTTCAGGAAGATGTTGAGGTCAAATCCTTTATAAGAAAGGTAGTTGTTGAAGCCGAACGTGAATTTGGGTGCCGGATTGCCGAGGAACGTGCGGTCTTTCTCATCAATTACACCGTTGTTGTCGCGGTCTTCATAGATGTAGTCACCTACCCAGATGCCCGATTTGCCGATGGTCTGGTCTTTCGGGATGGCTACTTGGATGCGGTTGCCCGTTTCGTCGAGCAGGAAGTTGCCGTCGGCACCTTTCTTGTAGAAATCTCCTTCTTCCTTGAACATACCGATTACTTTATAGCCGTAGAACTGCCCGACCGGTTCGCCCACCATGGTGTAGGTCAGTGTTTCCGAACCGTTGATTCCCGAAATAGCGGATGATTCGGAGTAGAGCTTCGTCACTTCGTTGTGGTTGATGGAGAAGGTGAGTCCTGAGGTCCAGGTGAAATCACGTGTCTGGATGTTGTGCGTGTTCAGGGTAAATTCTACACCTTTGTTGGTCATGGCACCGGCATTGACCCACGGTGCACGAATCAGACCGCTTACGTAGGTAGGAAGAGAAGCTTGCATCAGCAGATTGTCCGTTTTCTTGTAATAAGCATCGGCGATGAACTCTATGCGGTTGTTGAAGAGGGCGAGGTCGAGTCCTACATTGAAGGAGTTTGTTTCTTCCCACTTCAGTTCACGATTAGGATAGTTGCCTGCATAGAAACCAGTACCCCAGATGGAGGCTGCCGAAGCCATGGTGACGCCGTAGGCATAGGAACCCGCCCATTGGTTACCTACTACACCCCAACCCAGGCGGAGTTTCAGTGAGTTGATGGCTTCCACATCTTTGAGGAAAGCTTCGTTGTTGACTTTCCAAGCCAATGCTACCGAAGGGAACCAACCCCAACGACTTTCTTTGGCAAACGAAGACGAACCGTCGGCACGGAGCGTAGCGGTCAGCAAGTAGCGGTCGTCGTAGTTGTAGTTCAGACGGCCGAAGTATGATTCGATGGCGGATGAACCACGGGAACTGTTGGCTTTTGCTGTTGTGGCATCACCCGCATCCAGTTCGTGTACGGAGTTGAAGAGGAAGTTGGTACGGCTGCCGCTCAGCGACTCGTACTTGTTTTCTTGCGCTTCGTGTCCCAGCATGGCAGAGAGGCCGTGTTTGCCGAAGGTATTATTATAAGTAAAGTAAGTTTTCAATGTCCAGTTGCTTCCGTTGCCGGCTCCACGGCTTGCTGACGACTGCTGCTTGAAGTGCTCGTAGTCGTAGGAGGGGGTAAACTTATAGTCGTTGCTGTAATTGAAGTTGGCGGCATATTCCGTGCGGAATACGAGTCCTTTCCACAGCTTGATGTCGGCAAAGGCGTTGACATAGACTTGTGTGTTGCGACTATAGTTTTCATTTTGGATAAGGTCGGAGAGGGGGTTGGAGAAGTAAGTTCCATACATGTTCTCCGTCTGCATGCCGAAACTGCCGTCCGGGTTGCGGGCAGGCACTTCGGGGAGCTGGTTCAGGGCATTGTAGATGGCACCCGAACCGTCTACGTTGTTGGTCTGCTGTGTACGGGCTACGGAGGCGCGCAAGCCGGTGGTGAGCCACTTGTTGATGTCGTTGTCCATGTTGACGCGGAAAGAGAAACGCTCAAAGTCCGAACCGAATACAATACCGTCTTGCTGCATGTAGCCGCCGGAGAGCGAGTATTTCATGCTCTTCGAACCTCCGGAGATGTTTATCTGATGGTTGTGCATCGGGGCAGTGCGGAAGATTTCATTCTGCCAGTCGGTACCGCGGCTGAGGAGTGAGGGGTCTTTGAACTCTTCGCGTGCACCGAAGCCGATGGTGGCGGCGCGGAGGTTCTGGTAAACTGCATATTCGGGGAGTGTCAGTGTTTCCAGTTTCTTGGGAAGCTGTTGCAAGGCATAGTAACCTTCGTAGGAGACCTTCGTTTTGCCCTCTTCGCCCTGACGGGTGGTGATGAGTACTACACCGTTGGAGGCGCGGCTACCATAGATGGCTGTGGCCGATGCATCTTTCAATACTTCCATGGAAACGATGTCTGCAGGGTTGATGGAACTGAGCACGCTGCTGTTGCTGGTGTTGTTGCCTGAGATGGCTACACCGTCGATAACGTAGAGCGGTTCGTTGCCGTTCAAGGAGTTGATACCACGGATGCTGACCGAGATACCGCCACCCGGAGTTCCGGAATTCTGGGTCACCTGCACACCGGCGGCACGTCCTTGCAAAGCTTGGTCGAGCGAGGTGACTACGGACTTTTTCAGTTCGTCACCCGTCACGCTGACTACGGAACCGGTCAGGTCACTGCGTTTCATCGTACCGTATCCCACTACTACTACTTCGTCCAGCATCTCATTGTCTTCTTGCAGCAGTATGTCGATGCGGGTGGTGCGCTCTACTTTCACCTCTTTGGTGCGGTAGCCGATGTAAGAGACTATCAATGTTTGTCCCAGATTTGCCTGGATGGTGTAACGGCCGTCGATGTCGGTAATGCCGCCCGTATTGGTTTCTTTCACTTTGACGGTGGCTCCTACAAGTGGCTCACCGCCCGATTCTGATTTAACGATACCGGATACTGTTTTGGTTTGTCCATACGTGGAAACAATACCCAAACCTAGTAACACGATAACAAGCAATTGTCTCAATTTTGTCCATTCCCATTGAGAGCATACATTTGCGTGTAACTTCATAATACTTTAATTTAAGATTTAAAAATAACTGTTATTAAAAGCTACTGCAAATATGGAAAGTTATCATAATAGCATAGGTCTATCATGTCTCAAATAACATACCTTTATGTTTCAAGTTATCATTTTAGACTGCGGATGTAATCAGATGGTGATATTCCAAATTCATTCTTGAAGTTTACAGTGAACCTTTTTGGAGAACTGAATCCCACCTCATAGGCAATTTCTGCAATTTGTTTCTGGCTTTCCTTTAGAAGTTGCTTACTGCGCTTCAAACGGATAATCCGGATGAATTCTGCCGGACCTTTACCGGTGATACACATCAGCTTTTTGTAGAGATGGCTACGACTCAACCCAATTCTGCTCCTAACATTTCCACAGAGAAGTCGGAATCACTCATGCGCTCTTCTACTATTTTGATAGCTTTTTCAATAAATTGTTCGTCTAGTGGAGTGATTGTTATTTCATTAGGTGTCACTTCTATTTTCTGACAGAATTTACGATGGCTTTTTTCTGTCCATTCAATAAATTTCCTGATGCGCAGCTTTAGTAATTTGAAGTCAAAAGGCTTTACGATATAGTCATCGGCTCCTTGCTCAAATCCTTCACTTTTGTATTCTTCTGCCATACGGGCTGTAAGCAATATAACGGGAATGTGGGACCATTGCATGTTTGTTTTGATTTGCCGACATAGCTCTGTTCCATTCATCACTGGCATCATGATGTCGCTTATTACAATATTGACACTGTTTTTTTCTAATATCTTCAATGCCTCTGCTCCATTGTAGGCAACCTGTATGGCGTATTCATCGGACAGGTATTCAGACATGAAACTACAGAAATCCTTGTTGTCGTCCACCAACAAGATGGTATACCGCAATTCTTCCGCATTTGGAACGGGAAGTTCATTCGGAGCTTTGTCATTGTTTAGCAGTTCCGGAAGTAATTCCTCCTTTTCACTGGCATATGTGACGATAGGCAATTTAACGGTAAATACGGAACCTTTAGGAAAATTGTCTGTAACGGAGATTGTTCCTTTGTGTAGATGTACATATTCGTTTGCAATATGCAGGCCGATTCCACTGCCGGTTTTTTCCGAAGTTTGTTGCACCTGATAAAAACGTTCGAAGATATGTTTCTTGTCTTTGTCTATGATACCTTGTCCGTTGTCTGCCACACAGATGCATGCATTGTCATCTTCGCGATAAAGATGTACATTGATTTCTCCTTTATCAGGAGTGTATTTGAAGGCATTGGACAACAAGTTGTTCATTACTTTTTTTATTTTAACCGGATCGAAGGACATGTTCAGGTTTTCTACTTCGCACATGAAACAGAAGCTGATGGTATGGTCAAGAGCATACTCTTGAAAAGTACTGCAAATCTCGCGGATAAAGTTGACAATATCTCCCGATTTGTAATGAGCTGTCTCGGCTCCTACATCCAGTTTCCGGAAATCAAGCAGAGAGTTTATCGATGTAAGTAATTGTTGTGCATTTTTATTGATTGTATTTAGTTTTTTGCGTATTCCGTCATCCAGGGTTTCTGACAATAACATTTGTAACGGGCTAATGATAAGCGTCAGTGGTGTACGTAAATCATGGCTTATATTTGTAAAGAACTTTAGCTTCATCTCATTCAGGAGCAACTTTTTGTTCTTGCTCCAGTTTTTGCTCGTTGTTGCTCCAGTCTTATGTTGTGATGCTTTTTGAATCGGTATATTACATAGGATATTATACCAATGGCAAACAATATGTATAAGATGATAGCAACATTACATAAATATATTGGAGATGAAACGGTTATATTCAACTCACTAGCTTCGTCATTCCATATACCGTCACTGTTACAAGCTTTAATCAATAGTTTGTAATTGCCAGGAGGAAGGGTGGTGAAAGCTACTTTGTTCTCGTTTGTATAGTACCATTGGGTATTTAATCCTTCCAGTTTATAGGCATATCTTATTTTATCAGCATTCAGCAAATCGCCTGCGGCAAATTCGATGGAGATTAAATAATCGTCATATCTGACAGACAATGATGGGGTTCTGCCAAGTACAGTTGTTAATAGTTTACGCCCTTCATATATTGAGTCTACTTCTATATGTTGATTGCCAATGGTCAGATTTGTAAAATACACCTTTGCCAGCGGTCGGCTCTTTTCGGTCAGCTTGTTCGGATTTATAGATGTATAGCACTGGTGCCTCCCAGCAGTAAATCCCCGCTGGACAATTTACAAGCGGAATGGGAGTTGAAATGATTTTCTGGCAATCCGTCTCTGGTAGAAAGATTCTTGAAAGAAAAGTCTAACTCCTTCCTGGGTGTCTGGGGTTACTTCCAATATAGACAATCCGTTACTTGTTGCAAGCCACATGTTACCATGATTGTCTTGGGTTATACTGTTAATGAGATTGTCACACAATCCGTTGTTTACGTCGAACCAGTGTAGTGAATCATTTTTTTAAGTCCCAGGCAGTCAATCCTTGTTTATGGGCTAACCACAATATATCTCTGTCGTCCTTGAATACAGTGGAAATGAAGAGCTGCTTGAATGGCTGTGTCTCTTTTCGATTGGCATAAATCATTTCGGGTTTTCTCGTCACGATGTCCATTACACAGAGTCCGTATGTAGTCCCGATATACATTTTGTCTCCATAGTCATAACAGATATTGAGTACATTGATATTATTCCCATCAGGTAGTAGATAACTTGTCGCAGTATTTGCGTCCGGATAAAACAAACCAAAGTTTCCAGTACATAACCTATCCATAAGTTTCCATATCGGTCTTCCTTCATACTCCATACGCCACTGTATGGCAGTTGGCTGTTCTCTGGAGTAAAATGGCGAATACTGTTGTTCTCATAGCAGAACAATCCGTCTTGATAACTTCCTGCCCAAATCCGTCCTTTATGGTCTTCGAGAAGACTGATGATGGCTATGTCGGGGATGGATAGTTTGCGAATGGCAAATCCTTTTTTGCTTTTCTTTTACATAAAGTCCGTTCCCATCTGTTCCCAGCCAAATGTTTCCGGCCTTATCCTCTAAAATGGAGGCTATATCACCGCATTCTTTATGCTGGGTATCAATAAATTCATGGAAGCTTTCGTGATAATAAGAAACTCCTTTTTTGAAATTTCCTAACCAAATGACGCCTGAATCATCACGGTAGATTGTATTTATTCTGTTGGAAGCAAGGGATGTGGAAGACATAGGGGTATTCAGGAGGTTGACAAGGTTATCATTTACGTAGTCATAAATGAATACTCCTTTATGGTCCGTTCCTATCCAGACATGTCCGTTCGAGTCATCCAGTATGCTCCTTACCGCATTACTTTTTGTCTCTATTTTGGAATGGAGATTGATTTGGTTCCATTCCGATTTTATGTTTTTCTTATAGAATATTTGTTCATCGGTATATGAATATAGCCAGATGCCTCCATGATAATCAGTGTATATGTGCTTTTCGATAATAGAGTTGGAGGGTAAGCTGATGTTATCTACCCGTTTACATTTCTTTGCGTTGTTCTCTAGTTTCAATAAGGTCGAATTCCAAAGAAGATATAGGTTTTCACCATCATCGCTGATACTCAGTTCCGGAGTTTCTTCTGGAAAGTTTTCTATTTTGAATGTTTTAGGGTTTTATGAGAAAAATTGAAGTAAAAAGCATTTTGGCCTTGCAGTACCCATAAATTGTGTCTTTTGTCAACATGTACTTTGTAGGTACCATTTATCTGGATGCCTATTTTAAGGAGGTATGAGGGAATATCGGTAATGAAGTTGTCTTTGTCTCGGTCGTATATACAATATCTTGCCTCGCTTCCAATCCACAAATTGCCCAAACCGTCTTCCTGTAAGTTCCAGATGTCGTTAGACAATAAAGAATGGATGTCTTTTTCTTTGGGTTGATACACTTTAAAGCTATATCCGTCGTATCGGTTCAATCCATTGGCGGTCCCTATCCATAAAAAGCCTTCACAGTCTTTCAATATGGTTTTTACGTTATTGTTTGAAAGCCCGTTTTCTACTTTCAGATGGCGAAATACATACGGAGTTTGTCCTGCTAACGGCAGATAAGCCAGTAACAGAATAATGAGGGGGAACACTAATTTGTGTAAATAGTTTGTAAAAGACATACTATATAATCTGAAATTGAATTCTCAAAGATAGCAATATCTTATTTAAATAAACGTAAATATGTTGCATTAATAGGTCTGTAATGTTGCATCGCGGTCGTATAAGTCTTAAACATGCCATCCGTTTGTTGTCTTGCGTGTCTTGAAGTGTTTTTCTCATTTATTATTCAACATTTATTTCATACCTTTGCAGGGAAGGACTGGTTCCTGCCAATATGATTAACCTTCTAATACTTTATCGAAAATGAACAGATTCATCATTTTATTTTTATTCTCTTTGGGAATATTGTCAACATGTGTATTTGCCGTAGAGGTGATTCCACTGAATGAAGGATGGAATTTCCACCGGGGTTTTCAGGCACCTGCTTCGGAAATAGTGAAGGTTACTTTGCCTCACACTTGGAATGCGGGCGATGGCATGTTTGGCAATGCCGATTATTATAGGGGATTATGCAATTACAGTCGTAAGTTGTCTGTTCCTGCCCATTATCGGGGCAAACGTTTTTTTCTTGAAAGTGATGGCTGCACAGACGGTTGCCGACATTTTTATCGACCATCATTTTGTGATGCAACATAAGGGTGGTTATACGGCATTTGTGGCAGAATTGACTGATTTCCTGGTCCCGGGAACAGAAAGTGTATTGGAAATTCGTGTCAGCAATGCTCAGACTATGGATGTCGCTCCCATTTGCGGCGACTTCAATATGTTTGGTGGGTTGTATCGGGGGTGGAACTGCTGGTGACGGAGGATGTCTGCATAGAACCTGCTTATTATGCCTCTTCAGGTGTATTCTTCACTCAGTCCGATGTATCGGAGAAAAAGGCCCATTTGAAAATTGAAGCACTGCTTTCGGCAAGGGAAACTACTGTGACCGGTTGCGAGGTGGAGTTTCGACTATATGACAAGGAAAAGTTGCTTTGCCGTGTTGCCAGTGCAGAGGTGGGTGAGGATAAAAAGGTGATGATGGACATAGTGCTTGAAAGGCCTCATTTGTGGGATGGAGTGAAGAATCCCTATTTATATAAAGGAGTGGTGATATTGCGTAAGGATGGAAAAGAGATAGACCGCCGCGAAGAAGAGATAGGTTTCCGCTACTTTCATGCCGATGCGGAGAAAGGTTTCTTCCTGAATGGAAAGCCTTATCGCTTGAATGGCGTGAACCGGCATCAGGATAGGGCAGAACGCGCTTCGGCATTTTATCCGCAAGACCATGATGAAGATTTGGACTTGATGCAGGAAATGGGATGCAATGCCGTGCGTCTTTGCCACTATCCGCAAGCCAAATACATGCATCAACAGATGGACAAGCGGGGACTGGTGGCATGGGCTGAGATTCCTTTTGTCAATGTTTATGTGAATAATCCTGCTTATGATGAAAACTTGCGCCTGCAATTGAAGGAACTGATTTTACAGAACTACAATCACCCCTGCATTTTGTTCTGGGGGCTGTTTAATGAGATAAATTCCGGTTGGCTGGACCGTCCTTCGCGTATGGCGGCAGAGCTTCATGCTTTGGCCCGTCAGTTGGACCCGAGCCGTCCCACTATGGGAGCAAGTAATCAGGATGACGACTTCAACGGATTCACCGACCTGATTGCTTTCAACAAGTATTTCGGCTGGTATGGCGACAACATGGATGACATGGGGCGCTGGATAGACCGCGAGCATGCAGCACATCCGGAGCGGAAGATGGGCATCAGCGAGTATGGTGCCGGGGCATGCGTATTCCAGCAGGAGGACTCGCTGAGGCATCCGGAACCGTGGGGGCAATGGCATCCCGAAAACTGGCAGACTTATTATCATGTGGAGAATTGGAAACAGCTTCAGGAACGCGAATTCTTGTGGTGCAACTTCATCTGGTGCATGTTCGACTTTTCGGCGGCAGGCCGTAGGGAGGGATCCATTATGGGACGCAACGATAAGGGGCTGGTGACTTACGACCGGAAAATAAAGAAAGATGCCTTTTACTTTTATAAGGCAAACTGGAATCAAGAAGATAAGTTTGTATATATCGCAGGAAAACGATTGGTAAACAGAACCCGCAAAACCGTTGATGTGCAAGTATTCAGCAATAGCGGAGCTGCCAAATTGTATATCAATGGCAAAGCATATGGGACTGCAAAACCTGATTCCGTAAATGTACTGGAATGGAAAGGCATTGTATTGGATACCGGTGAAAATAGAATTGAAGTCAGGAACAAATATGGAGCGGATTGTTGTGTATGGATATGTCCTTTTTAATTTTCATCAGGCGCGGAATGTATAGGAGAGCCACGGGGAATAATGAACCGTGAAATGCTGTACAGTCTGCGCCTGATAGCTTTAATATGTGATTTTCTGTAAATCCGTATTCGGTCCGTGGACTACCAGTTTCCCGTCTGGTTGGATGTCTATGAGGTCGATGAATACCATTCGTTCGTCACCGGTGGTTTCGGTGCGTCCATGGTAGACACAGTAGAGCCGATTGTGAATGTCGATGAGCATACAATGCCCGGTTCCGGTCACGATGCCGCCTTGCTCTGTGTTCTTTTGCAGCACCGGATTGTTGGCAGCCTTTGTGAATGGGCCTAAAGGACTTTGGGAGGTTGCATAGCCCACCGCATAATTCTTTCCTCCGAAGAAGTTTGCAGAGTAAAGCATGTAATAGAGATTCCCGTGTTTCACCATATACGAACCTTCTGTCCAGCGTCTGTTGACCTCATGTGTAGTCACCGAACGGTTCTCCCATTTCGCTTGAGGGTCGTCCATCGTTTTGGGCGGGCAAAGCAATGCTACCGGCTCTCCGATGACACCGGAGAAATCCGGTTTCAGCTCCACGCCGTAAATCCAGCTCTCCTCAATCTCGTCAAACCAGCCCTTTGTTTTGGCCCCATGCTGAGACTTCGCTCTCGACGGCATGTTTGTAGCAGCAGCGGGAGTAGTAGAGGTAGGTCTTTCCGGATGCATCGTCAAAGAGTATGTTTGCGTCGATGATAGGATAGCCGGGGTCGAATACCGGGCGGTCGGACAAATCTTTGAAAGGCCCGGTGGGTTTATCGGCTACGGCTACGCCGATACGGAAGTTCTCTTGCTCCTGAGTGGGGTTTTCCTTCCAGTTGGCGCTGAACCATAAGTAGTATTTGCCGTCGCGCTCATACACTTCGGGCGCCCAGAAACAGTCGGTGGCCCATGAGTCGGATGTGCCGCTTGATAGACGGGACCCTCATCTTTCCATGTCACCAGGTCATCGGAGGAATATACTTTGAAGCCGTTCTGTACTCCCCCCGTCCCGTACATATAGAATTTCCCGTCGGAAGCTTTCAGGAGGAACGGGTCTCCGAAGGCCATGGGAAGTGGGTTCTGATATACTACTTTCTTCTTATCTCCGCATGATGCTGACAGCAGAGCCAATAAGACCAGTGCCAATGTGAAAAGGGTGTGCTTCATCTTGTTAGAATTTAAATGTTGAAGTAACGAAAAGTGTTTGTATCTGCAAAGTAAACACAATATAGGGAAAGCTGCAAGGAAATTAGATAGAATGCAAGCTTTTCATTATTTTTGTGCATCATTCTAAATAATTCTTTGATGGGACAGTCATTTTCGGATATATCGCTATACCACGAGTACCGGTCGGTGAAGGAGAAAGAACATTTGGTGTCACAGAAAACCTGGGACGACCTCAATCTGGATGACTTTTTCGAATGGGCCGACCGTACCTCTTCTTGTGTGGGCCGACAGTACCTCTACGACTTGTTGCATTACAACCGCCTTTCGGAGATTTCGGAACAGGAGGAAGTGATTCGCGAACTCTCTGCCGACAAGGAGTTGCGTGCAGAAATCCGGTCGGAGTTGCAGAAACTGGATACGCCGGATGCTTGCGCCATTGCATCGTTGTTTTCCATTTCCCATCCCATATATTCCCGCCGCTTTTACCGTTTGCTAAGTATATTGCAGTTCGTGCCTTTTGTTTTGTCAGGGATGGTTTATGTTACATCTTCGCTTTACGTTCTGGGGGTTATTGTGTATATCGGTATTGGTGAACATGGTATTGCACTATCGCAGCAAGGCACGGATTCAGGGCTATTTCTTTTCCATCCCTCAGTTATGGCTGCTGCTCAGGCAAGCGGAGAGGCTGGCACAGATTCCGTTGTGTGTATCGGTGCATCGGGATATCCAAAAGACTTTGCAGGCGCTGCGTCCGTTACGAAAGCAACTTTCCACTTTCCGTTTCAGTATCAAGCTGGAGAGCGACATCGCCATTCTTGCTTATTTCTTCATCGAGATGGTGAATGTGTTTTTCCTGCGGGAGGTTATTCCGGTTTCCAAGGCTTTCTTTCTATTGCAGGGCAGGCAAGAACAGATTGAAGAGGTTTTCCGCTATTTTGGATTGGTTGGATGCGCTTTGCTCTGTTTCCGAGCTTCGGGATGGGCTGCCCTATTATACTCTTCCGGAAGCTTGTGACGAGGGTGAAACGCTTCATGCAGAGGGCCTTTATCATCCGCTTATAGAGCATTGTATCCCCAATGACATTACGCTTTGTGGCAGTTCTGTCCTTGTTACCGGCTCCAATATGTCTGGTAAGACAACCTTTATCCGTGCTATCGGACTTAACCTGCTTTCCGCACAAGTGTTCCATACTTGTTTCGCCCGCAGTTTTCGTTTTCCCATGGATACCGCATTGTTTTCTGCTATCCATCTGGAGGATAGTCTGATGGAAGGAAAAAGTTTCTTTCTGCAGGAGGTACAGATTGTTCGAGAGATGCTGGAGGTCGGAAAGGGACGTAGGCAGCTTTTCCTGCTGGATGAGTTGTTCAAAGGGACGAACACGGTGGAACGGATAGCTATAGCCAAAGCTGTGCTATCTGCTTTGGCACACAAGAACAGTATCGTGTTTGCTTCCACTCACGACGTTGAACTGGCTTCCTTACTTGAGAACGAATATGAATCGTTTCATTTTTGTGAATGTGTTGCCGACAATACCTTGTCTTTTGATTATAAGCTGAAACCGGGACCGGCGACGGAACGTAATGCCATCCGGATTATCGAGATGTGCGGTTATCCGAAGGAAGTGGTCGGGGAAGCGTATCGGCTGGCTAAAAAACATGTTTTATAGTTTACTTCTAATTGTTCCTTATTCCAATCGTTACTATATTGTCTGTTCAATATCTTCTGGAAGGGGTAATCTTTTAAGTTATCCAATTAGAAGGTTTATGTTCTTTTCTTTCATCTTTTCGATATTCTCTTCCGAGATATTGCTGTCTGTGATGAAAGAATTTACCATAGATATTGAACCTAAACTGGCAAATGCACTAATTCCTATCTTGGAGGAATCAGCTACCAGAATGACTTCCTCGGCGGCTTTTATCATGGCCGATTTAACCATCAGATCGCTGAGGCTCGGATAGGTCAGACTCATGTCTGGGGATATTCCTGCTGTGGCAAGGAATAGTTTGTTGGCATGGAAACCTTTGAGTGAATCGGCTGCCATCTTTCCTGTCAATGAAAGGGTGGGTGCTTTGAATTCTCCTCCTGTCACAATGAGGTTGATGCCTGGATTTTCGCCCAATATAAGTGCTATGTTCAGAGCATTGGTAATGACGGTCAGCTCTTTGTATTGTGTAAGTAGTTTGGCTATTTCTGTGGTAGTAGAACCGGAGTCGAGAATGATACATTCACCTTCACTGATAAACGACGCTGCTTTTTGGGCTATTTCTCTTTTTTCCTCAATATGGGTCTGATTGAAAACCTTTCCGGTTTTTGCAAATGAGCCCACATCCTTCAGGAAGGCTCCGCCGTGTTCTCTTTGGATATACCCTAATTTTTCAAGGGCTTCCAGGTCTTGTCTGATTGTTACATCCGTTACATTGAAAATCCTGCTTAATTCTTGAACTTTTGCATGCCCGTCTTCGCGGATAAGGTCCAGAATCTTGACTCTTCTTTGGTTTAGTGCCATATCTACTTTATATATTGTTGTTTCTACGATAATCCTGTATATCTTTGATCGCTATAATCTTCAGTCGGAACTTTTTTTGCCATTTCAAGTAGTTGTGGCAAGCGGGCCATTGTCCCATCCTGGTTCAGTATTTCAATGAGAGCGCCGCCGGGTGTCAATCCTGCCATTCTTGTCAGGTCGAGTAATGCTTCTGTATGTCCGTCACGTCCCAATACTCCGTCCTCATGTCCGTAAAGGGGGGAAAATGTGTCCGGGACGTGCCAGTTCCGAGGGCTTTATATTACCGGTAACCAAAGCACGTATGGTAGCGGAGCGGTCATAGGCGGAAACTCCCGTTGTGCAGCCATAGCCCTTCAGATCGACGGACATGGTGAACGGCGTGCCTAAAAGGGAAGTGTTGTCTTCCGACATTGGGGGCAGTTGGAGTTCTTTGCAACGTGAACGCGGTAGCGGTACACAAAGAAGCCCTCTTCCGTGTGTAATCATGAAGTTAACAATGTCAGGAGTTATTTTTTCACCGGATACAATAAAAT
>ENA-OQBW01000001-OQBW01000001.1-human-gut-metagenome-genome-assembly--contig:-NODE-1-length-57332-cov-0.982886_pt1 | contig 57332 bp, 55 predicted proteins | sample MGYA00242752_ERZ504565 | MGnify/ENA primary metagenome ERZ504565 (study PRJEB26092, sample SAMD00036268) | human gut metagenome | host: Homo sapiens | study: EMG produced TPA metagenomics assembly of the... | reverse complement strand
CAAAAAGTCCGTACCTTTGCAATGTGTTTTTCATAGTATTAGATTTAAGGTTAACAAAGGTTGGAGTACAGCGGTACTCCTTTTTTTTATGCCCACACCTTTCGTATCTTCCCCTTTTCCCTTACAAAAAGACATATTCACTCGGCGAAACGCCCTTCATCTTCTTGAAAACCCGGTTGAAATAAGGAACATTGTTGAATCCCACCTGATAGCAGATTTCTGCTACGGATACCTTTTGTTGTTTCGGCAGCCGGCAGGCAAGCTCAATGCGGTATTCATTGAGATAAGTGACGAAAGTCTTCCCCGAGACTTTCTTGAAAAAGATACAGAAAGAAGTGCGGTTCATCCCCACGTGGCGGGCAACGTCATCCAGCGTAATATCCCGCTTGGCGTTACAAACGACGTAGACTTGTATCCTATTCATTCGCTCCCGTTCCGGGTCCATCTTCTGATACCGCCCCACCACACTCTCTTCCTTGCTCCCGGCAAGAATAAGCAGCAGTTTTATCATCAGCGGGATGCGTTCAGCCCTCCCCAAAGGACGCATCTCCTCGAGGACGGAAGCAATAGCCGCCGACTTTTCCTTCCCGAACTTCACGGCATCCCTTTTCCGTTTCAGCTTCTCCGTACATTCCAGCAGCTCAGGGAAAGCAACACAGCAGTTGTCAAGAAATTCCCGGCCGAAAGTTATCGTGATATTGGCAATACGCCCCTGCGCATCTGTCACATCATTCTCGAAATACCAGCAATGCGGTATCTCCGGAGGAACTATCACTACTTCCCCACTCCCGAAAGGTTCAGTACGGTCACCTATCAGCCGCATGCCGGAGCCTACGATGATATACGACAACTCCCACGTTGCCTGCTCATGCAGACCTATCTGCTCGCCGGGAGCCAGGCATACATCGTCGAAGGTAAAAGAAGTGTTTTCCGGCCGAGGCACTGCATTATCATTCATAATTTGGGTAAAATATCTCCCTGAAGGGGAGTAAATGCAAATATAAGACAATCCTAATAAACAATAAGAGAAATGCCCGGAGAAATTGCAGACTAACTTTGCCCGCGAAATAAAGTTATACCGGGAATCCGGATTGTCTGAGGATGTGTCAAAATACACACTCACCACAGATTACACAGATTAACACCGATAAAAGTTCTTGATTATCAGAGCTCCTAAAATAATCTGTGTAATCTGTGGTGAGTCATGACACGTCCGCATTTTAGAAGAATATTAATCTAACAACAAACATAATTCCAATGAAGACAACAACTTATTTAGCATCCAAGCCGCGTTACGAAATACTGGACGGGCTTCGCGGCGTAGCCGCAATAATCGTGGTAGCTTTCCATCTTTTTGAAACCTATTCCGCAGGGCCTGCCCACCAGATTTTGAACCACGGCTACTTGGCCGTGGACTTCTTCTTCGTACTCTCCGGCTTCGTCATCGGTTATGCCTACGACGACCGCTGGGACCGTATGACAACGTGGGACTTCTTCAAGCGACGCTTGGTACGCCTGCACCCCATGGTGATTATGGGTACACTCCTCGGCGCCTCCCTATTCTACTTCAGTGCCTGCTCCGCCTTCCCGATGGTGATGCAGACACCGTGGTGGAACGTGCTGCTGATGACACTCCTGGGCTGCCTTATGTTCCCCACCCCCACTTCATGGGACATCCGGGGCTGGTGGGAGACAAACGCGTTGAACGGCCCCACCTGGTCGCTGATGTGGGAATATATTGCCAATGTGCTCTATGCCCTATTCATCTGCCGCTTCTCCAAACTGGCACTGGGCATATTCGTCGGACTCTCTGCCTGCCTTACGCTCGACGTCACGCTCAACATAGATACCTTTGGGCTTCTTTCATCGCGGGGAGAAGCCGCCTACACCCTCATCGGCGGCTGGAGCCTGACACCCGGCCAGCTCTATATAGCATTTCACGCCTGCTCTATCCCTTCTTCATGGGTCTGCTGTTGTCTCGCATAGGCAAGCTGGTGAAGGTGAAGAGAGGATTCTACTGGTGTTCCCTGCTGGTGACTGTTATCCTCGTGATGCCGCGCATCGGAGGCGAGACCAGCCAATGGATGAACGGCGTCTACGAAGCCGTAAGCGTGCTCGCCCTCTTTCCGCTGATAGTGGCTATGGGAGCAGGCAGCAACGTCACGGGCAAGCGTTCCGTAGCCCTCTGCAAATTCCTGGGCGAACTATCCTATCCGCTGTACATCACACACTTCCCGCTGATATACATGCAGATAGCCTGGGCACGGAATAACCCCGACGCACCGGCAGGAATGCACTTGTTCATTGCCGTATCCGTCTTTGTACTCTCCATTGCCATTGCATACGCTTGCCTCAAACTGTATGACGAACCGGTACGCGAGTGGCTGAAACAACACTGGTTGATGAAGAAGAATACCAAAACATCCAAATGATTGTTGAACCCAAATACACACTACCATGAATAGAATAAAATCTTTCTTGTTGGCAAGCATGTTTCTCCTGCCAACAACGGCGCAGCAAGCAACTGCCCCAGCTATTCCACAAGACAAAAAAATAGAGCAGAAAGTGGAAGCCCTACTGAAAAAAATGACCCTTGAAGAGAAAATAGGCCATGAGAGAAATCGGCATACCCTGCATCTATGGACTAGACCAAAATCACGGGACAACCTACACAATGGGTGGAACGCTCTTTCCTCTAAAGCATTATATGGGCTACAGCGTCCCCTTCACCGGAAAAGACCGTACACCGGTATACATCTCGGCTCAAGACCTTCGTGAGAAACACTTTGCTCCTTTCCTGGCTTGTGTAAAAGCAGGAGCATTATCCGTCATGGCAAATTCGTGTTCTGTCAACGGATTGCCCGTACACGCCAATTACAAAATCTTGACCTAATGGCTGAAAGAAGAACTGAACTGGGATGGAGTACTTGTCACGGACTGGGCTGACATCAACAACCTCTGGCGCCGCGAAAAAGTGGCAGCCGACAAGAAAGAAGCCATCAAAATCGCCATCAACGCAGGTATCGACATGGCTATGGAACCTTATGAATGGGATTTCTGTACACTGCTGAAAGAACTTGTACACGAAGGCGAAGTACCCATAAGCCGCATTAATGACGCCACCCGGCGTCACCTACAATGAAAAAGGGGCTTATTGGGCCGAAAACAAGCCGGAAATCGAAAAAGCCGTGAAAGCAGCCACAGAAGTCGATTACATCATCGCCTGCATCGGTGAAAATTCTTATTGTGAAACTCCCGGCAACCTGACTGACCTGACCCTCTCGCGCAATCAGCTCGATTTAGTAAAAGCACTGTCTGCTACGGGAAAACCCGTCATCCTTATACTGAATGAAGGCCGTCCCCGCCTCATCAATGAAATAGAGCCGATGGCAAAGGCCAGTAGTAGACATCATTCTGCCGGGAAACTACGGAGGAGACACCCTTGCCAACCTGCTCAGCGGTGATGAAAACTTCAGTGGAAAGCTGCCCTTCACCTATCCGAAAGAAATCAACTCACTCATCAACTACAACTACAAGGTGAGCGAGGAAGTGGAAAAAATGGAAGGGGCCTACGACTATGACGCGGTTGTATCCGTGCAATGGGCTTTTGGGTACGGACTAAGCTATACCAGCTTCAGCTATAGCAATCTGAAAGTAAACAAGGCAAACTTCACAGCCGATGACGAGCTTATCTTCACTGTGGACGTAAAAAATACAGGAAGCCGTGCCGGCAAAGAAAGTGTTCTCCTTTTCAACAGTGCCCTCATAGCTTCAATGACCCCCCGACAGCCGTCGCCTGCGAGCTCCCAATCGGTAGTCTATATTGCCAGTCTCCCATTTACTACATTCCCTATTTAAGCAACAATTCCTGCAATACTGCATTTTAAATTCTTGCTTACTAAAACTTATTCGTCCGACAGCTGTTGCAGATTCGTCCGACAGTTGTCGGACGGAATCTGCAACAGCTGTCGGACGATAATTCAACAAGTATCGGACGAATAAATCTTAGCAAAGAAAAAGATAGATGGCTTACCGCTTGATTTATTTGTGAGTACCCGCGTACACAATCAGTACCTTCCCCAAAGAATCAAGTTGCCAATGAGTTCTCATGAGCTTGTCATTGCAACTTCAAGAATGGTAACATATTTCCACCGGTAGACAATGGCAGCTTGCAGCACATCGTTGGGTTTCACGGACGACTGTATGTTGGTAAACGTAAAGCCACGGGTACTGAGACGCTCCTTCAGTAATGCCTCCACCTCCTTCTCCATCATCCACTCCACGCTCACTACCGGCCAGATTGACGATGATGCCCGTCTGTCCCGAATCAATACCGGTCATTTTTGGAGAAAAGAAGGCCTCCCTTCAGCGCAAGTCCCTCGGTACGGGTAGTGCCGGATGCCGTGATACGGATGTCACTGTTTACCCAGAAACAGATGCGCAGAGCTGTAATATCACTGCCGATGAAATCTTCTGCTTTGCCGGCGCCTTTACTTCCTTCTCGCAAGATACTCGATGGCATAAACCGGCCAGCGGGGAACTTTGCGGATATTTGTACGGACAGCAGGAATATCGCACAGCAGGAAGAGGGCGGCAAGGCCTAAAGCGAACCAGATAACATAGCCATAGACCTGCTTCATTGCCACCATCATCATGGAGTGCAGGAAGTCGCGGCCAACGTATTCGCCGAGGTTGAAGTGCGCCATATCCAAATGCGTGAGAGTGAGTTGCTGTCCGTAGCTCATCATGTTGTCGTTCATAAAGTGCGAGAAGATAGTGGTATAAATGCCATAACCTGCCGCTCCTGCCAGATACATGTGGAGGATGTTGAACACGAACAAGCCCATGAAGAACTGCTCAAGACTTGGCACTGATTCGTCTAAAGCCCACATCAATGTCGGGGCAAGGATGGCATACGCAAATCCTCGCAAAAAGATGGCAAAGCGGTACTGCTCGATATTGACGTTTATGTCAAGCGTGAAGTACATCAGCATGCCATAGAGTGCGATACCGATGAAGGCAATGCCGAAGAGTTTCCACACCTTCCACTTCTTGACTTTCAGCCAATAGAGATCGAGCAGGATACCGAGGTACATGCCGGGAAGTGCCCACATATACTGCGACTCTTTGGTCAGCTCCTCCAGCCGGATGACTTCGCTGTAGAGTATCTCTTCCATCGTGTGTTCAGCACCGAAAGCGAGTTCGGCAAAGAAGGTGACGAGGAGGATGGGAACAACGTTGCGACGTGTAAAAAGACCAAGCTCGATGTAGGGGTAACGGTAGTAGCGCAAGCGGTAGAGCACAATGCCGGAAAGCACAATGGCAGCACCGAACAGAAGGCGTATGCGGAGGGTATCGAACCACATGAAATAGTCGCCGTACACCACAATGTACGACACCACGAGCATCAGTCCGCAGATGAGCAATGCTCCCTGAAAGTCGATACCTTTGAGCGACAGACGCTGGGGCATGGGACAAAACGGACGGCAGAAGATGGCCTGCGTGAGCAATACGAACGACATAGTGCCGATGGTGAAGACGTGCATCATCTGCCATGTGAAATGATGACCGAACCAGGCGGCAAGCCATCCGCTACCCTCGATGGCGGTGAGCAGGATGATGTGAAGCACGGGGAAGAAAACGGCAAAATCGCGTCGGGGGGTAATCCAAAGCTGGATGTTGCTCATGCACTCGAACGTGCCCTGTATCTTAGCCATTCCGGCTATGAAGCACACTATCATGAGCACAGGCATCGACTGGCAATGCATCGTCAGCACATTGCATACGGCAAGAACGATGGCAGAACCGCAGAGCAACTGCTTGTTGGTGAAGCGGAACTTCATGCGGAAAAGCATAGGAAAATAGACAGCCATGCCCGCGAGGGTGGCATAAAGCAGAAAGAGCACGTCCTCGATCATGAAGTCGGTGGTGCCACGAATGCCATCCAGTGCGCCAAGGTAGATGCCACCGCCGAACTGGAAGCAAAAGGCGGTCAGCACGTACAGCCACGGCTGTATCCGGCGAGGCACCCATCCCTTCATCATAGGCATGGAAAAGCCCATGCCGGGTGGAGGGCCACCGGCGCTCTTCATAAAGAATTCAGTCAATTGTCCCATTACTCCTCAACGATACATTCCACATTATAACCGCCCTTGAGCCTGGCAACATCAGCATTCTCATCGAGCTTGATGCGTACGGTGACGCGCTGTTCGACCTTCACAAAATTACCCGTGGCATTGTCGATGGGAATAAGTGAGAAGGCACTGCCGGTAGCATCAGAGATACGTTCCACCGTACCCGTATATTGTATACCGGGAACGGCATCGGCTGTAATCTCAGCCTTACCACCCACCTTGATGTGAGGCAACTGGCTTTCCTTGTAGTTTGCCTCAACCCAACGTTCACCATTGTCAACAATACTCACCAGTACCTGGCCCGGATTGACAAGCTGACCTACGTGAATATCCTTCGTGCCAACGGTACCGTTACAAGTGGCAATGATGTAGCAATAGGAGAGGTTGAGACGGGCGAGGTCGACGGCACGACGAGCCAGTTCGATGCCCTGCTCCGAAACGGAAAGGTGATGCCCCTGTTCGGCCACAACAGCCGACTGCATCTGACGTGAACGAACCGCCTGCTCGTAGGCTGCCTTGGCACTCAGATAGCCCGTATGTACTTTATCATATTGTTGTCGGGTAACAGCATCCTGACTGAGGAGCTTCTTGAAACGAGTATCCTCACGCATGGCATTCTCCATCTGTACACGTGCGGATTCGATGCCGGCTTCGGTAACGGTCATGCTTGTCTTGGTGGTAACGATGCTGCTTGCCGTTCCCTGCGAACCGTGTTCGGCACGGATAAGGTCGGTCTCGGCTTGGGCCAGTCGCAAGCGAAATTCGGCATCCTCGATGATGGCAAGCGTATCGCCTTTCTTTACTTGCTGGAAATCCGCGAACCGTACCTCACGGATGAAGCCTTGCACACGGCTGCTCTGAGGCACGACGTTCTGGCGTACACGGGCATTGTCGGTAAATTCTCCACCGCCGAAGTGCATAAACTGGCTCACCACATAAACGGCTCCACCCAAGAGGCAAAGCACGATGAGCGCATTGTATAAATAGATGTGTATCTTGTTCTTTTCCATTATTATAAAGTATTTGTTACGTATTTGAGTGTATAGAAATTATAAAGCATGCTGATGCGGGCATTGACCAGTGCCATTTCGGCGGAGAGTTTCATGTTGGAGGCATCGACCATGTCGGTAAGGAGTGCAAGGTCGTTCTGATAACGGTTCTGCACCACGGAGTAGTTCTGATTGGCAAGTTCCACCTGCTTCTGCTGTGTCTTCACCTCGGTGTAGGACGTAAGGAGGTTGGTGTAGTTTGCCTGTACAGCATTCTCCACACCCTCACGAGCCAAGGCGAGCGCTTCCCTCGACTGCCGATGCTCTGTACGTGCCTTGCGGATGTGGTGTTTGTTCTTCCAAAGACTGCCAAGATTAAACTTTACGCCTATCCCGACAAACCACACGTTTACATTGCAATCCTTCGGGATGAGGTCTTGTGTATAAGGACCAAAGAGATGATTCTCTGCCACGACAGCCACCGAAGGCAATGACTCCGCCTTTGCCTGCTTCACCTTCTGCTCTGCCAGATTTGTGGCAACCGTTGCCTGGCGGATACCAAGATTGTTGTCCGTTGCCGTCTGCTGCCATGTGTCTTGAACGGCGATTGCCGAGAGTGCGTCTATTTCTGTGTTGAGCTCATTCTTATCGGGAACTATAACCGTCTGCTCCGGTAAATGAAGCGTTGTAACCAGTTGATGGTTGATGATGGTAGAGGCATCGGTGAGCTTTGCCAGTGTGAGTTCAAGACCCTGCAACTGGAATTCATAGCGAGTGATGTCGTTCTGCAAAACAGTACCCTGCTCACGGCGGGCTTTCATTTGGTCAATCTCCTTCTGCGTAAGTGCGATATTCTGACGCACCACTTCTATCTGATTGCCTAACTTGTAGAGGTCAAGATAGTAACCCGTCAACAAGAAGCGCACCTCCTGGCGGTTCTTCTCCACATCGAGTTCTGCCATTTTTTCGCCCAATTCTGCCATGCGGATGCCCGAACGGATAGCGCCACCGGCATACACAACCTGCGACACCTGAGCCGTGAAACTATTTCCCCAATGGGGGGTGTCCTGCTTACCGTTTGCCACGGGAATAGCTCCCATACCCGGCACGATGTAATCGGTCGTTCCATCGGTCGAAAAACCTCGCGACAGCATGAAGCATTGCCCGTATAACTGCCCTGAAGGCTCAAATCCACACTCGGCAGCAAAGCCGATTTGGCTGCTGCCACCCCTTCGCTGGCTGCCTGCAAATCCACCTCACTCACCCTCACCTTCTGACTCTGTTGGTCAGCAAGATTGTAAAGTGCCGTGAGTGTCATCGCCTGCACAGCCTTGTCTTGTGCATATATAGGCACAAGACAAGGCTCTCCGGCCATCAGAGCGACAGCCAGAGCAGAATAAACCATAAGTTTGTTCATGAAATAAAAATAGATGTATTGTTGTTCATTATTTTTTCCTCTAACCGTTAACTATAAGCCGTTAACCTCTGTTCATTCCCTCGGAAATACTAATAATGAACCATAAGAGTCCGGACAGTACAACATCTGCCACAATGCGCTACAAACGGCCTCATCAGGGAATATAAAAAAGATGAGAACCGAATTTCGAGCACTATTGATTAAGAAATCCGGTGCAAAAGTACAAATAAAAAGTCGAAATAGGGTTAAAAAAAGTCGGTAAGTATCAAAAATTAATGTTTGAAAAGCATGGTATCATCCTTTTTCTTATTGACAATTTTGGCGTTTCAATGTTGCAATGCGTAATGCCACTCCAAACGCCTTTTAAATGGGTATTTCTCCGGCACCAAGGAACACCCTCTCCGACACCGGGGAACTCTGCCTTCCCTGGCGCCGGAAAACAAAAAAAACGCATTGCCTATATAATTACAGAAAATCAGCTTATTCAAATCTGTTCTTATTTCTCTGCCAATAGCTGCACAGATTCATCCGTCATGTGATGGTCTGCTGTCAAGCTCCAGTCATTGTTCTTTTCGTCCCATTCGTAGCTGAGGTAGCGCAAGACACTGCTGTCGGTCTGCCGATAGACGGCTTTCTGCTTGATGTCGGTGTAGGCATTGCTTTGCTCGTTCCAGAGGGCGTATTCCACAGTGACGTCGTCCGTATAGAAGAAGTTAAGACTGTGGTGCTTCTCAAAGCTTTGCGTGGATTCGTTCCATTTCAGCACTTCTTTTTGGGAGATGCGACCGGAGTTGTCGTAAATGTAATTGTACTTCAGGTGGCGGTGCAGGAATTTCTGATTCTCCACTTTGAATACGGTTTGTGTTTCCACACGGCCGTCGTTGGTTTCGGTATTATAGGCAAAGTTGTCTGTACGGTTAACGGCTGCTGCGCTTACTACGTTTACTAAAGAGGTCATTGCGATGATTGCTGAAATTACTAAAGTCTTCATAATGGTTCTATTTTTTAAGTTATACATTTTGTTTCAGTTCTTGTCTTTGGGGGGAGTTGTTCCCTTTCGACATTGCAAAGATAGGAGGTGGTAAAAAGCTTTTAGGTTATCGTTACGTTAATGTTAGGTTAACGGAGATATTTATTACTTTTGCGCCCAAAACAAGAACAAAATGAAAACACGTTTCCTCTTATATCTTTCCTTTTCCAATCTATCGGAGACGTAACTGGATAGGCATACAGCAGACTGTCACCACATCTACTATTGAGAAGTACCATCTTTCTTCTATGTCGTCCCAAACGGTTCGGACTTTCTTCGCTTCGAAAAGCTTGATGGCATTATGCTGGGTCATGATATTATGTTTTCAATTTTTAGTTTTAAGCTCTTTGATTGGGTCCTCGTTATGTAACAGAAACAATGCTCTTTCTTCAATTTAATCATAATTTCTGTTTTATTGCATCAGTTGACATAGTCTGTTTTCTTAGGTATAGTACAAAATATATGATTATTTTGACTTAAAACAAATCGCAGTCAATAAATCACTGCACATCATATGACAATAGGGAATAGCCTGCACCACAGACCATCCCCTATCACCTTAATTCTACTTGTGTGACTTCCTCTTACTTCACCACACCGTCCGTCATCGTAAAGCCTTCCAGAGAGCCGGCTTTCACCTGAATACAAATCACACTGATGGCGCTGTCTGCCGCAGCCGACAATTGGCGTTCTCCTGCCGGAGCCACGCGAAGCCAGTCACCCGCCTGCAGTTCTACGGTTTCTCCGTCAACCACCATGGTGCCGCGTCCGGAGAGGACGGCATAAATTTCTTCATTTTGCTTGTGCGAATGCACAAAAGGTACTCCTGCACCAGCCGGCAAATTGCTGATAGATACTTCTGCACCAGTCAGATTCAATGAATCGTGCAACTCGACACGTGCCTCGCCTGCGGGCACATTTACTTTCTGATAGTTCTTCATAATCACTTCTCCTTAGTATGTTTTGATTTACGGCTGCAAAGTTAGCCAACTACCAGACATCGTACAAGAAGGCACTTGAAGCTCAGTTAGTTACCTCCATGTTACCATTATTGGCAAATAAGGAGTTAGAAAAATAAGATTAACAAAAATTATTACTATTTTTGCCGAAAAAGCAAATATCGACTAAACTCTATAAAACATGAAGATTCTGAAAAAAAATTTCAAAAGTAATAGTCATCGTAATGGCTGTACTGGCAACCATTTGGTGTGGTTTGTATGTTTATGCCAACTATTTCTATAATGACAAGCAGATTGATGTAGAAAACTTCTACATCGCGGAACTACCGTTAACCCCCCTCGCAGTTTGAAGAAGATTTCAAAGAAATACACCAGATTGTCATGGAGAATTATTCATTATACCAAGCCAAGCATCTGAATATGGATTCATTGTATCAAGCTTGTGACGCCCGCGTTCGCCAGGCGCAGACCACCACAGACTACGGACTGATAGTGCAGGAATACATCTCTGCCTTACAATGCGCCCACGCCATTACCTGCTACAAGAGGTACACAGCCAATCAGCGCGTAGCCTTTATAGAGGATTCCTTGTTCGTTGACAAACCCAGTGACTATCTGACAGAATACGGCTTCCAGGACAAAGACCGGATTATAGCTATCAACGGACTCCCCTATAAACAATGGATTGAACAGAACGAAAAATATACCGAAGCATCTACCGTCCCCCACAGACGGCTCCGTACAGCCTATGATGCGTTCCGTAGTTATGCAGACACCCTAAGAAACTATACACTGCTGAGAGGGGGCGATACTCTGACCGTCACCCTTCCCTTGAAACAAAGGGACTATTTTCCGGATAACGAAGAACAAACTGTGGAGAGCAGGATATTACAAGACAGCATTGGTTACCTTACCATCAAAACCATGATGAACCCCGTCATGGAAGATTTCAAGGCGGTCTATCCCAAAGTCAAGGATTTACCATCCTCATTATAGACGTACGTAGAAACGGTGGAGGAAACAGCATGAATGGAGTAAACATCTGCAAGTACTTCATCCGCGAAGCACAACCACACTGCGTCAGCAAGAGCTACATCATGCAACCCGAAGCCGACGCCTATAAGGGTAAAATCTATCTGCTGACCGACACATATACGCTCTCTGCTGCCGAGAGCTTCACACTCGACATGAAGGAAAGCGGAAATGTCACCCTCATCGGCGAAGCTACCGGAGGGGATACCGGCAATGGCCCCCGTCCTTTCTGTACCAAACAGCGGACCTATTTCCGTATCCCTACCCGCCAGCCGGACGTCTCTTCTAAAGGTTTCTCCATGGAAGGTATAGGCATACCGCCCCATCATCAAGTATCCCAAACCGTAGCAGATTTCATGAAGGATGAAGATACAGTGCTGAATTATGCTGTCGGACTGATAACAGAGAAACAATAATACATTTCCTCAACGAAAAAAGAGCCAAGTATCAAAGGTGTGTCACCTCACGATACTTGGCTCTTTTGTATTTGATATATTATCCTTTATTTGGTACTTGCCAACATCAAAGCCGCATTGCTGTCATTCAGTTCGTAAACGGTAGTTTGCGTATAGCTGTCGTAACCATTAGTTCTACTGTTCCAACGGGCATAGTTCAACTCAACTTCACTGTCAGTGTATTCAACATCCAGCTTGAAATAAGGCACCCAGGCTTCCTTTACGCTATCCCACTTGAAAGCTTCCTTACTCGTCACACGGTTCTCACTGTCATAAGTGTAAGTGTAGCGGAGGTGACGGAAAAGGTGTCCGTCCTCATTGCGGAAGATAGTCTTGGCGGTCATCAGTTCTCCGGTCATCTCCTCGTTTTTCACATAATCGGCAGGAGTTGTCGCGCTTGCAGAAAAGTTCATTACACTTGCCATTACCACTGCCATCATTACCACTGCTTTTGAAAATACTGTTGCTTTCATAATCGTTATTTTTTATTGTTATTACTTCTTTCTCTGAGGAGGTTGTTGTTTCATAACCGCCTTCGCCTATATATAGTCAATCTGCGTGCCAAAGAATTAAATCACTGATTATCAAAGAATAACTATTTTATAGTAATGTCCATTTTCGGACAACTGTCCGCACAAAAACGAACAGCAAAACAAAAAAATAAACGAAATATCATGAAAGTATTTCTACATTAGCAATAATATTATGTAACAGTAGTAAACTGTTTGATGATTGTCCCTACAAAAAGCTGATTTATACTTATCTTATCTCAATGGCGGCATCTGAAAACGTGGTGGGGCAATAGTCGCTCCGCCACTGCCCCCTCTATTATCAAAGACGGTGTTACGCAGAATCTCATACAAGATTCCACCTACATCCAGACTTAATTTAAACTTGTCGAAATTATAATAGGGAATCACAACGGGAACCGTCTCCCAACGACCGCGATAAGCATCGTAATAACGTTGTACTCCAACTTCCATACCAAAACGTTCGGACATATCCAGAGACATGGTGGCACCGTAGCGGTGGGTATCCATCCCGTAAGTATTTCCTATGGCATACGAACCGAAAACCTTAAAAGCTACACGGTCCGAAGCCTGATACCGTAAAGCTCCCGAAGTACTGAAAGCCTGCCCGGTGGAATGAATCATATTTATCTTCATGGCATCTACGCCAAGCTGGAGCGTCAGCCTTTGGTTAAAGGCATGCTGATATCCCAGGGAAGCATTGTTGAAACGTCCGATACCCGATACGCTGGTCTGCCCACCGGAACCGAATAACATACCGTGAGGAAACTGTCTTAATACACCGCTTGTACTGTAATCTCCCCGAAATAGCAGGGAAGGATTGGTCTGATAAGGCAGACGAAGAGACTCTTTCAGTGAAAAATCGGGCAGGGAATAGGAGTGCTCCGGATGAAACATGGAAGAAGGGGCAGAGTTTTCAGAAGGAAGCTCAAAAGGAGAGAATAGAGATTCATTGAATTCCGGCTGTATCTGTATACTGTCACGAATGAAACGTACACTGTCTTCCTGCGCAAAAAGCAATTGCGGCACAAAAGCCAACAGCAGGCAGATTCCCAAACGGCCACCAAGACAAGAGATACTGACTTTCCGTTTTATACGCATATACCCTCCTTCTTTATATTCATATAATACTGCTATACAAAAATAACGAAAATAAACCAGAAGAACAGTACATGTACTGCTAAATTATTGCAATATAGAAGGATACATTATTAATTTTCTATCAGTATCAATCCTACTCCTTTCACTGTTTTATGGTTACCGACTCGTCTTCCGAAAGAAATTTCCGAAGTCTCGTCACAAATACATCCAGGCTGCGGGAAGCAAAGTAATCATCTTCCGTATTCCAGAATTTATCCAAGATAGCTTCCCGGCGGATAACGTCTCCCCGCTTCTCACAAAGCATCTGCAACAAACCTGTCTCGCGCACAGTCAAAGTCTTGTTTACACCCGAAGCATGTTTCAAAGTGGCATGTGTGGCATCCAACACATATTCCTTGCCTATCTTGTAGCATTGACTCGTGTCTTTCGATTTTTTCGCCTTTGGAAAGCTTCAATAAGGGCGTGGACATGTGCATCCAGTTCTTCGGGAATGAACGGTTTCTTTATATAGTTATTGGCACCGATTTCATAACCTTTTACCACATCTTTAGGAGATATCAGGGCAGAGGAGAACAGAATCGGAGTTTCCCCCATCTGTCTCGCGGATACGCTTCACCATCTCGTAACCGTTCATAACGGGCATTTCTATATCAGATACTATCACATCAGGATGTTGTTCTTTCCACTGTTTCAAGCCCTCCTCGCCATTGGCGGCAGCAATCACTTCATAACCGCCTATCATATCTTCCAACCCGCCCTGAACTATATATCTCAAGCTTGCATCGTCTTCTACCAACAATAACTTTATCATAATGCGTTTATTATATATTGCAAAAATAAGGAAAAGAATGAATGCAACAGTCATATTGCTATAAAATAAACGAGGAAAACAACGCCTCTTAACCTAATATTAACGTAGCGATAACTTATGAAGCATGTGCCCCACTCTACCTTTGCAACATCAATACAAAAAAATCCACACTATGAAAGCAGATATTTCAATAACAAAAAGCCGAAAAGGAACAGAGATAGTAGTTTCGGGCAAGAGGATTAATAAATACGGCATCATAGCTGCCATAGTATTTGCAGTACCAATGCTGATTCTGTTTCAGTCGATACATGGAGAAACAACCAGCCATCTATCGCTGGTCAGATTCTTCATGTGTATATTGGCAGCTGTCCTGGTAAATCTATTCCTACATAAACTGTTGTTCAGATTGTTTTCGCCGATACGCATGTGGCAATATCGCACCACATGCCTGCTGCCCTTCCTGCTACTGGGTATATTGCCCCTTATATATGGTATGACAAGTGGCAATTATGATGTCACACGATTTGGAATATTACTGGCTGTCATGAGTTTCGACGACCTTTACATCCTCTGGCAATTACGCTCATTCGGTGGAGGCTCCTATATTACTGACAAATCAGAAGGATTGAATTTCCACGTGTGGTAAATTTATACAGTCTCAATAGGAAAGTAGAGTGTAAATTCACTGAAGCACCCCTCTTCACTTTCCACTTCTACCCTGCCGCCATGTGCCAGCATCACCTGCTGTACATAATTCAGGCCCAGACCAAAACCTGCAGCACCGCCCCTTCCACTTCGCCCGACTGCTGCAGAACGTTCAAAACGGTTGAAGATAAGAGACTGGTCTTTTAAGGGAATACCCAATCCGTTGTCACACACCTTTATCTTGCAGAAGCCTTTCTCCGATTCGCAAATAATATCTATCTTTACCTCTTCATGGGAATATTTAATGGCATTGTCCAGCAGATTGCCCAACACTTCACGCAAACAGAAGGCATCGGCATACACCATTTCACAACGATGATAAACGGTCGTAAATTCTACCCTTTTGCTGGTTTTCAGAGAAATTTTGGCAATTATATCATCAAGTAAAGGCCGCAAAGGCACCTCTTCCTGATGGAGTTCCAAATGTCCCTCATCCAGCTTGGTAAGTACCAGTACACGATTGGAAAGGGTAAGCAGATGCTCACACTCTTCCATCATCGCCTGCCGGTATTTCTCTTCTTTTCCAGGCTTACCGGACAATTTGCCGCTATTCAGAATATGAGCTCCCATCAGGATGGAACTCAGAGGAGACTTCATGTCGTGTATCATAGCATAAGTAAAATCCTTCTGGAATTGCTCCAAATGCCGCTGTGTACGCAAAACTTTCACCTGGCCGAGAATACAGTCCAACACCACCAAAAACATCACCCAAAGAGGCAGAAACAGATACCATACGGAACTTATGACGTAGCGATACGGATTCTTCACCACACCTTGTATACAAAGGATGCTGTCCTCCTTCAACGGTATAAACCGGGAAGAAATATCCTGATATTTTGCCGAGGCATATCCTGCTTCCACCACTGTACTATCGGAGGGAGCGTAGTACTGGCGGATACCACTCTTATAGGTCATTCCCAAGGCTTCCAACCTGGAAGCAAAAGCAGAATCGAGGTACTGCACGGAGAGAGGAAGTTCCATTCCGCTTTCATTGATGCTGCGCTGCATAATCAAAGCAGAGCGTAGTCGATAATTCAAATCGACCGGATTGTACATATGTACCACTCCAAAGCGGTTCACCTTATACTTCGACTGCTCTTTCTCCAGAAATTCCCTTTGCTCCTTTGCAAAAGGCGATTCAACACTCTCTTCCCATTCATCCTTTCCATCCCTATCAGTCTGTTCGTAGAGCAAAGAAAGGCGGCGTTTCAAGACCTCGTCATAAAAAGCTGCTTCAAAACAATCATTTACCTGATAGGCAGTTTCTTTGAAAGAAGCACGGTACAGATAGACAAACCAGACTACCATCAGCAGACAGCCGGCAATCAACCCGACAATCGAAAAGACTTTAAAAGAATATTGCTTGCGCACCTGCCGCTGCCGTTCGCTTTGCTTAGCTCCCGTAAGCGTATGTTCTGTCATGTCCAGCAAATGTTGCCCCGAGGCTTCTATATCTGCCCACCGGCTCTCCGATATCTGACTACGTACCTCACCTATCGGCAACCTCATCTTCTCTGCCAGCACATAAAAAGCAGACCGCTGCTTCTCAATATCATTACCTTGTTTAAGTATGGAATCCATTTGCCTGGCCCAACTGTACACCAGAAAAACAACCAAGAGAAGCGTAGGAAGGAACAAAAAGACTATATCCTTGACAAGCGGTATAAAAGGAGAAAACATGACAGCTTCAATGGCCTCTCCTTTCTTCTCATTCAACCAGGCTTTTTCCGAAAGAACAGACTTGAACCGTACATATACCGAACGCTTGCTTCTGTCCGTCGCAGGACGGATATTTACAGTCCGGTCTATATTTTTCCATTTCAGTTTCTTCTCTACCAACCTCGCCATCACATCTAATGGAATGGCGACATGATATACATCTTCGAGAAAGGAGCTGCCTGCTGATAGTTTAAAAAACATCTCATCTTCGAAAGACCTGATACTGTCTTTGGATAGATACGAGTAAAAAGGGATAGTCATGTCAGGAAACGGTAAATTATTAATCTCGTTGTCCACCGTTTCGATAAAAGCCAGACGGAAACATTCGTTCAGTGCGCGTTCCGCCTCTTTCTTGGTATTGTCGTAAGCATACATCATACCACCAATCTGCACCACAATTACCAGTAGCAGCCCTACAATAGAAAGGATATAGAGTGAACGAAGTTTCATCTTACCTATTATTTTGAGGACAAAGATAGCATTTTATCATAGAAAAAGAACTGATACAAAAAAAGATAGCCTTGGACTTTTATTTATCCAAAGCTATCCATACAAGTACAATCCCTGCGATAGAGACGTCTACAGAATTATTTGCGAAGAGTCAACTTATCAATCCCAAAGAAACCGGTATCATGTCCCGGAGCCAGTGCAATCGACTCAATCTGCAACTCATTCTTTCCTTTTTTCAAATTGACCCGCCCAAGATTCACCAAAAGCAGAGACACTTCTCCATTGGTCAGACTGACTTCCGGAGTAATCACCTTATCATTTACACGAAGGGCAAATATACCATAATCAGGCGCCACAGTGAACTGTATTTTCGCATAATAAATTCCTTCCACTTCACTGTCAAAAGCCAGTGAAAGCTTATCTCCCGGTTTGAAATCTTTCCAATAGAGCTGCATACCCTCACTCCACAAGGAATGGAAGTTGGTCTGCAATTCAACGGAGCCTGTATGCCCCGGACGAGGCTGCATGCTTCGCCCTCCACAACCAGACTCATCCCTGAACCGAAAATATCTGACGGTTGGTTGGCAACCCGTTCGCGTACATCGCTCACAAAGGGTTTCGGCTGTATTTCGCCTCCGGGAAGCATATACCAGAAGGTTATCGGAGCATAATTAAGGTGTATATTCGACCAATCGAATAACTCCATGTCAAAGCGCAGGCTCCGGGTAAACGGAATCGCATCCAAACTACGAACACGGGTATTCTGCGCCAAACCTATGTGAGCATAACAACCATCTCCTATGGGTTGGGCAACAAAAGGATGGTTTATCCACGGTTCATAGCGCCCCCAGGCATAGCCATAATAATCTTCTGTACCCGTTCCAAAGTGTGACGGAAAGGTTTCACCGTCCACATACACCTTTTCATCTCCTTCTCCCCACCAACCCAAGTTGGGGTTATAGACAGTAACCGCATCTCCCACATACACGCCCCTACCTTTAAGATCGGCAAACGTAAGGTCCTGGGCAAACTCATCGCCCCGGGCATGGATATGCGTAAACTGCTACCATGTGGTACCAAAGTGCATGGAGCGCTCATCCCACTGCCACTTTCCACTAACTGCAGCAGCCTTGGATATCTCCACCGGCTGTTCCCCATAATTGGTCAAGGTAATCGTACAGTTCCGCTCGAAAGGCATCACCCACCATGCACTCATCACATCATCCTGCACGGCCCGCGTATACCACGTACCAGTTGCAACGGGATAATAGCCTACCCCAAAAAACTCACCGACCGGAGCCCAGACAGTTGGTTCCCCATCAAAGGCAATGGACAAGACCGTAGAGCGAAGTGCTTGGCGACGGTCATCGGCATCAATCCGCATCGAAAGACGACGAATGGCACGAGAGCCGTCAATCGTAAAACTACGGCTTTCACCCGGAGCCAGAGAAGTCGCCAGATTGAGCGTACTTTCTCCTCCCGCAAGCGGAGTATCAATACCAGGTGTTCCTTCCGACAGCTTCTTATTGACAGCAGCTATCAGCCGGGCATTCTTCTTCAACTCTTTGGCCGAGAAAGAAATCACCTTGACCGGAGAAGTATAAGTGCGGTAATTGATAGCATAGTATACAATGGTCTTACTCTCAATTTTCCCCTCCGGAGTAATCTTCAAGTCCGGCGATTCGATAGTCACCTTGCACCGCTTGGCATAAGGTATGGGCAAATATAAATTATGCCCTCTTTCTTCCATCGGAGCCTCATCGGGTACTGAAGTTGAAAGAGGTTCTCCACAAAGGACTTGTCCGCTCAATATATCACGTACATTGCCTTCAATTACCGGTTTTTCCTCATTGTCTATGTAGATACGCAGAGTCCCTTGTCCCCGATTTATGCCGGAGAAAGTCATCCAGAAACGAACTATGGCACCGGGGCCTTCGGCATCCATCATCACATATTCCGTCCTCCCTCCGTTCTCTTCCTGGCGGATAAACTGTCCTTGGTCGAAATTACCAAACCAGGCACGCTTATCCGTCATGTTATGCGAACTACGGTCGTAGCTGCTGAACTGCTTACACGTATAGGCATTTTCGGGCCAACGCGCCAGCACGGAACGGTCTGTCATCTCATGCAACAATGTCTTAAGAGAGATAACCGGGTCGGCCATAGCCAAACCGCTATAGAGAAATATCAACTGAATTACAAAAACTAGTTTTTTCATCATAACCGATTATTTTAGTAAATCTCCATCTCATTGATGCGTAACACCTTTCCTCCTGCATGCTGCATAGGACGGGTTATCATCAAGCGTACATAGCGTACCTGCGCCGGAGTGTCAATCATACGTGATACGACATTCTGCCGGTTTCCATCTATATTGTCAAGTGTCTTCCATTCTTCAGCCTGGCTGTTTCTGCCTTGCAGGAAGCAAGCGGAAGTAATGTACCCTTTGTCCTCACGGCCTGCATTCACCAGTTTCCAACCGCTCACAGTTTTCGCCTCACCCAAATCAAAATCCACATAATTCAACGCACTTCCCACTTCACACCATTTGGTATCGACATCCCCGTCAACGATACGTTCGGGCTTCTCATTATCATTAAAATAGCCGGAATAGGCGATAATCTTCGCACCCTTCAACAGGTTTTCTTTTTCCACCTCCACACTGTTCAACTCCATCTCATTGTCACGGATGGCTGTATGGAACAAGCTAGTGGCAACCTGGACGGGTTTCAGAGTTTCCTCCACCAATGTGGCAGCAAAAAGAACAACCTTTTCATTCTTCGGAAGTATAAGGCTGGCAGCACCTGCCGGAATATCGACACCGAACTTGAACATATAGGTAAACTCATAGGCCTCATCGGCTGTAGGAGAGTGGCGGTGAGTTCCCACATAAGCCACTTCGGCATCCTTCAGATAACCTTTGGTATGTCCCGAATGTCCCCACTGTCCGACAAATCCGGTATAGGAAGGTACAATGACCTCACTCTTGTTCCCTCCGCACCGGAAAGTGGCGGCATAGTCCCCGTCCTAGCGGCAGCCAGAAAATACAGTTTATTATACTTTTTACCTTCCGGTAGAACAATAGTATCACCATTGCACGTCATTCCGTTGGCGGCATCTTTCTCGCCGAGCTGGAAAGGAATCCCGTTTACAGTCAGGGATTCGGGCAACAGTTCTGCCGCAAACGAATAACCCGACTCAAAATCAGCTTCACCGCGGAACTCGTTGAATGAGGAACATTTACAGTTATAGGACAACGGTAAAGAGGCATACTGCAATTGATAAGCGTCCTCGCCCGATGACTTCAAACGTACCTTGAATGTCTTTATAGAATAAGGCTTTATACTTACAGACAGCCCGTTTCCACTGAATTCGGCCGAACCGATACTCTTTTCAGTGCCATCCGCTTCGTAGGCACTGGCAATTTCGCCTGCAAAAGAAAGTACCGCATCCTGCACCTTCTCACCGCCTATCTCATAGACACGCACTACATACTCATCCGAGTTCTCGGCTTTCTTCAATGCCTTGATAATGACATTGCGGTTATTGGAAGAGACGAAAGAGAACTCCTTACCCAATGTACCCCTATGTTTATCGGTACGGAAAGCTTTCAGCTTCTGGTTCAATATCTCCGCCTTCTCCATGGTGACAGCCTTGTCAAGTCCGCCGGCATGACCCACCAGACTGTATGTAAAGCAATGATGCCCGAAGTCCTGGCGGTTCTGGTAAGCATAATCCTTGTCTGTTTCGGGGGTATGCAGCAGGGTCAGGCGGAGGGTGTTGTCGTCCGGCTTGTCCCAGCCGTATTTGCTGTCATTCAAGACAGATACGCCATAGTTTCCACTACGGTCAGTCAAATCGGCCCAATACTGTGCATAGACTTCGTAGGCAGTCTCCGTATTGTTGCCCCGCCTCACACTTCCAAGTCCCAAATCGTAGGTGGCTTCCGTATTTGCCATGTTCAAAGGAAATTCGGCCTTCAACAAAGCATTGGACAACTGCCAGTCCACCTCATTGTAAAAGTCTATGCGGTCGGCACGGCTACCCTCATACAAACGGATGTACTGCTTGAAGAGTGACTCTCCATAACGTTTCTCGATGCAGAGTGACTTGCGCAGCTCACCATCCTCACCAGTGTCATCTTCACATCCTCTGTGATGGAAACCGGTTCCCGGTCTATAGTCTCCTTCAAGATCTCCCAAGCAGGCCACATGTAGGACTTGTTCTGCGTGAAGAGTGCCAGACGAATGGATTTACCGGGTTTCACCAGCTCCTTGCCGTTCTTCTTGTCAAACAGTGAAACAATATCACCCTTCGTATCCAGCGTTATCTTATAAATGGAATTCTCCAATGCATTGGAATCCACAGATACCCGGGTGTCAGCCGACGAACCGGAAGTGCGGACATCATATACCGCATAACCGGTAGCAGGCACAACGGCTTCTATCAATAGTCTGGCTTTACCATCGGCATAGGACAGCAATTGGGCGGCCACTTTCCGGCCATTCATATCATATACGGTAATCCCTTTCGGTTTCTTTGGCAAGGCAAGTTCCACCTCTGCCATATCGGAAACCTGGAATCCAAGCGCATTGTAAAGCACCACCGGTATCCCTTTCATCCTGGTATCCATCTTTCTTGCCACAGCATCAATGGAGGAAGTCAGAATACCGGAGAACTGCTTGAGGGAAATCAACTCGTCATTCCATGAGAATTCATAAGCCCGCGGTATACTTGTTCCCGTAAGGTCATCATGGAACTGATGGAAAATGAAACGCTGCCAGTTCTCAGTCAATGCAGCTCCGGGATAGGAAGCTTGGTTCAGCCATTCGGCTACAACGGAAGAGCGTTCCGCTGCATCCCCCAAAAGCTCATTCTGACGGTTGTACAGCTTCATGGCAGCCTGGGAAGTATAACATCCGGTACCGTGAACATCCATCAACAGTTCACCGTTGAACTTGGGCAGTTCCGGATGGCTTGCGTAAGGCTGGAAGTCTTTATATATCCGGTCACTCGTGGCACTGACAATCTGCAACGGACCATTGCCTTGCAAGCCTTTCTCTACGGCACGTACAGACTCCAATGTAGGTGAACCGCCTATGTCTCCCGTACCGTAATAGCGGTAGACCATGTGAAGCGGAGAGTGGCCGGTCAATTCCAACAAGTCCTTGTTTTCCGACAGGTCCCCGTCCTCAAAACGTTGGTTATAATCATATCCATGAGTCATCATGATGGTAGAGCCGTCTATACCTTGCCATAAGCCGACAGTGAAAGGATATTTGTCGTTACCGTAGAACGGTTTGTTGCGCCACTGCAACTTCTGGGAGGAGAAGCCGATCAGTCCGCAATGGGACGCAATGGCAGGAAGTGTCCAGCCAAAACCGAAACAGTCCGGCAAGAAAATGTCCGTGCTCTCCACACCGAATTCCTTCCGGTAATAATCCTGGCCGAGCATGATGTTACGAATCGCAGACTCTATGGAAGGAACCAGCGTATCAGTGGCATCCCAGCTGGCTCCACTAATATGCCAACGACCGCTCTCTATGAATTTCTTCATCTCTTCGTATTGCGCCGGATAATATTCCTTCATCCAAGCATACTTGACCGCACCTTCAAAATTAAAGATGTATTCCGGATATTGCTTCAGCAGAAACAAATTCTGACTGATCGTATTCCATACATAATCCTTAATTGTGGTCTGGATATCCCAGTTCCACTGTGTGTCCAAATGTGCATCAGACACCATGTAGGCTTTCGGTTTTTGCGCCTGAGCACCATTCTGAGCATAGGTACCGCCACCCATTAGCAAGGCGGATACCAATACTGCAATCTGTTTTTTCATTTTCTGTTTATCTATTGTTTATTGTGTTTAAATTGTAATTCGCTGATCTCGGCGAAAAGCTCAATCATACAAGCATTCTCCAGTAGACTTTTGAACTGCTCTTCTCTGTGACCCGACCAATCATTACTAAACAAGCCATTCTCATCACGCGTATAGTTCCAGGCATAATCCGCATTCTCAATCATGGTCTTTATGTACGCCTCATTCCTATCCACCAGATATAGCGCCTTCAAACCTCTGAACAAGATTACATTAAACCAAGGAGTTCCCGGGAAGAATTTCATCTCTCCTATTGCAATAGGCTGTACCTTCAGAAAGAAACGGCAGGCACCCTCGGCTGTCTGCTGCGCCTCCTTCAGGTAACGCTTTTCTCCAGTTGCCTGATAGAGAAGTACACCGGCCTGAATCATCTGCCCGCTGTTATAAGTATATTTGGCCGGATCCACTTTTCCCTGCAAATTCTTGTTGTCCCAATATACAAAGTCAGAAGGGTCACAAAGATTGTCACGGGTCCATTGATAGGTCTTCTTAGCTTGCTCAAGGTATTTTGCATCCTTAGTCAACTTAAACAGCTTCATACAGAGAACAGTAGCCGGAGCATTCGAACAAGTATTTTTTGATTCTTTCTTCTGTTCGCACCAATAGATTCCTCCCCCCAACTCTTCGGACCATCCGGAATAAATATAGTCATGCAGCTGGATGGCTTTTTCCAGATACTCCTTGTCACCAGTCCGTTCATAGTAATCACAGAAATCAATGGCCACCCAGTCATTGTCATCGTAATAACGATCATTATGACCTGCAAAAGCCGGATACGACTGGTAACAATGGGGAATCCGGGTAGAGTCCCAATAAAGGTCCAGTCCCGGCTTTATCTGCCGGTCCATCAGTTTTCTGTACTTCTTTTGCCCGGAAACCTTATACAAAGAAACACAACCGGATACCAAGGCTGAATAAGGCCACAAAAAAAGAGACCTCCTGCTGGTTAACAACAACGCCGGTATTGGCCGTATATGTAATTCTCTGCTCCGGGTTTCTTGGATAAGTTTCCGTCAGCAGGCCATACTTCTCCACTTTATAGAGAGTAAGTATCTGCTGAAGTAAAGAATCGGCTCGTTGCAGATAGATTTGTTTGCTTGTCTGTGCAGACAAGCAAACCGGTAACGAGAGAGCTATTAATAAAAATAAATTCCTAAGCTTCATATCCAATTCAAGTCAAGTGATTATTATTCCAGCTTCATATCGGCACACATCAGGAAAGCATTGTACGGCCCCCACATGGACATGATGAACCAAAGCTGGTCATCATTGTCTTTCAACGGATGTATGTAAGCGCAATACAAAGCTGGATATCTGTCCGCTTCCGCCAATACTTTCGGCTCGCTCCACTGGACGAGATCCTTCGATGTACAATAAAGAATGGCATGCCTTTTGGTCAAAGGAGTCTCGTCATGATTCGGATCATAATTATAAGTCAGAATCCAACGCTCAAACTTCTTGTGCCATATCAGCGACGCTTCTCCTACGGGACCTCTCAATACCGGAGTAGCGGCAGCCTCATTTCCACGTATCCACTCTTTACTTTCACCATTCCAGTATTCATAGGCCTTCATATCCAGAAGATCTTTCTCAAGGAAACGCGCCAGATACGCAGCATCACCACGTCCGGCCTGTGTGCCAAGCATATAAATCCATCCGTCACGTTTGGCATAAGCCACTTGCGAAAAAATGACTGTCGGGAGAAAAAGTCACCTCTTCACGCCGCTCCCATGTCCGACCGTCATCATTGGAAGTATAGACAGAAGAAAAATTGGTAAGCCAGCGTCCATGAGGCGCTCCCCAATCATAGATGTTCATAATATGGACACAATCCGTTTTACCGGCCCGAATAGCACTCGTAGGGATGGAAGTCTGGTATACCTCCGGATTCGTCTTACCGCCCGCACATACCTCAAGCGCCTTACCATCGGCATCAAGCAGCATTGAATCTATTTTAAGACCGTCTGTAAGCTCTGTATCCGATGAAAAAGCCAGTACGTTAGAACGCCAGTTGGAACCATTGCCACCATTTTTTATTCACGACAAAACCTTCTCCACTGGTATCTCCGAAAAACATGCCCACACGGTTTCCATCCATATGCCACATTAACCCCAAATCCGTTCCATATACATCAAAGTCAGGTCCGGTATTATTGGGATTCAGCAATGTATCTCCCGGCAAAGGATCACCCGTGACACGGGATATCATGCGTACATTATCAATACACAGCGTTTTTTTCACTATCAGCATCCTTACAAGCCATATTGCCCGTCAAACTACAGGTAACAAGCCCGAACAGTAAAATTTGTTTAGTTCTCATTCTTATCAATTCCATATACAAGTACACATTCCCACATCTATTCCTTTATTCTTTCCAGGATAATCAGTCCCAGTTCAAACTGGTCCCCACCGTTATTATTTCTCACATGGAAAGTGACCGAATTGGTTTGTTCCGTCAAATTGATGTCTCCTACATGTACTCTGTCTTTTAGACACTTCTTTGTCCTTCTTAGTAGAGATCCATCCGGACAGTTGCTTCTGGCGTTGCCAAACCTGGAAATCGGCACCATTCGGTTTCTCGAAATAGTTTATCAGCACTTTATATTTTCCTTCGGGCACATCGTTCAGCATGATGCGCACTACTCCTCCATGCTGGGTGGTCATACGGATTCCACGCTCATTTGTTACCTGGACACCTCCACCAAGACTCAGCTGCATCAATTGAGGGAAATAAATATGTTCTGTCGGCTGATATACAGTGCGTAATTCAGCAGTAGGCTCTTCTCTGCCTTGCAATGGCTGGGCTGCATAGAAGAATCCAACAGATGTATAATCTACCGGGAAATTATTTTTTTACTTCACCATGTTCCATTCCATGATAGATTTCCTTCTCATAGGACATTTTGTCGGCCAAGAAGAAACGGTATCCACCGGTTCTGGCCATCGGAAGTGAATAATCCAGACAACCATGGAGAGGGAGGCTGTTTCCTCTGTCCCAACGATCCAATAAAGCATACCAGCCACCGTTGTAATAGTCTTCGGAACCGGTGCCGTGCAGACGCATTTTATTATCTACGTAAGTGCTGTCGTCCCCTTCGAAGAACAAGGTCATTCCCGGACGCAGGCCTTGTGCCTGATGGATGGTTCCTACATAATGTCCTTTTCCTTTTTGTGCAGCAAACTTATGGAAAATGCCGAGAGGAGTTTTCTCTCTACGCCATACAGAATAGAACTTACCCTCTTCCTTCACATTACGCTTATTACTGTTATAGTACACTTTAACGTTTACAGAAATAGGAGATTGCTGAATACCTTCTCTCTTTTTATAAATCATCTTCATAGAAGCTGACTTGTCAAAAGGCATTGGCAGATAGCAGTAGTTGGAAGTACCTTGCTTACCCATTAAGATACTCCGCATTGCTCCTTTTCCATAGGCATATCCAAAAAAAATCAGCAACGGGGGCATAAATAGCCTCCACCTTCTCATTATCCCATTTAGCTGAAAGAATCACATCTTTGTATAAACCTTCGAAAGATGTTCCGCCATCAATCGACATACCTACAATACGTCCCGGTTCTGCCATCTCAAAGAAAGAAACTTCTTCTCCCGGACTCAGTGTAAATACCTTTTCTTCCGTCTGTACACCAGCTGATTTTCCAAAGGTATAATTCGTTACAGCAGGAGACAAGTCAGCCCATATTCTATTCACCTCAGCCAACAAATCCTTATCCTGCTGTGAGAATTCACCGGTATAGGTTTCCACCTTCTTTCCCGGCAGGTTACGGTATTGTATCTGAATGAATTCCAATTTAGGTCCATCGAAAACAATTTTACAGGACTTTTTATACGTAATGGGCAGATAACAATAAAAACCACCGATTTCATTGCCACAAACGGGCTTTGTAAACGGATAAACCTTACCGGAAAACAAATCCGAGAACTTTATTTTCAGACCGGGCTCTTTCTGTCCATCAAAATAGAAATAGAGCATATTGTCCGTCGGTGTAGGAGTCCAGATTCGGTTGATGACTCCGGGGCCTTCCATCTCAGCAATCACCAACTTATCACCTTCCTTACGAAGGAAAGAATAAGTACCCGCAAAACCATCATCATTGCCTCCGGTACGGTCGTAACTCGAGAACTGCTCCACATAAGAGCCAGTGCGATACTCCGGCAATTTATCCACTCTTTTCAATAACTCCAGCTCATCCGTCCATCTGTATGGGTTCTGAGCCACGGCATACGAGCCTGCCAATAGAATGGCAGACAAGAAAACAGAAACTTCTTTCAAATTAATTTTCATAAACTATTTTACTATATGTTTTTTAAAAAGGCAAGGAGAGAATGCCTGTTTAAACGGTATCTCTCCTCACTGACAGTATTATTTCAATAGAAAGGATTATGGTCTATAAAACCACATCAATTCTCCTCTTCTGAAAGTACCATGGTATTTACGCCAAAGAATTTGGCCCATTGTACATTGTTCGGGCCCGGTTTCATTTCGATATAAACAACACCTTCGTCATTAGGCTCAATACCCTTAATCTCTACCGTTCTATCGAAATTATCGTCATTAACCAAATAAGCAACGCCATCGTTCTTTCCGATTACATGGAACTCGGTTTCAGTTCCACGGTCATTGATGTGACCATAGAAACTGAACGTATATTTTGTTCCTTGAGAGAGACCTGTCACCTTAAATCCACTGAGCGGAATAGCAATACCGTCGCTGAAAAACATATCCTCAGAAGCTGTTTTTGGAAGACCCAAATTATTATTCAAACCGCGAGCCAATTCTCCGGAAAACGGTTTGTCCACCTCGATGCCGAAAGTAGTAGGACGACCTCTATGGTCGAGCATATTTACCAATCCGGGGTCTCTGGGATTCCTATAGTTGTTAAACGGAGCCGGAGAATCAATGACACCAAAGTCAATGTAACACGTCTTAGGAGTCTTGGTAACAGTCAAGTCGCTAAAGTAGCACAACTTGCCATCAGCCGTTTCTACCTTGATGACCGTTTTTCCAACAGCAGCAGGTGTAATTACAGCTGCATTATTTTCCACACCTTCAATGGTAGCCACATCGGAGTTGAGGACACTCCACTTCAACTGATAGGAATCGCCTGCCAGGTCATCAACAGAAGCGGTAACTGTGGCAGTTTCGTCAATCTCCAAATAAACCGATGATTGGTCAATACGTACAAACTTACGATTGGACAAGTCCACACTGTTATCATCCGAACAGGATGTCAATGCAGCAAATGCCAATGTCATCGCACTAAAAATGAATTTTATTGATTTCATACTTGTTCTCTAATTATTTATTAATATCCGGGAGCTTGTCTCAAATTGGGGTTGATGTCCATCTGAGCCTGCGGAACGGGCCATAAATACATTCTTTTGTTGAAGGTACGGCTCTTGTAGTAGGTTCTCTTATAGAAAGCCTTCGGATTGTTCACATCATCGCTCTTCTCAGAACCGTCATGATTCATACCATAAAGCTTGCTGCCCAGGTATTTGTCGGCAATCTTCCAACGACGGAGGTCATGGAAACGGATACCTTCACAATTGAACTCTACCCGACGTTCTTGCTGAATGGCGGCACGCATTTCTTCCTTACTCAGCCCTTCCTTCAAAGCGGGAATTCCGGCACGTTCACGAATCAAGTTCACATACTTATATACATCGGGAGTGGGAGCTGGCGAAGACTCGTTCAATGCTTCCGCATAGCCCAAATACGCTTCAGCCATTCTGTATAAGATACCCGGCTGATATACATACTTTCCATCTCTGGGAAGTACATCCAAAGAGATTCGCTTACGGACATTATAACCGTTCTGCGGAGAGTCGAAAGTCATATCCGTATCACGGCCTCCTTGAAGGAAGTCCACACGACGGTTATCAACTCCCAGCCATGCGCCATTATAGATGACGGAAACATAGAAGCGAGGCTCCCGGTTGCAATACATGTTGTAGGTACCTTCTTCTGTTACCGGGCTTACACCGGTTTCTTTATTGGCAAGGTTCGAAGGTCCGCCGCCCGGCCACTTCGTGGTTCTATACTCTGTATTGGTAGAGAATCCGTTTTCCACATACCCCGATTCCGGGTTGATAATGGGCGAACCATCCTCGTTATATCCCAATATAGGCATTTCACCGTTCTTCATATAAAAAGCGTCCACCAGCTCCTGAGTGACACCCATAGCGGCATTTCCACCGATACCTTTCGGCAGATGATGAGCCTGCCAGTAGTTCAGGTCCACATTTTCGGGGCGTCCGAAAAGAATCTCCTTGTTGCCTTCTGAGAAGCGTTTCAACGACATGTTGTAGTAAGACATGAAGGGGTCGATGCTTCCATCCACATTATATTCATAGTACAGCTTATGTCCGGCTGCTTCGGCTGCCTTTATCAAGTCCAGATGAGCTTTGGCAGCCTTTTCCCATCTTTCCGGCTTGGCTTCGGCATCAAAAAGGAATTCTCCTTCCGAATTCTTCCAGTCCTTGAGGTCCGGATTTCCGTTGAACAACGGGCTTGCGGCAAATAGCAACGTTTTGGCACGTATTGCCAAAGCCATGATAGAGGTGGCCCTGCCCCAATCGGTATTGTTGGGATAGACAGCGGCAGATGTTCTGACACTTCCAGCAGCTCTTTGTCAATCCAATCTACCACTTCGGCATAGGGTCTTTGGGAAGTCATCATCTCCGATTCGGGCGCATCGACGGAAACAAGCACACCGGGAGTAAACGGTATGGCACCATACAACTCAATCATCAAAGAGTAATAGTAGGCTATCAGGAAGCGGACTTCGTACTTCATCTGGTTGACATAAGATTCCGTCAGGTCTTTTTCCGGAAGAACTTTTGCCTCTTGCAAGAAGATAAGGCCGGAACGTATGCGCTTGTGCAATTCTACCCAATAATAGGGGTCCCATGTAGAGATAGGACTCCAGTTTCCGGTGGTGTAGGCATACACATTGCCCCATCCATACGGCGACCAGTCTTGGGGAATGGTGATATCATCGCCCATGATGTTATAGCCCTGTGCCTTGAAATACCCCCACATGGGGCTGGGAATAGATGAATAGACACCTGCCAACCAGTCTTCGGTCCTTATCTTATCCGTGAAAATCATCTCCATGGTAAGCTGGTCATCGGGAGCTTTATCCAAGAAATCGTTGCAACTTGTTGTCAATGCCAGGGTGCACGACAATAAGACAGCTTTTACTATAGATTTATATTTTTTCATTTTCTTCGTATCTTGATTAATTGTTGAAATTGATGCTAAAGCCCACTGATACAGATTTCATCTGCGGGTATCTCAATCCATCGGTAGTTTCCAGTTCGGGATCCCAAAGCTTGAAGTCGGAAAACGTCAGCAGATTGGTTCCTCTTGCAAACAAACGGCAGCCGCGGATGCCAATTTTGGTAGTCCAACGTTGCGGAAGGGTATATCCAAGTTCCAGATTCTTCAAGCGCAGGAAACTCATGTCACGCAACCACCATGTGGAAGCTTGTTCATTGTTTGCCACAGCCTTGTCTCCCATACGGGGCCAGAATACATCTTGCCTCGGATTTTCGGGTGTCCAACGGTCGTCAATATTCGAATAGATGTTACCGGCACCTAAAGAGGAACCCGGTAACCAGGTCTCTCCGCCCAGGAGCTGGTAGGTTTTACCTGTTCCTTGGAAGAATACTCCCAAATCGAACGACTTATAGCTTACTGTAGCTCCAAAACCATAGACAATCTCAGGAATACGTGTACCGCCAATGGCTGTTGCATCTACTGCGGTCACTTCACCATCCCCGTTCAAATCCTTGTATTTAATGTCACCGGGACGCAGGTTACTCATATCACTGAATTTTTGTGCGGGAATCCCTTCCTTAAGCATACCGTTTTCATCGAAATCATCTTCCGTAAAGAGCCTTTCGGCTATCAAGCCAAACAATTGCCCTACAGGCTTACCGGTCTGCGAACGGTATGTACCCAAGATGGCGGCAGGTTCGTCTATTTCCACAACCTTATTGTGTGCGTAGGTATAGTTTGCCATAGCGGAAATGGCCCAATCGCTATTGAACTTGTGGTTGACATTCAAAGACACATCAAATCCCTGATTATCGACCTTGCCGTAATTGGCCCAAACGGGGCGGTTGAATCCGGCAGAACCAGGTACGTTGGTACGCTTCATAAAGATATCCTCACGCTTCTCCTTAAACACATCCATAACAATATTCACGCTATTGTTCCATAACCCCAAATCTAGTCCAGCATTCATCTTAGTCACAGTCTCCCAGGTCAAGTCAGGTACACCAATCTCACCTTCCGAACGTCCCAAGCGATATATCTCTGCATCCGTACCCCAGCGATAAGAACCCGTATCAACGATAGTAGAAATATATGCAAAAACGTCTGTAATCTGCTCTTCCCCTGATTCCCAACTCACTGTTTCCTGCCTTACCCCAAGTAGCCCTCAACTTTAAATTGGAGATGATACCTGAAAGCGGCTCCATGAACTTTTCCTGAGACACAATCCATCCTATCGCCGCTGCCGGGAAAAAGCCGAAGCGTTTGCCTTTGGCAAAGTTTTCGGAACCGTTATAACCGAAATTCAGCTCGGCGATATAACGGCTGTCGTACGTGTACGAGAGTCTTCCAGCTATACCTTGTGTACGATAAGGAAGCGCTTCTCCGTTGTTGTAGTCCTTTTGATTGTACAAGAACATCCCCCCCACATCATGTACGTCACCGAAAACACGATTGTACGAAAGCATTCCTTCCAGATAGATGGACTGGTCTCCCCATTTAGCTCCTTTTTCATAGCCCAGGAACTCTTGTCCGGTGGTCTGCACATCAGTGATGATGTTGCCCTCTGCATCGCGTGCGGTGGCAGGATTGTAGTAATAGGGATTCTTGGAACGTGTCACGGAAGTTGCCGAGAACTTGTCGAAAGAGAAGGTTCCCTTGAACTTCAGTCCCGGTGTGACGAACTTCAAATCCTGTTCCAACGATACTAGGGATTCAATCTTATTATGGTTCAGTTTTTCGTATCCACGCTGTGTGGCCCACGCCCAAGGGTTCTCCTTGTGCATCACACGGGGAATGCGTCCATCGGCATAGATGGCCGGATGCACGTAAGGAGGTACACGCATGGCTTGATAGAAAATGCCCTGATTGGTTTCCGTGTCTCCCGGAGGAGCGTTACGGGTTTGCAGGAACACGCCCACATTGGCACGGAACAAGGTAGTGGGAGTCACATTCACATCTACATTGGAACGTACCGTATATCGGCTCACCTTCAGGGAAGAGTCCCACTCCTGGTTCTTGTCGCGTTCAATAATACCGTTCTCATTGTAATATCCTGCCACCAACGCATAGCGAAGGATGTCCGTACCACCGTTGACGCTAACGTTTGCCTTCGTGTTGTCTGCATGGTCTTTGGAGATGATGTCCCACCAATTCACATCGGGATAGAGTTCCGGGTCGGTCTGATTCTTGTAGTTCAGCAAGGTGGCTTCGCTGGCAAAGGGGGCTCTACCTTGCTCGGCATACATTTCGTTAATCAATTCCAGATACTTCACACTGCCGATGTAATCGGGTATCTTGATGGGTTGCGTAAAGGAGTGTTCGAAGCGGACGTTCACCTGCGGCTTTCCAATCTTACCACGCTTGGTCTCAATCATCACTACACCGTTGGCACCGCGCACACCGTAGACGGCACTAGCGGCGGCATCCTTCAACACGGAGAAGGAGGCGATTTCTTCAGGATCGATGTCGTGGAGCGAACGCTCGACGCCGTCCACCAATACCAGCGGATTAGTATTGCCGGTAAAGCTACTGATACCACGAATCCAGAAGTCGGAGTTATTGAACCAAGGGTCACCACTACGCTGAACCGCAATCACACCGGGAACCATACCCGCCAGGTTGTTACTGAGCGAACGGCTGGGAGCCGCGGCAAGCTTGGCAGGCTCGATATTGGTGATGGAGCCGACCACAGAAGCTTTCTTCTGCGTTCCGAAGCCCACTACCACCACTTCATCAAGGGCTGCCACGTCTTCTTCCAAAGCTACATCAAGCACTCCTTTGGAACCTACCGCTACCACTTTGTCCTTGAAGCCGATATAAGAGAACCTCAATGACGGCTTATTACTTTTCAACGTAATCGTATACGTACCGTTGATGTCCGTCACCACACCATTGGAGGGGTCTGCCGCCTCCGTCACATTCACACCGATGAGCAACTCACCCTGTGCATCCATCACACGTCCGGTCACCTTCTTAGGCGACTGGGCAAATGCCGAGCTACTGATGCACAACAGTAGCATCAGCATCCAGCCCACAAATTGCTTTTTGGGAATATTCTTCATTTCGTACCTTTATTAATGATTTATTGAATTTGCTGCTCCGTAGAACTATTCTTCCATAGTCGTGCCATTATAGTGGCACAACTTTGCCAATATAGAGGCACAGTCTTGCCACTATAGTGGCAAGACCCCGGATATAAATATCAGCCTATGAATGTATAGAAAAGAGCGCTACCAAAGCTTACTCGTTGCCCCACAGAGTGGCTTTGTTACCCTTGGACTTACGCCAAGCGTCACGCCAACGATGTATGTCCATGTGATTGATGAAAGGCTTCGGTGCTCTTTGTGCTTTCGTAGGAGCTTCTGGAAGAGCAACGGCTGAATCTTGATACCAATAGGCAACGGTTGCTAAATCCAACGTCAAATTATTATTAGAACCATGCTCTATCGTTCCTTTAACACTCTTCTCAAAGAAGATGGGATCAGCTATGAAGAAGCGGTAAACATGGGTACGTCCCAACCAGCCGATGTCATTATTTACACGAGGATACCCGAAATAAGGATGCGAGAATGCCTCTTTAGGACACCAGGAAGTATTGAAAAAAATCTTCCGTACCCGTTCCTATCAATGAAGGTGTTTTTTCTCCGTCAATGAACCACATATCATCCCCTTCACCATACCACATAGTAGTAGGACAGTGTACATAGTAGTTAATACCAACGAAATGACCTTTTCCTTGTGTCTCTACAAACACGTAATTGTCCTTACCGGTAGTATTCGGTTTCTGCTCTCCGGTAAGCCCCCCATTCCGTTTCACCTTCGGGAAGGGCCTCCGTGAGGTTATGGTTGTACCACGCATGGAATCTGCCCATATCTTTGGGAAGCTTGTCCATTTCCAGATAATCTACATAGAAATAGAAGGCATCGATATTCCTGTCACTTTGATTCTCGATTTCAATACGTGCTCCCTTTTCAAAAGGCATGGTAAAGTAGCAAGACATTCCGGTACCGTTTTCAGGACCTGATGAAAGAGGCAATGATGCATAATTATATCTTTCGTCCCATCCTTGCCCAAAGAAAGGTCCGATAGGAGACTCTACAGAGGGATAATCGTTGCCATCCCAATACATACGGATAATAAATATCATTTCTGCTCAACGCGGGAGGAGGAGGCGCAATGGTTACCCAAATATGGTTGATGGCCCCTGCTCCCTTGATGTCTGCAATGATACGTTTCTCACCCGGCTTGAAAGGTTCCAGATGATCTCTGTTGCCTCCGGTAGGGTCTGTACTGGAGATTCTTTTGTTCTTTACACCCGATTTCAACTTTGCCAAGTCAAACATTTCATTCGTCATGTTCGACTGTGCAAAAACAGCAGGAAAGTACAATCCCAAAACAAGGGAAAGCAACAAACTGAATTTTGTAATTCTTCTCATGATTTTTTGTTTACATTGATTAATTAGATGATTAGTATTCCAATAAATAAGGTTTCTCATTGAATGTTTTCCACAGCAATTCTCCAAACAATGTATTGGCCCATGCAAACCAGCTCCTTGTGAATTTCTTGGGGTCATCCTTGTGGAATGACTCGTGCATGAATCCGGTACCGGCATGCGTTTTCTGGAGCATCTGGATACATTGCTGTAACTCTTTATCGTCTTGAGCGGTCAAGGCTTTCATTATCAGACTCATCGGCCATATCATGTCTGTACCAATATGATGTCCTCCTATCCCTTCAAAATAAGAGCCTTTAAAGAAATAAGGATTGTATTCCGACCACACGAATCTTCTGGTATTGGCATAAATTGCATCATCACTATCAACACCACCCAGATAGGGTAACGCCAGCAGATTAGGGACGTTGGCATCATCACTAAGATAAGCCGATCCAAAGCCATCTATTTCAAAAGCATAGATTTTACCGAACTTCGGATGATTCACCACGGCATACGTCTGTAAAGCATTATAAACTTCTTTACTCAACGTCAACAGTTCATCAGCCAATACATTGTCTTTGGTTATCTTTTGAACCATTTCGGAAGCCTGCCTCAAACTGGCCACCGCAAAGAAATTGGACGGGACGAGAAAAGGAAAGATAGTGGCATCATCACTAGGCCTGAAAGTAGAGCAAATCAATCCAACCGGATTTACTTTATAACCCACTCCACCCATAGGAACAGCATCTATAGCCCATTCCGAAGTTCTGCGAAAGCTATAAGGCCCGTTACCATGTTTTCTCTGCTGTTCCTTGCAGACCCTTAAAATGGTTTCTATCGCCTTCTTCCATTGCGCATCGAAAGGAGAAGCATCATTTGTCTTTTTCCAGTATCCATATGCCAGGCGAATGGGATAGCAAAGCGAATCCAACTCGTATTTACGCTCATGAATACCCGGTTTCATCTCCGTATGATCGCTGTTCCATCTTGTATACTTCGTATCATCATCATAAAAGGCATTGGCATACGGATCCTTCAATATAAAGGAAGTCTGCTTATTGATAACGCCAATTATCAGTTTCTGCAGGTTCTTATCTTCAGACATGAAATCCAAATACGGATATACTTGGGCAGAACTATCCCTTAACCACATGGCATCAATATCACCGGTAATCACATATGTATCCGGTCGGCCATCCTTTTCTGAATAAAAAAACGGTTGTGTCCAACGTATTCGGAAAACAATTCCCAAACAGCCAGCCCAGTTCTTCATTCTTGACCTTCTGTTTAAAAGTAGCAATGGCCTTTTCAATGGCAGGACTTTTGAAGTTCCTTTCCGATATAGGCTTCCTTACTCTTGGAAACGACGAAAAAGAGGTAGCTGTCGAAGCTACGCCTGAATTCGCAAACATCAAGTTTTATTCAGCGCATATCCTGCCCCCAAAAGGCCCACTCTCTTTATAAAATTTCTTCTGTTCATGCTATAAATCCATTGATTAAAAATATTATCCTGGAACAATCTTCTTATCCTAACAAACTAACAACTGATTGAAATACAATTTCAACTGATAAACATCACCCTTATAACCTTCTGATATGTAATAGCGCTCCTCCATCCTTTGCCAGATTCAATTCAATGATATCCTTCCTTGTAACTTTCCGTACCTGTCTGTCCAGATTGTTTGGATTCCGCTCCACATCCTCCGCATCGGTATAGATCGTTGCCTGGTAGTCCCCCCTCACTAAGGAAGTCCAATTCCAATTTCAGATCCCTTTCCGTACCGTTGTTCAGCGAGCCTACCCACCAGTCCGAACCGCTCCTGCGGGCCACCGTGACATGCTCATTCATCCTTGCCAGCGGAACTCTTATCTCATCCCACGTTCCCGGCACGGTACGGAGCACCTCGAACCCCGGTTGACCTTCATAAGCCTTTGGCGTATCGCACAACGAGGTAAGATGGTTTTCCAAAACCACATACATGGCCAACATATGGCAGCGCGTGCTCATTACATGAGGATTTACATACTGTATCTTGAACTCCGAGCGCGGCAGTGCCCTGAACCCTCCCAGGTGATAGTCCGTCGCTCCCGCCAGCATCCTGGTGAAGGGTATCGCAATGTCATGGTCCGCATTCACCAGCGTGTCCCATTTGCATACTTCATAGTTGAGTGTCCCTTCCCGTGTGAATTCATTCGGATACGTCCTTACCAGTCCGGAAGGCTTGCTCGACCCATGGAACTGTATGAACAGTCTGTGTCTTGCCGCACATTCCAGTATCTCTTCTTGGATGCGTATCATCTCTTGGTCATTACGGTCCATGAAGTCCACCATGAGTCCTTTTACTCCCCATCCCTCATAGAGCGCAAAGGCTTCTTCGAGTTTGTCGTACAACGGTCTCCAGTGTACCCACAGATGTATGCCAACCCCCTTGCTTCTTGCATATTCCACAATTCTCGGCATGTTCAGGCACGGTATCGGTTTTGTAACGTCCGCATTGGGTCCCGCCCATCCGAAATTGAAGTTGTCATCATAGTACCAAGGAGTCTCCGCATATCCGTAGATCCATGTGCATCCAAGCCATTGCGTGCTGCAAAATCGATGTAGTACTTGTTTGTATCGAAGTTGTTTCCCGGAGAGAAGGTGCTGTCTGGCACGACATTCCCGTTCCACCATGTGAACGTGGTCCTGCAAGGCTTAATCCATGAAGTGTCTTCAATCCTGCAGGGCTCGTTCAGGCTTGTTAGTATATTCGTCTCCAGCAATCCTCCCACCCGGTCTGCAACGGAGATTACGCGCCACGGGGTACGGTGCGGGAAACTGTCTGTCTCGACCTTTATCTTCTCCTGCCCCAGTTTTGGCGAGAGCTTTCCAGTCAGCCCACCCTTCTCCTTCATCAGGTACATTCCCGCATAGTCCCGTATGGCCGCTTCGGTTATGGCCACTGCCACCCCGTTGTCGAACTCGAATGTGGCGGGCATCTCTATCAGCCTTTTCCTTGCCACCTTGTCATATCTTACATGACTGTATACCCCTTCGTGTGTATTCACATACCCGGGCAGGTACATGAGCAACGCCATCGGGTTTCCTTGCAAGTTGAACTGTGTCCTTTCATCGTACATCACGTATGAATCCCATGCTTTCTGTTCCGGAAATTCATATCTGAATGCTATCCCGTCATCGAATGCCCTTACAACCAGGTTTATCAGACGGCCGGAATCTGACCGTTCCTGCATGGGAACGGTCATTTCATTGCAACGGCTACGTACACTACTTGTCTTGCCGACAATGAGCTTGTATGTCTCATCAATCTTTTTTACGCTGCACCTTTCCTGCTTTAAGATTCCTTCCGAACTCTCCGCTATCAAAGCTGAAACCAAGCAAAGAATTTGTTATAAGAGGCTGCTTCCTATAGTCGATGTCATATGAAACACTCTCCGACGTCACTTTCAGAGAAAATCTAAGTTTTCCGTCAGGAGACGATACAGACATTCTCTGCTGTGCAGAAACAGCTATAAAACAAAATAGTGCAACACACAAAACAAGAAGTTTCTTCTTCTCTGTCATCTTAATCTGTCTTTGATTGTACATCCCTATCCTAATTGACCTCAATCCACAATCTTGCCTGAAACATTATAGCGTTTCACATCAATGTTGCCATAAACCACGTTCAACACAGGCTTTCCTGCTTTCCATTCAATAGTTCCGAAACCGGTATCAGTACTGATGAAACTTTTGAAATCACCAATCTTAGAATTGATGTACATGGTTTTGTCAACAGCATCATACCGCACTCCTGTAAGCCCCTGCAACATTCCATAGCTTGCCATGGCACGTGCATACCAGTGGCCGCACTCTATCTCATTGAATGGGTTTCTTACTCTTCCATCATATCTCTCACGGCATTCACGGACAATATCCAAGCCCTTTTCCACCTCACCTTTCATCATCAAATGACTGGCAACCTGATATTCGATACCGGTCCAGACTTCATTGCTGTATACAAAAGGCAGTGACAGCATACCACCCTTCGGCCATGTGCAAAGCATAATCCGCCATCCTTACCACAAGCATACACCGGTCTTTGAGGATTGAAATGGTCTACCAAGTCATGTTTCAGATTGTATTTGTGTACGGCCACCAGATGGCTCCTGACCTTTTCATTGTCCAGCACTTCATCCAGTCCGCATACGGAAGCCATCCACATCCCTAAAATTCCATCGGACAGACAACCGGTACCGTATTGGTATTTTGGCCCTTCTTCCTTCAGCAATTTCAGGGCCTCATCGGAATAACTTCCCCCCGAAAGACATTACATCAACCGGATTGGGAGCCTGAAGCCCTTCCCACTGAATCTTCTGTATGAAATATTCTCCATCGAAGAGTGCAGTTTCCATGTATTTCTTGCCTTTTGACAGCAGGGCCGTATATTCCTTAACGGGTTGCTTCAGCTCCTTGCCCATCTCTATAAACGCAGTCAAAGCTCCCAAATAGAAACTTGTACACATGCCGTCCGGTCCCCAGAACTCGATGTCATAAGTATTGTGGTGCGGCTCTTCAAGATAGCCTTATGCAAGGGGTCCCATGTACGGATGCAATAGTCAAGACTCTTTTTCACTGCCGGGAAAAGGTCTTTCATCCACTGTGTATCCCCGCTGATACGCCATTCACGGTAAATTTTCATAATCCCACCCAACTGTCCGTCGGCAGCAGCATGGAAGTTGTGAGGCGGTGCCGAAATAGGCAAGTTGACTCTAAAATTCTGGTGTCCTTCCGTATTCTGGCTTACCCTAAATTCCGTTTCACGCAAGGTTCTTTCCAAAGACGGGAACAAATGGGGCAAAGCCTGTGCATAATTCCACACATGCGTACAACTTCCGTGACAAGAGCCAAAAGAATCCTGGCATCCTTCCCAAGCCCAAAATCTTCCATCCCATTGACGCAATACCGTAGGAGATTTCAATATAGTTAAATTAGCAGCAACAGCCTCCAGTACTTCTGCCGGCAAAGAGGAACTATAGAATGCATCACTGAACAGCCGGCTGTTCTTTTCCAGCATCGCCTGATTTGCATCCCAATAGCCGATAACCTCATTCAAACTCTTGAAACGCTCCGAGTACCAAGGTCTGTAGGTAGCTTCGACATCTCCTTCATCTGCCAGGAATTGTTTTTCTTCTTCAGAAGAATCCACAACCTGCCAGTCTCCCCAACTGTTACTTTCAAAATCGGCAAGTAAGGTGGATGTAGAAGACAAGTTGTAAATATCTTCATTCCTATTGTCTGTCAACACAAACTGGTCGGCCAGAATATGTCCCCACGGATAAACATCCAAATCAATGACTTTCACAAAAGCCTTCTTTCCTTGATAAGGTTTCAAATCCCATACGGTTTCACTCAGAGTCTCCGTCTGATTTCCGACCGCCGTCTCTACAATCTTTCCGTCTACTACAAGATTTACAGAAGTACGGTCAGCCTGACTGCCTCCACCTACCAGAAACTTCAGATATCTTTTCCCAATATTGAATTCAGGAGACTGAATAATACCCGTCAGTCCATCTCCACCCTTATCGAACGAGTTCAGCAACTGCTTGCCGACAAAGCCGCTCACAGGTTGCTGACCGGAAGCCGTTCCCTTGCAGGGCATCCCCGTAAATGCCTGTCCTACCTTTCTGGCACCACCGATAGAAAGGTTTGAATCGGGCAGATACCAGCAGAAGTTTACCTTGACTGTTTTTGTCTCTCCCGGCTGCAACGTCAGCGGAACATAAACAGACGCTCCCGGAGCAACACCCTTAACCGGCTGCTTATCAGCGATCCGCCCATAGCGAATATTATCCCAAACCACAGTCTGCGGATCGAACCAGGCACCACGGAACCAACAATGGTCTACAACAGCAGCAGCATTGTCCACATAAATAGCTAGCCCACTGTTGTTCTGATCGGATTCTAAAACAAACCCGTTCTTTACTCCTCGGATAGTACCCTGACCATCAATGAAATTTTTGGTATTATAAGAAAACACGGTTTCGATAGCCTTATCGGAAGTGTTTGTAAACTGATATTCCAGTACTCCAACCGGTAAGCTGGAATTGTCCGCATCCGTCGGAATGAAAGGACTCCAACCCGTAATCTTTGCAGCCAAAGGCATATCCTTGTCTTTCAAATCTACAGTTGCAAAAGGGAAACGTGCCTGGAATACCGCTTCTTCAAAGCGTGGAAGACCGTACGTCTTGTCTCCCCTACCTAAACCACTCTGTGCAGGACCAAATAACTTCCAAGTCGGAACCTGCCCTTCCAATACCTTTGCTCCGTTCTCAACCCCCTTTACATAAATCGCAGCAAAGGTATACGGCTCATTCATCACATCAGGATGGTGTCTGAGAGACACATGCGAAATGGCACCGGTTCCCTCCAAACAGAACATTCCGGCGCCGATTCCCCCTATAGGAAATGCAATCTTATCCAGATATTCCTTTTGATACTTACCGTTAAACTCCCGCCCTTCACTGTTCTGGGACATTGCTTTACCCGGAAACAGTATAGCCACATTAAATAGGGCCAATAAAGTTAAAGTTGATTTTACCATAGTTGAATTATTAATGTTAACGAATCATTATTCTATTTTTCCAAATTTATCAAGGATGCGGTTGTACGCTTCAGCCGCTGCTCCATTTCCCCAATCATAGATTGTAAACTCACCCATACCTTCACCTGCCGGATTTGTACGGCCGCCATGCCCGTAATTTTCCATCATGAATCCATAATCCTCTGAAGCAAAGAACGAATGAACTTTTTCCCATTGCTGTTTGGTTTGAGGATTTTTCAGTACAATACATCATTACAAAAGATGCCTTAAGTGCAGCATATCCCCGTTCTATATACTCTGGCTTACCAAGAAGTTTTCCATATTGAATAATGAGTTCGGAAAAAAGACTTTCGCGTGAATCATTCCATTCACCATCGGCATTCAACACACCAAAACCACCCAATACATTTACATACATGTATGGCGGCTGCCACGATGCTTGGGTCATCAGCAATTCATCAAGTGTACGCTGTCCATAATCAAGATATTCTTTATTTGAGGTAAGACGATAGCACTCCAGTAAGGCTTCAGCTGTCCAGAACATTGAAAAATTATTCTGTTTATGCATATTGTTCCGCAAAACTTTTTTACCTACCAAGTTATCCGAACCGTAACGAGAACAAGACCAATAGGTTTCAAAGTCTTCCCACTTCCCAACCGGGATAATTTCATGGATAACTGCATTCATGGCTTTAAATGCTGCCCGTTTATACTCTTCCTTATGTGTAAGCTCATACAGTTTAAGTAAAAAAAGTAACTGATAAAGATGTTTCAGGAGAAGCATTCAAATGGTTCATCGGCTGCATTGTCTTTAAGTCAAGCCAGCCAGGGAAAAAACCATTTTCATACTGTATTCCAAGTAAAGCCATCGCATAATCTTCTGCATAAGCCAAAAGACGGGCATCTTTTTCTAATTCATCATACCACCGAAGCATCAACAATGCTGTCCAACTCATATCAAGAATATGATACGGAGATTCTTTCGGATTCCAGGTATAAGGATTTCTGTTGGAATTTCCCCAATAATAGGTATTCCACCCCTTGCTCCGATTATACTTTTTACCATCAATCTCTACTTCATGCATTTCCGTACCGATAAGTCCATAGAAAAAACCATTCCTCTGCGGAAATGACAGAGCCAGTTCTTTTGTCAAATTTGCTTTTGCAAGAAGCTCCCTATTACCGGTTCTTCTTGCATATCGATACAATCCACTTGCAGAACGTAATGAACTGAACCATGCCTGATTCCAAATAGAACGAAATTCACGCTCATTGATTTCTCCCGGATAATTGGGACTTTGTGTAACATTCACAATAAATACGGGAGCACCCACTTTTTTCCCATCTAACTCAAATTGCTGCCACACATTTTCTGACCATGAATTAAAAAGCCCAATTATAAGTATGTTTCACATACGTTTCTAGGTTCTCCTTCACCGGATTACCTTTCACATATGCAGCATGCCCCCATCGACTCCACATAAATTCTAACGGCTTCTTGAAAGGATTCCGCAATACTTCCTTGCTATCAGAATACATCAAATAAAAGCCTATTTCAATATCTCCTTTTGGATAAGTAGTTTCTTGATCACGCTCAAACAGAACGTGTTCGGATACATGGTTATTGCACATTCCGAGAATAAGTGTATTAGAGGATGCGTCCATATCCATATACCATCGTACAGGAGTCCCCTTCTGCATAATATCCAAATCGGGGATAAGAATAAGAGTTTGATGATCGTCTGCTACAATAAGGGCAGGAGAACGGAATACATGTTGATCGATGACATTTCTATCAGTAGGGGTAAGATGTGGCGCCCAATGGAACGAAGGTAAAAAATCCGGCTTTACCGCTATACGCCAATCACCTTGTTGAACAGAGTTTTTAAGCGAAAAAGAAAGGTTTATGTACAAAGTGTTGTTATCTATCACTTTCACATGGCTTTTTCCTCTCTCAATTCCTAATAAATCATACTGTATAGCATCAATAGCTTTACTAAAATTCTTCGGAAAAACACCCTTATTCAACTCAATTCTCTCTTGTGCATCCCAATGCTCTTGAGCACAGATGCCTATGTTGGACATTATCATCCAAACAAAAGTTATAATTAATGTGCGTGTGTTCATGATATTATATTTATCAATATAATTAAACTCTCCCATATCAGCCAATTCAGCCTTCATTAAAAAAAACATTATAAGGCATCCACATTGACATCGTAAAATATAAATTATCACCAGTTACCGACAACGGATGAATGTAAGAACCATACAATTGGGCATACTCTCTACCATTAGCAAGCTCATAGGGTTCACTCCATGGGCCAGTTATGTCTTCTGCCGTACGCATAGTTATATTATATCTATCTGCATTGAAATAAGCAATTATCCATTTCTTATGTGTTTCATTATATATAAAAGAAAGTTCACCAACCTTATCTTCTATTAATACAGTTGCCTCATTTTCATTGCCTTTTATCCATTGATTAGTAGAAGCATTCCAATATTCATAAGCTGTCTTATTCTCAATATCTGTTTCATGAAATCGTGCTAATTTAGCATTGCTATCCCTCCCCGTTTGAGTACCTATCATATAAACATATCCATCTTTCTTAAAGTACCCTACCTGGCCAAAGAAACTATAAGATGAGAAGGTATATCTTTACATTTAGCCCATGTCAAACCATTATCAACCGACTTATATATTCCCGAATAATTTGTAATCCATCCCGTCCAATTTCTCATATTAAAATAATGCACATAATCTATTCCATTAGCACGAATAGCAGCTGTTGGGATAGAAGTCCAATCACCATTACCTGACGAATCTTTTCCTCCATATACTATCTCGCGGGCATACCCTTTATCATCAGTAGCCATATTACTGAATGACAATCCATCTTCTAAATCATTATCCTCCGAGAAAGCCAGCACATTACTACGCCAACTCCCTCCGTTAGGTCCAGGATTAGCCGGATTCGGTTTAAAGTCATACCCAAAAGTATCACCAAAGAAAATTCCATATTTTCCGGGCTGCATCTCCCAAATAATGCCAAGATCTGTTCCTCCTACATTCCATTTTGTCGCAGTATTATTAGGACTTGGAAAGTTTTCTCCATTTATTATACTCCCTGTAACGCGAGCTATACGAGTAACATTACGAATAAAAAAAACCCCAACGGTTATCCACATTCAAAGAGAGTTCTTTCGACATATTACCATCTTTGTAAAAGGCAGCCAATACTAGCCGAAAATTCTGTGGATCTGTTTTTTGGATGGTATAATTGAAAATATAATCAGACGTAAGTTCGCTTTGACTTATCTTAGCTGAATAGCTGTCACCTACACTCTTTCTAACCAGCAAATAATCTATGGCATCAATATCCTTAAAATTCAATGTTGTTGATACAATTTTTGTATCCTTATTTGGAATCAAATGAGTATCCAAAGGTATAATTTCATCAATAGGAATATAAGTTTCAGTTTCTTGTTCAGAAGTACAAGAAACAAATAAAAATATAAACGAAGAGAATGCTATAAATAATATGTTTTTCATGTCTATTGATTCATTTTTCAATTTATCGTAACCAGATAACCCATTCGCCTTATATCAAATATTAAAATAGAGAGTGAGCTGACTCAGAAAAATACCAGTAAAAGCCCACTCTCTATCATTAACTACAAAAATCCTTCTCGAAACTATTCGACATTAACTATTACACCCTCAGAAGTAACAGTAGATGTACGCCCTGTTTCTTGGTTTTCCTCAGTAAAAGTACCTACCAATTTAACGATATAGCGATACTTCTTAGCAGGATCAATAGTGAAAGTATGAGAGGTTTCCTCATTTACCAAGGTTATTCTATCTCTATAAATATTATTTTCCACTATTTGAATCTGTACTGAAATAGGACGTCTGAAGTCTTCTGGAATTACTGAAGGAATACTCCAAGTCAATGTCACTGTAGTAGCATTATCTTGAATATACTGCACATTCTCAGGCGTAGGCATGAAATAATTCAAGCCCTTGTCATCAAGCACATCTCTGTCATAGCAGCTGGACAGTGATAACACTACCAACAACATTGTAAAAATGGTTACTATCTTTTTCATAATTTTCTTCTTAATAGTTAAACATTAATATCCCGGATTCTGCGTATAGTTACCCTTTGAATAATTCATTTGTGGTTGGGAAATCGGAAAGTACTCATCACGACCGGCAGTAAAACGAGCATCATTGAACCAATCGAAGCGAGTTCTTTCAATAGCAAAATATTCGTTCATTGTCTTTTCTAACAATCCCCAACGCTGCAAATCAAAGAAACGATGACCTTCGCAAGCAAATTCAAGACGATTTTCCCACATTAAGGCTTTCCATGCAAAGTCCTTAGTCCAATTACAGTTAATACCCGGCTGATAAGTAGCAATATGATAATTCATTGTATATGAACCGTCAGCTTGAGTCAAACGAACCAAACTATTGGCAGCACGAGTACGAATCTGGTTAATATATGGCAGGGCTTCCATTTCTCTATCCAATTGAATCAAAATCTCAGCTTTCCACAGCAACACGTCATCGTAACGAATCATCTTCTTATTCATAGAATTAAATTGCCATCCATCATAAGCAATACAACCACAATCAGGATGTGGCATATCTTTGATGGGTTTCAAGAAACTATAAGTAATCGGATCACGAGTAGCAGTTGAATGGAATAATAAATCAGGATCATACTTCCAAGGCTGTCCAGGAGCTACGATAGTATGGCTAAATCGGGGATCCCATGTATACTTATCAAAGTAAGCTTAGCGCCAGAATTAACGATATCCAAATTATAAGAACCATCTGAATTTTTAATATATTGACCATAATCATCCTCATTATAATCCTCGAAACGGGGTAAACCGTTTTCATCTGTCTTAAACGCATTAGTCAACGTATAGCTAGCATGGTTAAAGTCACAACACTTAAATACAAAATTACCAGGTTGTGTTTCGGGCCACATCCATGGATGATTCAAACCTTCAGCGCGATTAAATCGACCTGCTGTATGAAAATTATTATCAAGAGCAAATTGTAATTCCCAAATGGATTCTTTAGTAGCATTATCATACTCTACCAAAAAAGTTATTACCAAAATCAGATTCCAAACCTACACGACCACCTTCTTGATCAATAATTTTATCAATATAAGGCAAAGCTTCTGCAAGTAATTCCTTATTGATATTTATCACCTGATGACGGTCATCCTGTTCGTAAGCCATATTTAATATTGTCCTAGCAACCATAGCAGTAGCAGCATTACGGCTTACACGACCTTTATCCATCTGATCCAAAGGCAATAATTCCTCGGCCTTTTTAAAATCATCAAGAATACGTTGCCATAAGTAAAGATCATTCCCCTTATCCAATTCACGGTTAGGTACTGCTTCAAAAGCATCTGACATACCTACTACATTCTCATCAATATAGGGTACATATTTCCAAAGTTTTTTTCAAACGATACAACGTAAATGAACGGATAAAGAGCATCTCACCCATAAAACTATTCTTATTAGGTAACTCTTCTTCCGTAAAATTTGCCATTCTTTGAATTGCTGTATTACATCTTTGGATAACTTGATAAGAATTATACCAAGTACCATCCAATGCACCAGTATTAGGATTTACATAAGTAAAAAAGTGATATGTTACCAAAAGAACCTACAGCATCAGCAACACCACCACCACCTTTGTAGCAGTCATCCGAACGCATAGAACCACTCCACCAATACATATAAGGAGAGGAATCCAATGACCCCATCTCACACATACGGGCATAGGCTGCTGTGACAAAACCTTCTATATCGCTAGGTTTGTTAAGTATATTTTGGTCCAGAACTTGTTTAGGATTGATATCCAAATATGAATCACAACTGCTGACTCCCAATATAGAGCATAGAGCAATTGATAAAGTTATATATTTGCTTTTCATAATAATTTATTAATTAAGTTTAAAAAGAAACATTGATACCGAAATTGAAAGTAAATGGTGTCAGATAATGATAAGAAGGTCTTTCTGGATCGAAACTTGTATATTTGTCATCTCCCCAAAACTTCTTCAAAGTAAATACATTATATGCAGCAGCATACAAACGCAGATTACTCATATGCATTTTTTTTGATAAGCTTAGTCGGAAATGTATAACCCAATTCAATATTTCTCAACTTAATGTATGAACCATCTTCTATGAACCAAGAAGAGAATCTTTGTTCTTGATTGGCAGTATTATTCGAGATAGCCGGAATATCAGAATTCGGATTGTCAGGTGACCAACCGCCCAACATACGAGTTGCATGATTTTTCCATGCAGGATTGGTGAAAAGCCAAATATCACTCTCTTTCTTCCAGTCGCTATTTACATCATTACCGAACATACCCTCAAAAAATAAGTTCAAGTCAAAGCCCTTATAAGCGAAATCAAAATTAAGACCTCCAAAGAAATCCGGGTCATAGCAACCTATCCAAGTTCTATCATATGTTTCATTGATTACACCATCACCATCTAAGTCCTTGTAGCGAATACGTCCAACTGCTTTACCTGGCTGGTCTGCATGAGCATCAACTTCCTCTTGAGTTTTGAAAATACCATCAGCTACCAAACCATAAGCAGAATTTGGAGAACGTCCTAAAATCAAATCGTGTACACCATCACCAGCATACTTATTGATTACATTGGAAGGAAGGTCAGTCAATTCAGTTTTGTATGTACCAATATTGGCACTAACAGCCCACTGGAATTCACTGGAGGGGTCACTCTTGAAAGATACTGTAAATTCTACACCTTGGTTATTCATACTAGCACCATTAACCCAAGGTTCACCACCTTCACCCATTGCTGCGATATATGGAGTCTGGACCAAGATATCATTTGTTTTCTTATAGTAATAGTCAAAAGAACCAGTCAAACGTTGATTGAAAAATCCAAAGTCAACGCCGAAGTCTGTTTGTTTGGTTGTTTCCCATTTCAAATCAGGGTTACCAATCCAAGTTCTTCTATAGCCAGACTGCAAAGCGCCGGTTGCTTGTCCCTTAATAGGATATGCAGTATCAAAATAATTAGTAGTAAATGGAGTAGTTGTGTAACCACGAGGTAATCCTTGTACACTACCATTCGTACCCCAACTGAAACGAATTTTCAGATCAGACAACCAGTCCGCATCTTCCATAAAAGCTTCATCCTTAATTCTCCAACCAGCAGAAAATGCAGGAAATACACCATAACGATTATTGACACCAAACAAAGAAGAACCATCACGACGTACAGTTGCAGACAACAAATATTTACCAGCATATGAATAATTGGCCTTAGCAAAAAGAGAGAAATAAGTATATTCATCAGCAGAACTACTTACATCAATTTCATCACCGGTAGCAACACTAAGACCGGCAAAATCACGATCTTCCAAATAAAGTCCTTCTCTACTTGCATAAAAACCTTCTTGTACATAACGGGTAAACTCACTACCAAATACAGCATCAATATGGTGTTTTCCAAAACTTTTATTATAGGACAAAGTATTAGTCCATACATAATTTAACGGATGGGACTGGTTATTTCTTACATAATTTTTATCATTGCCTCTAAAACCAGTCTCTACATAAGCCCCATCTACTGTTCTACTATAAGAGTTACCATAATTTATACCAAACTGAGTTCTAGCAGATATACCATTCCAAATATTCAGGTCTGCAAAAACATTACCAATAATTTTCACATAATTATTGATATTATCTTTACCCATAGTCATTTTACGTACCGGATTATCAAAATCATCAAGTCCTGCAGGTCCTGCCCAGTTACCATTTACATCATAAACAGGAACCATAGGTGGCATAATCATAGCCAAAAAAGGTTTCCCATTGACTTTTATACTGCAAATAAGAAATAGCTAAATTTTCTCCTACTTTCAAACGATCTTTAATCAAACTATATTCCGTGTTAGCACGTACAGAATATTGTTTGAAAAAAGAATGAATTTGTGTACCTTGGTTGTTAGTATACCCTAATGAAAACAAACTTTTAGCTTTATCCGAACCATTAGAAATAGTCAACTGATGATTTGTAGAAACTGCTGTACGGAAAATCTCATCCATCCAATTTGTATCAGTTGCTTTTACCAATTGATTATTATCCAAATATTCTTTCATTTTCATATTATCCAATACCAGCATTCCATTATCACCTCTATGATACTCATACTCAAAGCCATTGGGTAATAATAGGCCTGAACCATAAGCCCACTCATCATAAGCAGCAGCGCGGAAGGCAGCAGTACCCCATTCTGTGGCGTTCATCATTTCCGGTCTATTTATTATAGAACTTACAGAAACACTACCATTATAGTCAATGGTAGTCTTACCAGCTTTACCTTTTTTAGTTTGGACTAAAATCACACCACCAGAAGCACGTGCACCATAAATTGAGGCAGAAGCAGCATCTTTCAATACCTGAATAGATTCAATATCTCCTGAATTTATGTCACGTAGATTCAGACCTTCAGCTGGCATACCATCCAATACAATTAATGGAGTAACAGCTCCAGACAAAGAAGAAAGACCACGAATTTGAATACCTATATCTTCTGCAGGATTACCGCCATTGTTGCTAATTTTCACACCGGCCATCTTACCCTGCATAGCTTTCATAACATTAGCAGAAGTCTTTTTGATGTCTTTTGAATCCGCCAATGCAACCGATCCGGTTAAGTCAGCTTTTTTCTGAGTCATATAACCAGTGTATACAACGACTTCAGACAGCATCGTAGCATCACTTTTCATAATAACATCCAAAGTTCTCAAACCTTTAACAGAATATTCTTCTGTTTTTTGACCAATATAAGAAAAGACTAATATAGCATTATCAGAAGGTATTCTTATCGAATATTTTCCCTCCACATCAGTAGTTGTACCTATAGTAGTTCCTTTAACGACAACATTCACCCCAATAAGAGGCTCATTAGTCCCTTCTTCCAAAACTGTTCCTTGTATTACTCTCGCTTGTTGAATCTCATTAGAAGTATCTACACCATACTCAGATACTTGAAAAGATCCATTTGTCCCCGATGCAGCAGTTGCAAGGGGCAAATTATCCCCTGCATACACTGCAAATGATAGCATTGATGCCAATGCTATGAAACCATTCCTCTTAAAAGAAATCCTCATAATACTTTGATTTAATAGTTAATAAAAAAAACAACGTAATTTTAAATATTGGGTATACCCAATTTTACCATCTTGGAATTTCCAAATCGTCCTTGCTCGGCAAAGCCGGGAATTTGGCATGCGGCTCGGCCTGGTACCAGAAAGTGGTCGACGAGATATCCGACTTCTGGTTGTTGTAGCGTCCGTCATGACGCCATCCCAGGTCCTGTATCGTGACCTTCAGGTCCTTGTCGAAGCGTACCGGGTCAAGGATATGCCAGCGGTACAGCCCGAAAGCGGTCACCGCACGGTACAGCCCGTCGGGACGGATTACCTGGTGCATACCGGCATAGGGGGTGGTGAACTCCTGGTACTGGCGCGTCTTCTGGTTCTCGAAATTGTACGAGCCGCAGAAGTAGTCCTCAGCCCCGGTTCCACAGATAGTCGGGTATTCCTTGTCACCGTCCATGTAGAACTTGATTTCCCCTTCACCCCACCAGCAGTTGTCGTTTACACGCCACGCCAGGTAGGTACCCACATACTGTCCCTTGCCCTTCACACCGTCAATCAGCGTGTGCAGAGACCCCTGGGTCGGGTTGGAGCGGCGGAACTGCGCGTGAAAGTAGGCCTCGTCCTCGGGAACTTCTGTCAGGGTGTAGTTGATTTGGTAGTACAGACGCATCTCCTCGGCAGTGTTGATGTTCTCCAGCGTGATACGGGCTTTCTTGCGGAAGGGCATCTTCCAGTAACAGTTGAAGGCGCTGCCCGGATTCACGCAGACGGCCAGTGAGGAGAGCTGTGCATATTCATTGTATGCGCTGCAGAAGAAGTCACCCACCGGACATTCGACGGAAGGCTCCTTCTCGTCGTCCCAGTACATTCTCAGGATGGAGAAGCGCCAGTTCCCGGTCGGTGTCATCCAGATCTGCTGGATGGCTCCCGGACCCTCGATTTCCGCAATCGTGATTGTCTCTCCCGGTTTCACGATGATGAAGGGGTTTACCTTCCAACCCTTGCCCAGGTCCTTGGCCGCATGGTGGGCGTTGGCCACATTGCGCTGGTCCTTGTCCCTGACCGGATCGGCCATGCCGCCCTTGCCCTTCTCGCCCGTGAAGTTCTCGGGGCTGATGGAACGTGTCTTGGCATCGGACAGTCTTGACAGGTTACCCATGTTCATGTCCAGACCGTTGAACGGGTAGTTGCTTTGGGCGTAAACACCCACGGTGACCATGCATAAGGCCGCCAAAATTAATGATTTGATTCTCATGTTTTAAATAGATTAATGGTTTGTATACTTAGTTAATGGTTTCAGCAAGTTTTGCCAGTTCAAGATATTTCTTGTATAGTTTTTCGTAGATGAGGGCTCTTTTCTCATTCGGCCGGTATTCAGCCTCGATGTCCGACCCCATCTGCCTTGTCGCCTCATTGATATCCTTGTACACCCCTGCGGCAACTGCCGCGAACATTGCCGCTCCCAAGGCACAGGTCTGTTCCGAGCGGACCACACGGATGGGCATGTCCAGCACGTCCGCCAGCGTCTGCATCACGAAGGGCGCCTTCTTGCTGATGCCTCCGATGGCATTGACCGAATCAATGCGCAGCCCCTGGCCCTTCATATGCTCCACAATACGGCGGGAACCGAAGGCGGTGGCTTCCACCAGCGCACGGAATATTTCCGGGGCGCTGGTACCCAGCGTGAGTCCCGCAACGGCACCCTTCACGTTCTGGTCCGCATCGGGGGTACGGCGGCCGTTCATCCAGTCCAGGGCGACAACACCGTCCTCGGAGGGTTCCATGTCCTGGGCCTCACGGGTGAGTTCCACCAGCATGCCGTCCAGAACTTTCTGCCTGGCCTCCCCTCCGGGGATATCTTTCAGTGTCCATGCCAGCATCTTCCTGAACCAGGCGTAGATGTCTCCGAAAGCTGACTGTCCGGCCTCGAAACCGACGAATCCCGGAAGCACCGAACCGTCCACCTGGCCGCAGATTCCCTTGATACAGCGTCCGCCTACCTCGTCTTTGCCGGCAACCATGATGTCGCAGGTGGATGTTCCCATGATACGTGTCAGTATCCCCGGGGCGACGGATGCGCCTACGGCTCCCATATGGGCGTCCAGCGCCCCCACGGCCACGGCGATTCCTTGGGGAAGTCCAAGCCTGTCTGCCCACTCGGGTGTCAGTTCCCCTGCCTTGGTGTCGCTGGTGTGGGTTTCTGTGAACAGATGGGGGAGCATTTCCTTCAAGGCCGGATTAAGTTCTTCGAGAACTTCGCCGGAAGGAAGACCCCAACTGGCATGCCACATTGCTTTATGTCCAGCAGCACAACGGCTACGAAAGATCTGTTCCGGAATAGTGTTACCAGTTACTAATCCGGTCATCCAATCACAATGTTCTACCCAAGCATAAGCAGCATCCTTTATAGCGACGTTTGTGTTGATAATATGTAAAACCTTTGACCATACCCATTCTGATGAATAAGTACCACCTTCATAAAGTAAATAATCAAGGTTACGTTTATTGATCAGTGCATTGATTTGCTCAGCTTCTCGAACAGCTGTATGATCTTTCCAAAGAATAAACATAGCATCCGGTTCTTCTGCAAACTCGGGACATAAAGCTAATGGCATTCCTGCCTTATCGGTTAAAGCAGGAGTACTACCAGTTGTGTCAAAACATAATCCACAAATAGAAGCAATCTCTTCTTCCTTCAAATCTGATAAGGCTATATGTACAGCCTCTATCATGGATTCAATATAATCCAATGGATGTTGGCGATAACGATTGTTGTGTGCATCGCAGTAAAGCCCCCGCTTTCCAACGGGGGGTAAAAAACTTACCCCCCGTAGCCATTTCACGGCCAGTATATGTATCCACTACCAGTGCACGACAAGAATCCGTACCAAAATCAAGACCAATAACGTATTTCTTGTTTGATTCCATACTCTAAAGCATTATTTGGTTGTTAACTCTTGTTTTCTTGCAATGAAAAGCCCATAATAGGCAATCACTGCAAAAGCAACGGCCGGTACAACATATGCAGCCATAATACTACCCGTCTGGTCGGAGACAATACCCTGAATTTGGGTCAGAACGGCAGCACCGGCAATAGCCATTACCATGAATGAACCTCCAATCTTAGTGTCATCCCCCAAACCTGTAAGACCAAAACCATAAATGGTCGGGAACATCAATGACATACAACCAGAAATGCCCATCAGGCAATAGACGCCGAAACTGCCCTTGCCGAACATGGCACCCAAACAACACATTACAGCAAGAAGCGCAAGTCCTATCAAGAGTTTATAAGCTTTCACATATTTCATCATGGCAGTACATACGAATCTCATTACTACAAAGAGAATAAGTGACATGATATAGTAAGTAGCTGCAGCCTGTTCTGCTGTACGTGGCAGCAAATCATTCAATCCAAGCCATTCACAACAATTATAGAATGCGGCAGCTACCGGTTCCACTCCCCGTAATGCATTTACAACAGCATCTGCAGAAGCAGAATCTCCTAAAGAAGCCAATACACCGTCAAAATTCAGCTGTACCATAGCATAACGGATCACGAATGACCATACGGCTATCTGTGCACCAATATTGAAAAATTGTGCTATTACACCCCATACATAATTCTTATTCTTTATAAGACGACGAAGAGTGGCACCAAACTCTATTTTTTTCACCTTTTTCACTAAGATTAGGCATTTTGGTAAGCCGAATAGCAAGTAAGAGCACCAACATCACCAGACCAAGTACCACATAAGCAGTAGTAACAGCATTCAATTCCTGCCCCTGGATGGCGGCCAGCTCCTCAGCCGGAAGTTGGGCACGCTCTGTCGCTGTCATTCCATTCAGTTGTGAGAGGATGAAAATCTGACTGATCACCACTCCCGTAATCGCTCCGAACGGATTGAAGGCTTGAGACAGATTCAAACGGCGTGTCGCGGTACTTTCAGGACCGATTGCCAATACATAAGAATTAGTAGACGTCTCCAGAACTGAAAGTCCGGCAAAGAGAACAAAGATTGCCAGCAGATACATAAAGAAGCTGAAATCAACATTCACTCCCGAGCTAAGCATGGCGGGATAGAACAGTAAAGCCCCAAATACATATAGACCAAGCCCCAGCATCACGCCTGATTTATAAGTGTATTTCTTGATAAACAAGGCACCGGGAACAGCACAACATCCATATCCCAACAAATAGCACACTACCTGTATCCAAGCTGTTTTTGAATCACTCATACTCATGATGCGCTTGAAAGCTGCAAGCATAGTATCTGTCAGATTATTCGGCACAGCCCAGGCAAAGAAAAGAGTAGTGAGCAGAATGAATGGGAAGAGGATTCCTTTCGGTATTATTTTATTTGATTCCATACGAATTCTCCATTATATAGTTACCCTATTGAAACTTTGTTTTTATTACATTCAAATCTGCTCCAAATAAATCTTGCACGATAGGAGCCAATTGTTTATCCTTACCTTGTATATGAATCACCTTTTGCGTATGAACCAATGATGCACCGGGAGCCAGCTCCGCACCAGGAGAAGATGTTTCAATTTCATAGAAAGGTCCCATTATAGAACCGTCTTCTACCGGACCGTCATTATAAGAGTTGATTACATCCCCGGCAAACGGATCTTCCTGAGGTCCCCATTGACCATTTACGTAGACTGAAGGAGTTTCGGGAAGACTACACCACAGGATTGTGAGTACGCCTTTCAATGAATCATAACTTCCGCAAATATCCGTTGCCCGTGAAGCCGGCAATCCCAGTTTGGAACGATAGAGCCCGTCAATCTTGAAATAGATAATACCATTTTCCTTTATCAGCCTATCCGTCGGTATCTTACCGAAATATTCATCATTCACGATTGTTCCTTCCGCATCTTGCTTATAAGGATGAATACAGTAGTGGTCGGTGTAGGATTAAAACAACCGAGCATCCATACAGATACAAGACCACCCTCTTTTGTCCACGCCTTGTCACCTGTATTGGTAATCTTATTCTCACTCTTGTAAGCTACAATTTTCATATCATTTGTTAGCTGGATATTAAAATCGGCAGCCACTTCACCAGCATCCATTAACGATACAGTACGGTCAATATTCATATCAAAAGTAGTACCGGAAGCATTTGTCAAACGAGTATCTTTCACAAAACGGATACTACTGTTGTCTTGCGACTTTATGTCAAAAGCTTCAGTATCAAGTACCGGAGGAACTATCCAATTATCATAAACCTGCTCTTGTCCTTCCTTAAAATAAAGTGAGAACGGACCACCTTCCGGACCAAGCCAAAAGCGTTCCTCACCTCCTACCGGATTAAATTGAGAACTAACTTTGCCTTCATTTATGAAACGATAATTAATCCAGCCGTAACTATCACCTTCATCGCCGGAAGCAGAAGTAGTCATTACACGGCCTTGCCATGCAGGAATAACCATCACTTTAGAATTCCCATCAGCAGATACCAATTCAGTATATTCAATGCCGTGGTCCTTTAAGAACTGGGCATCATAAGCATAACTTCCCATCTTGATTTCTTTTTGTCCGCCGCATGATACAAGTATTGCAGTTGCACCTACCAGCAGAGTGTTTTTCAGTTTGGTTGATTTCAACATAACGCTTGTTTCCTTTATTTATAGAGAGGTCCATAATTCTTGCAAGCTCTATAGTCACTGCCTTCCATATCCTCGCCAAAAGCGGTCCATGCACTGGGACGGAAAATATCTTCCTCAGAAACATTGTGCATGCATACTGGAATACGAAGCATGGAAGCCAGAGTAATCAAGTCAGCACCGATATGACCATAACTGATAGCGCCATGATTAGCCCCCCAGTTATTCATAACGGTATATACATCACGGAAATACCCCTTACCTGTCAGACGTGGAGCGAAGAAAGTGGAAGGCCATGTACGGTCAGTACGTTCATTGATAGCCTTGAAAACATCCTTATCCAAATTTACTGTCCAGCCTTCGGCAATCTGCAATACCGGACCTTGACCTTTTACGAGATTCAAACGGCACATTGTTACCGGCATTTCACCACGAGTCAAGAACTGGGAAGAGTAACCACCGCCACGCATATATTCGCGACTGGCCGGATGCCATTTAGTTGCAGAAAGACAAGCTTCCACTTCTTCTTCCGTAATTTCCCAGAAAGGCTTCATTACCGGTTTATTGTCACGTGTCTGACAACCTGTTCCATCAAGCGTACAAGAGCCGGAGTTGATGAGGTGAATGAAACCGTTTGCCGCCTTACCTTCCAATTTCTTACCCGTTACCCGTTCTATGGCATTCGGACTCCAATAAGTACGCACATCCGCAAATATCTGTGCCGTATTGGTCAATAAATGATTGAAGAGCATTGAAGTACAATTCAACGTATCATTTTCCGTAGCGAAAGTAAATGCTTCACGGATACCGTTCCAATCAAAAGAAGTATTCAGAATAGCTTCTGAAAAATCACCGTCAGGCTTATAATCCGTCCACTGGCGCTGTCCCTGGAAACCTGCAGCAATCGCATTGTGTCCCATTGATTCTTCCTTGAAGCCCATTTCAGCCAATTTGGGATTACCAATCATCATATCACGGAA